>ERZ808028.114-NODE-114-length-85522-cov-9.972403_pt1 | contig 85522 bp, 75 predicted proteins | sample MGYA00380184_ERZ808028 | MGnify/ENA primary metagenome ERZ808028 (study PRJEB31490, sample SAMN06133397) | mouse gut metagenome | isolation source: J8_1 | host: mice | place: China: Chengdu | collected 2015-05 ... | reverse complement strand
TTGCCATAGTAGGCAAAGGTAGAATTTGTTTTGGCAAGATCAACCGAAGAAACCACGTTGCCGTCTTTGTCGTAAGTATAGGTCTGCCCATACTGTTCTTTATAGCAGAACGCGCCCGTGACATAAGCGTTGTTGACGTTGTGGTCATATTTCAAAGCGATTGCAACTCGGCTGTAGTCTATTGGAACAATTGCTTCTTTCGTGAGGAACTGCCAATCCTCTTTTAATTCGGTATTGCAGTCTACTTCCGCACAGCCGGCCCAGCTGCCGTTTGTGTCATAATAATGCAACATTACTTTGCAATTCGGCTGGTAGCTGTCGCCGTCCTTTGTCCCGTTTTTAATCGGTGCAGAAGCGGCATATACCCACATGCCGAAGCTGAATACATCGCCTTTTTTACCTGATACAGGAATTTGCTGAATTGCACCTTTATACGTTTCCTCAACATTTCCGGTGATTTTACAGCAATAGTCAAAGCCTGCAAGCCCTGCCCAAGTATGTGTGCCTTGCGCACCGCTTTCGGAACCCCACTGTGTCAAACCGTTGGTAAAACCTGAATTTTCCACAAGGTTAAAGGTGCTTTCGCCTTCGCCTTTTTCAAGTTGCAAATCATCATACCAGACCGTACCGCTGCCACCCTCGCTGAAACCGACAATCAAGCGTACACGACATCCCGCAGGAACGTCAAAGGTTACGCTCTTACGCTCCCAGCCGTCCGTTTTTCGCGTATGCTCGGCAAAGGCGGTAGACACAATCCACTCGTTCGTGGAATTCCAAACCTCTGCAAATACCCAAGCCTCGCCCGCAAGCGTTGCACTGTCCGTATTAACATGCGCAGAAAATGTATACGTACCTGCGTCTAATCCGTTCACATACTGCACAGCGTTAACACGCCCTGTGTTGGACGCGGCTTTGTAGATTTTCAAGGCATTATTCGTTAGATTCTTTTTGCCCGAATCAATCGAAATAGACTGATTTGCGGTATTTTCAACGTAATTGACGTATCCGTCCGAATATGCGCGGGTAAATCCCGGGTTTACAACATAATTTGTGACCGTTTGCAGGACACGGGATTCCTGTATCAGCTTGTTTGCACGGCTGTCTGTGGAATTTCCCTCGTGCAGTTTAAAGAACTGTGCAGAGCCGTCTGTATCGGATACCACGCCTGTAGTTTGTCCCCAGTCATTAAACTGATAGGTGTAGCTTCGAGTTTGAATATCTGTGACTTTCGTAGAATTCTGTTTGTAGGCAAAACTGTATTTTTCGAGCAAATTCGTATCGCTTGTACCCCAATTGATTTGCGATACACGCTTTTGGTCAGAACTGTCATAGCTGATTTTTGTACGTGTGCTGTCAATACCCTTGATTTCGGTCAAGGTGTAGTCATTGTAGTTATATACCAGCTGCACAAATTTACCGTCCGCAAAGGTAATGTAAGTGACCGTACCCTTATAATATCCAAATTGCGTTTTGCGCCCTGCCGGGTCAATTATAGATTCAACAAGATTTGCATTTCCACTCGGATATTGGAAGGTGTAAGCGCGCCCCGCGCCGTCCGTAATGCTTTTGATTCTTGTTGTACCGCTGACGGTTTCATATTGCACCGTTGCGGAAATCCCTGAAGCATTCCGTATCTGCGTCAGATTACCCTCTTTATTGAAGTACATCTTATTTTCGTCTTTATCGGTAATAACAAATTTTGCATATTTGTCATTTGCGTCCGAACCGACAGTGATAACCTTTAGTTTGTACCCGAGTCCATCTTCATCTTTACCTTCATTAGGAGTCTTTTCATCAAACCAAAACCAATGTCTCGTACCGTCCGCATCGTTTAAATAATATTTGTAGCCGTTTGTTGCCAACTGACCGCTTTCCTCGCGCAGATAGATGTGGAAATTGGTCTGCATACGGCTGCCGACATAGGAATACGGTGCATCGCCTTTGTTCGCATTAAATACCAATGACAGATTCACAGGCATTAAATTGCCGCCGTCACCCTGCGTGATTGCCTGTGAAAATACGAGGTTGCCCGTGAAGTTATTCACACTTGCCACGCCGCCGCGTCCTGCGGACACATTGGTATATGACCAGTAATCCTCGTAACCCGATTGGTTGCGATAGGAAACTGTTAATACAGGACGAAGTTCTTTATAGGAGGAATATTCCATCGAGAAAAACCATACTTTGTGGGTATTGGTTGCCTCTGTATCCAGCATTATGCCGTAGTTGCCGTATGTCCCTTCATACCAGCCTCTGACCAAATCCGTAATCTCTATCGTTTTAAATTCAGAATATCCGTAGTTATCATGATAGTCAGTCTGTACTTTGTTGTCTGCGGCGAATTGCATATAATCCAAAATATTGCCGTTATGCGATGGCTGATTGTTATATGTCAAATCATCTTTGGTCCATGGACTTGTAACTTGATATACGTTCACACGAACTGTATCGGCGGTTGAATAGACATTCCGCTTACATACTGAAAGACGCGCGTCCACCACCTTTGAGGCGATTCCGCCGATGTCAGGCAAGGAATTCACTTTAATATATGTTTTCGCCGTTCCGAATTTGTAAATACTACGCCCGACGTACATACTCCCCAAATCATCCTGTGCCGCACCGTGTGCGGTATTCGGATGTCCGGAATCCACAAAGGTACTTGTCATTTCCGTATTATCTTTTGTTGTTTGAATTGCCGGGTCAACCGTAACAGGATACGCGCGGTCTTCCGCATCCAACCAAGCACTGTCCAAAGAGATTTTTACAGTAAACGAGTTGTTTTTAACAGATTCCAGTGTTAACGTAACACCGTCGGAATATGCGCCATCTGCATCGGTCATAAAGGGCGCGGAAACAGTATAGATAACCGTATCAAAATCTATGGTGCTGAACAGCAATAGCGAATGGATTACCAAAGCACCAAAAACATATACCAGCAACCGTACTTTAAAAGTTTATGATTTTATTTTGCAAAAAATAAAATTCCGACAAGATGCAGGGCTCCCGTTTATTTCTCTGAATCCGAATCAAATTACGGGAGTTTTTTCTGATACACTGCGCGATTTGGATATTCGTCACTTTCGCTTTCATGATTTGCAACACTACAACGCTTCTGTCATGCTATCCCTAAATATTCCTGACAAATATGCTACGGAGCGTATGGGGCATGCAACAAACAATATGCTCAAAACCGTTTACCAGCATACTATGCAGGAAAAAGAAGATAGTGTAGACGCTTCTCTAAATGATTATTTCAGCACCGCATATAATAAAAAATAGCAGTGTGTCATGTCATATTTTCGTGGCATAAATGTTTCTAAATTGCTAAAAACGGTTCTAAATCGTCAGAAAATTTTCTAACTTTTTAGAAACTGAAACGCCCAATAATGCTTGATATATAAAGAAAAACCTTGTATTTGTTGAAAATACAAGGTTTTTACGGTTGGAGCGGGTGATGGGAATCGAACCCACACAGCCAGCTTGGAAGGCTGGAATTCTAGCCATTGAACTACACCCGCATGATGACGGAATAAATTTTATCAAAAATTAAAAGTATTGTCAATGATTATTTTAAAAAATCGGAAAACTTCAGATACGATTTTATTGTTTACGTGAAGTGCAGGTCGAAAACGGACAGAGATAAAATATAACGAACTTACTGCTCTGTTATTTGCAGGGAAAGAAAAATATGTTATACTGTCTTATAAATATACTGTTTCTCGGCGTATGTGCTTTGCGGATACGCCGACAGAGATAAGGAGAAGCGTATGAAATTCTTGAAAAAAGCAGGGCATGCACTACAAACACGCAGCAGTGCTTATGTGTTCTTTGCACTCTCGGTCTGTGCATTTTTCTTTTTGAAAAGTGCCGAGTGGACATACGGGTGGATAGCCGCACTTTACCCGTTGGGCAGTAACTTTGTGCCGACATTGTTAGGCGTTATCGGCGTTTGTATCGGCGTGACTTTTGTGTATTTGATTGTATCTGCATTTGCAGGCACACACAAGGCAAACATGAAAGGGCTTCGGGCTGTAAACGCGGTGTATTTCGTGTTTGCCGTCCTTGGCGTCATCGCATTCTTTTACACCGCTGTTTTGCTGTTCGGTTTGGACAGCGGTATTTCCGCCGCCGGATTTTCACGCGGGTTGAATGCACTGACGGAATATCTTCTCTATATCGGGCTTGCCTTGGGGCTCGGACTCGTATTCGTTTTCTGCGCCGAAATGAAGAAAGCATTTCAGGCCCTCCTCGCGGTATTGCTTGTATGCTGTCTGGTGCTTTCAGCCTCTTATATCAGCACTGTGCCGGGCAGTTCTAACGGCAATGAAAATCTTCCCGAAATCACTTTACAATCTGAAAACGCGGCTGCGGACGCTTCCGTTGTTTTTGAAAGCTTAAAGGAAGGCGAAAAGGCAGATGCAGTCAATCTGCTGACCGACGACGATAAATGCTGGACTGCACAAGCGCCGAACCGCGCCCCCGCTGAAGGGTTTGCGGATGCAAACAACAGCTATGTGGAACTGCAGTTGGCCAAAGAATCCGAAATCAACACGGCAGTTATTGAAGAAGTCGGCAATCAGGCACAGTATTTCCGTTTGCAGGCATTTGTAAACGGTGAATGGATGACCGTGTATCAAAGCGAAAAAATTCAGTCCATGCGCCTTTGCAGTTTTGATACGGTGAAAACAGAGCGTATCCGACTTTCCATCGACAAATTCAGAGACGCCAATACCCCTGTAAAAATCAAGTCTCTGAAGCTTTACAACGAGCCGACCCGCTCGGCAAAAGATTTTGAAGTAACGGCATATCAGCGCCTGGACGGCGATGTTCCAACAGAGATTCTTGCAAAGGGAACGGATTACGTCCGCAACTATGCGCGTTATTATGATGTTTACAGTACGGTTATTGTATTCGCCGCCGTGCACTGGGATGAAAACGGACAAATGCATTTCGGCGAAATGGGTGAAGAAAACTTCGCCAAGGAAATTGCCGCACTGAAAGAAATCATTGCGCAGCGTTCCAACACCGCACACAAGGTGAAACTGATTGTCACCGCGCTGGCCGACGGCGCGTGGGGCGACGGTCACAACGGTGTAAACACCTATATGGCAAAGCATTGGTCCTCTGTGGCGGATCAAATTGTCGCATTCGCGGCGAAGTATGATTTTGACGGTGTGGATATTGACTGGGAATATCCGCAAAGCACAGATGATTGGAAGGTATACGACCAATTCATTCAAAAACTGCATACCGATTTAAAATCGGTTAAGGCGGATTCAATTATTTCCACCGCACTGTCCGCAGGACAGTTGGGACTTTCTCAGGAAACCTACGACTGTATTGACCAGATTCAGTTTATGGCATATGACGGCAACGACGAGGATGGCTATCAAAGCTCTTTACAGCAGGCAGAAGAAGGCTTGCGCGAGTTTGTCGCGAACGGTGCGGATATAAGCAAAATCAACATCGGCATAGCCGCCTATGCAAGACCCGTAAACAGTACGCCGTTCTGGGCGGTTTGGCGTGATTTAAAAGAAGCGAATTATTGGAACAGCAAATATTACACGATAGCAGACGGTAACCAAATTTACGAGGGCACATTCTGCGCGCCCGCCCTTGCCGGCGATAAAACGGCATATGCGCTGTTCAGCGGTGCAGGCGGCGTTATGGTGTTCCGTGTGGCAACCGACAAAACCATGGATGACCCGAATGCGGTGGCATGCGGTATTGAAAACGCACTGCACCGTTATGTAGAAAACTGGTAATTTGCGTGGCGGCGTTCTTTACGCCTCAAATCTTTTACGCAAATCCGTGAGCGCGCGTTTTTCAATTCTGGACACATAAGAACGGGAAATTTGCAAGCGTTTTGCAATTTCCCGCTGTGTCTCGGGGGAATTGCCGTCTAAGCCGTAACGGCGAATGACAATTTCTTTTTCGCGTGTGTTCGGCATTTCCCGAACATAATTCCGCAGTTTTTCGATTTTGATTTTTGTATCCAAATCATCGGCAATCGTATCATCCGTATAAATAATCTCAGAAAGCGTCAAAGGGTTTCCTTCCGAATCGGTATCTATCGGTTCATTCATGGAAATATCCTGGGCGCTTTTCTTTTGACTGCGGAAATACATTAAAATTTCATTTTCGATACACCTGGCGGCGTACGTAGCGAGTCTCGTCCCCTTTTCACCGTTAAAAGAATTGATTCCCTTAATCAATCCGATAGTCCCGACCGAAATTAAGTCGTCCTGGTCGGAGTAAGAGGAATAGTATTTTTTAATGATGTGCGCCACCAAACGCAGATTGTGTTCAATCAGCAAATCACGAGCCGCCGTATCCCCTGCCGCAAAACGCTCCAGTGCCTCGCGTTCCTCTTTTGCACGAAGCGGCTTCGGAAAAGAACCCGTTCCCTCAATATGGAGCATAAAATACAGCATATTGTTGGCAATCATCGACAGTAATTCCAAAAACATAACAAACACCCCTTTCAGTCTGTCTCAATATATGAAAAAAAAAGAAACAGGTTGCAAGTCCGCCGCCGATTCTCTCGGTCAAAGCGGAAAAGCCGCCGAGAACACATCCCAACGGCTTTTCCTATGCAATAAATAAAATGAAAGGGCTTAAAAAAATTACCGCATCAGAACTGCTCGTCTCCCTGCAAGGCGTCGTAGCCTTCCTCTCCCGTTCTGACCTTCACAACATTTTCCACATCATAAATAAAGATTTTACCATCACCGATATGCCCCGTATACAACGCCTGTTTGGCAGCCTCCACCAAGACACGCACAGGCACTTTGGAGACAACAATATCCACCTGTACTTTCGGATTCAAATCCATGCTTTCAATTTTAACGCCGCGGTAATATCCTGTTTTCCCCTTTTGTATGCCGCACCCCAACACCTTAGTTACAGTCATGCCTGTAACGCCGACGTTATCCATAGCGGCTTTCAGCGCTTCAAACCGTGCCTCTTTACAAATAATTTCTACCTTTGTGATTTTCGGCTGTTCCGCAGTATTTTCATTTGCGGAAGAAACATTCGTCACAGGCACGGCAAGTTCGGCAGGGACAGTGGCGGCTGACGGCTCTGCAGTGTATTCACGGAGCGTCGGGTCAAGTCCGAATTCAAAGCCTGCATATGCAGAGCTGATGCCGTGCTCCACACTGTCAAGCCCGCTGATTTCCTCTTCGGGAGACACACGCAAGCCATGGAATTTCCGAATCAGCGAAAATGTAATCAGCATCATGACGGTTGTATAGGCAAGTATGGAAACGATACCCAACGTCTGCACGCCAAGCTGACGGAAACCGCCGCCGTAGAACAAGCCGCCGTCTGTTGCAAACAAACCGACGGCAAACGCACCCCAAATACCGTTGGCAAAATGCACACCGACAGCGCCGACCGGGTCGTCAATATGCAGTTTTAAATCTATAAATTCCACAACTGCCACCACTAAAATACCCGACACCAAACCAATCACGATAGAACCGAGCGCATCCACACTGGCACAGCCCGCCGTTACAGCAACAAGTCCCGCCAAAGAACCGTTCAGCGTCATGGAAACATCGGGTTTGCCGTTTTTAATCCATGTATATGCCATGGTCGCGCAGGAAGCAAATGCGGGCGAAAGCGTTGTGGTTACGAAAATTTTCCCGAGCGTTGCAATATCGGTTGCCGCCGCACCGTTGAAACCGTACCAACCGAACCAAAGAATAAACACACCGAGTGCACCGATTGTCAGAGAATGTCCGGGAATTGCGCGCGCTTCTTTTTTGCCGTTCTTATCGGTCACGTATTTCCCGATGCGTGGTCCTAAGAAAATCGCACCGATAAGCGCCGCCGTACCGCCGACCATGTGAATGGCGGCAGAACCCGCATAATCCACAAAACCGAGCTGTGCCAGCCAGCCTTGACTATTCCAGACCCAACCCGCCTCAATCGGATACACAACCGCGCTGATGACTGCACTGTAAATGCAATAGGCGCTGAATTTTGTGCGTTCTGCCATTGCCCCCGACACAATCGTCGCCGCCGTTGCGCAGAACACCAGATTAAACACAAAGCCTGACCAGTTGTAGGTCTCCCAATTTGTAAAAACATCTAAGTTCGGCATACCGATAACGCCTGCAATATAATCCTCAGCCAGCATCAGCCCCGAACCGAGTGTCACAAACACCACGGAGCCGATGCAAAAATCCATCAGGTTTTTCATGATGATATTGCCTGCGTTTTTCGCACGGGTAAAGCCCGCCTCTACCATCGCAAATCCGCATTGCATAAAAAACACAAGTGCCGCGCCGATTAAAAACCATACGCCGAAGGTAAGCTCCGACGCCGCTTTCATAAAATCTGCCATAACCACTTCTCCTTAGAAAATGTGTTGCCATTTTCAAAAAAATCGGCGTGCAAAGGGAGAAATATCCCTTCGCACGCCGTTGTGCAAAACAACAATTCGATAAAAATACTTTCCGGAAAGCAATTTAAAAGAAAACGGCGCTGTGAAGTAAACTTCACAACGCCTTTGTTGTTATGCACACATCATACGCCGTTTTTTTGCCCGCGTCAAGAAAAAACGGAAACTTTTGTTAATTTTGGATGTTTTTGCGGTATTGTATGCCAAAACACATGTATCCTTTATGTATTTTGCTATTTTTAGACAAATCTGCTATACTGTGAAACGAGGTGAACACAATGCATACGCCATACTATTCTCTAAATACCTATTTACAGGAAGAATTCGGAGAAAAGCTGTATAAGCTGTCGCTTGAAACAGGCTGTACCTGCCCGAACCGCGACGGCACGCTTGGTAGGAACGGCTGTATTTTTTGCAGTGCGGGCGGCAGCGGTGAATTTGCAGAAGCGGCAGATACAGATATAAATGTGCAAATCGAACGCGCAAAACACCGTGTTGCGGGAAAATTCAAAGGCGAGCACTATATCGCCTATTTTCAAAGTTACACAAATACATACGGCGATTTAAAGAAGCTTCGGAATATATTTTTCACAGCCGCCGAAAACAGCAACATCCGCGCCGTTTCAATTGCCACACGCCCTGATTGCCTGCCGCCCGAAATGCTGGAAATGCTGAAAGACCTGCGGGAAAGAATACCCGTATTTGTGGAATTGGGGCTTCAAACGATACATGAAAGCACGGCGCAGCGCATTCGGCGGGGATACCCCCTGCCCGTCTACAACCGCGCCGTGCAGGATTTACGTGCAATCGGCATTTCGGTGGTAACGCACGTCATTTTGGGTCTGCCGTTTGAAACCCGTGCGCAAATGCTGGAAACCGTAAAACATGTCGGCAAAATCGGTTCTGACGGTATAAAATTGCAGTTGCTTCACGTTTTACGCGGAACAGACTTAGAACCCATGTACCGACAGGGCGATTTTCAAACACTGTCTAAAGAAGCATATATAGATATTTTATGTGACTGTATAGAAATTCTGCCCCCAACAACCGTTATTCACCGTCTTACAGGTGACGCCCCGAAAGCACTTTTGGTTGCCCCCGCATGGTCGGCAAATAAAAAGGATGTTCTGAACAGCATACAAAAAGCTTTTCGGGAACGAAATATACAGCAAGGGAAATATATAATGTAAAAAGCTTCACTGGAAACTGCACGTAAATACGGTTTCACAAATATCTATGAGCTAATCATTTATTTGCATGCTTGTCAAACATCATCAGTGCGCTCTTCCCTTTTAGATATCCCATGAAACTTGACACGCTCATTTTTGGTGGTATACTTAAAAGCAGATGTACATGGTCGGGCATCATATTTCCCTCCAGTATTTCTACTCCCTTGTATTTACACAGTGTTCTTATGATTTCTTGCAAATCTGCCCTGTACTGTCCATATATTGCTTTTCTTCTGTTTTTCGGTATGAACACTATGTGATACTTACACATCCACTTCGTATGTGATAAACTATTTGTTTTATTTGCCATTTAACTCACCTTTCTTTTTTGCAATAAGCCTGAACACCTTATTGTACCACGAGAGGTGAGTTTTTTGGTATAACCTTTTGTTTCCCACCCGCTTAGCGGGTGCTTGTCTGTTGCGCGTTTCCTCGCGCAACTGTCAAAAGACACTAATACAAAAAGCAGGCGTACGCAAAGCGAACGTCTGCTTTTTGCTATTAAAAATTTACTATACAGTCAAAAACTCAGTCGTCATTCTCTTTCTTTTTAAGAGAAACTGCACCCGCTACCGCAGCCGCTGTAATTGCAAGTGCCATAACAGACATAACAGCCTTACCACCGGTCTTCGGAATGGAGGGATCGCCGGTCTGCGAAGTACCGCCGCCGTTATTGGTATCACCATCATCAGATCCGCCGCCAAACAATCCTTTTACAGTATCAATGACCGTATTCACAATACCGCCGATACCGCTACCGCCTTCACCGCCAAAGCTGGGTAATTCAGGCAGACCGGGAAGTTTGTCAGTAATGCCGCCGAGGTCAGGAAGTTTATCGGTAATATCGTCAAAATTCGGCACATCAGCCGCCAAAACATTCACCAAAAGAACAATAATATCATCAGCGGATACTTTGGAAGCTACTGTAGACAGTACCATCTTCAAAATAGATTTTACCGGTGCGTCCATATCAGCATTATCAATCAAAGTATTGAAAGCTTCCAGATTTTCCGGAGTTGTTGCTTCGCCGTACAGCCAACGAAGGAACACAACCAACGCGTCTGCTTTATCGGAATCAATAGCCACACGGTACGGTGCATCTTCTGTTGCTACCGCGACACTGTCTCTGACGACTGCATCACCGCAACCGCCGAGGTCATTGATAAACTGAATAAACTTCTCTTTATCCAACTTAATCGAAACAGTTTGGGCAGGCGTAACTTCATTGCCCTCTTTATCGACAACAGCATCTTTCACTTTAATGTTGTTCAGTAACGGTGCAACAATATTATAAATAGATTCTGTAGTTAAAGAAAGACCGTTGGGGAACATATCGGGAGCAAGCTTAGCAAGTAAGTCGTTCACCATTTCTTTCATGCCCATCATTTCAAGCAAAGTCGAAATCTGACTGTCAAGCATGTCGGTCTTCAGCATATAGCCAAGTTTCGGCAAAAGATCCAAAACGGTCTCAAACGGCGCTGCACCAAGATCATCAATCAAATTGAAAATCGGGTCAAATACCGGACGGAGATATGCTTCCATAAGTCTAATACCGTTAGGATCATTCTCCTCATTGGTCATATTCTCTACGAAAGCAGTATATTCCGCAGAAGAAATAACCTCTCTCAAATCAAGCATTTCCAAAATCGGAATCAAACCTTCATAGCCGCCGTAAATAACTTCTCCAGTTTCTTCGTCAACTCGGTTTGTCAAAGGAATCATGGAAGCTAACTCGCCATAGGGTCTGAAGAGAGATGCGAGCGCATCTTTAAAGCCTTCTTTGTCACCGTCTTCAAAGGGGAAGTCGCCTGCTTCAAACTCAAGAGCTTCCCAAGCAGTTGCAAATTCCTCTTCATCTTCTATATTTGCAACTTCAAACAGCTTTTTAGCCGCACCCTTGAGGATGGGATCACTTTCTTCATCCATATAATTCGGCCAATAGAATTCCGGTTGAACCATAGCCAAACATTCGGCAAGTGTTGCAGCATAGGACTGTTCACTGCCAAGCAAAAGTTTACCGAGCGCAGAAAGAGCCTTTGCCAGTGTACCGACAGTTTTATTGGTATAGAGCTGTGTTTGAATCATATTGTTCAAGCCGCCTTCTACACCAAGCATCGGTAATACGGTCTCCAAAAGGTCGTCCACCTTCGGAATTGCTTTTTCTACCTGTGCCTTCGGAGCTTTCGAAGGATAGGTAACCACTGTACGCTCATAGCCGGAAATATCAGGCTTTTCTGCTTCCGAAGCATCTACGGCATCTGCTAAACGGTTCAAAAGATCTACATCGTTCAAATCCACACTGCCGAGCAAATCAGTCGCAGCAGACTGGAAAGCGTCCAGCGCTTCCTTCAAATCAACATCGTTTAAAGCTTTGTCCGCCGCTGAAGCAACTGTATTGTACATTTGTGTATATACGTCAACAGCCTCAGACGATGTAAGCACATCTGCACAGCTCAAACCGAAATTTACAATCTTTTTCTCGGCTTCCTTTAAAGCCTCTTTTTCTTCAGGCGTCAGAGAATCCTTCACCTGAATAAGTTTGTTATAATCCCGAACCGCGTCTGTAACCTCGTCCTCTACATTGACGTCTGCGGCATTTTCATCGAGATTGCTGTCAACTGCTTCTATTGCCGCTTCAGGTTCTTCCGCAAATGCGGTTAAACCCGCTACACAGCAAGAAAGCACCAAAAGGCAGGACAACAAAACGCTGAGCAGTTTTTTTGCCTTTGACATACTGTTTTCTCCCTTCATATATGTAAATTCAAGAGCAAGCTTTTGCTATGCAAAAGCATTGTACACACATTATAACCTTTATTTTTTTTCAATGCAATACTTTTTTTTAACAAATCTAACAAAAACACAAAAAAATATGATTTTTGTCATTTGAAAGTCAAATAAAAACTACTTTTGCAACATATCCTCCGCTAAAACATACATCTATGCCGAAACACTCCGTTCAATCTGTATCTCTGCCAAAGCGGCACAACTGTTTACTCTGCCGCGAGTTGTGATATGCAGGCATCACCCGAATAAAAAACAGTTATAACTCAAAGTGCAAATTTACGAAGCGCCAGCCCCACGCCGTTGGCATTGTTCGAGACGGTAACACAGTCCGCCGCATTTTTGGCAGGCAGCTGTGCATTTTCCATTGCAACCCCCAGACCGACAGCGGAGAGCATGGTCACATCGTTAAAGCCGTCGCCGCAAGCCATGGTTGCTTCGCGGTCAATCTGCAACAGATTTGTCAATTCCAAAACAGCCGTCCCTTTGTCACAGCCGCGCGCCGTGATTTCCAAATAAAACGGCTCAGAGCGAAATACGGTAACGGGAAGCTCGCACAGCATATTCCGCAACTGTATTTCCGTCTCGCTTAAACAATCGGGTTTGCCTGTAATTAAAAACTTGGGCGTCGGATAGGTAAGCTCCTTCTGCAAATCGGGTACACGCTCTACAGTTAAGCGATTTATAGACGTTTCTGTCAGAAAATAGCGGTCAACCGCTTTTTGTGTAACGGCTATATCCTGTTTTTTGTAAGCCGTCAAGGGTAAATGCAGTTGTTCCGCCGCTTCAAAAATCAGCGGATAACAGGACGGCGAAATATTTTTTTCTAAGACGGTTTCATTGGTTTGTGCATTTATAACCCGTGCACCGTTATAAGAGATAACATATCCGCCGAGGTCTGCCAAATCTAATTCTTCCGTATAGCGCAAAATGCCGCGTGTCGGGCGTCCCGACGCCAGCACGAATATACCGCCTGACCGAACAAACCAATGAATATCCGCTTTGGTCTGCGGCAAAAGCACTTTTTCGTCGGTCACCAATGTTCCGTCAATATCCACCGCGCACAGTTTTCTTTTCAAAAAAACACCCCGTTTTCCTGCAGGTTCTTCGCAATATTGTAACGAATTTTATCCCCTTTCGTCAATGCGGGAAATTGCAGAGAAATGCTTGGGAATCCGCATTTTTTTGTCCATATCGCCTGATAAAAAAGACCGCATGCCCGAAAGAAACACGCGGTCTTTTGTTACATCACTGAATTACTGAAAATACGGTTATCAAACTTCCTCATCATGCTTACGCTTCAACGCACCCGCGGTGATGAACACGGTTGCCGCAACAGGCACAGCCAACACAAGCACAGAAGCGATTCGCTGACCGGAAGTCTTCGGAATAGAGCCGTCTGTATTGGCATCTCCGCCGTTGCCGTCATCTGTATCGGCACCGTCTGCCGCTTTGGAAATTGCAAAGCTGTCAATCTTGGACGCCTTGCCGTCTTTTACGGTATAAGCATCAAAGAAGAGATTTTCACCGTCGATCTGAATTGCGGAGAACACAGGCGCGGTTGCATCGTAAATGGTTTCCGCACGCGGGAACAGCTTGTCGGTGTCCGCCGCATTCTTGGTCTGATAATACTTCACACCCGAACAGCCGTCAATCGCATATACCGTACCGTCGGGATTTACCATCGCAGTGTACGAAGTACCGTTATGCGTTACAACACGCTCTGTAATTTCACATTCTTCGTTATTGTTCATTGCGGTTGTACGCAGATATACATGGTCATGACCCTGCAAAACAACGTCGATATCCAATTCCGGCATCAATACAGACAACTGCTTACGCAGTGCAACAACGTCCTTATCGTCATAGTGAGAACCGTTGGAATAAATCGCCTTGTGCAGGGAAACAATTTTCCACGGCTTATCGCTTGCGGCGGCATCAGCTTTGAGCCACTCCAACTGTTTTGTACCGAGGGTATTGTCGGAATTCAAATCGTTGGTATTGAGCACCATGAAATGCGCGTTGTTGTAATCAAACGAATAATACACCCCGTTTGTTGTATCCTGCTTCGGCAAATTGGAGAACAGGAAATTATCAACAGTTGCATTGTCGCCGTTTTTCTCATGGTTACCTGTTGCCGCCATCATAACGGTATCCGTCAAGCGGTCACTTGCGGTATTGAATACCCAATTCCACTGTTTAAAGTTTTTGCCGCTGTCTACCACATCGCCTGTATGCATAATGAATTTCGCCTGCGGATACAGCTTAAATGCAGTGTCCACAACATTCGCCCATGTTTCATACTGACGCGCAATACCGCCCTGGCTGTCGCTCATATGGAAGAAAGTAAAGCTGTCGGAACGGTCAGCCATTTCAAACGTACCGACCTCGCTCCACCAACCGCGTGAAGCATCGCCGACACGGTAGCAATATTTCTGACCGGGTTTCAGTCCGCCGACTTTTACCATATGGCGGTTGACTTGGAATTCATAGGAAATCACACCGATAACGCCTAAGTCTACACCGGGTCTTTCACGCGTTACGCGCTGTGTATCTGTCACAACGCTGCTGCCCGTCGTCGGTGTACCTGTGAATTTCGGATTTTTGGAATACGGAACAATTTCAATATCTGTCCCTTTTACGCTGGTTTTGGTATACCAGCTGATATTACGGGAGGTTGCACTGTCCGCACCGAAAGTAACCGCAATACCTGACGGCAAACGCAGATCTTCTACCGTGGGTGTAACAGGCACTTTGCCGCTGTAAGTAATTTTGCCATGATTGTCCGCCTGCGGCGCAGGATTGCTGTCTGTTGTCAGGTCGGAAAGAATGCTGTAAAATTCATAAGCAATGGTTTCAATTTGGCTTTCCGTCAAATACTCATCCATATAGTGCTGTAAAACATCATCGAGAGATTTATACTCTACAATACCCGCCGCAAAGAACAGATTGATAATCTGCGCTAATGTCGGCTGAGGAACACTGTCTAAAATACTGCCTTCGCCCGTCTCCAACATCTGAGAAAGCGTCTGCTGTAAAAGCATTTCTGCTTCTACGCCGCTCAAATTACCGATGATACCGAACACATCAATACGAATATTCTTAAGGATTTCATCCTCCAGAAGGTCGTGCAGCACAACATCAATCAACGTATCCAAAATCATACCCGCGTTTTCACCGCGCTCAAAGCGTGCCAAAACATCTGTCATAAAGGGGTCGTCACTCAGTGTTTCGTCGCCGCCGTAGAAGGTGGCAAGCACGGTAGACGCAGTTTCGCCGAAATTACCGCCGCGGGACGGATCGCCGAAGCCGTAAGTATTGAGATACTTTGTGCAGGGAACAGGAGACATCTGCAGGGAAGTAATCTTCTGCACCGCCGCATCAGCAACCGCAATCAAATGCGCTGTGCCTTTGCCGCCGTCCAGATACGTTCTCTCGACCTGGTCACAGATATTCTTAATCAATGCTTTCAGGGAAATTTTCGTAACGCCTTTAATCGCGCCAAGCCCCGAACCGCTTTTCAGAAGTCCGTCTAACACGCTGTCCAAATCTAAGCTTCTTGCCAAATACAGATACAGACTGCCCGCCTCTTTGATATCGGGCAGCAGGGTGTATTCGAGCATATAGCGAAGATAGTTATGTATAAACCCGTTGATATCGTCCCCGCCGAAATTCAGTGCGAAAGCGGTGAGACGGTACGGCTGCGGATAGGTTACACCGTAAGCCGTAACAGGTCTTGACGCATCAATATCGATGTTGTCGTAGGTAACCGAAACATCGCCTGCGGGACTGCGGTTATCCAATGTCACTGTACGGATATAACACGGGAAATTGAGCGCGGACGCCTGTGAGAAGTCCGTCAGCGTTTCGCCGTTATCGGAAGTATGCGAAGCCACATCAGTCAGATGGATATGACCCGTAAAGGCAAAGTGCATGCCTGCGTCTGCAAAGGATTCGCAAACCTCCTGCCAGTTCTCAATCGGGAACGCGGTAAAGAGGTTATCTTCATTTTCAAAGTGCTGAACAAGGTTAAAGTGTGTCAGACCGAGTACGGTTAAGCCCTTTGCTTTCGCATCGGCAATTTGTTCAAGCGCCCACTGAATCAGCGCCTTGGAATATGCGCCGCGGGTTTCGCCTTTATCTTCGCCTTTGGAGTTGATTTCCTTGGAATAGCATCCGCCGTCCAAAGCAATTAAGCGATAGCCGCCCTCTAAGGTTGCCGCATAAGAAAGACCGCCTGCTTTTTCCCCCTCGGGCGGGGTGAAGAACGCATCGGCAAGGTCATAGCCGAGATCCGCATAAATTTCGCGGAATTCTTCGGGTTCTGTGTAACGGGTGGATTCAAACTTACCGTTTTTGAATTCCGCCGCATTGTGATTGCGGATGTCGTGGTTGCCGTTAATCAACAGCACCTGCACGCCGGTGTCTTTTTCAAACTGCTTCAGTTTTTCGGCAAGTGCAAGGTGCCCCTCGATTTCGCCGTTTTTGGTCAGGTCGCCGGGAATAATCAAATATTTCAGATTATTCTCTTTTGCCTGAATGGCGTACTCATTCAGCGCGTTGTCTAAAAGAGCATCCGCCAAATAAGAGGTTGTGGAGTTGAGCTTGGATGCTTCGATAAACGCATTGACATCCGAGCCCATCAGCTTGCGCGGGAAATAGTGCAGGTCGTTCATCACGCCGACGGTCAATTCCCCGCTTGCCGCGACGGAATGCATCAGCGTTGTCGGCACAAAAGACAGCAACAGCGCGAGTGATAAAACCAGCGCCGCCAATTTTGCCGACCATTTTTTCAGATTGTGCATGGCATTCTCCCCTATCTTTATAAAAATAAATACAAGTTGAGTATACCACGATTTTAAAGCATTTTCAATAATTTTTTCTAAGTTGACCGCAAAAATGTGTACATGTTCCAAAAGCTTTGAAGTAAATCATCATCCGTCCTGTTCAATGTTCATATTCTCCAGAATACAGTCCAGCTTTTTATGCAAATCCTTTAAAATGATTTCGCATTTCAGATTGACCTTATAATCATTTTCACTGCGGCGGCGGTCTTTTTGCTCCTGTCTCTGCTGACTCATCATAATGAGCGGTGCCTGCACGGCGGCGACACAGGACAGCACCAAATTCAGCAAAATAAACGGATACGGGTCGAACGCCTTGGTCATGGCAAGCCCGTTTACAAGTATCCACAACATCAAAATACAGGAAAAGGAAAGGATGAACGTCCAACTGCCCGCAAACGCCGCCATTTTATCTGCGGCGCGCTGTCCGAAGGTTTCTTTGTCTTCCCGATTGTCAGAAACGGTATTTTCCAGCAAAAGATGTATAATTTCCTCGTTGGTCATATTGTCGTGCGGGGTGTTCAAAATATAACCCAAAAGCTCTTTGTCCTCCATATGCTCACCTCGGGATTAGTATCGCGGATACAGCGTTTTTTATGCAAAAAAGCACGGTGCGTTTCCCGTGATGTTCTTAACGGAGAATTGGTGGGTGGTATGTATCCGGAAGGCTTTTACGCCTTCCGGATACTGCTTTTTAAGCAGTCTTTTGCGGTGGCGGCATGATTTTCTCTATCGCAGGCATGCCATTTTGTTCGGGCAGTTGGAATGCATAGTGAATAATAATCGGATTGCCGCAGGTGCGGGAGTACTTTTCCGGCTTTTCATACACTTCGATTCTGCGGATGAATACTCGAAGCAGTTCGGGCGTCAGCTTTGGCATTTCAATATAGGATTTTGCCTTGTCCATAAATTCCTGAATGCATTTTTCTCGCATATCCATTTCACAGATTTGTTCGGCAATAGATTTCAGATTTTGTTTCAAGTCCATTTGCTCATGCTCATATCCGTTTGCCATTGTGTCATAGCGTTCAGGTGAAATTCTCCCTGTAACTCTGTCCTCGTACAAGCATCGGATAATATTGTCCAACTTTTTGATCCGTTTTTCAATTTGAACCTTTTCTCGTTCTGTGGTTTCGTAGAATTTTTTTGCTTCCGCTTCACCGTTTTGAGTAGCCATCGCATAAAATTTTTCCGGTTGTTCTCTTGCAAAAGCAGTTACCGTTTTCAGATTGTGCAGAACAATTTGGTCAAGTACACTTTCCCGAATATAATGAGCAGAGCAATCTTTACTCCTTGTTTGAAAACCCCCGCATTGGAAATTGTTGTTTTCCGGCTTGACGGTTTTTCCTCTGTGCAGATACAGTCGGCTTCCGCATTCTCCGCAGAAAAGGTAGCCCGCATATTTGTCCATTTCCCCCTGCTTGTCGGGACGCTTTCTTCCTGCAAAATGCTTTTGCACCAACTCAAAAGTTTTGCGATCTATTATGGCTTCGTGGGTGTTTGCAAATATGAGAATATTTTCGGGTTCGTTTTTCAGCCTTTTCTTTAGTTTATTGGATTTAGAATAAGTCTTGAAGTTGACGGTGTCACCGACATATTCCTGATTCGCTAACATCCTTCGAACGGTTGTCTGCGCCCAACGGTATGGCTTTGTCAAATCCGGATTGCCGCTTCTATTGCCTGTTGTTTTGAAAGCATATACGCTTGGACAGACAACTTTTTCAGCAGTCAATTTGTCGCAGATCTTCACGATACCGATGCCACTCGCGTACATCTCAAAAATACGCTTGACGATAGGTGCAGTTTCGGGATTGAGAATCAATTGTTTGGGATTATCGGGGCTTTTCATATATCCGTACGGGATAGTTGTTCCGACACGTTCCCCCCGTTCGCCTTTCGCACGCTGAACGGCACGGATTTTACGACTGGTATCTCTGGCATAAAAATCGTTAAAATAGTTTTTGATACCTGAAAAATCGCTGACGCCGTTTGCACTGTCAACACCGTCATTGATCGCAATAAAGCGGACATCGTATTGAGGAAAGGTAATTTCCATCAGCATTCCTGTTTGCAGATAATCTCTGCCAAGCCTCGATTGGTCTTTTACAATTACAATTCCTACCTTACCGCATTCCACATCGTTCATCATCCGTTTGAAACTCGGACGGTTGAAATTTGCGCCTGAAAATCCGTCATCAACATAAAATTGAATATTCGACAAGCGATGTTCCTCAGCATACTTTTTTAGCATCAATCTTTGATTTTCAATGGACAGCGACTCTCCGAGACGTTCATCTTCTTGAGAAAGTCTGCAATAAAGGGCGGTTATTAAATTTTTGTTTGTATTTTCGGTTGATTTCAATTTTCACATTTCCTTTCCGAGCAAAGGGTTGCTCCGTCATACCGAATAGGATACGACTACAACATACCACTACCTCGGTCAAAAGTCCAGCGATAATACCGTTACCCTTTTTGGCCGTTTATGAGATATTTAAGTTTTTCCTTTGCTTCTTCAGATTCTGTTCCCACAGGGAAGCAGGACAAAACAGGATACTGCTTCCCGTCAACAGTCATCACATAACCGATACCGATGTGCTGTTGTTTTTCCGCTTCTGCTCTCAGCTTGAGAATTTTTTCACGCCGCTTTCTCAGTAATTCAAACTCAATTTCTTTCATATAAATCCTTTCTCAATCATTTTGCCAATGATAGGCATCTTCAAATTTCAGCATACCGTTAATTCGCCTAACCTCATCAATACAGCTGTTCCTAAGTTGAGATAAATCCTTTTCGTCAATCTCACAGTGAGCCGCAAGGATATTCATCATCATTGCCATCTCAACTGCCAACTTGAACAGGACACGGTCTTGCTTGTTATCGCTGTCAGCCACAATTGCTTTGAGCGTAGAAATCATATAGTTCGGAAGCATTCCGGAGCTGTCCTTTGCACGCAAATATCCGATATATGCGTTTACGGCTTTCTCAATAAATTCGGATTGACTTCGGCAGTTATCATCCTTATACATTTGTTTGACAGATTCCATTGTTTTTGGGTGTATCCAAAGCGGAAATTTGATTTTGTTGTTATTCGACATTTTGTACTCCTTTCGTGTTGTGACACTGAGATTGTCGCCTATGATTTCCCTTGATTTACGGCACGTTTGGCAGTTTCAGTCACACAAACTAACCCCTATCCGTGATATGTGACCCCTTTTTGCGTTCCTTTTGCAATCGCTGAAAACCCTTGTGCGGTCGGCGTTGCCGTCCGCTGTGAACCGAGTCGAGGGGCGTTTACGACCCCGACTCTTTATCCTGCTTTCTTTTCGACCCAACGAAAAGCCCGAAAAACTGTCTGAAACCATACCGTATTTGATTTTCAAACTCGCCCTAAATTCGCCCAAATTGGGCGTTTTCTTTTTTATCGGGTGTTTTCTCGACATATCGTTTTAATCGGCACACGGACGGTTTGTGGGCGTAACAAGGTGGGATTTACGGCAGAAAAAGAAAAGCTTTTTTATCTATACATTTAACAGAGATTTAATCAATGCCAAAGACTGACACAATATCTTTTTCTGTTGTAAAGGATTTTAAGTGAGTCTTGTTCTATTGGGTTTTGTTATTGATAGGAATTTGTTACGCTATCCCTCTGGAAGATTTACGCTATTCTAAGAGGTCTGTTACATAGTAGAGATTACTTGTCCTTGTTCCGTTCTCACGGTGTCGGCAAACCTTTTTCACAAGTCCAAGAGCAGACAAACTTTCGATGGCTGAATCAACGGTTTTCTTATCCATACAGCATTCTGCTGCAATTAATTTCCTTGACGGAAAGCATTTCATCTTTTCATCGCTGTGCCGTAGTAGACAGCAATAAACTGTAAAATCTCTCGGTTTCAATTCCAACTCAAATATTTTGTTTGCGAGCATAAAGAAATTCTTGTGTGACATTCAATTTTCCTTTCCTGATTTTTGATTTTGAACTCTGATACAATTATTCACATTCCACCTTTCATATGTATAGGGGAAGAAAAAACCAATTTAACAACCATTGCTCTAAAAAAATTTACTTTCATTTCTTTGCTGTTGAATTTTTTCGATTTGAGTCCCCCAATATATCAATTTTAAATTCCCTCAATTGTATAGGGAATTTAAACAGCGATTTGCTAACCCTTTCGAATAGAAAATTCACAAATTGTTTTCATTTGTTCTATCTGTATAGAAATAAAAATTAAATTTTGCACAACCATTTCGATAAAAAATATGTTTACAAAACAAAAAGACTCGCACATACATGAGTCACAGTAACGAAAACGGAGCGAACGCTTTGCTCACTCTAATTTTGTCCTGTGCCTATGTATGTACGAGTCTTAAAACTCTAAATGAAAAAATGTGGCACTTGATATTTACTTATTAATTTTATTTTAGCTTCTTTTTAGATTTTTGTCAAGGCTTATGAATAATCGTCAGCGTTATCGGGAATACTATTAAATTTTCGAAATGAGTTGCAAAAGAAATTTTTCTAAGGTAACATACCACAATCTTTAGAATGACTAGAAGGAAAAGACAAATTCTTAAATCGTATTTTTCGGGTACAATATACTCGGAGGTAATGACAATGAAAGGACGAACTCTAACAAATGAAGCAATTAAAGATTTTGAAATATTTTTGCGAGAGGAGGAAAAAAGCGAAAACACGATAGAAAAATATTTGCGTGATCTTCGGGCGTTTATGATTTTTGCGAGTGATAGCGAAATTACGAAAGAAACAGTGATTTCCTACAAAAACAAACTGATAAATGAGAATTACGCTGTGCGGAGTATTAACTCAATGCTGGCAAGTCTTAACAGCTTTTTTATGTTTTTAGGTTGGTTGGAGTGCAAGGTAAAGTCAATTAAATTACAACGACAGATTTATTGTCCTGAGGAAAAAGAGTTGACCAAATCGGAATATATGCGGCTTGTGAATACTGCAAAGCAAAAAGGTAATGAGCGATTGAATTTCATATTACAAACAATTTGCGGAACGGGAATTCGAGTGAGCGAATTGCAGTTTATTACAGTTGAGGCAGTGAAAAACGGCGAGGCAACCGTGTCACTCAAAGGCAAGACACGTAGTGTATTTATCGTAAAAGAATTGCGAAAAAAATTGCTCCGCTATGCAGCAGAGCAAAAAATTCGGTCGGGTGCAATATTTATAACAAGAACAGGAAAGCCGATAAACAGAACCAACATTTGGCGAGAGATGAAAAAACTTTGTGAGCAGGCAAATGTGAATCCGTCAAAAGTGTTTCCGCATAATTTGCGGCACCTTTTTGCCCGCACCTTTTACGGTATAGAAAAAGATATTGCTAAGCTTGCTGACATCCTCGGTCACAGCAGTATAAACACAACGAGAATTTATATCATTTCCACTGGCACAGAACACCGAAAAAGAATGGAAAATATGCGGTTGGTGATATAACAAAACAACTCGTTCCGATGGCTGAATACATAATGTCAATTATGTTGCTTTTATTAAAAAGCCAACGTATAGATATTAAAAATTCTAACATATAAAAACTCTAAAATCAATAATTTCGATTGAGAAAAGTATGATTTATCGTGAATTTGTCGAATTTTCACAACCCAAATAAGCCTTACACATTTTCTTTTTATGAAAATGGAGAAGGCTTGGTTATTTATACCTATTTTTAATGAAGCTTTTGTTAATGTTGGATTTTAAACATTTCACAGCACTTGTATATGTAACATAATTGACATTATGTTGCTTTGAAGTGTGCGATTCATTTTCTGCTAAATTCTTGATGTTAACATATCTCGAGTTGGAAAGACATTGTCAAACATGAACTGATCAAAAGAAAAGTTTTACGGCGATTTTTCATATCCTTTATATATCAGAAAAAGTGAATGTATATAGAGAATAAATCCCTAATTTGACTGACGATTCTAATGTCTGTCTAATTATAGAGAGAAAGGATGGATTTGTTGTCTTTTAATGCTACTACATTCACCGTCTTTGGCATCCCTCCTTATGTTTTCTTTGTGGGTGTTGGCGCAGTGTTTGCATTTTTTATTTTTAATTGCTTGTTGCTATTTTTAAAAGCCGATATAAAATTAGGAAATCGGGTCGTTATATTTTCAATTCCTGCATTATTGTTAGGTGCCAAATCCTTTGGAGTGATTGCTAATATAGTGGAATGTATTATGAACAATAGTTCAATAGATATTGATACATTCATATATTCAGGAATTGTATTTTATGGTGGATTGATATTTTTCTTAATAAGCTTTTGGTTACTTATACATAAAAGTCCATTGCAAGATAAAGTAAAGATTACCGATTCATTAGCTACTTCGATACCTTTATTTCATGCTTTCGGTAGAATAGGCTGTTTTACAGCCGGGTGCTGTTATGGGGTTCCGACTAACTGCATAATAGGCGTAACATATACAACATGGATACAAGGTTCAGTATCTACTGCAACTAGGGTTCCCATTCAACTGATTGAGGCTATAGTGAATATTATACTATTTGCTTTATTGCTTCAATTAGTCTTAAATAAAAAAGCAACAGGTAAATTACTAATACTATATATACTGAATTATTCAATTGTAAGGTTTATTGATGAATTCTTTAGAGGAGATATTGATAAAAATATACTATCGGGTTTTTCTGCTGCTCAATTAATAAGCGCTGTTTTAATTGTATTTGTATCAATAAAGTTAATAACGGAAAGGAAACAAAAAAATGTTCAATCAAGATGAGAGACGAAAGTTCTGGAAATACACCGGATATGGTGCTGCAACAGGTGGAGTATTATGTGTAATTTTATTTGTATATGGGTTATTTGCTGAAGCGTGGAATTGTCTTTGCGATTGTTTTGGTGGATGTGATTCTTTGCCCGAAGTAAATAGCTGGCTAACATTTTTATTCGTTTTTTTAATATGTACTGGAATTGGATTTATGATTGGTCTCTTTTCATCCCTAAACGATCGTTCAGCAAGACTTGAAGATGAAGCGGCCAAAAGAGCTGCAGCAAACTCAGAAGAGGCTAAGAGGCAACGTATAAAATGGGCTGGCGAAGTTAAGCAGAAGGCATTGAGCGTTGCCACTACTTGCGAAAAGAACGCCAGGGAATATAAACCTTTGATAACTCCTACATACAAAGCCGATTCAAAAATGGACGAAATAATGAAAGAACTTGCCAACGCTGCTGAACTCAAAGGAAAAGTTGATGCGATGGCTAACGATACAAAGAAAGGCGGTGCTTCCAAATGACAATCACTAAATGCGGAAAATGCGGAGAGCTGATGCATAAAGCGGATAGGTGCTTTGCGTGCGGAAATACCACCGATTTTACAAAAGTTGATTCCAATTTGGCAATTCATGAAAATGTCAAAAATGAATATGATAACCTTAACAATTTAGTTAAAAATGGAAAATTTGAAGAAGCCCTAATACTTTCTAAACTTGTATTGCAATGGATGCCGTCTTGTTCTGATGTTTTCTGGTTAAGACTGCTTGCCAAAAATCATTGTAAAACAGATGAAATGTTAATTCATAAAGGTGTTTCTTGCGAAGAGAGTGCCGATTACTACAATGCTGTTTTGCTTGCAGATGAAAGCCAAAAAAAGGTTTATACGAATGTGGCGGATAAGATCACTGCTGTCAAAAAAGTTTTAATACAATATATAACAGAGCATGAATATTCTAAAAAGGGTAGTACTGACATACTTCAAGTTCAATTAGATTTTTCTGCCGAAACTGAAATTCGCAGAAAAAGGTTATTTCAGCTTTGGAAAAAATTAAGTCAAGTTGAAAGCCAAATTGAAGTAATTGAAAAGGACTGTTTGCTGTTAATTCATGAGCATAAAGACGCACTGACAAAAGCAAGCTCAGAGGCTATTTCAATAAAAGCAAAGTCATATAAATTGGAACAATGTTCTGCCGAAGATTTTCACAAGTATCAAATTCAGTTCGGCAACTTGCTTTATCGAACTGAACAAGCGCAGATGTCTATTGAAACTATGAGAAAACAGCACCCATGGGTAGAAAAGTACAACGCTTTAGTAAAAAAACGTAATGACATTATTTCTACAATCGGCGGTGAGATTGATTTGCTTAAGTCATACGAAAGTCGAGCACAATCAACTGTTTCAGAAATCGAAAAAATAGAAGAGGCACATACGGCGGCTCTTATTTCTATTTCAAAGTATAATTTTTATGAGGTTCGTAGTTTGCTCGGTGAATCCAAGTTTATGTCGGCTTTTGTTGAAGCCGGTTTAAAGTGAGGGGAGGTATAAAATATGAAATACACATCCAAATTATTTGTTGAATTTTTGAAAAATTTGATTGTACTAGACAAAGAATGTAAAGCAATTATTGATGTTTCTAATCGACTTGTTAAAGATCGCGTTAACAAAGAACTGTCTGAATGGGTCAGCGTCAGAAATCGTCTCGATTCTGAAATCCGGGATTTTTCTACCAAGAAAACAGTGTTAATTGATGGATACAGAAGAAGAGTGGAAGGCATTCTCACTCAGGATATGAGTGCAAAAGACGAGATGTTCTCTTGCCTGCAACAATATAAAGAAGCACTTGCAGCTATTAGTAGTACAGAAAAAAGCATTACTAACAGCAATGTATATGAAAGTATCGCAAAATCTCAAGTGGCTGTTTCTTCTATGTCACTGGAGGATGTGTTGTCTGAAATTGATAACTTTACTTCTCTTGCTCATGATATAAATACAGCCATTAAAAATGGTCGCAAGAGAGAGGTAGAGAATAAGGGTGCTCAACTTTATGGAATATGCCGAAGCTCGGAAGAACTTTTAAATGCTGAAATTTCAAAATTAAGAACTGATATTATTGCCAACAAAGATAGTCTTCATACAAGTTATGAAAAAAAAGAAAATGATTTATATAATCAGTTTAAAGTTGAATGGGAAACAGCACTTGATGTTTTGGATGATATGACAACAGAATTTATCGCTCAACGTGAAAAGAGTAAAGCTGGAACTAGAAAAATTGTGTTTTTAAGTGAAGAAGATAAACATACCCGTATTGATAAGTTGATTAACAGTTTCTGCAAGCAGTTCCCACCAAAAGAATTTTTAGATGAATATTCAAGGATCTATTCAATTGAGCCATCGTTTGACCACTATGTATGTGCAAAGGAAATGCCTCGTAATATTTTCATTAGCACATTGGAATATGACATTTCTCATCTGGAACTTTGTGATTTCACAAAAGAGTTTCTTGATAAATACTATTACTTTATGTATAGGGAGCAAAAGCTCTTAATTCCCCACTGTGCTCAGTTCAGCTCTGAATTTAATTACATTTTTAAATTCAATGGTGAGGGTCGTGCCAATGTGGTAAAAGATGCTTGCGATATGGGTATGCGTCTGTTTATGATGTTGCCTCCCGGTAAGGTCAATTTCACATTTATTGACCCCGTTACCCTTGGTGAGAGCTTTGCTATGTTCACGCGACTTATTGATGTCGATGATCGAACAAGTGAAATTATCAACGGAAAGATTTGGTCTGCTCCTAGCGACATCGAAGACAAACTCAAAATTATGACAAATCATATCTCTAATGTAACGCAACGCTGCTTGCAGGGTAAGTATGACAATATTTTTGAGTACAACCAAGTTGCAGAGCAAAATGCAGAAGCATATCAGATTCTTATGCTTATGGACTACCCTGCAGGTTTAAGCGACCAATCTTTGAAGTTGCTTGAACAAATTGTAACTTCTGGTCCTAAGTGTGGTGTCTTCACTGTAATATACAGAAACGAGAGCCAGTATAAAAAGGTTTCGGAACGCTCCTACCCTCTTATTAAGAACATTGAAGATAACTTCCAAGTGTTCAACTACTCAGCTAACGCAGCAGAGATTATGTGTACCAACGAATCTGTTAAGAACCAGCAGTTCCTCTGGAATGGAATTAAGATGCCGAACTCGGAGCATATGAACGAGATTATCGCAACACTTAAAAAAGGGATCAAGTCCGCAGATAAAGTTGTTATCGGCATTGAAAAAGTCAATAATGCAGAAAGTACTAATACAACAAAAGACGGCATCCGTATTCCTATTGGTATCCACGGTGCAAATGAAGTTCAGTATCTTACGCTTGGTGTCGGTGGTAGCCATCATGCCCTGATTGCTGGTGTTGCAGGTTCTGGTAAATCCAGTTTGTTGCACACTATTATTCTGAGAACCTTGATGCAATACTCCCCTGAAGAACTTGTTATTTATCTTGTTGATTTCAAGCGTGGCGTTGAGTTCAAAATCTATGCTGATTTTGTCCTTCCTTCATTCAAAGTTGTTGCTATTGAAAGCGAAAGAGAGTTTGGTTATAACATTCTTACCGCTTTGGAAAGAGAACAAAAAATCCGTGCAGATTTATTTAAGAAGAGCCATGTTGACAAGATTGAAGAATATAGAGAGCTTGGTAAGAAGATGCCTCGTGTTCTTGTTATCATGGACGAGTTCCATGAGTTGTTCTCCAATTCCAATGATGAATTTGCAAAAAAATCAGCAATTATCATGGAGCGCATTGTTAGACAGGGACGAGCTTTTGGCGTACACATGATTTTGGCATCGCAAAGTTATTCCAATATTACCGGTATTGACAAGGCTGTATTTGATCAAATGGCAGTAAGAATCGTGCTGAAATGTTCTAAGACTGATGCCAATCTTCTTCTTGACGGAGGAAGTACGGAAATTGACCAGATTTCCATTGATGACCCTGGTAGAGCCGTTTATAATTCCGAAGCTGGCAATAAAGAATATAATAGCCATTTTAGAGTTGCGTACATTGACCCCGAAAAGCATCGTGGAATGCTCCAAGACATTAGCGATTCCACAAGAAAATTTGCAGATGCTCAGCATCCCACACGTATTCTTCTTTCCAACATTGAGGATAACAATTACAGTATCTTCAATCAGTTCGTAACGTTGAATGCAAGCACATATAAAACACTTGGCAGACTTTACATCGGTGAGCCGCTTAGTGTTTCCAATAGTATGGCTATGGACTTTTCTCGAAGCGAGTATTCTAACCTGCTTATGATTGGTGGAGATACTGAAAAGGCAAGAAGTATGTTTGCATTTTCCATCTTGAGCATATGTATCAATTACAGGATTGCACACCAACAGGCTCCCCAAAAACCGTTCATCTACTTGTTTAACTGTAAACCATTGGACGATAGCTACTTCAAGGATACGCCCAAGCTCCTTGCTGAGTTCTTACCGGAGTATATTCAGTATGTCAGTTGCGGTGATACAAATGAAATTCAAAGGATTGTTTCTCAGATGTATGATGATGTAAGTAATGGAGCAAACAGCCTTGATACCGACAAGTATTTCTTCGTGTTTGGCTATCAAAGAGCTGAAGAACTCAAATCTGAAATTCAGTTGTCTCAGTCTGAGGACATTGATAGCTTGTTTAACATCATGCCTTCTTCGTCCAGCAGCTCCAGATTGTCGCTGAAAGAAATGTTCCGCACTATCGTTAAAGACGGTGCTCAAAAGGGCGTACATACCCTTATTTGGCAGGACAGCTTCAATGCACTTTATCAAGATGATAAGGATATTATGTCCTACTTCTCTATGAAGATTGCCTTTGATATGTCTCCGGAAGAATATTCAAGATTTGTAAGTGCAAACGATGTGAGCTTGATGAGCGAAAATAACGCTATCTATTACAACCGAGCACGAGACAATCAGAAGTTTAGACCTTATCAATCTCCCGACGAGGAATGGTTGAAGAATATCAGCGAAAAGCTGAAATAAGCATATTGAGCAGGGGGAGCAGTTTCTGCCACCCCCTGCAAATGTTAAATAGTATACTTAAATTAAATAAACAGGAGGACTGTTATTATGGGTTCTAAAAAATTGGAACAGCGTCAAAAGGTAGAGTCTGATGCGGAGCGTGGGCAGGAGATTGCCGAAACCGGTGAGCAAAAAATTGAAGAAGCGGAAACTTCAGAGCAAGCGTTATCTTCCATCGAAGCTGTTGATGACGATACTGCTGCTGCGGTTGAAGAAGCCAAAAGCGAGTCTGATGCAATTGCAAAAGGCGTAGCTGAAAGCGAAATTGAAGAACCAGGTGAAGAAGTAAGTGAATCGTTCAAAGAGACCTCTGAAGAGTCTATAGAATATAGTGAGCAAGAACTGGAAAATGCCGATACCGCAACCGAAATGACAGGTGATTATGGTGATGTCGGTTCTGAACTTTCCGGAGAATTTCAAGAAAGCGGAAATGAATTTCAAGAAGTCGCTGACGAAGCAGATCAAGAAAATGACGAGATGAAATCGAAATTGGACCAGGAAGTTGCTGACTTAGAAGGAGTATTCTAATGGATGGATTATATTATCTTTGTTTTTCCGTAAACAAACTTCCAGATTTAACATTGACAAAATATAGTGTGTTTGATGGCTCAAGCGTAGAAAATATCATGGATAAACACGGCGTTTTTCTGCGTCAGTTACACAGACTTGGATATACTTCCGGTGTGTATTTCCATCTGCTCTACTACTATAATCCCGATAAGAGCATCCCTAAAGGACACCATTTGTCAATTGTTTTTTATGCAACCGCACAAGACAAGAGCAAGCTCGATGGAATCAGAGAATTTCTGACCACTTCTGTTCTTAGTAACTACTATGAATTTTTCTGCTATGAAATAGCCAAGAATTTTACTCTTGAAGAAGAACCGCTTTCGGACGGTTCTTCTATTCCTGTGCTTAAACTGACTAATGTATCCGGAAAAATAAAGAAATATAGTCTTGGAAAAACTAAGCCACAGGAAATTCTTGAAACAAAGGAACAGATTGATAATGGAGAGAAATCGCATATTGTGTGCGAAATCGCTTCTGATGCTGATGCTATGCTTAGTTTTAATAGAATGCCCGTTGATGATGCTGGTAAAATCATTCTTGAAAAGAAATTCTCTCATGCAGCATTCTTAACCAAAAAAGATTATTTCTTACCTGCACAGAATCGTTTGAATACTGATAATGCAGGCGAAATTTTGCTCTATTCTATTATGGAATGGGAGCCTTGCGAAACTGGACGACTGTATAATGTCCTCAAACTTATGGAAGGCTATGACAGAAGTGCCGTTTTACGTATTGATATTTTTCCTGTTGAGCATACCCAGGCTATTAGGCAACGCCTTCCTTATGCCGAAACACGAAGAAGAATCTCTGACCGTGTTCAAGGCAAAGATGATAATAGCGAGAATATCGTAAAGTCGTGGGATAAATATCTAAATAACTTAATGAAGTTCCCTCAATTCTTAGCAAATGTAGTTGCGTTTGCTGATTCACAAGATATTGCGGTAATGCTTGCAGATAGTGTTGCTGCAGAAGCCGTTGAATCCGGGACATATTTGATTGAGACGATGAATTCGTCAACTGGTTTCTCAATGTATGAAAGTGATGCAAAAATCCTTCACAAAGATAAAGAGGCTGGAAACTATGTGGCTCCGTTTCTGTCTTTATATACACTTGAAGAAATTAGACCGATGTTCTCGTTCCCGATCTTGTATCCAGGTGAAGCTATTGAATGTCAAAAAGAAACAGACCCAATACCGTTCTCTAAGGATGTTTCTGTTGATAAAGAGACTGGCGAGGTTCACGAAGTTATCTCTTTAGGCGTAAGCAGTATGGGCTATGATGTCACATTCCCTGTGAAACTGTTCAAAAAGCATGCCTTTATCGCAGGTGTACCCGGTGCAGGTAAAACAAATACAATGCTGTATTTGGTAACTACTCTGTGGCGTGATACCAAGCAGCATGTTCCTTTTCTCGTTTTGGAACCTGCGAAGCAGGAGTACCGTTCTTTGGCTATGATTGAGGGGATGGAAGATTTATGCGTATTTTCGCCTGGAGCTGATACAAAGTTTCCCTTACATATTAATCCGTTTCAGTTTCCTGTAGGATTGACATTGGCCGAACATATTGCAAACTTAAATGCGGTTTTTGCTGGTGCATTTGAGCTGATTCCACCATCTCCATTTTTAATTGACGGATGTATTGAGAAAGTTTATCTCGATAAAGGATGGAATATTAACGAAAGAAACAATGGGACCAAAGAATACCCGACGATGCAGGAACTTTACGATTCTCTTAAAGTAGCTGTTGAAGAATCCGGGTATGAAGGTGAAACAAAAGCTAACATTCGTTCTGTCATGGAAGTACGTATTGGTAGCCTTTTGCGTAGAGAAATCGGTAATGTGTATAATGTTCGTCAATCCAGTATGGAACCTGAAGACTGGTTGGAGAGACCTGTTATTATTGAGCTTGAATCTCTTGGTGAAGGTCCTGCGAACTTTATGTCTTTGCTTATCTCTACGCTTATTCGTGAAGTGCTGAAAATAAGAAAAACAAGTGACCTTGCGGAAAAGAAAACCGGCAAGTTCAAACGAGAGATTGAGCATATTATCTTCTACGAAGAAGCTCATAACTTGATTGGCCCTACAACTGAAGACCCTGCCGGTGGCTCAGTTGATCCGAAGATCTCTGCCACGAAATACTTGGTAAAAATGTTGGCAGAGGTTCGTGCTCTCGGTGAAGGTATCGTAATTGCCGACCAGTTGCCAACCGCTATGGCATCGGAAGTCTTGAAAAATACCGGTCTTAAATTGGGACATAGAATAACCGCACAGGATGATAGAAACCTGCTGGGTAGCACAATGTCCGCATCGGCTGACCAGTTGGAAGAACAAGGCACTTTCGGCACAGGTCAAGCATTGATTTTCTATGAAAGTCTCTTGAAGCCGTTCAAAATGCGAGTAGCAGAATGGGAAAAAGGCGTTTCTCAAACTAAATATGACTCTCCCACTAATATGCAGTTGTTTGAGCATCTGAAAGATAACGAAAGATATAATCATCTTTTATCAAGAAGTGCCTTTATCATGCAACGCAAAATGGAGGGAGAGTTTGACTTGTTTCGCAGACAAGCCGAAGAACTCAAACAGAAAATTAACAAGAACTATTCAGAAGTTCTTGTTCTGGAGGGAAACCTCTCTACTCTGGAAAGAAAGCTTTCTCGTTTGACTACTCCTGATGACATTTTTGAGACTAAGAAGCATATCGCTGACACGAGAAGAATGTATGATAAAAAGAAGAGTGAGTTCTCTGGAGCCATTACTCGTGATCTTAAAAAGATTTGTTGGAATTATGCAAATCAATATTTTGCGTATATGACATTATCCAAGAACTATGCTACTCATACGAATAATATGTATATGTGTACAATAAACAATTACTTGTCGTTGTTTACTGTGCTGAAATCTCTACACGATGTTCCCGAATTGACAGAGATAGTTATTGCTGAAACCGAAGATGTGATGGCTGATATTGGTCATTATATTGACTATATGTTTGATGGATCTGCTGCTATTCTGAAAGACCATCCAGCTTATAATAATGCCTTATTTGAAAGCGGCAACTTTCTTATAAATCGAATTGATATTGAAACAGACCGTATTCTTAAACTGGCAATCGACATTAAAGATTTGGATTACGATGCTGAAAGTGAAGTTGCTGAGTTCGCCAAGGAATTTACAAGTACATATTTCTCATTCCTTAATGTTGCGGAAAAATATGCAAAGACTGCTGAGTTGCTATCTGCTGAGCTTTCTGAAACTCTTAGAGATTCGTTTGCACCGAACTCTGCTGAATGGGACAAAGCTCATATGCGAGCTGTTCAATACGAAAGCGGAAAACTGCAGATATATATGAGTCTTGCAGAGTTTGTCGTTAAGGTATGTCAAAAGATTTCTGTAATTAGTGGAACGAACAGACGAATTTTGTTGATGAACATAAACGATATGTTGGTTTCCTTTAGAACTATTGTGGATTATCGTGATAGGAACGCAACTACCATTCTGTCAGCGTGGAGTAAGTATCCCGATGTGTGGAAAAACACGAACGATGTTTTAATGATGGAAATGAATGCTAAGTTTGCATATCTCCATCAAGTTCGTCGAGATGTAGTGGCAACTTTGAAAAACCTTTCGGATGCAGATAAGATTGCCTCACTTTCTAAGATTGCCCGTCAGTATAATGGTTGGTTCAAAGTATATTCACAGGTTGGTTTTGAATCTTTTGGTTTGAAGCTTAGTCTTGTTAACCACTATATTAAATACCTTGAAGCTATGCTTCGCCTCGGCTCTATTACGTATGGAATTATGATCGAAACATCCAGCGGTAATTGGAAAGTTTGCTCTAAGATTATGAAGAATCTGATGATAGACGATAGAATTGATGAAATAAAGAAGACAAATTGGAGTAAGCTGTCCACAACTATGGTCAACATATTTGATGTCACACTTAAGTAAGTATTTGAGAGGGAGGTCGGTATGGCTATACAATCAAAAGAATTTGTAGGAATTGCTGAAGGGATAAAAAGCCATGAACTTTCCACAAAAGGTAGAATTGAAAGCCTACGAGGTACAATTTCTGAATTGGCGGGAGCAAAAAGGTCATTAGATAGTCAGATCTCGTACCTTGAGGCGGCTCTCGCCGCAGCCTATGAGGACACCGATGAAGACGGAGACCCCGATTATGGTCGTATTTCGGCAATCGAAGCTCAAATCAATGTTGCCGAGAATGAACTTACAGAAGTTGAAGGACAGCTTGACACGGCAAACGGAGAGATGTCACAATCGCAAGCCGAATTAGAGAGTGTTATGGAAGAAAAGGCTCGAACTTTGTTTGAAATCCAAGAAAGAGCCAGAAAAACATCCAACAATATTGCTGTGGCGGGTGGTATGTATGGAGCATATTCAGGTGTGGGTAGTTCTCTGCAAAGCTCTATGCAGACAAGTTTGGCGTCATTATCACAGGCGGCAAGCATACTGGACAGCTCGGTAGATGGATTCACAGGTGGTGGCTCTGGCAGCGGTGATGGCGTTGGCTCAACTGGCGGTAGAGGTATGACCTCCCAAGGCGAATTATCAACAAGTGCTTTAAGTGCATTTTCCGCTGGTACTACTACATTTTCGGTATTAAGTGGAAATACATCACCCGTTTCAACGTCTACCAATTTTACAACAGAACACACAAGCGGTGTCACACCTGCGACAACCCCTAATTTTCAAGCAGGTCAACATTCAATAAATCCTCAGAAAACATTGAATTTTCAGACCGATCAAAGTGAAAACTCTTACGCAACATCATCTTTTTTAGAAGCGGATGTAGCCGATCCTGTAGCTCAATCTGAAAACTATCGCAGTACTCAATCTTCGCCCAATATGGAATCTCGCTTTTCCCTCAGAGATGATTCCAGTCAACAAAGTGAAGGTGATTCTGCAAGAGGCGATCTTGAAAAGCGTCGATCATGGGCACAGCAATATAAGGTTGGCTTTACACCTACCGCATCACCCAGCTCAACTCACCTAACTTCTAACGATGCGTCAGCTCCAGATAGAGGACAAAGAGAACTGGCTGATGAATTGGAAAGAGGACTTGTCCTTGGAGCTTTGGCATTGAAGTTTGCAAAAGGAAAAAATTCAACTCAGTCTACTACTTCTGTAACGCCCCCAAGAAGTTCAGAAGATATAAGAAACGATTTTATGAGAAGTCTGCAAACTAAAGTTGAACCGGTAATAAGACCCGTTAGTTCTTCTGCCAATTCTTCCAGCGATGATGACGATATTTTTATTGGAGCAAGAGTTAGAGAAAAACGAAATGACAGGGACTACGAAAGAGGTTTACTTAGTAAATTTGGATTAGGTTATAAGACATCCCAATCTTCCGCTGCCGATGTGGATGCTCCTATGAAACCACGAAACCAGATATTGTCTGGTGTAAACGGTTCTCGTAATCAGCTGTTAAAGGAGCCTCGTTCTCTTTCTCGTACAGCAGAAAATTGGACGAAAGGTTCAGGTAATACATTAACATATAACACTCCTATCGAAACAGGAAAGAAATTAGACATTCGACAAGGTAAAGTCGAAAACTTTGAAGGAACTTGTGGTCTTGTTTCTTGCGTTAATGTTTTAAGAATGGCAGGTGTACCTATCTCGGAAGCGGATGTTGTAAAATATGCTTCCACTACTTATGAGGAAAACGCTAACGCTTTCGTAGCATCTCCCACGAGAAAAACTTTATGCGTTACAAATTCGGTTTCCTCATCAAATGGAGGAACCTCTACATCTTCCAGAAAGAAAATTTTGGAGCACTTTGGCATTCCAAGTCGTACTGCTCCTCAGTCGATAGAAACTATTGCCGAAGCGGTTTCTTCGGGACATGGTGTTATCGCTTCTGTTCATGCAGAAACACTATACTTCAAAAGAAGACCCATACATCCAGATTTGCACGCAATTACTATAACAAGCGTACAAAAGGATAATACGGGTAAAATATTGGGTTTTTATGTATGCGATTCAAACGCATACGCTCTTGGAGGAACAGGGGCAACATATTATACTGCTGAAGAACTCGAAGAAGCTCTGTCAGAAAGAGAATGTAATATAACTACGACTATAATAAGGTAGGTGCGATATGAAATATAAGGACATTGTAAAAATACTTTTCTCACCAGAGAATGAAAACCTCATTCCAGATGGTGTAGCATACTCAGAAGCGATCTGCGAAAAAGAAGACGGAAAGTTATATGATTCTTTCTTTTTATATGCGATCACAGATATGCGACAAAAAGCTGTTGGACCCCTTGCAAAAATATCTGTAGATGCTTTAACTGGTAAAGTGGTTGATTATTGTGAGTATGAAAACCCAAGGGAGTTTTCTCTAAATAACAGCTATGATGATGACACAGTAATTAAAGCATTAGAAGATTATGAAGCTCTCTATCCCGCATTTAGAGAGGTTTATCAGCAAGGACTTTATGACAAAAGTGTAAGAGAATTACTATTGCAAGTAATGAAGAATATTGGAATTTTTGCTAACACTGATATGCTTAATATTTATAATCAACTCTTTGCGGACACTTTCAAATTTATAGTTGATCACAGTATATAAACCCACGAGAGTAATCACACTATGGATATTTTTGACCAATACTTATTTGAAGAACTCGTATCAAAATATGGGCGTTCTGGACTTTCGGACGACGATTACGAAGAATTATATGTGAGATTTTGCAATCATAGTTACATTGAAGAAGTAACGCCTTATCTTCTTGCTATGCGATTTTTCGGCTTGGGTACTCCTGCAGAACCGAATGAGGTTTTGAGCGAACTAAAAACAAACAAGGCTGATAATGTCCAGCTTCGAGGGCTTTATTACGACTTGATGTTATGCGTTAATCCTGCGAACACAGGGGCGGCAGATGAGCTTCGCCGTGCCGTTGAAGCAGGATATTGTGATAAGTATTTACATAATAAAAGCAATATTCGCCTTGTTGAGCAAAAAACAAATAAAGAAAACAATAAACCGTCCAGAAAAGATAATCCCCCATCTGCTCGGACGGACAGCTCGGTGTTAGATTCTTCTGCGGTCGAATATAACACAGTTACGAATGAACTCGTCTTGTCCTTGTTGGGCAAGGTTACAAAAGTTGATTATGGAACGAGCAGTCTTGTGCTTCCATCAACTTACAACATAATTGGAAAATCTGCGTTTCAAGGAATTAAAGATATTGATATGCTAATTATTCCTAACGGCTTCATTGAAATTGATGAAAATGCTTTTTCTTGGGCTATTATTCATCAAGTAAAAATTCCTAAGACGGTTACTATAATTGCCAAGAACGCATTTAAAGGTTTTACAGGTGTCATTGAATGTAGTGCAGATTCTTATGCTTACAAATATGCAAATAGATACAATTTGCGAGCGCTTGTAAAATAATAAGAAAAATAGAAACGAGATAATCGGATATACACGCAAGGAGTTTTTTTATGGATATATTTGACCAATACTTATTTGAAGAACTCGTATCGGAATATGAACGTCCTGGTCTTACAGATGATGATTACGAAGAATTGTATATTAGATTTTGTAATTTGAATCGTTTGGAAGAAGTCAGACCTTATTTACTTGTTATGCGTTGTTTGGGACTTGGCACCCCTGCGGAACCCGACACAGCTCTAAACGAGTTAAAGGAAATCATGGGTAATGATACTGAACTCGCAGGGTTGTATTATGACCTCAAATTGTGTGTGAATTCCCAAAATACAGAGGCGACTGTCGAACTACGCCATTCAATCGAAGAAGGATATCGTGGAAAGTATTTGACAGGCAGAAGCAATATCGCTTTGGTTGATAAGGCTCCTAATGAAGAAAAAGGGCTGTACACTCCTGTAGTCGAAAATGCAGTCGTTGACAATACCATACATTATAAGAGTATGAGATTTGAAGGCTGTGGATATAGCGGTTTTAACTTTTCATCCGGCGATATTGATTACCTGCATGCAAAGGTCTTTATTGAACCGATGAAAGCAACACGCAAAATAAAAGTTCGTTCTCAAATTTATGCAGGAGATGAACCTTTTTCAAAAGTTTTTTCTGACGAACTAACTCTAAAACCTGGTGACACATGGTTTAAGACTACTGGTTGGGGGAATAAAAACTGTAATTGTTATGGTAACAGAGTTTATCAATGGAGAATTGAAATTGATGGAGTAGATGTTTATACTCGAGATTTTCGATTTCATACAGGCAAGATTGATAAATGTGGTATGCCTATAAAAGATGTCAAACTATTTGCTTCAAAAGCATCAGGTGCTTTAAAAGATGATAGAGATAGATATGCTGTCTCATTTGATTCTACAACGCTTGAATACGTTTATTTCAAATGCTTTATAAACGAACCTGGCGTAGATAAATTAGTTCAAATATGGCTTAAAGTCATCTGCCTTGAAGATAACACAGTTTTCTATGATAAATATATCTTACATAGCTTAAAGCGTAATACCTATGCATGCTGGAATGGCATTGGCTTTTCGACAACAGGAAAATGGAAAAAGGGATTGTATAAATACACAATTAGAATGGGTTCCGAAAACGCACAGGAAGGAACATTTACTGTTTATTGATGAAGAGGAGTTGTAAAATGATGAAATGCCCGTATTGCGGTGCTGAAATTGATGATATTGCACTGTTTTGTGATAATTGTGGTCAGGCAGTTGATACAGTTACAAACACAAAAAAGAATATGGATGCCTTTTGGCAAAAGGAAAATAATGTAAAGCAAAAAGATACCGTTAGACAATTAGAAGATTTCAAAGAAAAATACAAACCAATACAGGAAATTATTTCTCGTGGAAAAAAATTGAAGTCTAAAAATAACTTTTTTAGAGTTATGCTTCTTTTATTTTTAATTTGCATCTGTGTATTGATTTATGCATTCTATACGTTTAATGAAGGAACCACTGAATTGTTACTTTCATTAGTTATTGCTTCACTATTTACTATTGTAGCCGATTTGATTTTTGTTGCATCAGTTATATTAGTTCTTGACGATGGTCCTGGCTCCCTTCTATCTGTATTTATTCCAATAATAGGATATTTTACTTTATTACATGCGATTGCGTTGGGATTTTGTCGATTGTTTGTACCATTGAGCAAAGATGAAAAGGCGATTGTTAAAAATATGCGACAACAATACAAGAAATTAAAGATATTAAAAAAACAAGAAAAAAATTTAAAAGCAGGATTGGATTTAATAGGGAAAGACGTTTTTGATAAGGAATCTCTAAAACATTTGAAAAGAACCAATTATATTAAAATAAGCAGAATTAACGGTTGGCAGATTGTAACTACGATTGCAATAGTTGTTCTTGCTACTGTTTTTATAGCATCTTATTATTTCGCACCTATGCTTTTAAGTATTTTATAAGTATAAAAATTCATTTCATATTAAAGATTAATCGTGCTTTATAAAGTGAGTTGAAATTAAATGGAGAAAGCGCAGAAAATGCATACAGAACTGTAATGTTTTTGCTGAAGTGTGACGAGATTCAATTTGTTATCTGCACAATGAATATATTCTGAACTCGAAAATATCGAGTATAATGCATATGAAATTTAATGTATCGTTCTGCGCATAAAACGTAAAATAGAATTGATTCAGGCAAAGAAAAACTGGTAGGGAAAAATTATAATTTCTGTCATTGAAAAAACGCTGGACAGTAATTTGCCTAGTACAAAAATATAAGTTAATTAAATAAATGTTACTCTCAAGCGTAGCAACACAAGCTGAATGGTTTGCTGCTCTTGTAGGAGAAAACGGTAAATCAGATTTACGTATTCAACAAAGTGTTTTGCTGTTGGAATTGGCGGATTAAATGTACGTACTTCAACATATGGTAGTAATTATTACACTTATGATTTTGAGTATCCTATCCATTGACAATAAGCGGGGCAACAGACCGTGACGGAGTTAAAGGATATAAATATTATCAAAAAAGAATGAGACCAAAGAGACGACGATTTATCCTAGTGGGGATAACGTCAGCAATATTTAGGAGTGGGGACAATACAGAGCAAAGTAATCAGTGTATATACTGCCTTTCTAAAATAGGATCACTTTATTATTTTGACCGACTGTATCTACATAGTACCCTCTGCACCAAAAATGTCGGTTGCCGTACTTATATTTTAAATTTGCGTGTCGGTCAAAAATCATCAGTGTACTTTTCCCCTTGAGATATCCCATGAATTGTGCTACACTTAAATACGGTGTGACACCAAAAGTTGTATATGGTCTTTACACGCTTCTGCTTCTATTATTTCTACGCCTTTTTGTTCACACAACTTCCGTATTCTCTTTCCAAAACTTTTTTCGGCTTGCTTTCAGCTCGCCGTTTTTATTTTTACTAAAGCGTTTTTTTGCCCCGGTTTCCCCCAGTAGAACAGTGGTTAATTCCTTTGCTGAAGAGACAAAAACCAGTCCTCAACCTTCTTTGGCTGAGGACTGGTTTTTTGCATCCTATTCAGTTGCTTTGATTTTCTCCCCTAAGGACATCACGCATTGCACCGTGCTTTTTTGCCATATATTATTTTTATGTACAGAGATTGTATCTATCGCTTGATTTATGCAACTGCCAGCCTTACTCGGGCGATTCGTGAATCGCCCCTACATGGCGAGTGCAAACTTGTCATTCTGAGCGTAGCGAAGAATCTCACATGGTAGAATATAAATTCAATTCATACCTATGTTAATGCCGTTTAGAGGCTTTTTCCATTTCAGCGCTTACCGTGTTCACAAAACGATATAAATCCAAGTCAGCAAAAAGATAAGCGCCGATATTATATGTCTTTGGAAACCGATGCAAAAAACGGCATTTCGTATCCGTTTCGCGCAAAACAAGACGCACATATCCTGCACATCCCGGTGCGGCACGAACCTCACGCGGTGCATGATAACCCACAGTGCGCATCATATCCACCATACCGATTTGCTCCCACGGTATTTTTCTTGTACGTTGCAGAACCCACTTGATTCGCAAGCCGTCTGCATCACCAAAAATATATACGCGGTGAAACACATCAATGTATAACCACGGACTCAAAACTGCTACTGCCATAAACAATGTTACAAATACATCGGGCAATGGTCTTAACCGCAATACACGCACCGAATCCGTTGAAAAAATATAATTAAACAGAGGCAGACACAGTGTAAGCATCAACATAAAAAACATAAAAAAACAAAGACCACGAAGCGGAGTTCCCAACTTGGCGCGCAGCATAAAGGGTATAGGATATTGTGAAGCTGATTTCCCTCTCACTTTTTGTTCGGTTGCAGACATATATACTTCCTTTCTTTGTCAGATAACCCTCATTTGATAAACCGCGGAATTTACTCGGGCGATTCGTGAATCGCCCCTACATGGCGAGTACCTGTCCGAGCATACAAAATGTAATTTTATAAATCCTCTGCAAAATAGGATTCGTAATTTTCGATGTATTCATAATAGAGAGCTGTCAACGCGTCGGACTGTTCTTTTAGTTCCTCTTCGCAGTTATATAGGATTTCGTCGAGGCTGTCCTCAAAGACGGCATTGTAATATTCTTCCCGCTCCCGACGGTTTACGGGGATATTCTCGCCCAATGCTTCTATAGCCTTGCGGCAGATATAGGCGGCGTCATACCCGCCCAATTCCTCGAAAGCAGATACAGCCTCTTGATAGTAATCCGCACTTTGAGAAGTAAAATATTCTCCGAACCCGCCGTTGTACACATCGATTTCCAGCATCATTGCAACATATAAATTGCGCTCATAAGAGTTCAGGCCCGACAAATCCGCTTTATAATTGCACTTTTTATCAATCACCTTGTAAACACCGTGCACATACTCTGCCATATCTTCTACGGAAAGCTCCGCAGAATCCTCTCGGAATAAGTCAAAAAAGCCCATAAAATTACTCCTCTCTGGTTTCCTGGATTTCTTCCGATTCTGTTTCCGCCTTGCGTCGCTCTATCTGTTCACAGACAGTTGTAATGAACACATACGGGCGGATTGTCTGAAACATAGATAACTGAATCAAATGTAAATTCGGATTACGGCGAAACAAAAACTGGGTCGAATTGATTTTACCGTCTGCGGTATAGGTCACAATGCGCAAATGTGTCCCTTTCCCGGCACGGGGATAAACAGCGCCGTATTTATCTGTATCCACCAAATCAATCAAAGCAATGCTTTCCCACGGAATGTGTTTGGTTTTGCTTAAAAATTGCCTGATGCGCAATTCGTTAGCATCGCCGTAAATATATCCCTTTTGTAATATACCGTTGTACATCCATAAAGAGATTGCAAACAGAAAACAGCCAAAAAAGAAAAAACCGCCCCAAAACATTTCCGTAATCCAAAGGAAACAAACCAAAGCCATTGCCAAAAACAAAATGCTGTATGCAACCCATAGAATATGTTGTTTTACAGACATTTTCGAATGTAATCTAAACGGCATAGGGTATTTTAGAATGTTGACTTCCTCTTCTTCTGTATCATCGGATACAGGCAATGCGGCAATTGACTTTTCAGATGCAATTTGTAAAGTATTCTCTAAAATATCTGCCGATACACCGCCGAACAGAAATATCGGGATGGTATACCGTTTCGTGCGTATTGTTGTGATATTCAGTACAGCGAAAACGCCCGAACCGCGCACGGCAACATCACATACCTCGTTTAGCGGTATGCTTACCGTGTAAAACGGCAGATGGCAGTAAAACACATCTGCATTTAACTGCATCCAACAGTGGTGCAGAACAGCTGTATAAAGATACAGAATAAGGACGACCGTGCCCAATACGGCAAAAACAATTTGTGCCCACAGCGGCATTTGCGGTACAAACCAAACACCGACGCAGCCAGCAAGAAGGAGCAGACAAATTATATGTAAAATCGGCGCGAAATGCGATGTTATTTTCAGCGGTAAATAATATGTGATTCCATTTGTTTCGGGTGAATGCATATGCAATTCCTTTCAAAAATTATGGACAGCAGACGTTTAGGACAGGACACCGTCCTCGAAGCCCGTTCTCTTATTTTTCTATACTTTGTGCGAGAAAGAGTGCTTTATTTGCATTCGGTATCCTGATAATGAGCTCTTCTCGGTTATTTGAGGTACCTATTGTAAGGCAAAGGTCTGAAAACAAAAGATGTCTTTTTAAGGAGCAAGCAACGACAGAGGATTTTTGTATTTCACAAGGAGATATTCCCCGAATGCAGAGTCGATTGTCCTCAAAATATAACCTGTTGCCTTTATAGTGCCAACCGTCCTGCATGACAGAGCATACCGTTTTTAAAGTTGCCTTCCGCATTCTCATTCTTCTTTCTTTGCACAAATACTTCAGCCTATCATACCGCCGTTATATTTTTTCTGCACACGCCACAGCAAGACTGTGCTGACGGCAAAACCTGCAAGCAGAACAGCGACCCACCAAGCCGATGCGGTCAACGCGCGCACTGCCGCGGACGCAAAGCAGGACAGAGCAAACAGGGACAGCACGCCGCCCATACTGCGCGTATAAGCTTTTTTGTCTCTTTCAGACACATTCGTATAATGATAACTGTGCAACAGCTCTATTTTTCCGAAAATACCAATCAAAATGGCACATACCAGCAAAAGAAGCCCGACAATGCTGAGGATAATCATTTCAATCATACAGACAACCTCTTTCTACATACTGCTCTTTTCACAAACGGGGCGGTATTACTACCGCCCCGCCGAAAACTGTTTGATGGATTATTTTGCTTCTTTCGGCGCGTCCGCGACCAATTCCTTAAGGCTAGTGGCAAGACCAGCCATACTCTGAATTTCAGAGGGGATAATAATCTTCGTTGCTTTGCCGTCAGCGGCTTTTGCGAACGCTTCCAAGCTCTTGATTGCGATAACCGCGTCGCTCGGTGCTGATTCGTTAATCATGCGAATCGCATCTGCATTGGCTTTCTGCACGGCAAGAATTGCCTGTGCTTCACCCTCTGCCTCACGGATTTTGGCTTCTTTTACTGCTTCTGCGCGCAGAATTGCCGCCTGTTTTTCCGCTTCGGCGTTGAGGATTTCGGATTCCTTATGACCTTCTGCCACAAGAATCTTACTTGCTTTTTCGCCCTCTGCATTTAAGATAGCTTCACGGCGCTGACGCTCCGCCTTCATCTGTTTTTCCATCGCGTCCTGAATTTCACGCGGCGGGATGATGTTCTTCAATTCCACGCGGTTGACCTTAATGCCCCACGGGTCAGTAGCTTCGTCCAGAATCACGCGGATTTTTGCGTTAATGGTGTCGCGCGAGGTCAGTGTGCTGTCCAGCTCCAGTTCGCCGATAATGTTACGCAGTGTGGTCGCTGTCAGATTTTCAATTGCGGACAGCGGCGCTTCCACACCGTAAGTATACAGCTTCGGGTCGGTAATCTGGAAAAACACAACGGTATCAATCTGCATGGTGACGTTATCCTTTGTGATAACCGGTTGCGGCGCGAAATCCACCACCTGTTCTTTTAACGAGACAATTTTTGCCACTCTCTCAAAGAACGGAATTTTAACGTGAAAGCCCGTCTGCCATGTCGCCATATATGCACCGAGACGCTCGATAACATAAGCTTTGGACTGCGGTACGATTTTGATGTTAACCACCACAATCAGTAAAACGAGCAGTAAAATACCTGCTAAAACATAAAACCACATAAACATTCTCCTCCTTAAAATGAATCGTTTGATTTATTCCGAACGATGAGCTTTACGCCCTCCATCCGTTCTACAATAACAACTGCGCCTTTCGGGATTACGGAATTGTCTGCCGAACGTGCCGTCCAAACATTGCCGACTGCCTTTACCTGTCCCGTCGGTTCCAAATTGTTGATTTCTTCCAGCACGACGGCTTCTGCGCCGATACAGCGGTCTGCATTGGTCTTTTGAATCTTCGTAGCCGTCAGTTTTTTTACAAGCGGTCTTGTCGCGACCAAGCACACTGCGGCAACCGCCAAAAACAGTACAATCTGCCAAATGACATTCAGCCCACAGAGATTTGCAATCAGTGCAACAAGCGCGCCCACCGCAAACCAAACGGAAACCAACTGCACCGAAGCCGCTTCCATAATCAAAAAGACGATTAAGAGCACGACCCAAATGACTGTCAGCGTAGCTGCGGATATAGAAAACACAGCGACTCCACCTTTCTTTTCGCAATACATAAATTTATGTTGTACTCATAGTATCACAATTTTTTTCGCTTTGCAAGCACCCGCAGGTTTCGGAAAATTCACGGTTTTTTGCAAAAATTCGGCAAATTTTCCGTATTGCATTGAAAATTCTGCCAAAACAGAAATGAATATGTTTTTCGGGGCGAAATCGGAACGGATTTTTTACAGTTTGAACATATTCCCCTTCACAAAGCGTGTATTTCTTTCGCTTTCAGGTTCGTTCGAACTCGAAAAATTTTTTTAAAATATTTTTTCAATCCTTGGCAAGTGAGAAAAATGTCATCATCTTAATGGAAATACGTATATCAAAAAATAAAATGTTCTCTCCTTATCAGGGGTACTCCCACAGTTCTCTCTCTCCGTCACGCGCTTTGCGCGTGCCACCTTCCTCGTCAGAGGGAGGAAAAGACTTTTCGAAAACCTACTTTTCCTTAAGTTGATATTAGTGGGATAAAATGCAGTGTATACGCCCCTGTTACGGGGTTTGGCACGGTGTAATCCGCATATACCGCGCGGTTTTCCGTATATAAAATCGCGACTGCACGTTTCACGCCTTTTTGCGTCTTCGTATCGGGATTCACCTGTAAATCGGTGCGTATGCCTTTCAGACGTGTATCCTGCCGCTGTAAAAACCTCGGCAATACGCCCGACGCATTGGTCGCCAAGCGGTCACAAACCATTTTATCGCGCACCGCGGCGGCATCCAAGTGCAAATGCTCGGTTAAAAACAAAAACAGATATTCCGAATACATATCCAAAGGCGTTTGCTGTGTCTGCCGATTGGTTTCCGAAAGCCAATCGGCAAAACGGCAGAAAAACGCAAACGGCGAAATGCCGCAGGCTTCCAAAGCAAAACCCACCGTGCGCCGAAAGCGTCCGCTGTTGTATGTGCGGTCAAAGGCATCCTCTGTGCGGTGCATCTGCGCCAATTCCTCGGCGGTCAGCCAAGGTGTAGACTGCACTTCATAGGGCGGTGTTTCGGAAAATACACACGGGTATTCCGTGGGATTTTCACGCATCGGCGCGCCGTATAAAAGCTTCAGAAAACCGAATTGCAGCATGTCGGGCTGTAAGATGAATGCACGGTTAAAGCTGTCGGCAAAGCTTTCTAAATCCTCATACGGCAGACCCGCAATCAAATCAATATGAATGTGTATATTGCGCGGTGCAATCAGCTTTTTGATATTTTCAATCAAGCGGTTCGTATCCGTTTTGCGGTTCACCGCCGCAAGCGTGGTTTCGTTAAAGCTCTGCAAACCGATTTCCAGCTGAATCGAACCCGCAGGCGCGGTACGTAATACTTCTATGAGACGGTCGTCCAGAATATCCCCTGCAATTTCAAAATGAAAGCACACACCGTTTGGAATCTTCCCGCCGTAATTTTCAATGATAAAGGAAAACAGCGCATATGCGCGGCGTTTGTCGGCATTAAATGTGCGGTCCACCAGCTTTACGGTTTTTGCTCCGCTGTTTGCCAGCAACAGCAGGTTCTCTTTGGCGCGTTCCAAATCAAAGAAACGCACCGTACCGCAGCGTCCCGACAGGCAAAACGCACAGGAATACGGACAGCCGCGCGAGGTCTCAAGATAAGCGATACGCCCGCGCAGGGTTTGCAAATATTCCGCAGCATACGGCGAAACAGGTTCTTCCGTCGGCAAATAGGGCTTGGAGATATGAAAAGTATCGCCCGTGCGGTAGCAAAGTCCGCCGACAACAGACAAATCCGACTGCTGTGCAAGTACATCCAGCAGCTGTGCAAAGGATTTCTCCCCCTCGCCTGAGAGCACAAAATCTATAAACGGATAGTTTCCTAAAACATCCTTTGCACGGTAGCTGACTTCAGGTCCGCCAAGTACAATGCGCACCGCATGATTTTGCTGTTTCAAAGCTTTCGAGAGCGCAAGCACCTCGGTCACATTCCATATATAGGTGCAAAAGCCGATAACCTGCGGTGCCGTTTCCATAATCCGTTCTAATACGGCGGACATCGGTTCATTCACGGTACCTTCTACGACCTGCACCGTCCCCGCGCATTGGGAATACGCCCGAACGCCTGCAAGCAGACACCAAGGCGCTAAGGAAGAATGGATGTATTTGGAATTCAAACAACAAATGACTGTATGCATAGCTTTATATTACCTTCAACCCGAAAATACCGATTAAATCGACTGCCTGCTGTGCGGAGATTTGCACGCCGCGCAATTCTTCGCCGTGTGCCGACACCGTCGGCGCCAAGAATTGACAGTCCGCAAACGAGACGTTGCCGAGCTTGCTTTGAAAGAAATTATTTTTGACAAAAGAGGAATCCGCCAAATACATACTTTTCCAAATTGTCTGCGCAAAAGAGGCATCGTCGAATTTGCCCGCTTTCAGCACCGCGTTTTCCCACTGTGTGCGGTCAAACACCGCATAGGAAAAATTACAGTTTTCCATTTCAGTATGTTTCAATACGGCTTCCAAAAACTCGGCGCCGACTGCTTTGCAATTCTCAAATCGACAGCGTCCGAACCAGCTTTCCGAAAATGTACAGCCCGAAAAATTGCAGTCTTTAAAAATCACGTCTGAAAAGCTCGCCTTTTCAAAGCCGCAATCCTCAAAGACACAGTTTTGCAGAACGCTCCCCCGCAAATCCAACGCATATAAATCTGCCGAAAGGATTTTTTCCGATTTGCAGAGTATCCCTCGTATAACGGTTTCTTCCTTTGCACAGGACACGGCAAGGGTTTGGAAATTCCTTGTTACTGTTAAATTGTCACCGATTTTCGGTTTTTGGTTTTGCATGGGATTCCAATTCCTTTTTATGCTGTACATGAATACCGATATGCCCGATGCCAAGTACAAGACAGGCAATCAGCATCCAGATATTTTGTCCGTAAATGCCGAGGCAGAAAAAAGCGAGAACAGGTAAGGCGGCACCCGCAACGGGTATCCCGCAAAAACTGCGGTAAAAATCAGACAGGGTCTGTGCACTTTTAAAATAACGCGCCCACCAAAGTTCATACAACACCATGCACAGGCACGCGGCGGCAAAAAATCCGCTTTTCATCGTCAGCGGACGCAAATTGAAATCGGAAAAGCAGAGAGAAATACAGGTGACGGCAACCTGCCCGCACATTTCAAAAGCGTGTAAAACCTTGCTCTCCCCGTCGGCGGTGTAATCCTTTGGCTTATGCTTACTCCAAACAATATTCGGAATGAATAACAGCAACAAAAAAACCGCCCCGACATAGGAAAAACCGAATGTACCGAGCCAAGTTTTCATTTGACGGACTCCTCGGATGGTTTTGCCTGCTCCGCTTCCTCGGAATTTTGCGCCAGCTTGTTGGTGTTGATAGAGTTGCGGTACACCCAAAAACGGCAGACTAAGAATTCTGTGCTCATGTTGCAAAGCATAGTGACAATTAAAACAAGGTATTCGTTAATTTCTGCACTTGCCGCCATATTGCCGAGATAGGTGGAAATCGGTGTGAAAATACAATAATAAATCGCAATTTTCAGCATGGCAATCGGCACATTGGTTGCCGATTTAAAGGTATAGCGGCGATTCACAGTAAAATTGTACAGCACCGACAGTACAAGCGCGGTCAAGTAACTGCCCCAATAAGCAAAATGTGCCACCTCGTTGAGCAGGGTAAACGTAACCGTTTGAATAATCCCCGCCCCCATGGAAAAGGCGACAAATTTTGCAATTTGGATAAGGGTTTGCTTTGGGGTCTGCTTTGCTTCATCGGCTTTCTTTTTCATGTCGTACGCCTCTTTCATGGAAATGCCTGTACCGCATTTCTCAAATTACCCGCCGTTCGGGAATACTGTATTATTGTAACACGGCGGAATATAATTTTCAATGTTTTTCAGATGTGCTCCGATTCTGCTGTTTCTGCATCCTTTTCCAACTGTAAAAGCCGTATACATCATTTACAAAAAACAGAATAAAGCAGATGATGACGGACAGATAGGAAATATCCGTTATCGCCGCCAAAATCCACAGCAAAATTAAAACAAGGTCATTTGCCGCATAGGCAAGTGCAAAATAGGGGCTTCTTCTGAATGTCAGATATGCCGCCAAAAAGCTGGTCGCGACAGAAATTGTACTCGGCAAAAGATTGGCGGTATGAAAGGCGTCTAAAATGAAATAGAACACCGCTGTCACCGCCGCGGTTAAGAGAATCGCCCAAACCGCTTCCTTTTTGTGCATTTGATGCACTTTGACCTGCGCCTTATTTCCGTTATAGGGATTTTTCAGCCAAGTAAACAAAGCGAAAGCCGCCATCGGTGCAGTCATGCCGAGGTAGGTTATCATTTCGCCGTAATAGTAAAAAGTATAGGATATTACACCGTAAAGCACACTGAAAACAATCATCAAAAACTGTCCGAACGGATTACCTTTCGCATTAAAAATCAGCGACGTTACACCGAGGAGCGAAGCGGCAAGCGTTAAATAGTTCGCTCTGTCAAAGGCAAAGAAAGAAATCAAAATCGCCGCCGCGGATAAGCTCCACAAAAGCTTTTCACCGAAAGAAAAATAATGCGTCAGGGATTTTAATTTTTCTGTATGTTTATATCTGTTTGTCATATGAACTGCCATGCGATACCGTATTTGCACAAATCGGCGTTTCAAATTCGATTTGCGCACGGCATCACACTCCTTTCCGATTTTTTACACTGTCCCGCAAAAAAGCATCCGCCGTGCATCTTCAAAGACCTAACGATGCACAAACGAATGCTTACATTCACTACCCGGTGGCAGTTATCTGATATTTTATTTTTACCGAAGGCTGAAGCCGCTTACTCCTTCGACTTCATCGTGGGGAAGAACAAAACGTCGCGGATGGCGGGAGAATCGGTTAAAAGCATGACCATACGGTCAATACCGAAGCCGATACCGCCTGTGGGGGGCATACCAAGCTCCAACGCATACAGAAAATCTTCGTCTGTATGATTCGCTTCCTCATCGCCCTGTGCAAACTGCTCTTCCTGCGCCTGAAAACGCGCACGCTGGTCTACGGGGTCGTTCAACTCCGAATAGGCGTTCGCCATTTCCCAGCCGTTCATAAAGAACTCAAAACGCTCGACATATTCGGGATTTTCGGGCTTCTTTTTGGTCAGCGGCGAAATCTCAATCGGATGGTCCATGACGAAGGTCGGCTGAATCAAATGCTCTTCTACAAACGCTTCAAAGAACAAATTCAGAATATCGCCCTTTTTGTGGCGCGGTTCAAATTCAACATTGTGCGCCTTTGCGGTCTCGCGTGCCTCTTCCAGCGTATGAATTTCGTTGAAATCCACACCCGAATACTGCTTGACGGCATCCACCATGGTGATGCGCGCAAACGGTTTGCCGAGATCCATTTCGATCCCGTTATAGGTAATGGTTGTTGTGCCGAGCACTTCCTGCGCGACATAGCGGTACAGGTTTTCGGTCAAATCCATCATGCCGTGGTAGTCGGTAAATGCCTGATACAGTTCCATCAGCGTGAATTCGGGGTTGTGGCGGGTATCTAAGCCCTCGTTGCGAAACACGCGCCCGATTTCGTAAACGCGTTCCATACCGCCGACAATCAATCGTTTGAGATACAGCTCCAATGAAATGCGCAGCTTTACATCTTCATCCAATGCGTTAAAATGTGTTGAGAACGGACGTGCCGCCGCGCCGCCCGCATTAGAGACCAGCATAGGGGTTTCCACTTCCATAAAGCCCTGCCCGTCCAAATAACGGCGGATGGTGCTGATGATTTTGGAACGCTTTACAAAGGTGTCGCGCACCTCGGCGTTCATCACCAAATCCACATACCGCTGGCGGTAGCGCATATCGGTATTGGTAAGCCCATGGAATTTTTCGGGCAGAACCTGCAAACTCTTGGAAAGCAAGGTAATTTCAGAAGCATGAATCGAGATTTCCCCTGTTTTGGTTTTAAAAACCTCGCCCTTGATACCGATAATATCGCCGATATCCAACTTTTTAAACGCTTTATATTCCTCTTCACCGAGGCTGTCGCGCGCGACGTAGGACTGAATATTGCCTTTTAAATCCTGCACATTGCAGAAAGACGCTTTGCCCATAACGCGCTTGGACATCATGCGCCCTGCCACGGAAACGGTTTGACCTTCTAAAGCATCGAAATTTTCCTTTACGGCAGTGCTGTGATGCGTCACTTCGTATTTTGTCAGCTGAAACGGGTCATGCCCCGCCTCCTGCATTGCAGTCAGCTTTTCCAAACGGATTCTGTGCTGTTCGCTTACATCCTGCTGCGGCGCTGTATTTTGCATAGTTTCTTCCGCCATAATTTCACATCCTGTTTTAAATAAAATAGGGGCGGACTTTGCCGCCCGAAGCGTATTGCCGCCGCCTTTATCGGTCAATCGAAACAATGGTAAAGTGCAGTGTGCCGATAGGCGCTTCCACCGTTACCTCTTCGCCGACCTTGTGCCCGAGCAAAGCTTTACCTACGGGAGATTCATCGGAAATTTTGCCTTCATCGGGATTTGCCTGTGCAAATCCGACGATTTTATATTCAAATTTCTGTTTTGAGCCGTTTTCAATCGTTACCTTAGAGCCGATATGCACCGCTTCCGTGCCGAGTGTGCTTTCGTCAAACACCTTGGCATTTTTAATCATGGTTTCAATCTCATTGATGCGTGCTTCCAGCTTTGCCTGATCGCTCATTGCCTCGTCATACTCGGCATTTTCGGAAAGGTCGCCGAAGCTTCTGGCAACTTTGATTTTCTCCGCCGCTTCTTTTCTGCCGACGGTTTTTAAATTTTCAAGTTCCTGTTCCAGCTCTTTTAAGCCCTCGGCAGTCAGCAAGGTTTCCTGTAACATATTGTATATGCTCCTTTCGGTATTTTACAATCAGATATTTTACACTTATACAAATGGATATTATAAGATAAAGCACCGCTTCTGTCAATAGATTGTCTCACTTTTTATCGGCTTTAAACGTGCATAACGAAGATTTTCAAGTCCTTTTACGTTACACAGCTCATACAGTGCTGCAGCGAACAACATTGCGTCTGTGTTTTCGGGACGGCGCGCGTCTTCTTCCTGCGGTAAGGAAAACTGCTCCCCCGCATAACAAATCGGTTCCCTGCCGCAGCACAGCACACCGCGCGTGCCCAAACAGGTTTCAGAGGAAGGCGCAAGCACAACATTGCAGTCTTGCAATACTTCCTTTCGGGAAGAAACAATCACAGACAGCCCCCACTCCGCTAAAATATCTTTGGAAAGCGCATCATATTGATTCGGAAATGCCGTATAGATTTTCACGGTTTTTGCAAGCCGAACAAACGGAATTATCCGTTCCTGCAAACGGGCTTCACTGTCTGCAAAGCCCAATATACGCGTGTGCGGCGGCTCGGACTGTGCACGCAAAAAATGCAGTGCCGTATTCAAAAACAGTATTTCGGGATAGAGCGTCGGTGCGAATTTTTGCAAAGGCGGCTGAATCTGCATCTCCGCCCCTGCCCACAGCAGTCTTTGCGCACAGCCGCCGACCGAATTCGGCAGTACGGATAAATCCGTTTTCCCGTGTTTATCGGCAAAAAAGTCCGCCTTATAAAAAAACGCGCCGCCGCGCAGAGGTACACGCGTAACAACAGGGTCAGGACACCGATAAAACAGTCGCTTCAACAGCGGCGGCTTTTGATACGGATGCACTTGTAAAACAGTAAACATAAAAACACCCCACATACCTTCATTGTATGTGGGGTGTTTGCGATTCAGTACGTTATTCGTCTGCACTCTCGCCTGTCAGTAATGTATACGCTTTTTGATACTGCGCGTCGTCCGATTGGCTTAAAATCGGCAAAATGATTTGCTTTTCGGCAGGCAGTGCCACCGTCACATCCGGCGTCAGCCCAACCGTGTTATAAACATCACTGACATAAGGCTGAATCACGGCAGTGGTTAAAAGAATTGCACCACCGTCCTGCAAGGAAAACGCTTCCTGCATTGTGCCGTTGCCCGCGGTTTTCTCACCGATTAACTGCGCTTTGCCGTAATCACGCAAATCACATGCAAACAGTTCTGCGGCACCTGCCGTTTCGGCGTTTACCAAAACCGCCATCGGCATAGAAACACTCTCCGCCTCAGCGGTGAAGGTTTTTCTGACCGTACCGTCTTTGGCAATCGCCGTTGCCAAAGCACCGCTCCCCTCACTTGCCACGGGCACAAGTACATCCACCGCGGTTGCCGCATGCGTAATCCGCCCGTTAGACGAGCCGCGCAAATCTATAATTAAGCTTGTTGCGCCCTGTTTCATCAGCGCGTCTGTTGCTGTTTTCAGCTGTGCGGCTGTTGTAGCATAAAAATCCGTAATCTTTACATAACCGACCGTACCGTTCAGCGAATGATATACAGTCTGTGCGGAATAGCCCTTGACAATGCTGACGGTCTTGCTTTCTTCACCGCGCACATATGTCACAGTGACGGAAGAAAGTCTGTCACCCGACAGTTTTTTGAGCAAATCTGTATAATTGTATGCCGTTACGGCTTCCTCATCGATATGGGTAATTTTATCGCCCTTTTGCAGTCCGCTGATTGCGGCGGGAGAATTTTCCGACACCTCTGCCGCATAAATCGCCGTATCGTTCGGATTGAAAAACGCGATGATACCGACGCCGATTTTTCTGCCTTCCATTTCGTCTTTAAATACCGCGTATTCCGCCGCAGTCATGTAACGGCTGTATTTGTCACCCAAGCCCTCGGCATAACCGCCCGACAAATCGGCATTGAGCAAATTATCGTTAATTTCACCGTAATAATTGTTGCGGACAACGTCATCCAATTCCGCAACGGCGGCATAGAGCTTGGAACGGCTCGGCAAATCCTTAATAATGGAATTGTAGGTGCGCATGGTTACGGACATGGTAATGGCAACCGTGGCGGCAATCGATGTGAAAATCAGAGCCAATGCAAGTCCCAAAGAAATTTTTTTATTCATTCTATCGTTCCTTTAAGCATGGTATCGTTTTTAAACCGACTTACGGAAGCCACGGCGCGGGATTGACACGGTCACCGTTCACCCAAACCTCAAAGTGCAGGTGGGCGCCCGCATGGGGATTTGCGGCAGACGGACGCGGGGAAACATTGCCCGTGTTGCCGACATAGGCAATCACCTGCCCCTGCTTCACGGTTTGTCCTTTGCCGACCAGCAATTTCGAGCAGTGCGCATAGCGCGTATATACACCGTTGCCGTGGTTGATATACACATTGTTGCCCCAGCTGTAATGATACTCGGAAGAATAGACAACGCCGTCCGCCGCCGCACGAATCTCTTTGCCGTAGGTATTGCCGGTGGCACCCGCCGTAGTAAAGTCAATGCCCTTATGCCCCGGATAGCCGTACCAGCCTGCCGAAATCACGACATTCGGATATTGCAGCGGACGAATCATCCCTTTTGCGGAAACGGGATAATTGGAAGAACCGCTGTTATTAATAGAACCGCTGCCGTTTTCCATCCCTGCTGCCTGCTGACGGTCATACTCTTCCATTGCGGCATTTAATTTCTCGATTTGCTTTTCTGCATCCGCCGCACTTTTGCTTGCCTGAGACAGCTTTTGCTCCATACTGTTCTGCTTGCTTTCCTGCAGATTTCTGGCCTGCTGTTCTTCCGCACGGCTCGCGGCAATCGCATCACGCTCGCTTTTCACCGCCGTCTGCTTTTCTTCCACCGCCGCCTTATCGCGGCTTAATTTCTCCGTTGTGGCTTTCAGTTCATCAATATCCGCCTGCAAATCGGAAACCAAAGAGGTATCGTGCTCCGCAATACGGCGCACCAATTCGAGTCTGGTCAAAAACGTTTCAAAATCCTCTGCGCTGAGCAGAAGCTCCAACGTCGAGGTCTCCCCCGCAACATATGTAGCATACAGCCGTTCGCTTAGCAAATCATAGGTTGCGCTGATTTCCGTATCCAATTCTTTCTGACGCGCGTCGGCGGCATCAATTTCCGCCTGCAAGGCGTTTTCTTCCGCCTGATATTGCTCAATTATTTTGTTTTTTTCAGCAATTTGGACATTCAAATCGCTGATTTTCTGATTCACAACATCAATTTCCGCCTGCATGGCGTTAATTTCCTGTTGAAATTTCGACGCATTTTGTTCACTGTCCGCCTTGCGGGATTCCTGTTCGTCAATTTTATCCTGAATCTCATCCTTGCTGTTCCATGCCGCGGCAGGCAGAATATAAGAGGAAAGACAAAGCACCGTGCACAACAGCACACTGCCGATACGCAAAACCAAAGTTTTAATCATCGCTGACCACGCTCCCCTGTTCTCTCAAATATTTATTCATGGAAATCATACTGCCGACGCCACCCGTAAACACACCGATTAACAGGAATGCACCGAGAATCGGCAAAGCATACGGCAGGAACGGCACTAACCCGAACCCGAGCCCCGATAAAACATCGGCAAACGAGGTCAGCATCAGTTCATATAAGCCCCACAGCACACCGAGGGACAGCACAGAGGAAATGATACCGATTAAGATGCCCTCTACAAAGAACGGCCAACGGATAAACCCGTTTGTGGCGCCGACCGCTTTCATAATGCTGATTTCCAGCTTTCGGCTGAACATCGTAATGCGAATCGTGTTGGAAATGATAAACAGCGCAACTAAAAACAGCATGGCGACAAGACCGATACTCACAATCGTAACCGCCTTGCGCACAGATAACAGTTTACTTGCCAAATCGCTGTTTTCCCGCACGCTTTCTACATTTTTTACCGCCTTAATCGCGGAGACTGTCGCGTCAAACTGCGACAAATCCTGCAATGTGACTTTATAGGTATCGGGCAGAGGGTTTTCCGATAAGCCCTCAAAAATGGCGCTGTCGCCGCCCATTTCCTCGATTTGCTTTTGAAAAGCTTCTGCTTTGGGAATAAAATCGCAGGTTTCAATGTTAGAAAGCTTCCGCAGTTCTGCACCGACGGCGTCCGCAGTAGCGGCGTCCGCCTCCCTGTCCACATAAACCATGACGACATTTTGCGATTCTACTTTGTCGAGCAATGCGTTGATATTGAAAAACGCCATTGCGCCCACGCCGATAATCACAAGACACGCGAGTAAGACCGTTACGGAAGCCAGGGTCATTAAACGGTTGACCCAAATGTTCCGAAAGCCCTCACGTGTTAAATATTTTAAGCTTGCGCCTTTCATTTGCGGTCACCCCCATTCTCCGTCTCCGAGAGATAGGCGGAATAATCAATATCGTCCTCGGCGAGGTCTGTATCCTCTAGCCCGTAGTTCTGCATAAAGTCCTCTAAATCCTTATCCACATTCGGCTGGATATAAAACGAGGAAGTTCGGGATTCCTCTACCGTTGTATCGGCAAGCACTTCCGCTTTGGCGGGAGAAATATTGTCTGCCCCTGTATGCACAGCGGTTTCTGTCGGATAATTCTCTTCAATCGTCGCATAATCTGCGGGAAGCTTGTCCGTATCGTTGGTATCGGAAACGACTGTGCCGCCCTCAATGGTGACGACACGGTGATGGAAATGGCGTACCAAATTATGCTCATGTGTAACCATAACCACCGTTGTGCCGTTTGCGTTGATGTGATTTAACAAATCGACAATTTCATAAGACATTTCGGGGTCGATATTGCCTGTCGGCTCATCGGCAATCAAAATCCCCGCGTTGTTGACCAGCGCACGCGCCAAGGCTACGCGCTGCTGTTCACCTCCCGAAAGCTGTGTCGGAAACTGCCGCGCCTTTGAGGTAAGTCCCACAAGGCTCAAAATATACGGCACGCGTTTGCGGATTTCTTTTTCTTTTGCACCGATGACGCGCATGGCGAAAGCCACATTGTCAAACACACTCATGGTGGGAATCAGCCGAAAATCCTGAAATACAATTCCCATCGTGCGCCGCAGCATGGGAATTTCTTTTTTCTTCATCGTGTTTAAATTAAACCCGTTAATCAGCACCGTGCCGCTGCTGACCACCTGTTCACGCATAATTGTTTTTAAAAACGTACTTTTGCCCGCACCCGAAGACCCGACAATAAATACGAACTCGCCGTCTTCGATTTTCAAATTGACATTTTTCAGCGCCTGGGTTCCGTTATCATACGTTTTTGAAACATTTCTGAATTCAATCACGTCAAAAACCTCTTTACTCTTTCTTGCTTGGACACACATCTATACACACAGATACGAAAACTTTTCTTTTACAAAAAGAATCGGCGGCATGGCTTTCGTGAAAACACGAAATCATACCGCCTATCATTATAGCATATTTCTGTCGATTTTGTAACCGATTTGTAACCATTTTCAGAGATTCTGTATTATTCACAAAATCCGCGCAAGCAACTGTGCAGATTCCACAGAAAAAATCCCATATTTTGTGAACAAATTCTAAACTCTTCCGATATCAATATTTCACCGGATTGGAATCGAGATATTTTTTAACCATCAAAGCCACTTTAAACACAATTGCGTCATCAAATTCGCGCAGGTCAAGCCCTGTCAGCTTTTTGATTTTTTCCAAACGGTAAACCAAAGTGTTTCTGTGTACGAACAGCTTTCGGGAAGTTTCGGACACATTCAGATTGTTTTCAAAGAACTTCTGAATGGTAAACAGCGTCTCTTGGTCAAGCGTATCAATCGAACCGCGTTTGAACACTTCTTTTAAGAACATTTCGCAAAGTGTGGTGGGCAGCTGATAAATCAAACGTGCAATGCCGAGATTATCGTAGCTGACAATGGTTTTTTCCGTGTCAAACACTTTGCCGACTTCCAAAGCCACCTGTGCCTCGCGGAAAGAACGCGCAAGGTCCTTAATGCCCTCAACCGTTGTGCCGATACCGACAAGCACATGCGAATAAAACTCCGCGCCGAGGCTGTCCGAAATAGAACGCGCTAATTTTTCAAGGTCGCGCGGGTCCACATTCGGCTTCACTTCTTTAATCAGCGCAATATCCGTTTCGTTCAGATTGATAACAAAGTCCTTGCTTTTGTCGGGGAACAGGTTCTGAATCACATCAAAAACCGAAATATCCACATGATCGGTAATACGAATCAGAACCACAACGCGCGTTACATCGTTGTTAAAACGCAGTTCGCGCGCTTTCAGATAAATATCGCCCGGCAGGATATTGTCCAAAATGACATTTTTAATAAAATTGCCACGGTCGTATTTTTCATCATAATATTGTTTAATACCCGAAAGCGAGACTGCCAAAAGCGCTGTATATTTCACAGCCAATTCATCATCGCCTTCTACAAACACGGCATATTCAGGGTGCATCAATGCGCCGAAAGACTTATAGGCGTATCCGTCTGTAACCAGCGTCTCCGCGCTTTGAAATACAGCGTTCACCTCAGGAGAAAGCACCTCGCCGATTCTGCCGAGCTCACTGCAGGAAATGACCGTACCCGATTCATCAATTACACCAATCGTTCTGTCTACGGCATCTGTCATTTGATGCACAATCGTCTGAAAAAGTCTGTTTGACATGAAGTCATCCCTCCATAGTAGGATTCTACAAATTAACATTTCATTTACTATGTATTTTACACAATGTTTTTTCTTTTTGCAAGGGATTTTTTTAATATTCTCATTTTTTTATTTGCATTTTGCCCAAAAAACGCATATCTTTTTGGTGAATCGGTAGATTTCATCGGTTTTTTTCGCCGATTTTCTCACAATCGCCTCGTGGCATTTTATCCCAATTCTTTTTATTCCGCATTGCACACTGAACAAACCGTATACCCCTGTGCGAGCAATTCTTCCAAAGATACATTTTCAACTTCATCTTTGTTTTCCGCGTTCATGGAAACCGCGTAGCGGCAATTCGGGGAATGAATTTTTTTGGAGTTCGTGTTCAAAACGAAGTGCTTTCCGTTATTCGGAGCAGAAACATTTTGCAGAACCGAGGGTGCGGCAGTTTCGGATGCGGAGATGGTAATTACATCGCTTTCCTCTTCATACCAACGAATGGCAGGTACAGTTGCGGTCAGAGACTCTAAGGTATTTAAGGCGGTTTGGTTCAGATGAATTTGATATAAAAGCAGTCCGAGACTGCACAGCAGACAGGTAAAAGCAAACGCGGGCAATCGGCGTTCCAGATCCTGCAAAAATTGATTGTCCTTTTTCTCTGCAATACGTTTTTTCTTCGGCTCTTTCTTGCTCATTCCGCACACCCCTCGCAATGCCCGCACAGCGCATACCCGTTATTCAGATAGCTCTGCAAATCCCCCGCCGAAATATCCGCACGGTTCTCCGGCTTCATGTTCTTGGCATAAGAACAGTCGGGGCTGTGAATTTTTTTGGTATTTGTATTCACAACCAACTGCTCGCTCAGTTGTTTCGTTTTTTTCGGCTCGGTAACCTTTTCTGTTTTGGAAGGCGGCACAGAGGATTTTGCCGCCACACCCGAAATTGCACTTTCGGCGGCAATAGAGCGCACGGATTCCGACTGGCTTTCCGTCTCTGTTTGGGTTTCGGATTCGCTTGGAACGGAAGACGTCGGCAAAGGCGTTGCCGCCTGCGTATTGGTTGCCTGCACCGCGGCAATTTGCGCTAAAGTTCTTTGCATATTCATTTGCAGTAAAAAAATCGCAAATAAACAAATCAGTACAACAAAAAACAAAACGGCGACAAACAGTGTCCGTTTTTTAGACTCGTTCATCACCGCCACATCCTTTAACACATCAGAATATGACTATCATACACAAAAAATCCGCATTTGTCACAAAACGTGCTGAATACTCACGTAAAACATGGCATACGCGCCCGAACACGCCTAAAAGGCGTGTTCGGACGCATGTGTTATGGTTTTGCAAGAATTTTCTGTAACTGTAAAATTTCGGCGCCGCACGCCTGTGCTTCCTGTATATCGTGCGTCACAAACAAAATCGGACGCGTTTCCGCCTGTTTTTGCAAAAGTGCAATCATTTCGGAACGCAAACCGACATCTAAGCCTTTAAAAGGTTCATCCAAAAGTAAAATATCGCTTTTATGCGCCAACGCCCTTGCAAACGCAACGCGGCGCTGCATACCGCCCGAAAGCGCAGACGGCAAGCTGTCTGTCTCTTTCGCCAACCCCACTGCGGAGAGCCAATGCCGCGCAGATTCTGTATCGCACACGGTTTTCACATTTTCGAGCGCGGTTACCCAAGGCAGTAAACGGTTTTCCTGAAACATAAAGGTATAGTTTTTCGGTATACCGTTGATTTTACCGCTTTGCGGTGTTTCCAAGCCGCAAAGCAAACGCAAAAGCGTGGTTTTGCCGCCGCCCGATTCGCCCATCAGCACCGTGATGCCGCGTAAGTCCAGTGTATAGGATAAATTCGAGAAAACGGTTTTGCCGCCGTATGCCATATGCACATTTTGGAATTCGACTGTCACGCTTTACCCTCCATCTTGGCTTTCCCCGAGATTTTTTCGACTGTAAAGACAATCCCTTTTTCAAACAGCATGCTCAGCAAAATGACAACTGCTGTCCATGCAAACAAATCCGCCGTTTCCAAATAGACCTTGGCATTATACAGCTGTGCACCGACGGAATTGTACGGCGTACTGATAACCTCTGCGGCAATGCCCGCCTTCCATGCAAATCCGACAGCTGTGGTCAGTGCGGTAAGCAGAGTCGGCAGTACACTCGGTATATAAATGCGGCGCAGAATTTGCATCGGCGAAAAGCCGTATGCTTTTGCCATTTCCAAAAGCAACGGGTCTGTCTCGCGGACAGCGGTGGTTAAATTCGCCCAAACAATCGGCAAAACCATTAAAAACGAAATGAATACAGGCACCTGTGCTTTGGTCATCCATACAAGCGCCAAAATAATGAAGGACACCACGGGTGTGGTTTTTATGACGGTCAGCATCGGTCTGAACAGCGTATACAAAGCTTTTGACGCACATGTCAGCACAGCAAGCACTGCGCCCGCCAATACGCCCAAAAGATACCCTTTCATAATGCCAAACAGGGACGAAACCGTTTTCACCCAAAAGTCCGACGTTACAACCAATTCGGCAATCCGCTTTGCAACAGAGAGCGGTGAAGCGATTAAAACATCTTTTCCGACTGCCCGATACAGAATTTGCCAAATACAAAGCCATACGGATACTGAAATCAGTATCCGTATGCACTTCGGTATATGCCGTTTTTTACAAGTCTTACACGCCATACCAGAAATCATTGCCCGGCAGTTTTCCGCCGACGGCTTTTTTATCCGCATTCAAAAGCACCGTCAAATTCTCTGTTGCAATTTTCTGCATATCCGCACCTGTCACACAGGTGATACTGCAACGCGGAATTGCCTGTTTGGCAACTGCGGCTTTGGGGATAATGCCGTACTGCTCACAAAGTGCCGCCGTACCGTCTACATCCGAGGCGGTAAAGTCCACAGAGGTTTTGTATTCCGCTAAGAAAGCATCAATTGCCGCTTTGTTTTGCGAAACGTAATCTTTTTTCGCCACAATACAGCCCATGGCAAGCGAAACCCCCGAAGCACTTTCAAATGCCGCAGATAAGTCTAAAACATTTTTAAGCAATTTGTTTTGGAGCATTGCGGCGGTCACATTCGGTTCGGGCAGTAAAAATACACGCGTGTCCTCGGCATCCGCCGCCGCGGCAAGCGCCGCAACCTCGGCATGCTCGGATTTGAATTCAACGGCGACTTCATCCTTTAAGCCGTTTTTCTCCAAAAGATAATTCAAAACATATTCAGGCGTAGCACCCTGCCCCGCCAAAACAACGGTTTTACCGCGCAGTGCGCTGATGTCTGCCACTTCATTTGCGGACAGCATATATAACGTACCCAGCGTGTTAATCGCAAGCATTTGTATATTGCCGTTCAGCTTATTATACAGAACAGACGCCATGTTCAACGGGCAAGCCGCAACATCAAAATTGCCTGCCGCCATGCCGCTTAACACTTCGGTCGGGTCGGCGCACAGCGTTACCGTGTAATTGTTTGCCGCATTGCCCGCATCATTTTCCTGCATAAGCTTCACCGTGCCGATACCCGTAGGTCCTTTGAGTGTGGCTATACGGATATTCGCTTTTTCCTGCGGGGGCTCCTTATCCTTGGCACCGCAAGCTGCAAGCGAAATGACAAGCACCAAAGCCAGCAGTAAAGACAATACTTTTTTCATTTTCGTTCATCCTTTACAAATAATTTTATATTTTTGCCGCTGTGCCGCAGTTTACCGTCCGCAGACAGGCTGTCCAAAGCACGGTAAATTCCCGCACGGCTGACATTGATTTGCCTGGAGAGTTCCGTCGCGGAAACACCGCTGACCAAACCGTTTTCATCGCAAACAGACAAAAGATACTGTAATAATTTTTCCGCACCGTTCGGCGCAGTATACGCCTCTATCTTCGTATTCAAAAAATAAATACGGTTGGAAAGATACCGCACATATTCCGCGGCAAACCGTGCGTCGGTTTGCATCAGACGGTCTATGCACGATTTTTCGAGAAACAGTACTTTACAGTCCGTTTTCGCAACAATCGTATTCACAAACCGTTCCGCGTCGCTGTACAGAACAACCGCCCCAAACTGCATCCCCTGTTTTAAAACGCTTACGGTAACGTGGTCTTTCGTTACGCGCGCTTCACCCTTTAAAAGCACGCCGATACATTTCTCCGTGCTTTCAGGAGAATACAAAACCGCGTCTTTCGGAAATTGCTGTACGCGCGCGCCGTGTAGGAGCAGACACGCCAATTTTTCGGCAGGAACGGCAGAAAAAAGGTCGGATTTCTGCAAAACAGAAATGCATTGCTTTTGCGTAGAATCTGTCATATCTTCCTCTTTTTGTCTCATTTGATACAATAATGGGAGTATAACATAAAATTCCGCTTGCGTCAACCGCTTTTCAAAGAAAAAGACGGTTGCCAAAACAGCAACCGTCTTTTTGTACGCAAAAATATCAATCCGTTATAACGGATTTCTTTTTTCCGTTTTTATTTCGCGGATATTCCCGGATTCTTGTGACATATTCCAAATTTATCAGCTGTTTCTGCCCGCGCATATCCTCAAGCAATACGCCGCCGTTCCCGACCTCTTTAATAACACCCTGAATACTTCCGTCATTTGCAGCAAGCGTATAAATAATGCACTCTTGGTTTATAAACCGCCTTGCAAAGGTTTCCATTGCTACAAGCTCCTTTTTCTGTTTGCGTATATGATGTGCGGCAACTGCTTTCATCTGCTTTTTTCGCGGAAGAATTACAAACAGAAACCAGCACAAAAACAAAACCAACACATAATATTTCATGCAGATATGCCTCTACAGCACTTTGGAAAGGAATTCCTGCAAACGTGCATTTTGCGGATGATTGAATACAGCATCGGGCGTGCCCTGCTCTAAAATTTTACCGTCGTCCATAAACAGCACACGGTCACCAACCTCACGGGCAAAGCCCATTTCATGCGTGACTACCACCATGGTCATGCCACTGGTTGCCAAATCCTTCATAACGTCCAAAACCTCGCCGACCATTTCGGGGTCCAATGCCGAGGTAGGCTCGTCAAACAGCATCACATCGGGCTTCATGGCAAGTGAGCGCACAATCGCCACACGCTGTTTTTGCCCGCCCGACAGCTGTGACGGGTATGCATCTGCCTTATCGGAAAGCCCGATGCGCTCCAACAGCTTGAGAGCATTCTCTTTCGCTTCCGCCTTAATTTGTGCGGCAGATTTTAGTTCCGTATCCGCTGCGCCCGATTTTTTGGAAGCGCGCTTTAATTTTCGCATTTTCTTTTTCTGTGTCAATACGGGGGCTAACGTAATGTTGTCAAGCACCGTCATATTGTTAAACAAATTGAAATGCTGAAACACCATACCGATATTTTGGCGCTGTTCATTGATATCCACCTTCATGTCCGTCAAGTCCACGCCGTGATACAAAACCTGCCCTGAGGTGGGATCCTCCATACAGTTTAAGCACCGCAAAAGTGTGCTTTTGCCTGAGCCTGACGGTCCGATGATAACCACCTTTTCGCCCTGCTCAATCGTCAAATCAATTCCCTTTAATACCTGTAAATCACCAAAGCTTTTGGTCAGGTTAACGACCTCTATCACTCTTCCTCAGGCTCCTTTCCATCAGCTTCACAAGCAGGCTGATTATCAGCACAAGCACGATATAAATGACTGCCATAACAAGATACGGAATCATAAATTCATAGGTTGCCGTACCGATTTTTCGGAATGCGACATACAAATCCGTTGCACCGATAAAGCTGACAATTGATGTTTCCTTTACCAACGTAATAAACTCATTGCCGAGCGTCGGCAGGATATTTTTTACCGCCTGCGGAATCACGATTTTTATCATGGTTGTGCCGAAGCTCAAGCCCATGGCGCGGCCACCTTCCATCTGCCCGGGGTCAACCGACAGAATGCCGCTGCGCATAATTTCGGAAATATACGCGCCCGAATTCATGCCGAACACAATGCAGGCAACCGTAACCGACGGAATATTGACGCCCATAAGCGGCAAAGCGACAAAGTAAAACAGCAACAGCTGTACTACCATAGGCGTACCGCGGAAAAAGCCGACATATACACTGCAAATACCGTTTAAAATTTTCGGCAGTTTCTTATATTTCGGCAAAACACGAACGGTTGCAATCAGCGTGCCGATGACAATACCGATTAAAAGACCCACAACAGCAATTTTGGCGGTATTCTGCAAACCCGTTAAAATTTCGGATATGTACGCGTCTGCACTGCTGCCTTGAAACAGCTCAATAAATTTTTGAAATTTACGTTCAAAGCTACCCATATTCAAACCCTTTATCTGTCTGAGATACGACAATAGCCTCACCGAAAAGGTGAGGTTATTGTCTAACGCTTATTCAACTGAAATTATGCGGCTTCGTTCATGGATTTCACAATAGACTCCGCAGGTGCGGCATCGATAATGACATACTGGAGATTGCCGTTGACAACATCCTGTACTGCCAATGCGCCGCTTGAATATCCTTTTGCGGTTACTTTAAAGCCATTGGATTCATAATCGCCCGTGCTTTCAGTAAATATCTGACCGGTTGTACCGTTCTGGAAGCCGATATTGGTTGTATTGTCCATCGTTTTAAGAATTGCAATCACATCGTCCGCGGTTTTGCATTCGTCAAACTTCGTGTCGTCGCCTTTTACAATCAGCTGCTGAGAAGCCTGATAATAAGACTCGGAGAATGTAACGGACTCTTTACGCTCTTCGTTAACGGTCAAGCCCGCCATAGCAATGTCGCATTTGTGACCGCCGACTGCCAGGCAAACCGCTTCAAAGTCCATATGCTGAATAACAAGCTCTTTACCGAGTTTTTCGGCAAGCAGTGCCGCGATTTCCATATCCACACCGAGGAAGTTTTCCCCTTCGGAATACTCAAAGGGCGGGAACTCCGCGTTGGTTGCCACAACAAGCTGGTCTTTGCTCTCGTCAAGCGCCGCGGATTTGATTGCCTTCGGCGTACCGTCGCCGAAATAGTTGTTGAAGATTTCCTCCAGCTTGCCGTTTGCTTTGATTTCGGCAATAAATGCGTTGACCTGCTCCAGCAGTTCGGGCTGGTCTTTATCCACACCGAACGCATATTCTTCGTCGGTCAGATTGATATTGACAACCTTAACCGCAGGCGTTTTTGCGCCGCAAGCCGCGAACATGCCGACAACCATTGCCAATGTCAAAAGAAGTGCAAGAATTTTTGTTGCTTTTTTCATTTTATCTGCCCCTTTACATAAATTATGGTATTACTATACACCAAGTTGTATAATTTTGCAAGCAAAATGTATTTTTATTCGTCTTTTGGTTTTTTCTTCCGAAAAACGAACCATTTTCCGAATACATAATTGGCAACAATGACAATAACCTGTGCGACTGTTTTGGCGAGGAACTCCCCGACAGGCAGGGAAGCATACATATAGGTATTCATATGCAAAACATCCAGCAACAGCTTTAGGGTCACCCACTCCATCCCGAGGGACAACAGCCGCGCCCCGACAAATTCCAAAAATTCAAGAGTTACCTTGCGCGCACCTTTCGTGCGGCTTTCAAACACCCATTTGCGGTTGGTTACATAAGCGAAGATCACCGCACCGACCCATGCAAGCACGGTTGCCGCAGACCAACCGAGCTTCAAGCCCGCCGTGCAGGAAAAATAAATAATGTAATTGACAACCGTAGTCAGTCCGCCGAAAAAGACATACAATATCGGTTCTTTATACTTTAAAAACAGGGCTTTCAGTTTTTTCAAAACGCAATCTCCTTTTTGCAATTTTTCGCGAGCGTTAAGGTGACCGTATCCAAAACGAATGCGGTCACCTTAAACAAACGGAATTTCCTGTTTTTCCGTAATCAGGCACACTGCGTGTGCGGCAATCCCCTCTTTTGCGCCTGTAAATCCGAGTCCCTCTTCTGTCGTTGCCTTGACGCTGACGGCGGATACAGGCAGTCGGCAGGCGTGTGCAATATTTTCACGCATTTGCGGAATAAAAGGCGCTAACTTCGGGGCTTGCGCCAAGACGGTTGCATCAATGTTATTTACGGACCAGTGTTCTTTTTTTAACAGATTTGCAACGGCTTCCAACAATTTCAGACTGTCCGCGCCTTTATAGCGTTCATCCGTATCGGGAAAATGCTTGCCGATGTCGCCGAGTGCCGCCGCACCCAAAAGCGCATCACTGACAGCGTGCAAAAGTACATCCGCATCGGAATGCCCCAAAAGCCCGACGCCGTTGTTTTCGATTTCCACACCGCCCAAAATCAGTTTACGTCCCTCGGTTAAACGGTGTACATCGTAGCCGTGTCCTATTCGAAGCATTGTTCTTTCCTCCCGCTCAGTATCCCCTCCGCCAGAGCAATATCCTCGGGCGTGGTGATTTTGATATTTTCGTAACTGCCCTCGACCATAAATACAGGGATTCCCGCCGCTTCCATCAGCTTACAGTCATCTGTAAACGCCTGACTGTTCGGCACGGTTTCGGCGGCTTGCAAATACAGCCGACGCGAAAACACCTGCGGCGTATGCACCGCCCAAAGGGCGGCGCGGTCGGGCGTTTCCAAAATCCTGCCGTCCTCGGCAACCACCTTGATGGTATCCTTGACGCGTACACCCGTTGCGGCGGCATTTTCTGCGAAAGCTTTTTGCACCGTTGTTTCAATAATCTCCTGTGTAACCAACGGACGTGCGCCGTCGTGTATCGCAAGGAATTCCGAATGCTCGGAAGCACGGCGGACGGCGGCAAATACGCTTTCCTGCCGCGTTGCCCCGCCTTTTACAATATCGATTACCTTTTGAATCCCATAGGCTTTGACTGCCGCAAATAAATCGGGAATATCCTGTTCACGCGTTGCAACCACAATCTCGTCAATCCACGGACTTGCCGAAAAAGTCCGAAGTGTCCGAATAAGCACAGGGACGCCGTCAATCCGCAGTTTCTGCTTATTGACGCCGCCCATTCTTGTGGAGTTGCCCGCCGCCACAATCACCGCCGTTACAAACGGACGGGAAGGTTCGGCAGACGGCTCCGTATTCTTTTTTTCGGTGTAAAACAAACGCATAAGTTACCCTCGAAAAAACTTTAATACGTTTATTTTACAACAATCAAAGCAATTTTTCAAGTGTTGCAAGCTTTACGCATAGGCAAAGCACTTCGACTGCTTTTTTGAGTTCTTCCGTAGACGGATATGTCGGTGCAATGCGGATGTTTCTGTCTGCCGCATCCTTACCGTAAGGATAAGTAGCGCCGACCGAGGTTAACACCACGCCAAGCTCACGGCACAGCTCGCCGACACGTTTGGCACTGCATTCCGTGGTATTTAAACTGATAAAATAACCGCCCTTTGGCTCTGTCCAGCGGGCAAGGTCGTTTTCACGAAGCTCGCGATTTAAAGCATCCAGCACAATGCGGAATTTCGGTGCAATAATCGCCGCATGCTTTTTCATATGCGCCGCAATGCCTTCCGCATCTTTAAAGTATTTTACATGGCGAAGCTGATTCATTTTATCGTAACTGATGGTCTGCATGGCAAGACGTGCTTTAATCGCCTTTATGTTATTCTCAGAGGCGGCAACCGCCGAAACACCCGCACCGGGGAAGCTGATTTTGGAGGTGGACGTAAATTCCACAAACATATCCGCAGAGCCGTATGGCTTGCACGCCTCAAAAATATTCAAAAGGCGGTCGGGTTGGTCGTCCAAGTCATGCACAACATAAGCATTGTCCCAAATCACACGGAAATCCTTTGCCGCAGGCTTCAATGCCGCCAACGCACGCACGGTGTCATCCGTATAAGTGATGCCGTCGGGATTGGAATACTTCGGTACACAGAACATACCCTTGACGCTCGGGTCTTTGACAAGCTCCTGTATCTTCTCTACATCGGGACCGTTCGGAGTCATCTCCACATTCAGCATTTCAATGCCGAAATGCTCACAAATGGTAAAGTGACGGTCATACCCGGGCACATTGCAGATGAATTTAATTTTTCCCTGCTGCATCCAAGGCTCTGCGCCCGCGCCGTGCGTCATACACTGCGAAACATAATCGAACATCAAGTTCAAGCTGGACGCCCCGCCGATAATCACATTGGCAGGGTCAACATCCAAGATTTCCGCAAACAGCTTTCTGCACTCGGGCAGTCCTTCCAGCACGCCGTAGTTGCGGCAGTCGAAGCCGTTTTCCGCCTTGCAGTCGCACACGCCGATGACGGTTTTCAGAATATCCATAGAAAGGTCAAGCTGGTCAGCTCCCGGCTTGCCGCGCGACATATCCAGCTTTAAATTCATTTTTTTGAGTGTTTCAAATTCTGCATCCAACTGTTTTTTGCGTCGACGCAGTTCTTCTTTGGGCATTTGCGAATACTGCATATCCTAAGCCTCCGAGTTTCATACATATTTTGATTACCGATAAATTTTATTACATTTTATGTTTTTTTGCAATATGTGTTTTATATTCCTGCAAAAATTCCATGAAAGGAACAAGCAAGCGGGATTCCCGCAGGGCTTTTCGTGCATATCCGCCAAAGAAAAGCGTCATTTTTTACGGGTGAACAATGCGGGCAAAATAATCGGCGTCTCTTCGCCTGCTTTTTGCATTTCCCGTTTTAACAACGCCTGCATTGACTCGCGCACATCTTTATACGCTTTGTTCCGAATTAAGTTCACTTTTTCACAGGGGTCTTTTTCCAAATCATATAAATAATCTTCAAAATAGATTTTTGCCTTGTACCTTGTAACACCTGAGCCGACTGCGCGCACGGAATATTTGTATTGTTTCGTCCGCACCGCACGCCCGCACTGGCTTTCGCTGATTTGAATAAATACGCAGTCGCGTTCCGTCTCGCCCGACAGCATAGGTACAATCGATTTCCCCGAAAAGCTCTGCGGAATCGAAATGCCTGCAATATCCAGCAATGTCGGCGGCAAGTCAATTAAGCTGACCAGGCTTTCCGTGCGTTTTCCGCCGCAGAACGGTCCGCCTGCAATAATCAGCGGCGTGTGCGTTGCACTGTCATGGCAGGAACGCTTATACTCCGCATTCCGCGTTTTGAAATGTGAGCCGTGGTCACTTGTATAAATGATAACGGTGTTTTCGTAAAGTCCTTTTTCCTTGAGCTTTTCTATCAGACGCCCGACATTCTCATCTAAACGGTTAATGGCGGCAATGTAATCGGGATACATCTCCCGATAATCCCCGGGTAAAAACGAAAGGTCTTCGGGTATGGGATAGTCCTTGAATTTCGGTACGGCTTCCGTCGGTCCCTCGTACCGCTTATGATCGTTCTGGTGATGCGGTTCAATATGCGAAACGAACAGGAAAAACGGTTTATCCGAAGTCTTTTTCTCTAAATACTCCAATGCAAAATCATTAATACAGTCCGCGCGGTAGCCCTCGAAGTCAATGCGGTTGCCGTCGCCGTCGAAAATATAGCCGTCGTAGCCGTGGGAAGTAAACTCCAGCACGTCCGCCGCGCGCCACCAATCCTTGTATTCGCCCTGCATATCCTTTGGAATCGCTGTTTTTTCACAGTGCATCCCGACATTCGGCAAACGGTCAGACGCCAAATGCCATTTCCCGACATAGGCGGTTTCGTACCCCGCTTCGTTAAAATACGACGCAAGGGGCTTAATATTTTTGGGCAACGGCACACCGTTCCAATAGCACCCGCATTCCGTGGCATACTGCCCTGTTTGCAGACACGCGCGCGCAGGGCCGCAAACAGGCTGACAGGTAAAGGAATTCTCAAACAGAACCCCCTCACCTGCCAGCGCCGTTAAATTCGGCGTGACGGTTTCGTTGACGGTATCCCACCGCTGTTGGTCGCTGAAATAAAAAATGATATTCGGACGCATCTTTTCACACCTTTCTCAGCAGAATGCTGTAGCTGTATTATATAAGGTTAAAATAACCATAGTAAATATTGCCAAGGAAAAGGTAACACGCGCCGCTCTCTCACTGCATCTGCGATTCAGCACTGCGCCAAGCAATCCACCGACCACCGCACAGGGAATCACCGCCCAAAGCATTTTCAAATCATAGCTCTGCACACCGCCGCGCACCAATTGCACACTCAAATTGGAAAGTTGAGAAAAAAAGATAACCGCCACAGAATACACTGCCGCATCCCTCACGGAGAAAGAGAACAGCAGGGTCAGCGCGGCAACATTAATCGGTCCGCCGCCGATGCCCAAAAACGCCGCTAAAGTCCCGAGCAGCAAGCCCGCGCACAGAATTCCGATTGGATTTTGAAGCTTCGCTGTTTTAACACGGATATTTACAAAAACGAGCACACACAAAAGCAGTACGCACAGTGTCGCGGACTGTACCCCTTTTACGGTGTCCGCCGACTGCGCAGACTGCAAAGCGGCTGAAAAAGCGCGGTTTCCGAGAAAACCGCCGAGCACCGCCCCCGCCGACAGCGGAAGTAAAATCCGCTTTTCAAAGGAAATGCCCTTTTTCAAGTATTTTGCTGTCGAAGTAACGGACATGGCGAAAACCGCGCAAGAAGAAAAAAAGGAGATTTCCGAAAGCGTATGCATATGCAGTGCATCCAGCATCGGCTTTATGATGACGCCGCCGCCCAAGCCGACAAATGCACCGAGTAAAGTGGAAAGAAAAATGACAACGGAATAAATGAAATATTGCATACGGTATACCTCGAACAGATTCTACCATTTTCCACTGTTATTTACAAGATATATATTGATTTAAAACGGCGCTTTTGATAAGATAAAGAAGAATTTACATAAAAGAAAAGGATGTTATATATGCTGTTCAAGTTATCTCCCGCGCTGAAAGACTATCTTTGGGGCGGTACAAAGCTCAAAAACGATTTCGGATTTCAAACAGATTTGGATATTGTCGCTGAGGGCTGGATGCTTTCCTGCCACAAGGACGGCGAAAATCACATTGAAAACGGTGCATATCGGGGCAAAACGCTTTCCGAGGTCATCGGTATACTCGGCAACGCGTGTCTCGGGACAAACGCAGAAAAGTTTGACCGTTTCCCGATTCTCATAAAACTGATTGACGCGAAAAAGGATTTGTCCGTACAGGTGCATCCCGACAACGACTATGCCCTGCGTGTCGAGGGGGAATACGGCAAAACGGAATGCTGGTATATTTTGGACTGTGACGCGGGTGCAGAATTGATTTACGGCTTTAAAGAACCGATTACGAGCGAAGAATTTCGCGCAAAAATTGCAGACAACACGTTTTTAGACGCGGTCAACAAAGTAAAAGTGCAAAAAGGCGATTTATTCTTTATTGAAGCGGGCACACTGCACGCCATCGGCGGCGGGATTCTGCTTGCGGAAATTCAGCAAAACTCCAACACAACCTACCGTGTATACGACTACGGGCGCGTCGGTGCAGACGGCAAGCCACGCGAACTGCACACGGAAAAAGCGATTGACGTTACAAAATGCACACCGCCCATGCGCGGTACTGCGCCCGAGGGCGAAAAGCTGCAAAAGGACGGCTGTACCGAGCAGTTGTTAACAACCTGCGAGTTGTTCACGGTAAAAGCGGTTGCCGTTACAGAAAAATATGAGAGCAAAGCAGACAAAACCTCGTTTGTATCTTTGCTGATTACAGACGGCGTCGGCACGGTTTCCTGCGGTACAGAAACGGTTTCCGCCAAAAAAGGCGACAGCCTGTTTTTAACGGCGGACAGCGGTGCATTCACCGTCAGCGGTACGCTGTCGCTTGTGGAAACGAGGGTGTAGTATGAAAAAGCGTAAAAAGCTGAAAGTCATCCTCACGGTATTCGGCGTACTTGTGCTGTGCGGCGCACTGCTGTTCGGTACAGTGAACGGTATTGTCATCGGCAAATCAAAGCCGTACATCCTTTCCGAAACAGACTGCGCCGCACTCGAAGATGTAGACTGCATTTTGGTTTTAGGATGTGCGGTTTGGAACAATGAAACCTTAAGTCCGATGCTCCGTGACCGCGTCATCACAGGACTTACCCTCTATGAAAGCGGTGTTTCCGAAAAACTGTTGATGAGCGGCGACCACGGACGGGAAAACTACGACGAAGTCAACCATATGAAGCAGTTCGTTGTGGACACGGGCGTTGACCCCGATGTTGTATTTTTAGACCACGCGGGATTTTCCACCTATGAATCCATGTACCGTGCACGTGACATTTTCGGTATAAAAAAGGTTGTCATTGTGACACAGGGCTACCATTTATACCGCGCGGTGTATATTGCCCGCGCTCTGGGGTTGGACGCATACGGCGTGGCTTCGGATTTGCAGGACTATGCGCTGTATACGAACGTGCGCAATGCGGTTCGGGAATCTTTGGCACGCATCAAGGATTTCGGGATTTGCCTTGTAAAGCCCGAACCGACCTACCTCGGCGAACCGATTCCCATCAGCGGGTCGGCGTCGCTTTCCGACGATAAGGAGTATATATAAACCATGCAAAGAACCTATAAAGGTACAACCGTCGCCTGCTACATCGGTTATTTTGTGCAGGCAATCATCAACAATCTTTCCCCGATTTTATTTATCGTTTACCGACAGCAGCTCGGTGTTTCCTTAAACGCCATCGGCAGTTTAATTCTGATTAACTTTCTGTCGCAAACCGTTGTCGATATTCTTTCCGTAAAAGTCGTGGACCGCATCGGCTATAAGAAAATTATTTTGGCTTCGCACGCCTTTGCGTTTGCGGGCTTGGTCTGTTTATCCGTCCTGCCGCGCAGCGGACTGCCACCGTTCGGTGCGTTAGTGCTTGCAACGGTGATTTCTGCGCTCGGCAGCGGGATGATTGAGGTGACCATCAGCCCGATTGTGGACGCCATTCCGAGTGACCGCAAGGAAGCGGATATGAGTCTTCTGCACTCATTTTACTGTTGGGGACAAATGGTTGTCGTCGCACTGTCTACCTTGCTTATCAAACTGATTGGCGAACAGTATTGGTATGTTCTGCCGCTTCTGTGGTCACTGATTCCGCTCGGCAATCTATTAAACTTCTCCACACTTCCCTTTCCGAAGACTCTACAGGAAGACGAAAAAATCCCGATTCGCAAATTACTGACCTCTAAAAACTTTATCATTGCCATGGTGCTGATGCTGTGTGCGGGCGCATCGGAGCTTGCCATGTCGCAGTGGTCTTCCTTTTTTGCGGAAACGGGCTTGCAGGTATCCAAATTTATGGGCGACTTATTGGGACCTTGCCTGTTTGCAGTCTTTATGGGCTGCGGCAGATTGCTATTCGGCATTTACGGACACAAAATCAATTTAAAAAAGGCAATGCTTGCCTGCGCTGTACTTTGTATCGGCTGTTATTTGACCACCGCGATTGCAAAAACGCCTCTGCTTTCCCTCTTCGGCTGTGCGCTGACGGGCTTCTCGGTCAGCCTGTTTTGGCCGGGAACATTCAGCTTGGTATCGCAGGCATATCCGAACGGCGGCGCGGCAATGTTCGGGATTCTTGCAATTCTCGGCGACATCGGCTGTTCGCTCGGTCCGTCAATTATCAGTTATATTTCCACTGCCGCGGCGACGGTAAATCCCGCCCTTACGGAAGGCGGCGCACTGAAAATCGGGTTGTCTTTCGGCGCGGTTTTCCCGATACTCGCCATTGTCGGACTGCTTTTAATGAAAACACCGAAAAAGCAGTTGACAACCCCCAAAAATTAGCATATACTATTGTTACAAATGAATCGCTGTCTTCAAGGCGGGGTGCAATTCCCCACCGGTGGTTAAAGTCCACAAGCTCACGCTGATTGGGTGCAATTCCCAAACCGACGGTACAGTCCGGATGAAAGAAGATGTATGTGTCAGTACACCTGCGCCTCGTAAGAATTTCTCTTACGAGGTTTTTTGTTTGACAGCCGCATTTGCAAAATCTATTTTTGAAAGGCTCTGAACAAACATGAACGAACCGAAAACCAAATCCGCAAAGAAACCGTTTTCCCGCGAGAAAATCCGCAAACTGACTGTAACCGCTATTCTCGGCGCAGTCGCCGCCGTTTTGATGTTTTTGCAGTTCAGCGTCCCCGTGATGCCGGGCTTCATTAAAATGGATGTTGCCAACTTCCCTGCGCTGATTGCCTCGTTTGCGCTCGGTCCTGTCAGCGGCGTCGGCGTATGCCTGATTAAAAATCTTTTGAACCTGTTTACCACCTCAACAGGCGGTGTCGGCGAGCTTTCCGACTTTATTCTCGGCTGTATGATGGTCATTCCCGCAGGACTTATCTACAAACATAAAAAGACAAGAGGCGGCGCACTGCTCGGTTCATTGGTCGGCGCGGTTTGCATGGCGGGCTTCAGTCTGCTGACAAATTACTACATCACCTACCCTGTTTACACCAATTTCATGCCGATGGAACAGATTATTTCGGCGTATCAGCTGATTTTGCCGAGTGTAGACTCCCTTTGGAAGGCGCTTTTGATTTTCAATGTGCCTTTTACATTTGTAAAAGGGCTGTTATGCGCCGTAATCGCGTTTGTGGTTTACAAACCGCTTTCCCCGATTATCAAAGGAAAAGTATAATCGGATGAACTCTAATTAAAAAATCGGCAAAGAATTTAGAAAAATCTTCTGTTCTCGCATTGACAACAGAAGATTTTTTTCTTATAATATATCGCAGACAATCTGAAAACGCCGCTGTGGCGAAATCGGCAGACGCAAGGGACTTAAAATCCCTCGGTGGCAACACCGTACCGGTTCAAGTCCGGTCAGCGGCACCATGAAAAAATCTCGTTCTTCTGAACGAGATTTTTTCAATGAAATTCGCCTGCGGCGAGTGAAATATTGCTACGCAATGTGAAATAGCTACGCTATGAAATATTTGCTCCGCAAATATGAGAGGCGAATTTTATTTCACTTTCTGCATAAGCAGAAAATTTCATAAGGTTCTGACGAAGTCAGGTTCTTATTTCATATTGCGACAGCAATATTTCATTGAATAGGCTATTACAAAAGTATAAATAATGATTTATAGTATCTCACCCAACATAACGGAGCGAAAAATGTCTGAAGAATTTTTGATACATCCGATTGCACATATCCACACGGATTTCCCCGAAAAGTTCGGAATTCCGCGGCAAAGCGGGATTGTGGAAGAATTGCAGGCAACCGTAATTTTTGAACCCGAATACCGAACCGCCGATGCGGTACGGGGCTTGGAACAATATTCGCACATTTGGCTGTTGTGGCGGTTTTCGGAATGTACCAACAAGCCCTTTTCCCCGACGGTGCGTCCGCCGCGATTGGGCGGCAATACACGTATGGGCGTTTTTGCCACGCGTTCGCCGTTCCGTCCGAATTCCATCGGTCTTTCGTGCGTACGGTTAGAGAAAATTGATTTTGAAGCCCCTGACGCGCCCGTTTTACACGTGACAGGTGCAGATTTGATGGACGGCACGCCGATTTTGGATGTAAAACCGTATCTCCCCTACGCAGACAGCTTCCCGAACGCTTCGGGCGGCTTTGCACTGCAATCTAAAGAAGATATTTTGAAGGTGGAGTTCCCCCGCGAATTGTTAGAAAAAATCCCCGAAGAAAAACGGCAGCCGTTATTGCGCGTTTTGGCACAGGACCCGCGTCCCGCATATCAGGCAGATGCCGAGCGGATATACGGATTTACCTTTGCGGGATTTACGGTAAAATTTACCGTTTGTGAAAATGTACTGTCCGTTACTGCGGTACAGGCGTAAGAACACGATAAAACCACAGGCAGAGGAAAGCGTCTGCCTGTGGTTTTTGCTTTTGTATAAAACTTGAGAATCTTGAATCTGTCAGCGGAGTAAGAACAGAAAAATTATCTTTGCCCAAGAAAGACAGTTCGGCAGATTGGCATCAAGCCAAACTTGTATATCCGCGTATTCTGTCGCGGTGAGTCTGCCGAGATGTACATACGCACTGCCATAAGCCTCGGTATTTCCGACAGCAAACAGTGCCCGTGCATAGTCACCGACGGCGGCATATTTGCCTACCGCCAAAGCCCCTACAGACAGACAGCCGACTGAAAGTGCACCGCAGGAAACAATGCCGATGCAAATCGCACCGATAGCGAATAATCCGATTGCAATCGCGCCGACCGACAGCAAACCAAACGCAAACGATATTGCAAACGCCGCCAATCCGACGGACAGCAAGCCGAACGACAACAACCCGAAGGACAGTATACCGAACGAAAGCACACCCCTCGAAAGCAAGCCGACAGTAATCACCCCTTTGGCGTTCACACCGACGGCAACAAAGCCGCGGGCGTTCCAACCGATATGATATAACGGCATACCGAAAACCGTTTTTTCGCTTTTCTTTTCCTTGCAACGCTTTTTCAAAGCGGAACACAGACTTTTCCATCCGGGCTCAGCTTCAATCGGTTTTGCGGGGGCTTCTTTCTCCGTAACCGCTTCATTCAGCAGATAATCCATAGAGCACGAAAACAGTTGTCCCATTTTGACAAGCTTCTCCGTTTCGGGATAGGCAATATCCGCTTCCCATTTGCTGACGGACTGTCGGGAAACCCCGAGTAAATCGGCAAGCTGTTCCTGTGTATAATTCTGATTTTTTCGCAGGCGTGCGATTTTTTCACCGAGGGTCATAGGGATGCTCCTTTTTATTTTTATGATTTTGTGCTTGCATCCTATCATCCCTATGCGGAAAACCGCCAGCATTTTTGCCGTTCTTTCTGTAAACTTTGGGTTGCGAATGCTGTTTTACCGTTGGTAAGCCTGTAAAAATGCCTGCGGTGTATAGATTTTCTCCTCAAACACGGCACGGTAAACATCCATACTCGAAAAAGCGTGACAGCCGTATAAATCCTCTTTTTGCAATGCTGTTTTAATATCCAAAACGGCTTGTTTGCAGTCAGGATTCTGCATAATTTGCTTCTGCACTTTATTGCAAAACTGTTCTGCATGCTCGATTTCCGATTTACTGAAAAACCAGATATCCACATTCCACAATTCGCCGGTAACCCTTGTTTCAAAGCCGTGAAACCAAACCGTTTCGCCCGACGCAGTTTTTTCCTCTTTGGCTTCATACCAAAGCGGTTGAAATGTACGCAGAATAACCGCCGTCAATGCATGTAATTTTTCGAGGGACATCCTGTCATATTCCACATCAATATCCAAATCGTTCCATGTCATCAAATCCGTGCGGTAACTGCCGACGATATGCGGACTGCCGAATTCTTTTAAAATATCCAACAATCCGAAATTATACAGAATTCGGTCAGCTTCGTTTTTTCTGTTCGGGGAATACATTGGATTCACCTCGGCTTTCAGTGTAACAGAGCAGTGCTTTTTCGCCAAATACTGTTTGTCGGAATGCGGGGGTTACGGGTCGCTGCGGTAATAACGCCACCATTAGTATTTGCAAAATCGGACTCAGCTCGGGCGATTCGTGAATCGCCCCTACGCGGTTTTTACGTTACCATTGGAGTATACGGTTCTTGCGGCAGATTTATTTCTTTTGGAAACGGGTCATGGCGGAAGAGCGCATACAGAAGCGCAGGACGTTTTGTGCGGTACGCTGTAATTCGCCCAAGGTGATGCCGTCGGGCTTTTCGTAGGTGGCAAGCAAGGTTTTGTCGGGCTTTTTCTTGCCTGTACGCTTGCCGCCGGGCATCAGCACATCGACCTGTGCGCGGACACGGTAAGCGTTGTCGCAAAGGTTCGGGAATTCGGGACTTTTTTGCGAACGCATCCACCAGTCGGTAATCACCAAGCCGTCATATCCCCATTCGCCGCGCAAAACCGTTGTACACAAATCATACTGATAATGCCCGTGTACGCTGTTGATTTTGTTGTACGAGGTCATTATCGTATCGGGCTTACTTTCTTTCACACAGATTTCAAAGCCTTTTAAGTAAATTTCACGCAAGGCGCGCTCCGAAAGGCGGGAATCATTCTGCACACGGGCAAACTCCTGATTGTTGCACGCGAAATGCTTCGGACAGGCGGAAACCCCGTTTTTCTGTATACCGCGCACTGCGGCGGCGGCAATTTTACCCGTCAGCAACGGGTCTTCGGAATAATATTCAAAATTGCGTCCGCACAAGGGATTGCGGTGAATATTGATACCGGGCGCTAACAAAACATCGGTTTCCTTCGCAAGCATTTCCGCACCGATTGCCGAAAAGACTTCTTCCACCAAGGCTTCGTCAAAGGTACAGGCAAGCAGTGTGCCAATCGGCATAAGCGAGCAACAGCTCCACAAACGAATGCCTGAAGGTCCGTCAGTCGTAATGACGGGCGGCACGCCTTTTTGGCGTAAGGATTCCAGCACACCGCCGAACGCACCCGCATTGCCTGCCACGCCCAAATTGCTGTTCATTGTATAATCGCCGCGGGAAATGGCTTCCAGTTCCGTCAGATTCAGCTGTGCCGTAAAATCCGCAAGCGAAACACTGCCGTTTTGCACATCGGATAATTTATAGCCTTTGTCGCCTGTCATCGGCGTACCTTTTGGCAGATTCTCCGTAATTCTGCGGCGTAAGTTATTTTTCGCCAAACGAACTTCCTGTTTTACAGGCACGCGTGTATCGCCGCGCTCTTCCGCTTTTATGACGGAAAACGGAACCGGCGGCGCCGCCGCTTCGCAAAGCTGTTCTGTAAGTGCCGTTTCGGGGCAAGTGTATGTATAGACTCCTTTTGCCTGCCGTACATCGGTGCCGAGATAAAAACGGTACGTCCCCGCCTCGGTCACATATGCGGAGCAAAATCCCGTCACACCGCGGTCATCATAAGACGCAAGCGCGGTTTTCGGGACGATGATTTGTACTTCTTCGGTTTCCTGCGGGGCAAGGGATTTGGTTTTTGCAAAGCCTGCCAATACACGTGCGGGATTGCCGAGTACACCGCAGGGCTTTTCGAGATAAATCTGCACAACCTCTTTGCCGCTGTACTGTGTCCCCGTATTCCGCACGATGCAGGTGAATTGAAATTCCGTTTCCAATTCCTCTGCCGAAAGGTATTCCACTGAAAAGTCCGTATAGGAAAGCCCGTAGCCGAACGGATACTGTACCTTATCAGGCGTGAAGGTTTCAAACCAGCGGTAGCCGACATAAATATCCTCTGTGTAGAAATTATATTCCTTGTTGCCGAAGTCCGCCGCAGAGGGATAATCTGCATATGCTTTTGCGACGGTATCCGTCAGCTTGCCGCTGGGCGTTACCGCACCTGAAAGCAAATCGGCAACCGCATTGCCGCTTTCCATGCCGCCCTGCCATACAAGCAATACCGCGCTGATTTTGCCGCCAAAGCCGTCCACCCAAGACAAATCCATCATACTACCGATATTCAAAAGCACAACGGTCTTTTCAAAGTGCGACGTTACAAGGGTGAGCATTTCCTGCTCTGCGTCCGTTAAATAATAGCTGCCCTTTTCGAGTGCGTTTTCTCTGTCCTCCCCCGAAGAGCGCCCGATGGTGACAACGGCACAGTCCGAGCGGGACGCCGCTGTGCGGACAAGCGTGCCGTTTAACGGCATATCGGGGTAATAACGCGGCCAATGCCCCCAAAATCCGTGGTCAATCGGATTTTTTTCGCCCCAAGACGTATAGATTTCAGCGAGTGTCTCATTTACGGAAAGTGCATTGCAATTCCGAAGTCCCTCCAACAGGCTGACGGCATACGGCTTATTCACGTCACCGCCCGAGCCGTAGCCTGTGTAAAACCAATCGGTTTGTCCCCTGCCGAACAAAGAAACGGTTGTACCGCTTTGCAGGGGCAGGATATGCCCTTCATTTTTCAACAGCACGGCACCCTCTGCCGCCGCACGGCGCAGTAACGCGGGCATCCCCGGTGTAACGGTTTTTTCGGCGGCGTTGCGCGCAGACTCCTCTTGGGAAAGTCCGGAAAATTTAGAGACCAATTTTGTAACGCTTTGCGCGATTTTATTCAGTACGGACATACCGCTTCTTCCTTTCTCAATAACCTAAGCTTTCGCCGACTAAAATCACTTTGATGCGGTTCGGAACATGCGAACGACGGGTAATGACAGTTTGACTACAAATACAGTCGGACGCATAGCAATCGCCGCATACGCCGTTCAGCGCACAGGGCGTCTTTCGCCCGAGACGCGCGGCATTCGGTGGGCAAGCAACCGTTTTCACGCGCTTATAGCCGCTTTCCGCATCTTTGACAAGCTTGTTCATGCCTGCAACCACAATGACATTCTGCGGACCGAAAATCAAAAAGGCAAGCCGACTGCCGTTACCGTCGATGTTCACCAATTCTCCGTCTAAGGTGATAGCATTGGTGCTGGTCAGAAAAAAGTCGGATGTGCAGATTTCGCCGTATACGGCGCGCTGTTCCCCGGGGGTTTTCGCCTTGGTGCGGTCAATCAGACGGTATTCGGATGCTTGAAGCGCATCCATAATGCCCGCTTCGCCCAAGGTCATAGACCCTCCCCAAGAGACGCTTGCGCCCTTCGGCATCAGTTCCAATACCTTTTGCACGGCGGCGGTTTTATCGGCACAGTAATAGCCTTCCATTTGCCGTTTTTTTAAATTTTCTATGACGGTTTTTGCCGTTTTTTCGTAAGCTTCCTGTATAGGTGTCATAAGTATTTCTCCTCTTCTTTATTTTCCGAAGGCTTTCACCAACGCGTCATACTGTTCCTCCGTAATGGGAATCACCGAGCCGTGGCGCGGGCTGAAATCCATTGTATAGTCCTTGCGCTTCAGCTTTGTGAAAGACTCCATATCGGTTGTTTGCTGTGCAAAATAGCGGTGCTTACCGTATTCGTCCATCAGCATTACCCACGTATTTGTACCCGTGATGTTATACATAGAGCTTCCCTCCACGCCGGAGGGCGCCAAAGACACAATGACAGGTTCGTCAGAATACGGTCCGCACATTTTTTCGGAGGTAACATAAGCAATGGTTTGGTTCTCGTCGCGCTTAAAGTACATATAATACTTCCCGTTTTGCGCGTTATAAATAATATCTGCGTCAATCGTCTGTATGCCCTCGCGAACATACAGCGGCTGCGGTTCCGTCAGCGTTTTAAAATCCGAGGTATACGCATAATACATCGCGGCAATGTCGTTTTCCTCGGTGGAATGCGCCCAATAGACCATATACTGCCCTTTTTCACTGTCCCACAGCGCCTGCGGCGCCCACGCGCGGTTGGTGGCCGAAAATACGCCGCCGAACGCGCGTATGTCAATGACTGTTTCGTCCGTCCATGTAATTAAATCCGCAGACTTCCAGGTAATCAGCGCATGATTGGACGTCCAGCCCTCGGATGCCGCCATATCTGTGCCGATGATGTAATAAAAACCGTCCTCGCCTTTTAATATGTATGGGTCTCGCACGGATTTTTTGCCGAGCGTTTGCGTTATCACCGCTTCGTTTCCGTTCAACGGTTCAAAGTTATAGCCGTCACGGCTGACAGCGAAATGAATCCGTTCCTCTTCGGGTTCATTTCCCACAAAATAACAAAACAGATAGCCGCCGTCGCGGCTTTCTGCGGGCTTTGCGTAACGGAATACACCCGTCTTATACAGTATATAAGACGACACCCCTGCGGCTAACACCAGCACACAGGAAGCACCCGCCGCAATTTTTTGAATTTTTGAAGTCTGCTTCATCAGAGCATCCACTCCAAATCATATATTTTTGTTAGCATAACACACTTCTTACTTTTTTTCAACAAAAAACCTCTCCGCCATATCAAAATAAAGCAGAGAGGTATATACATTATTTTTCAGAGAAAAGGTCAGTCTTCTTTGAAAATACCGTCGAACAGCGGAAGCTTGGACATTTTCATCACGGCGCTGAACAGTCTGCCGCCCTGTACGGGAAGCAATCTGCCGAAATAGTTCATAAACGCGGCATCCATACCGAACACCATCAGGCTGTGCTTTTTGGAAATGCCGTTCATAATCAGGTTGACCATTTTGTCGCAGGAGGTGCTGACCATATTGAGCATCTTCTGTGCTTTTTCGTCGGAATCGCCCTGATTGCGGAAAATATCGGTCTTGGTGAAACCGGGGCAAACAATGCCGACATAGCATTTTCCGCGCAGTTCTTCACGCATAGATTCCGTCAGAGATTTCAGTGCCGCTTTGCTTGCAGAGTAAACGGAAGTCCCTGCCAAAGACATAAGTGCCGCAGAAGAATCGATATTGATAATCGCGGGAGAGGAAGACTGCAAAAGCAACGGCAACAGTGCATGCATAGAATACACTGCCGAATAGAAGTTGATGTTCATTGCCTTTTCAATTTCCTCAATTGAATAGTGCTGGAACTTATCAAACTTCGGCAAAATACCCGCATTGTTAATCAGCACATCGGGCTGAATATTATTTTCCTGCAAGTATGTAAGATAATTGTCCCAATTGGCACGGTCTGAAACATCGAACAGCTGATAAGAAAACTTATCTGCATATTCGCCGAGCTCTGCAACCAATGCTTCCATTTTCTGCTGGCTTCTCGCAACGCCGAGAACCGTACAGCCGTGCTCTTTAATCAATTTTTCCGTAATGCCCTTGCCCATACCGCTGGAAGCGCCGGTAACAATGACAGTTTTATTGTTCAGCCAATTTTGATCCATAACCGAAACTCTCCTTTATACATGAAACTCATATAGGATATTTTAGCCTATTACCGCATTTTTTTCAAGTATTTTTTCAATTTTTAACAAGCAAAAATTCCAAGAATCAGACTCTGTGAAAATCTTCTGCAAAACAATTGCAAAATACGGAAAATCCTGATAAACTTGCAGTAGGTTGGGTGAAACAAATGGAATATACGCTGATTTATGAAAAACGAAAAACCTTATCCTTAAAGGTTACGGAAGATTTAACCGTAGTTGTGAAAGCACCGAAAGGGATATCAAAAGCGAAAACCGACCGCTTTGTGACTGCACATGCGGCTTGGATTGAAAAGACCGCCGCACGCCAAAAAAAGCGTACCGAAACGGAAAATACGCTGACAGATACACGCATTGCAGAGCTGCGCACCTGTGCCGCCGAAGTCCTGCCGAAGCGCGTCGAATACTATGCAAAGCAAATGGGCGTACAGCCAACAGGTGTAAAAATCACCTCTGCCAAAACGCGGTTCGGCTCGTGCAACGGCAAAAACAGCCTTTGCTTTTCCTGGCGGCTGATGCTCTATCCGCCCGAGGCTGTGGATTATGTTGTGGTGCATGAATTGGCGCACATCAAAGAAAAGAATCACTCCCCCGCATTTTATGCCGTGATTGCCGCTGTACTGCCTGATTACAAAAGACGCGAACAGCTTTTAAAAAACCTATGAAAGAAGGAAAGTTTATGAAGATGAAAAATTTTCTCTCCCGCACCGTACCCGAAAGCCTGCTGTTTATCAGTGCTCTGGTTGCCGCGTGCACTTCGTTTATGATTTATGCGCTTCGCATAAATGCGGTATTCATTGATTCCGCCGTATTTAGCGGCTTCTCGGCAATTTTATTCGGCGGAAGCTGTCTTTGCGCAATTTTGTTGTTTGTGCTCTTTTTGCTGAAAGCCTATCGCCTTCAAAAGGACGGAAAAGAATTGCATACCAAAAAAGCCTTTCCGGTTCTTGCAAAAATCGGGCTTATATTTGCGGGTGTTTTTCTCGTGTATGCGGTGTGTACATTACTGCTCTCAGACTTTGAAATGCATATAAGACTGCGCACCTCCATCCGCGCCTCGATTTTGCCGTTTGCGGCGACGGTTTGCATACTTCTGCTCGCTTGGGGAGTGCCGCTTCTAAAAAAAAGCGCACTGCGCCGCGGTGTTGCCGCCGTACTTACGGTTGTGCTGTCGGGAAGCGCGGTACTCACCCTCTTCCCTTGCTATACCTACAAGTTTCTTGCCGACCCCATGGTAATTGACAATGGCAAAAGCTATTCCGTTGTATTTGCCACAAATGACAGCGGTACGGGCTTCGCGGAATATACCTATCATGGCGAAAGCCGCCGAATTTACGACGAAGCCGCAGGCAGGCTCAAAAACAGTACGATACACACCGTCAAAATCCCGAAAGCGCATTTGGACGGCAACACCTACCGTGTCGGCTCCACGCGCATACTGGAAGAACGAAGCTACGGCGGCAGAAGCGGGAAAGCACTGCTTTCAAAGGACTACGCTTTCATAGCACCAAGCGGCGAAGAACAAACCTATCTTACGGTTTCCGACTGGCATATGCACGTAAAGGACGCTTACAAAGCGATTGAGAATATCGGCGATTATGACGGCGTAATCCTGCTCGGTGACGCCGTACCGGGCTTGGAAAGTGAAAAGGACATTCGGGACTACATCGTTGCATTCGGCGGCGAGGTGTCGCACGGCGTAATGCCGATTTTGTATGTACGCGGCAACCACGAAACACGCGGACCGTTCGCGGCAGCACTGCCCGAATATCTCGGTATGGACAGCTTCTTTTATACCGCCGACTACGGCGATTATCATTTCCTGCTCTTAGACAGCGGCGAGGATAAACAGGACAGCCACCCCGAATACGGCGGGATGGTACATTACGACGCCTACCGTGCTGATATGGTGGAATGGTTGGAACAGCAGGAGAAATCCGAGCAAAAGACACTGACCCTCGTACATGACAGCGATCTTTGTGTGGAAGAGAATTTGCGGACACGTGCAAAAGCACAGTTAGAAAAGCTCAGCGCGACGAATATCATCAGCGGGCACTACCACGTTTGCAGATTTGAGCAGGAAAACGGGTTCAATATTTATACCGATGGCGGCTTTCACAAGGATGAATATATCGCGAGTAAGCTGACACTGACAAAAGACAGTTACCGTTTATCTGCTTGGAATGACAAAGGTGTGCAGGTATTTGACCAAGAAATTGCGTGGTAAGCCTTTTTCAAAGCAGAAGATTAGAAAGGGTTATTAAAATCCCCGTCCGAACCGTGTGAATGCGGTTTGGGCGGGGATTGTTTTTGGTTGTTTTGTTGTTTGCAGTTTTGTTGCGGCTTATTTTTTTATTTGCGGTTGTATTGGCGGTTGAAATGCAACAACTAAGCTTTTCTTGCAAAACCAATGAAGACGCACCAACCGTAGGGGCGCTTCACGAAGCGCCCGAGCAGACTGTAAATCTGTGTAATCCGACGGCGCCCCGCAAAATCTAATGAGATTCCGCGGCGCGAGCAAGCCCGCGCCCTACACCCGTAGGGGCGAACTGCGTGTCAAGAGTAACATAGTTTACAGTTTGTGTAACAACATAGTTTACACATTTTGTCTGGG
>ERZ808028.113-NODE-113-length-85672-cov-15.221964_pt1 | contig 85672 bp, 62 predicted proteins | sample MGYA00380184_ERZ808028 | MGnify/ENA primary metagenome ERZ808028 (study PRJEB31490, sample SAMN06133397) | mouse gut metagenome | isolation source: J8_1 | host: mice | place: China: Chengdu | collected 2015-05 ... | reverse complement strand
TTGTACCCAAATAAATTTACAGTTAGCATTAATTGCAGTTCTTCTGTCTTTTTCTTCATCCCCAATAAAAATCAGCTCTGTAATGGGAAAGGAAAATCTTTCAGAAATCATTTGCAAGCCTTTACAGTTTGGCTTTCTATATCCCGCAACAGTAGATGAAACGTAGTAATCAAAATAGTCCAAAAGTTCTAAGATGTCCCGTCTGAAAATTTCATCAGGCATTGCACTGGGTAAATCTGTCAATGCTGCTATTGTATAATCTTTTTCTTTAAGTTTTTGTAACACATTAATTGTCTCTGGATATATTTCCGCTTTTAATCGTAATCCTCTCCAAAAAGCTTCTATGCAGCTTTGAACAGGAATATCCATATGCCAAGGTTCTAATATTTTGGTAAAAATATATTCCGCTGAATACTCAACCTCCCTATAATGAATTCTCGGATTAAATTCTTTTAGCATTTGAAATGATTTTTCAACAACATCTTGTGAAACAGGATACCTAAATTCCCGTATAATTTTTTCAAATCCTTTATAATAAAAATCCTCCCATGAGTAAGGCATTCCTACATACTGCATTAATGTTCCACCTAAATCGAAAACTACAACTTTCAAAATTATATCGTATCCTCCACTTTCAAATTTCTTCAGGTAAAATTGTTCCTCATTTTTTATGCTGTACAAGTCTATGTTCCACACTTGTTTTCCTGCAAGAACGAAATCCCAATTGCATAAATACAGTTTGTGCAATGGGTGTATTTCGCTCTCAAATGCCGAAGACTTATTGTTGATGTTCAATAATCCATTGTAAGATTTCCTTTTCACCAATATCACCGGATGCCAATGCAAAAATCACATCACTTAACTCATTTTGGCTGTAAGACAATTCATATCCATTTAATGCAAGAAAAACTAACATAACATGCGTGCCAAGTCTTTTGTTTCCGTCCAGCATTGCATGGTTTCTTACCAATCCAAAACAAAGCCGTGCCGCCTTTGCCTGAATACTAGGATAAAGCTCTTTTCCACCAAATGACTGAAACGGATTATTTAACGCCAAATCCAACATTCCTTCATCACGAATACCTTCACTTCCTCCAGTGGCTTTGATTAAACTTATATGAAGTTTTAGTACTTGCTCCTTGCATAAAATAATCATTTTGCAAGAACCCCATATGCTTCCGCATTCTGTTTTATTAATCGTTCAGATATTGCAAATACATCCTCATTACTGGCAACTTTTTCTTTTTCCGCTTTACTGAAATCAATGACCAAATATCTGGGTACGTTATTTTTCAGAATAACCGCTGTTCCATGTTCGTCAACTACTTTGGCTACTTTAGAAAAATTTTGATTTGCCTCTGTAATTGAAATCATTGTGTTTGTATCTATTGTCATTTTATATGCACCTCACTTTCACATATATTATATGTAAATTCTAGCTAGAAAACAACCTATTTGTATTTTTTAATTGTTGTATAATTGAAATCTGCCCTTGTAAAATACTCATAAAGGAAAAAACAAGGGAAAATACATAGCAATTCATTATATGAGGCTTGAAAAGCCTTGAAAAATAAGGAATTTTCAAGAAATTCATCTTCAAATCCCGATTTTATAATGCCTTAGTAAAACATATCCCCTACTCATACTCCCACGGTATCTCATTGAAGCATTTGTAAAACTCACGATTATTCCAATCTGACACCGGACGGTAATCATAGGCAACTCCGCCTATATGGAAATTCGGGCAACTGTCTGTAGCCATTGACAGTTTCACTACCTCCCCGTCTGCCAACGTCAACGCCAGACAGGCACACTGTGTTCCGCATTCTGTTCCGCCATATATATATTTTGCATTGCCAAACCACTCTTCAAACGTTTGCAGTGTCTCTGCATCTGTTATGGTCTGACTATAAAATTGCCCGCCGGTATAAGCAGACTTCACATCTAGCTTCGCGGAAACAATATCTTTTATTTTGGAAACATCAAAATCTTGATAACCGATTTCCTCGCTCAGCATAATTTGTATATAGTCGCACAACTTGGGTGCTTCTATAAAGCACTCCATCAAACCATTTGCATCATCATATGTATAATACAAGTACCCTCCTTCAAATGCTCTGATTTCTGCACCATTATAGATGATCTGCCAGCCTCGCTCCTTATGACCTTCCCATCGTTTGTCAAATGGTTTTCCTTCCAAATCCAGCGCCTCTACCTGTGATGACAGCCATTCTTGGTCTTTGTCTGTAGGAATATAATAATAATACGCGTACTCCCTTATCATGGAAGGCTGTACTTTTATACATACCTTGTCGGGTTCCGGCTGTTCATAAAGCGTGATATTCTGTATAACATCATTTTCTGCCGGCATTTCCTCCGCCTGTAAAGAAATATATTGTTCAAGAATAGCATTCACTTCCGACTTATCTTCTTCACTAAGCGTGATATGTCTGTTGTAAACAGAATCGTTAAAGGTTCCGCAATCGGAATGATATCTTACCGTATTTCCATCAAAAATAAATTCACAGTTATTCAAACAGTCCGAAGTACCCTCATGCCACTCCCCGACCTCAATAAAGGCACGAAAGATTCGCGCATCTTCCCTTGATACGGTAACGGGACTGCTTTCGTTTAAAATATCAGATACCTGCATATCAGCGAAAGACTCCTGCTGTGCAGCATCTTCCTCACTTGGCGTCTGTCCTGTGGATAGGTTACTATCCTCAACTTCCTTTGCAGAAGCAATCCTTACTTCCACATTTTTTACAGATACATACACGTCCTTACTTTCATCTGTCGTATTCTGCACATTCACGCCTATTTTAAACCATGCGCCTTTTTCTACATTCATCTTCACAGGCATTCCCGGTGTAATATAGGCTGGTTCGTCGTAAGCATTTTCCTCCCTGACCTCTACCGGCAGCAATGTAATTTCCGTATCTCCAAGTCCTTCACCAGCGTATAAGGTAAGCATATTACCCTTCGGACTGATTTCTTCGTCTGAATAGCAAACGGGTTTTGTACTTCCCGCGGGAATGGTAATTTTGATCTGATACGCTTTGGTGGGATTCGTCAAAAAGCATACCGCCAGTACCACGAATACTGCCGCCGCTGCCATCATAATCCACAATGTCGGTTTTTTATAATTCAATACAGATTTCACTCTTTCCTTTACGCCCACTTCCCCAAAAGCCAACGGGCACACCAGAATCAGACGCCTCTGTCTCGCACAGGATAACAATACTTTCGAATACTCTTTTTTCTCATGGAACGTCATATCTTTGGCTACCTTTTCATCACATGCCAGTTCAATATCCTTACAGAACAGGGAATATGCGATCCAGCAAAGAGGGTGAAACCAATAGACACACAACAGTAAATAACCCAGCGCTTTCCACCAATGGTCTTTTCTTTTCAGATGTGCAGATTCGTGTGCAAGGATATAGCTCATCTCTGTCTCTCCCAGTGCAGAAGAAAGATAAATCCTTGGCCTGACAATGCCCAAAATAAACGGTGATTTTATGGCATCACCAATGTAAATATTCTCCCTGACACATACCGCTTCTCTTACAAGCTTCTGTAGTTTGAAAGCGCTGCACACTGCACAAATAAGGAACAGCACCATACCACAGACCCAGACGAGACTGGCAATATATGTAACGATCTGAAAGGGTGCCACACTGTTTGCTTCATTATACGCAAAGGTTTCTGTCAGCATCGGATTGATCGTATTTTCCACGATCGTCAGATGGCTGTCTATGGACGGTATATACTTATGCCCCTCCCCTTCCACAACCGTACTGGATTTGATCGGTTCTGAACTCGGCAGTACACTGAGCTGGCTTTCAATGGAAAATGGACAAACCAGCCTGACTGCTACCGCTCCCCACAACATGCAATTCACCCACTTTGGAATTTTTCGAAAGAACAGCCTGATGCATAAAACTGCCAATATGAACCAGCCGGCAGTAATGCTCATATTGAATAATTTCAAGAAAATATCGCCCATACCCTTTACTCCTCTGCCCTGTCAATCATTCTGCGGATTTCTTCCGCTTCATCCGCTGTAATCTTGGCACCCTGCATAAATGCCGCAAGAAATGCCGGAAGGGAGCCGTCAAAAGTATCTTCCACATATTGCCTGCTCTGCATGGAATAAAATTCATCTCTCGAAATCACAGCAGTTACCACTCCATTTTCATTGCGGAACAATCCTTTGTCTATCAGTCTCCGCAATACATTATGTGCCGTGGTTCTCTTCCAGTTAAATTCTACCGCTGTCATTTTTACCAGTTCCGACGACGTAACCGGCTCATGAGCCCAAATCATATCCGCATATCGTGCCTCAATAACACCTAATTGTATCTCTGCCATGTGTTTCATGCTCCTTTCACAGACCACTTGGTGTAGTCTTTATTCCAGACTACACCAAGTAGTCTCAAAAGTCAAGATAAAACATTTAACGCACCCTTTCCTTTTTCTTAATACGAAACCCATTTTTCAAATACAACTTTACCGCATTCTGATTCCATTCCGCAACATGCAAAATAATTTCTTCATAGCCTCGTTCTTTTATATGATTCATTCCCCATAATAACAATTTTTGTCCTATACCTTGTCCTTGAAACGATTTCTCAACGATTAAATCATCTAACTCATTTCCATAGCAAGATACTGCACCGATTATTTTTCCATGTTGCAAATATAGGAAGATATCATTTATTTTATCTTTGACTTGAGAATACGCATCATAAAAATTGATTGGCTCGACTTCTAACGCTTTTCTCATATGATAAAAACATTCATTATATAGTTTCTTATATTCCTTCCAGTATTTTTCTTCAAATGGAACACAAATTATGTCATTTCGATACGCCACTGTTTTATCACATACCATTTCATATGCAATGATTTCTTTCATCTATGCGCCTCCTAATGTCCTTTTCTAAACAAAACCCAAGAATTGTCATTTTAAGACTTCCATTACTTTTTCGTACTTATCATGATAGTATTGTTTGCTTTCTGTAGATAACTTCTGAAAGCTTCTTGCTAATTTATTCTTTACAAACTCCTTGCCAGCTTCAACCCCCATTCCTTTTTGCACATAAGCCAGATACAACAAACCGGGAACACTGTCAAAATGTGAAATTGCATCAGCATCAGCCACGCACAATTCTTCAAGACTATTTTTCTCTAAATTTACACTCCCCCTATGATTTTTAATGCACTCCTGTACCATACGAATTTTTTGGCTGTCGTAACGATATTCTTTTAAAATGCTATATGCCATTTCTGCCCCATGTATATGATGTAAATCATATAGACTATAATCTGTAATGGAAGCAATATCGTGTAACCATGCCGCAATCAAAACTACTTCTTTATCCGCTCCATATTTTTCTGCCAGAATTTCTGCATTTTTTACCACTTCAACAATATGATCATAACACCCCATCCCAAATTTATTTGTTTCTCTTTGACACCTGTCATATATTTCCTTCTGTAAATTGGTTAAAATATCGTTTCGCATGTTTTCACCTCGATTATACTATTGTATTTAATAATTTATCACAAAAATGCAGGGTATCGCAACTACCCAATGTCATAATGCTCAGGAGGCAAAACACAGTGATTTCTACGTTTGAATTTCCACATGAATCTTGAAAATTTAATAGGCTACTATGCTCCCTATTTTTGTAGAAAACGGAGTAGGAAAGTGATATAATAAATTGCAGTATAATATTTTGTTCAGAAGTTTCGTAAAGCAGTTGAGAGATATGCTGCGCGAAATGAGTATTTTTAGATTTTAGGGAGAACTAGATTAAAATGAAAGAAATTACAACTGTTTGGATTCAAAGCAATAAAGAAGCGTATAGAGCAGATGTAAAAAACAGTATATATGAAAAAGAATATGCAAAGAACTATATATCAGACATTGCATTTGATAAAGAAAGAGCAAAGTTACAACCTTTTGAATTTTCTGTAGACATTTCAACGATGGAGGCTGCTGCACAGGGCAATGCTGGAAGATGTTGGATTGTTGCGGGATTGAATCTTTTGAGAGAACATATCGTAAAAGGGCTTAGAAAACGTACTCCGCAATCTGCAAACTTTCAGCTTTCTTTTGCTTATCTTTGTTTTTGGGATAAATTGGAGAAAGCAAATTGTTTTTTGGAAAAAGCGATTCAATATAGAAATGAATCTTATGATAAAAGAGAAGTGTATTCATGGTTTCAATATGCGGTAACAGACGGCGGGTTTTGGACGAATTTCAAAGAACTTGTAAAAAAGTATGGAATTGTTCCAGCGGAAATAATGACGGAAACATTTCAATCCTCGAATACAGAAGAGATGAATAATCGCTTGAATCATTATTTGCGAAAAATCAGCGCAGAGATAAGAAAGGCAGCTTTGGAGGGACAAAATATAGAGAATATTGTAGAAATAAAAGAGCAGGCACTGAAAAAAATTTTTACTTTTTTGTGCAGATGTTATGGCTGCCCGCCAGATACTTTTACTTATACATTTGAAGATGAAAAGCAAAAGAAACAATACACACCCAAAACTTTCTATCATGATTTTGTAGGAGAATTTTTGGATCAGTTTGTAAATATCATCTCTCTGCCTTATGAAAAATTACCTTTTGGAGAAACATGTATATTGACAGATGTTTTTCAAGTGGCAGGTGGTCAGGAGGAACAGTTTTTAAATCTTCCGTTATATGAATTAAAAGAAAAATGTATCGAACAACTAAAAGATGGAATCCCTGTGGTATGTATGGCTGATGATGACAAAATGTGCATGGAGGAATTACAGTTGTGGGACGATAATAGTTTTGATTATGCGGCTGTGACAGGCTTTGATTTCGAAATGAGCAGGAAGGATTATTTTCAATTAAAAGCCGGAATTGCAAGTCATTCTATGATGTTAACAGGTGTTCATTTAGGAGAAGATGGAATGCCGAAGCGGTGGAAAATAGAAAATTCTTACGGAACAGAGGGCTTACATAAAGGATACTATATTTGCTCGGATTCGTGGTTTGAAAAGTATGTTCTAAGTGCCGTTATATGTAAAAAGTATATATCGGAAATTAATCGTAAGAAACAGCAAAACAAACATCTTTTCAATATATGGGATATTATGTAATAAGCTGGAGGTAACTTTATGATTCGAGAAGCAACGCAGGCAGACACATTCGCACTGGCAGAATTGGCGGTAAAAATGTGGTTCAATCATACAATATCAGAACTGCAATCAGGATTTCTTGACCTTATTTGCAGTTCTGATGCTGTTTGTTTCATGAAATATGCCGATAATAAAGAAGTTGGCTTTGCACAATGTCAGCTTCGGAAAGATTATGTTGAAGGAACAAGTACCTCTCCTGTTGGATATTTAGAAGCAATTTATATTGAGAAAGAATACAGGCATAGAGGATATGCAAAAGAGCTTCTATCAAAATGCGAAAACTGGGCAAAGGAAAAATGTTGTACTGAATTTGCAAGTGATTGCGAAATTGACAATGATACCAGTTTAGAATTTCATTTATCAATGGGATTTGAAGAAGCAAATCGCATTATTTGTTTTCGAAAAAATATATAAAGCTATGAAAGCAGCGCCAAATCGAAGATTGTGGAGGAAACTATGGATTTTTCAAAAGATGAATTGAAAGAAGCCAAAGAAAATACGGAAAGTTAACGCCATTCTTTCTCCTTTGCACAGCACACGCCCATTCCAAAGATGACCAGCAGCACCCCCGCACCGAGAAAACAGGCAGCAGTTCCAAGCGCGGCAATATACGCCGACGCCAATAAAAATATAATCTCCATCAAATTTCCTGCCATATTTGCCACAGACAAAATTGCGGCCCTCTGCCCCGGCAGCCCGCATTCGTCAATATAGGCATTTTCCATGCTGTTTAAAATATATTCCGGGAAACTCAGCGCCAAAGGAAGCACCACCATAACCAACACGACAAGAACCGGTACAAAACTTACGGCAAAGGCTATCATAAGCCCCCCTGCAACGAGAATTGCCCAAAACATTGCCCGCTGCCTAGACGCGTTCCCGATACGGTCAAGCAGTCTCTCCGCAAGCATCTGTATCGCAGAGTATACGAGAATAATGGGTGACATCCACGCTTCCTGTATTCCACATGCTAGAAGTTTCTCTACATAAAAGAAATTTATGAGCAGAAACGCCACGGAAAAACACGCCGCCAGAAAGACCATTCGTCGCATTGGCGCGTTTCGAAAAATCTGTAGCATCGTGCGGGTGTCACCCTCTTGTGTGGTTGTCACATGTCCCGCCATTTGGGGCTCAGGCATCATGCCTGCGGCACAAAAAACCCCAGCACCGCAGGAAACCACTGTCGCCACAAGCAGGACAAGGATTCCGCCAAGACGGTAAAGCACGGCATAGAACAGCGTACTCACGATAAAGCCAGCCGTTCCAAAATTCGACACGCGCGCCATCTTTACAGGATACTGCGCCTCTTGATAAACACTATAAATATACGCGTCCTGTGTCCCTGACAAGAAGCAGGCAGCAAAGCCCTCCGCGACCGCCTCCACAACAAACAGTCCCAAACTGCCTGTCAGATACGCGATCACCATAAGTCCTCTCGCCAGAACGACAATGCCCTGCGCCAAAACCATTGTGTTCTTGTACCCAATTCTGTCTGTGAGCATACCCGTCGGGATTTCAAACAAAAATACCGTCAGCGACAACACCGCTTGCAGCACAAAAAACTGTGCCATCGTCACGCCCGCATGGGTCCGCACCAGAAGCGCAACTGGCGCATAAAATACCAAGCCATTGAAAAATGCCAACATTTCAAGTCTGTCTATATTTCGTTTTTTCTTCATTTTAATCTCCTATCATACAAAATCTGAACCCGATATTTCAGATTTTTATGTTCATACACGCCAAAAAGTACAGATTTTGATGATAGAATTTATGATGGATTTTGTTTTAACACGTGTCTGCGCCCCTCAAGCCCTTCCTGTAAATCACAGACTGATTTCACACTTGGCAGCAGCTTTAGCCTGTTTGCCGTATTCTGCCTGCATTTTTAGATCTGTTTTATTTGCTTTATTTTTATTATATCACTACAAGCCGCCGTAGACAAAGATTTTCATGCATTAATTCCAATCGTTTTTGCAATAGCTTTGCACGCATAAATATGGTATAATCAGCCTTGAACGGGCTTTAGGCCCACTTTTTACCGAAAGGAGTACTATTTTCTATGGAAACAATCATTGACACGCTGACACTGCCGTTAAAACATGCACGTTTTTATCTCGGTGACGCCCCTGACGCATGGCAGGCATGGTATGACGACAAGGACTGGACCGATGTCACTCTGCCGCATGACTGGTCTGTCCGCCTGCCCTTTTCAAAGGAATATTCAAGCGGCACAGGATATCTTGCAGGCGGCATTGGCTGGTACCGTATCCATATTGCCCCCAATGAAGCATGGCGGGGAAAGCAAATCCGCGTCCAGTTTGAAAGCGTATACAAAAACAGCCGTGTCTGGTGCAATTCAGCCTATCTTGGCGAGCGTCCAAACGGCTACAGCTCTTTTGGCTATGACGTGTCCGATTGCTTCCACTTTGACCGCGATAATATTATCAGTGTGTATGTTGACCGCCGGGAACTGTCGGATTCCCGCTGGTTTACAGGCTCTGGCATCACTGGCGGCGTCACACTGTCCATTTCTGAGAAAATCTTTCCTGTCGAGAATGGTATCTTTTTCCACACGCCGCGCGTGACGGAGGAAAGCGCTGATTTTGAAATTGTAAACGAGCTGGCAAACGCGACAGACCGAAACTGTCTGGTCACTGTCACGAATGTCATCTTTGACACCACGGGAAAGCTCGTGGGCGAAGCGGTCTCACAGACCACCGTTATGGCGCACAGCACCACGCGGGTTCAAAACACTGGAACCATTGCAGCGCCTGATCTCTGGTCTCCCCAATATCCTTATCTGTACACCGTAAAAACTTATCTTTCTTATCAAAAAGCATATCAGGTACATGAGATGAAAGTCGGTATCCGAACCTATCGTTTTCATTCAGATAAAGGCTTTATCCTTAACGGTGCACCTGCCATATTAAAAGGCGTCTGCCTGCATCACGACGCAGGCTGTCTCGGTGCCGCTGTGCCCTATGAGGTGTGGACGCGCAGGCTTATCAAGCTGAAAAAAATGGGCTGCAACGCAATCCGCATGAGCCACAATCCCCACATGCCTGCACTGTATACACTGTGCGATATTTTAGGCTTTTTCGTGATTGACGAGGCGTTTGATGAGTGGGAAGGCCCCAAAAACAAATGGTGGCAGGGGCACAATGTCTATCCCCCAAGGCATGAAGGTTACTACACGGACTTTCCTGTCTGGCATGAGCGCGATCTCACCGATATGATCCGGCGCGACCGCAATCATCCGAGTGTCATTTTATGGAGTATCGGCAACGAGATTGACTACCCTAATGACCCCTACTGCCATTCAAGTTTTGACAAAATGACAGGCAACAACGACGCCAACAAGCCAGAATCCGAGCGTCTCTACAATGCCCTGCGCCCCAATGCCGAGCGTCTGGCAGCCGTGGCAAAGCATCTGTGTGATCTCGTGCGGTCCGTGGACACCACGCACCCTGTGACTCTCGCGGCTGCATTTCCAGAGCTTTCCGCAAATCTTGGCTTTCTTGATGCCATCGACGTTGCGGGTTACAATTACAAAGAAAATCTGTATGCAGCGCATCATATGCAGTATCCCGACAAGCCGTTTTTTGGCAGCGAAAACAGCCACCGTTTTCAGGACTGGCTGGCAGTGACAGACAACGGCTATATCGCCGGTCAGTTCCTGTGGACTGGCATCGACTATCTGGGCGAGGCGCGCGGGTGGCCCGTCCACGGCTCTGACGCAGGACTTCTGACGCTTGCGGGCTTTGAAAAGCCGGGCTATTACCGCAGACAGAGCTTCTGGGCTGAAAAACCGGTAATCCATCTAACCACGGTACGCCAATGTGACGACTGCACTGCGCCTTGGGGTGAAACTGCAACAGATGCTTACGCCTGCGAGTTTGCCGCTTCGGGCGAGAGCTGGAACTACTGTCCCGGCGAGCTGGTAACTGTCAAATGTTATACCAACCTCAGCCGCATCGAGTTATTTTTAAACAATCAACGCCTCGGCACATACGAAAAGGGCCAAGACAAGGACTGTATCATTATTACGATACCATTTGAGCCGGGGACTCTGACTGCAAAAGGCAGCAAAAATGACACCAGTGTCAGTCACAGCCTGTATACAACAATGGCGGCATGCCAGATGTCCGTGCAAGAATACCGCCTTGCCCCGGAAATCACAGAGCTGATTGGCAATGCTGTCGGCTCGCGCAATCCAGTCCATCAGTTTGAAGTTACGCTGCGTGACGGAAACGGCAGACGGGTCTGTCACGATGCCACCCTGCTCACTGTGACTGTCGAGAACGGAACACTGCTGGGACTCGAAAACGGTGATCTCGCTGACACGACGGAATACACCGCAAACTATCGCAGGGCCTACCGCGGCCAGCTAATCATCTATGCCGCCGACAACGAAGCCACCAGCACCGATATACCCCTGACTGTGACCGTGCGCGGGGATTTCATACGGACAGAGCGCATCATGGTTTGATTTTCTTGCAGTTTTTCATTCCGCCTTGCCCGCCGTGCCGGGCACAAAGATTTCCCGCCCCAGCTCGACCAGTATCAAAAGCGTGATGGGCCCCAGTATCACGCCGCCCAGCCCGTAATAAATGACCCCGGCGTAGACAGAGATTAAGATTGCAACTGGCGAAAACTTTAACCCGTTCCCCAGAAGCCGCGGCTCGAGAAATTCGCGAATGATCACACAGATAAAATACGTCAGCAAAATAATCACGCCACTCCCAAGCTTTCCGCGCAAAAATGCCATCACACTAATCGGAATTAGCACGATTCCTGTTCCGATAAATGGGAGAAAATCCATAAATCCTGCCAGCAGTCCATAAAACCAGCCCTCTTTGCTGCCGCCCAGATACAGGCCGACGGTCGCCGTAATGCTGATACAGACAAGAATAATCGTCTGCGTTTTCATATAGGTCTTAATCATATTGCCAAGCTTCTTGCCAATGCGCAGAAGGATAGAAAGAATATGGTCAATAGCCGGCTCGATCGCCGCCAGATTTAACAACCCCTGCTGCCAGCCCTCTATCTCGCGCGCAAACAATACAACACAGATAAAACTCACCACCACAAACGTCCCTGCGCGCCCTGCCACAGACAGGTAGCGCAGGCTGCCTGTGATCAGCCCGTCGCTCGGCTGTGCAAAGCACGCCCCAAGCTCCGCAAATCGCTCAGAGAGCCAATTCTCCACCGTTCCCGGCTGTAGCGCAAAAAATGCTTCCAGCTCTGCACTCAGATTCGAAATCAACTGCGAAATACTGTCGGTCCAAAAGTCTGCATTCTGCACAAAATTTCTTGCCTTGCTGAGCAGGAACGTGCCAAGCCCCACGATAATCAACGCCACAATTAAAATAATGCCGAACAAAATCCCGCCCGCCATAAATCCCTTTTGCCCAGAGCGGTTTCTTGACCTGCAAAACCGCTGCAACGGCACTACGATTAATAGCGCCATCAACAGCGGTAAAAAATATGGAAGAAGATACTTTAAAGCTGCCAAAACTGACACTGATGTCAGTATATACAAGATTACCCGCTGATAGTCCCCACGCAATAAAAAATTCATACAAATCCCTGCCTTTTGTCAAGCATTATGTATATGGGGCTGCCAGCCGTCAGAAGCTGTACTGACGGCTAATCATAGTATCTGTCAATTCCGAATTATTATGCAGTGCAAATCCGTTTAAAAGCGAATACTGCCCTGATTTTTTCTCATAACTGCGCACCAGATTTACCTGATTTGCGCGCGGCGCCGCGGTAAACTCATAGGACGGCTCAAAGGAGGCAACTGTCACGTAACTGCATTTCCCCGTGATGGTCTCCATCACCCTGAGCTCTGCATTTGTCACGGTATAGCGCTCGTCTGGTGATAAATCTCCCAGCTCTAACGTCGCGCGGAAATTTTTGCTGCGCTGTAGCAGCACCTCCCGCGTCTCGCCGTTGTTCAGCGTCAGCACTGCCTTGAGACTCTTCTCCGGCGTGTCCGTGCTGGCACTCACGCTCAGCGCCGCGCCCGTCCGATCACGCCCAAGCGGCGCAGTTTTGATATCCAGCGCAAACTCATGTGCCTTTGTCATGATGCTGCCGGACACCTGTCTGTCCTTCTCAATCTCATTGAGCATGACATCATATCCGCTGTCGCTGACTGCCACTTTATACTCATATTCTGTCCCCGGCTTCAAATCATTGATAAAGGTCAGCATACCGCCTGTTGTCGTGCTGACAATAAAGCTCTTTTTGCTCTTAATCCACTCAGACGCGCCCTTTTCCCTGTAGAACACATAGATGTAAGAGCTCGTATTAATTGGATTGTTCGTGATCATTGCCTTAATCGAAATATAGGAATAACCGCTTCCCGCCGTGACATTTGTGAGGCTCCTGCCGTCCGTCTGCGTGAGAATCTCGCCAGAGCAGACACCGCCAAGCGCCGCCGTGGCTGGCGGATACTGCACATCGCTGATGCCGGACACAAATTCATAGATTCTGTCGGCATTCACGTCATCTCCCAGATAACTTGTGAGCTCAAAATTGCACTCTGTCTGGTTCTCCTCAAGCAGCACACTACGGATATCCCAGTCCTCCTCGTCCTTTTCCTTGAAAAACAGAATCAGATACGAGCCGGGCGCAGGTTCCCCCTCAATCTGGGTCTGCAAGGTTATTTGATGTGCTCCTGCAACCTGATTGCCAATGCTCACGCGCACACCGTCTATTTTCGCGTCAAAGACAAATGTGTACACGCCGTACTCTTTTCCCTTAATATCCCGAAAAGACACTGTGTAATTCCGCTCATCAACCAGTCCAGATATGGTATAGCCTGTGATCTTGTAACCCTTTGATGCATACAGGTTAAAGCTCGGGCCGGTTTTGCGGTACGCCCCGTCCTCCTCCTTAATATAGGCAAAGAGCGTGATATCCCGCTTGATGTGTTCCGTCCTGCCCTTGAGCGCAATACTGCAAGTGATGGAGTCTGCCATGTTGGCAGTCAGCTCCACCGCAGTCTCAGATTTTCCAGTCGTGATTAGCTGGTACTGTGTGTTGACCAGCGTAGTCCCCTCATACAGTTCCCACTGAAAGCCGTACAATGTATCGGGTGAGAGTGCAAAATACTCCGCCGCCTGCATGGAAACCGTATAATTGTCTGCCGCTGTGACGGGCAGTTTACTCCGAAGCTCTGCATAGAGCTTTGTCTCCTCATTAAAATAATACAGTTTTGCGCTGTACGAAGCGCCCTTTGTAAGCTCAGACGGGTTCAAGCGGTATGAAATGACGGAATCATACGCGCCTGTGTCATCTGACAGCACTGGATTGATGCGCGCTTCCCCCATCTGGAAAAAGCCGCGGCACACCACGCCCGCAACCCGCACTTCATACTCGTACTCGGTTCCTTCCTGAAGCCCATTGATGACACCTTTGGTCATACCATTGCGGATATTGATGTTCTTGGTCTTGTATTCACCCAGTGCATTCTTCATTCGGTATTTCAGTTTTCCAGTCACGGCTTCCCGATAGTCTGCGATGCGCACCACATAGTCCGCCCTTGTCAACTGGTCTGTATTCTGCGTAATCTCCGCTGTCAGTGCAGCATCTGGAAATGGCGCTTTGTCGGTCTTGACCTCCAGTGTCTTTTGCTTGAAGTGTGCCGTATACCCCGGCTCGTTCAGCCACATCGTGACGAGATACTGCGTGCTGTGTTCAAGCTCAGGCACAGACGCCTCAATCGTCCAGCGCTCACTGCCCTTTGTAGAAATCTTCTCCAAATCAGAGACAATCATTTTGCCGTTGGCATCTGCCACTTCATAACATAAATTAAAATATTCTGGAAGCTTGCCATCATACGAAGAAATATCTGCTTTGAGCGCTATCACATCGGGTCCGGCTGGCTTTGCGCTGTACAGGACTTTTGCAGGATACTCTTTTGTGTCCACCGTCGTGTATGCAAAAGTAACGCCTTTGCTGTTATAAAACTCAAAATAATAAGTCGTCGCCGGCTCGAGGTCTGATACAGTGATGCTTGCCAGACCGCTAATCTGCCGCTGTACAGTCACTTCTTTTTCATATTCCGCAAGAGGGCCATAACTGTACTTTGCCACGGCTTCGACCGCCTCAATGTCGAGGGTGATGCTGTCATATCCCGCGTGTGTACCACGGAAAATAATGCTTTCCTTTGAACTTCCTGTCTGCATTTTGATTGCCGCCGTGTCTGGCACGAGCACTGCTTCTAGCGCGAGGGTGTCTGCGTTAATCAAATACATTGTAAAACTGTACTCCACCCCCGGGTCAAGCGCATCAATCATCTTCTCTTTCCTGACATCTGGCACAATCTGCTGGTCAATATACTGATACCCTGTCCCGCTGCTACCATACCGTATCTGCCAGTAATAACTTTCGTTTAATGCCTTGCTGCCCTTTGCGGTGAGGGTCAAATCTGCTGAAACTGTCCTGCTTGCAGCATTCCAGCCAATCTGTGCGGTAAAGCTGCTGGCAGATGCCCTGTATCCGCCCTCTGTCTGTTCGACAGATGCTATGCTGGGGCGTTTTGTCCCCAGACGGACCTGTTTGCCCACAATCGGGCCGCTTTCTGTAAGCGTGAGTGCGGGGTACACGATCTGTCCTTTTTCCAGATACACCAGTGCATAGCGCACGGTATTTTGATACGTCTGGCTCTTTAGACAGTTTCCAGACTCCCGCAAGTCGTACACGGACAGCGATATATCGCTCGTGCTGGCGCCATCTATATAAAAATTATAATAACCTGTTTCGGGTGCTGTAAACTGAAACCACTGTGCTGCATTATATTGCAAGGATACTTCCTGAATGCTGCCGTATTTTAATTCCGTCGTATTTTCAGGGAGTGTTTCTTCTTCGGTCGTTTCCTCCTCCGTCGTCTCCTCCTCCGTGGTCGTGGTCTCCTCCTCGGTCGTTTCCGTCTCCTCTTCCGTCTCAGTCTCCTTCACAGTACTCTTTTCTTCGCTGGTCTCCTCCTCGGTCGTTTCTGTCTCTGTTTCTGTATGGGTTTCCGTAGTACTCTCGGTCTCCTCTGCCGTAGAAGTCTCGGTACTGGAGGATTCCTCGGTACCCGTCACTTCGGTGCTGGAAGATTCCTCGGTACTTGGACTCTCCGTGCTGGAAGGCTGTTCCGTACTTGGAGGTTCCGTACTTGTCTCTGTATTCGACGGTTCTTCACTTCCTGTTCCCTCGGGAACTGAGGATTCCTCCGTGCTTGGCTGTTCGGTGCTGGAAGTCTCCTCCGTGCCCGCAGCTTCGGTGCTGGAAGGCTCGGTACTGGGGGCCTCCGAAGCGCTGCTGCTCTCCGAGCTTGAAGGCGCTTCACTGCTTGGCGGCTCTGGCTCGGGTTCCGGTTCTGGTTCAGGTTCGGGCGCTGGCGGTTCCTCCTCATGTTCTGGTTCGCCCTGCGAATCCTCCTCGCTCTGCACACTCGTCTCCTCCTGTGACACCACTGTCTCCTCCGCACCATACGCAGTTTGTGGTATGCTTCCCGCAAGCAGGCAGCTACAAAGCAAAATTGATAACATTCTGTAAACCATATCTATCCCTTCCTTCACGCATTTTTATCCTTCCACTCTGTTCAAAAAGGACCTGTTAAGTCATTATTTTTATTATAATACAATCTTGAAAATTTTGAAATAACTAATTTGGAAGAAATTCACATTTTTGTGCATAAAAAACTGGTTATAAAAATCTGGCAAAATGATTGCACTGAAAAAGGCATGGCGCTCACCATACCTTTTTACAAAGTCCATGTCTTTTCTATGACATGCCGTTTACGGTTTTGTACTTATACAGCATTTCTGCATGATTCTGCTCTTCGATCTGAATGTCTGCAAGGAGTTTGCGCATCGCAGAATCCTTAAAACAAAATACATTGGTATTGTACTCTGAGGAGACAAGCTTCTCGGAGGAGATACAGTCTGTGGCAAGGAAATTATCGGTCTTTTTGTCCTCAGAATCGCCCAGCTTATCATATGTTGCCTTTGGATTATAATTTTTGCCGTCTGCATCATTGCAGTTGCAGGAGGGAACTGTACCGCCGATCACCTGCTGTAAGGAATCATAGTGCTCCTGCTCCTTGCTTTGCAGTGTCTTGAACAAATCCTTTAAGACGGTATCCTTCGCCTCGCAGGAATAGCGCTGGTATTTCTCGATACAAGCCTTTTCCTGTGTCTGCAAATCCTTCACGGTTGTCATTTCTTTCTCTGTTAAGATCATACTTTCCTCCGTTCCAAATCAATGATTTAAAGTTATTTGTATTCAACATTGACTATTATTTGGAAGAAAGCATGATTTTATTCAATCGAACAAAACTTAGGAATTGTCGGAAAATAAGTGCTCAGATTGCGCAGGATATTTCTTCAAGATTGTAGGAGAAAAAACGTAGGCGTAGCGGGCTACGGCGAGGCTTTTTGCCCTGCAAGATTGGAGAAATCAACAAGCAAGATGTGTCACTTATTTTTCTACAGTTCCTTACCGCGCTTTGACACTTTTCGTCACTTCCGACCCTGCAAAATCGCCGAGGCCTTCAAGTTTTATCTTGATTTTTTTGCTGCCTGCCTTAGCGCTGGCGGCATCGTATGTCACTGTGTAATGCACGCCTTCTTTTAGTCTCGTGCCGCCGTAGGTCAGCGTCAGAGAATCCTTGGTTCCTTTTACGGCTGCTTTTGCAATCTTCTGCGGCTTGATGTCAAACTCCGCAGTCTCCACGATACCTTCATAATTTCCTATGCCCGTCACTGTCACCTGCGCCTTTTGATTGTTTGCCGTTGCATGGAGGTTTTGTTGATAAGAAACTATATAGTCTTTATTTTTTACCAGCTTTTTCTTTCCGCATTTGACAGTGACAGACGGTTTCTGGTACTTTCCGTTGTACGTCTTAGCTGGAATTTTTGAGATCGTCAGGCTTGTGTCCGCCTTGCTGCGTGCTGTAATCTCAAAAGTTTTTACAACTTTTCCTTTATATGCGCCTTTTCCTGTGACGACTGCCCACGCGGTTCCTGCATTTTTATTATTCTGGTACTGGACTTTATAATCCTTATTCGCCCTGAGCACAGTACCATTTATAGTTACTGTGAGTGCAGGCTTTTGTGCCTTTCCAGTATAGGGCAGGGACTGTGTTTGCAGGGTAACATGCTCTGGGTTGATGATGTGGGACGCGCCGCCCTCATAAACTGCCAGCTTTACAGTGCTGCTTCCCTCATAATTTGCCATTGCGGTGACAATGACTTTAGCCGTTTTTGATGCTTTGGCTGTCAAATCTTTTGCATAAGTAAGTTTGTAGTCTTTTCCGCTTTCCAGACGCTTTGTGCCATCGTATACATACACCGGCGGCTCTGACTGGCTGCCTACTGTCATGCTGCCAGTTACAACTTTCAGTTTCTTCATGGGCTTGGGGGTGATTTGGAAGGTTGTTTTGAGGGTTCCTTTATACAAACCGTTTCCGCGTACAATCGCTGTCCCCTGCCCTGCATCTGTATTCTGCTGGTATGTGACGCTGTAGTCTGTTCCCTCCATCAGTGTGCGTTTTCTGCCGCCTTCTGTCACAGTCACTTTCACAGATGGGGTGTATGCAAATCCATCATATATTTTTGATTGAATGGCTGAGAGTTTGCCGCCATCTTTTTGTAAATCAATTCTCTCCTTGTCCGTGTATGGAGAACGCTCCGTCTCGCTGCTGCTCTCTCCACTTCCTTCATTTTCCTCCTCTGACGGGCTTTCTTCGGTGGTTTCATTTTCTTCGGTTGGAGAACTTTCCTCATTTGTAGAATTTTCTTCGGTTTCGGGGCTTTCTTCTACTGTCGGACTTTCTTCGCCCGAGGAGGCTTCTTCACTTGACGCGCTTTCTTCTACATCACTGCTCTCCTCAGTTGTCGCGCTTTCTTCAGACGAACTTTCTTCAAACGAACTTTCTTCATTTGAGGCGTTTTCTTCATCTGTCGGGCTTTCCTCCACTTTACTGCTCTCCTCAGTTGTCGCGCTCTCTTCATCTGACGAACTCTCTTGGATTGACGAGCTCTCTTGGATTGACGAGCTCTCTTGGGTTGACGAGCTCTCCTCACTCGGGGAACTTTCCTCCTCTGACGAACTTTCCTCCACTTTACTGCTCTCCTCAGTTGTCGCGCTTTCTTCATTTGACGAACTCTCTTCCGAACTTTCCGCTGTATCACTGCTCTCCTCAGCCGATGAACTTTCCTCGTTGTCCGGCTGTTCTGCCGCCTTGTGTTTCCTCAGATGCACGCTGGTACTTATATTCTTTGGAAATTCAGTGCAGGCATTGCCCTGATCATCATACCAAGTGCCGCCGAGTGATATTGAGACTTTGATGTTGCGCGGTGTCCACAGCTCATCAAGCTCACCACATTGCTCCACCAGTGACATCACACTTTTATCAGAGGTGGCACCCCCCATATCAAAGCCCGAAAGGTTCAGCTTTTTCAATTTTCTACAATTATCAAACATATTCGAGAAATCATTCACGTTTTGAACATCAAAAGAATCCAGATTCAGGCTGGACATGTTGACGCATTCTGCAAACATAAACGCCATATCTGTGACTTTTCCTGTTTGAATACCACTGAAATCTATCTCTTCCAAAACCGTGCATGCATGAAACATCTCTCTCATTGTCGTAACGTTTCTCGTATCAAATCCAGATATATCCAGACTGGTCAGCTTCTTGCAACCATAAAACATGTAGGATGCATTTTCAAGTTTTTGTGTATTAAACTTGGACAAATCCAGTTTTTCCAAGTTTTTGCAATCGCCGAACAAATAACGCATATTGGTGACATTGCGCGTGTCAAACATGGTCAGATCTATGCTTGTCAGACTCCTGCAATCATAAAACATCGCATCCATATTGGTAACCTTCTGGGTATTAAATCCAGACATATCCAACGCCTTCAGAGACGAACAGAAAGAAAACATTTTAGACATATTCGTCAGATTCCGAGTGTCAAGTCCTGAAAGCTTCAGACTGGCTAAATTAATGCAGTAATCAAACATCCTAGACATATTCGTCACATTCTGGGTGCGAAATGAACTCAGATCCAGACTGGTCAGACCTTTGCACCAATAAAACATCTGTGACATATTCGTTACATTTCCAGTATCAAAATGACTCAGGTCCATTGCTGTGATTTTAAAGCATTCGCCAAACATTCCCTCCATATTATTCACACTGCTGGTATTGAAGCCGCCGACTGGCAGACTGGTCAGCTTATGGCAGCCATAAAACATATATGACATTCTTTTGACGTTGCTTGTATCAAAACTGCTCAGGTTTACGCTCTCCAAGACTGTACATTCAAAAAACAGCATTGACATATCATATACCTTCTCTGTATGAAATCCACTCAAATCCACATTTTTCAGGCTCTTGCACCCAGAAAACATGGCTGACATAGTGGTGGCGTTCCCTGTGTCAAAACCGCTCAGATTCACACTTTTCAGACTAGAACACTCGTAGAACATCTGGTCGAAATTCTTTACATACTTCGTTTCTGTCCCGCTGAAATCCACACTTTCCAGATTATGACATTCACTCAGAAGCTCGGACAAATCATCGGCGCCCCGAATAATTATCTTGGCTGTTTTAATGGAATCCAGTACCTCCTGCGAACTGCTCCAGTCTCTTTTTTTTTGAGCAGGCTCCGCCCCCATCATGGTCAGCTTTCCGTTCCTATCTATCTTGTAAGCCAGTGTATCATACCGCTTGTGTGCGATATCATCATCCTGAAAGGGTTCCATGACAAAGAGATCCACCTCGCCGGACGCATCCTCAAACCAAACCTTTAATTTCTTGACGCCCGGTGTGGATGTGTCAATCTCATCAAGATTGGTGCTGTAATTCCTAGTCGATATTTTCCTATCATTGCCCAGATAGCCGTGCAGCCAGATCCCGTCAAGATTGGGCTTCTCCCCCGGCATATAGACTGTCTTTGCCTTATCCAGCACAAACCTATCCAAGACTGTCTGCTCCTTCACGGTGATCTTGACCGTCGCGGAAAGCCCCTTGTAGTTCACAATCAGGTCTTTTGTACCTGCCACTCTCATATTAATGCTTTTGGCATTGGTGGTGTAATCCTTAACCTGCTCTCTAATACTGCCTGTGCTGTTTCTGTATTCCACCTCTAAGTCACTCAGGTCAAGCGTACTGCCAAAGATATACTTAGTCACGTCCTTTGTGACCTCAAGATGCATCTGCTGTGTGAGTTTGATGCTCTTGCTTTGATTTTTGGGCAGATATCCGCTGGTGACAGATTGCCCTTCTTGTGTCTGCCATATTCCCTGCGGCATTTTGATGTCAGCCTTTACATTGCGGGGGGTGTGAAGCTCTAATAACGGCACATATGAACTCAGCATCCATTCTGTATATTTTGCTGCACTCAGATCAAATGTGCTTAAATCCAATGTTCTCAAACCATCGCATCCCGAAAACATATACCTCACATCCTCAGCTTTTTCCGTACTGAAGTTCTCCCCAAAAGTCAACTTTTTCAGGTTCGAACACCCGCTGAACATCCCCTTCATGCATGTATTATTCGGCATGGAAAATCCACTGAGATCCAGTTCCTCCAGTGACTGACAGGCCCAAAACATCTCCTGCGAACACTTCACATTCGCTGTTGTAAAATCCTTTCCAAACCGAATGTGTTTGAGATTTCTGTCAAATGCAAACATGTGATCCATTCCCGTCACTTTGCTTGTGTCAAAGTTCGACAGATCCAGTTCCTCCAAGCTGCTGCATTCCGAGAACATGTTGTTGAGCCGCGTGGCATTTGATGTGTCCATCCCACTCAGATCAATTTTTTTCAGGCTTTTGCAGCCCGAGAACATCGCAGTAAAATTCGTAGAATAGCTTGTATCGAACCGGCTTAAATCCACGCTTGTCAGATTGACACAATCCTCAAACATAAAGGAGGGGTTTTCGACCCCAAAAAGCCTGACCACTGCTGTCTTAATTTGTTCGCGGTACGGATACCATGGCGTATGTGCATGCTGCGGATAGATACAATATGGGCCGTATCCTTTCACTGTCAGCATTCCGTCTTTGTTAATCACCCAAGAAACATTTTTGTAACTGCCGCGTGCAATATCATTTATTTCGACAAAATCCATTATATGAGGTGCAATCCCGTCCTCCTCGGTTTCCTCCTGTGTTATGTCCTCTGTTGTGTATGGCTCCTCCTCGGTCACGATCTCGTCCACCGAAGTTTGTTCTTCGCTGGAGGCTGTCTCTTGTGTGGCGTCTGGGACTTCTTGGGAGGCTGTCTCTTGCGTTGGGACGGTATCTTCTCTCGATGCTGTTTCTTCGATTGTTGTATCTTCGATTGTTGTTCCTTCAATTACTGTATCTTCTATTGTTGTCCCTTCGATTGTAGTTTCTTCGATTGTTGTTTCTTCTGTTGCTGTTTCTTCTATTATTATATCTTCTGCTGCTGTTTCTTCTATTGTTGTATCTTCTATTACTATTTCTTCTGCAAAACTGGACAGCTCCTGCGCTGCGTCAGATGCATTGTCTGTGACAGACTGTTCCGTTTCCTCTGCCAGTTTCGCAGGCTCCAATGCCGCTTCTTCTGCTGCTGTTTCCTGTACTTCTCCAGCAGGCTCTGATGCCCTCACAGGCAATTGAATGCTTGACGACAGCGTGATTGCCGCCATGAGCACACATAATGTTTTTCTTAGCTCTCTCCTCATCTTGACCTTTCCTTTCTCAATCCTGCCCAAACACCCGGCGCCAGAACCTTCTCACGGACACCACAAAACTGCGCAAAAAAGCTGCACAAATTATGCCATAAGCCCTGCCGGTCTCCCGACAGCGCACTATGAACCATAATTTATGCAGCCGAACCATCATAACGGATTTCTTTCTATACAGATTTCTCTGTATACAGATTTTCTCTATGACTTCATGCTTTGCGTCCATTTATCACTAAATGTTTGCCCTTTATGTTATGATATTACCACTTTTATCCATAAAGCGCAATCCTTTTTTTCAGAAATTTTCTTGATTTTACTAAGCAGTTGCTTAGAACATTTTTCAGACTACTGCCTCCACGATTACCTTATCGCCAATCATAAGTTCTTTCACGCCGCTCTCCTTTTTTTGATTAAAGTTAAAACTGATAAGATACCCCCTTTTTGTGTGGTAATAGTCCAGATACTCTGTCAACTGGCGCTCACCACGGTCATGATATTCTTTGCCGCGCCAGATTTTGAGTTCTACGATAAACTGTTCGCCGCCGTAATCCACGATGACATCTGTCCGCCGCGCATCTCTTGTCTGCGCCTCGATATAATAATTGCCTGTGCCGTTGATAATTGGTTTTAAGTACAACAGGAAAAATTTTCTCCCGTTATCCTCCAAAAATGTTTCATCTTTTTGATCATACACCTCGTGAAAATGTGTGACAAACTTTTTGAGCAGCAGTGTCATATTCAGCCTGCCGCCCTCTACAAACTGGTTTTTGTCACGCTGCGCGCTGCGGTAAGAGGCACTTTTGAGGGCTTCCTTTGTGATCAAGGTGTTGAGCAGCTTCATCTCAAACATGCGGTTTGCAACCGCCACATGTCCGTCCTCCTCTTTGAGAAAGCCAAACATTTTGCCGATGCTGACTGGTTTGACATCAATCTCAAAGGGAATCTGGTGTCCCTGATACAGCATTCCTTCAATCATGTCGCTGAGCTCTCTGTACAGTTCTAATTGTTTGACCATGCTTTCAAACAGCGGCGTACTCCCTTTTAATATCATTTTGACAGCTTCTGCAACGCTTTCCTTCGACCATGCTTTTTCGAGCTTTTCATCTATATATTTACAAATCGAAGATACCAGCACCGGATAACCCGATGTATAGGCATAAATCTCTTCTGCAACGGTGTCAAGTGCGACCCCCGTCTGCTGTTCTGCCTCATATTCGCGCAGCATGGACGCAATCTGCCCTACGGAAAAATTCATATCTATATCAAAACTGGCAGCAATATTCCATGGGCTGTTATACTGATGTTCTAATTCCGTCCTAAGCTTTAATTTCAAGTTTTTGATATCGTACACTCCCGCAAGGACAACCGAATGAAAAACTGGTGTTTCATCTCTTTCCAGATAATACCCCCGAAGCTGCGCCAAGAAGTCAATAAATACCTGATTGTTACTCGCACTGTCCACTTCATCAATTATCAGCACAACTGGTCTTGGACTGTGTTCGCACAATGCACTCAGATCAATAAATAACTCTTTTAATCCGTAGGTCCTGTCATCTGCTGGCGGCGGCAACATGTCTGAATGTCCTGCCGCCTTGTTCCATCTTCGGACAATATCCTCCATAAAGGAATGTGAAAATGTCACCTCGTCTGAAAACTCCCTGCTCCCCATTTTCTGAAAATCAAGCATGATCACAATGTAAGTATCTTTTAAATTTTCCGCCAGCGCCCGCAGCAGCGTTGTCTTTCCATACTGCCGTCCCCTGTTGATGACAAAGTAGCTGCCCCTGTCCACATACTGTTGCCTAATCTGTGCAAGCATGTTATCCAGCCGCACCATATAATGCATTTCTGGTCTGCATAAACCTTCCGTATTAAAGTACCTCATTCGATGTACGCCTCCTAAAAAACCAAGCAGGGGAAATTTTCCCCTGCTTCTTAGCAAAACAGCGCCTCAAACTCGTCCCTGCCAATCTTCTCCTTCTCCAGTAGAAGATCTGCACAGGCATGAAGCACCTGCTCATGTTTCATAATAATATCTTTTGCCTTCTTGTAGCAGTCGTCCACAATCGCCTTGACCTCAACGTCAATCTCGCTCGCCACGGCCTCAGAATGGCTTCTTGTGTGTGCCAAGTCACGGCCGATAAATACCTCATTGTCGTCCTCGTCATAGTTGATGACACCAATATTTTCTGAGAAGCCAAATTTCGTCACCATCGCGCGCGCCACCTTGGTCGCCTTCTTGATATCACTCGATGCACCTGTCGTCACATCATCGAAAATGATCTCCTCCGCAATGCGCCCGCCGAGGGAAACCATGATATCCTGTAGCATTCTGCCCTTGGTGTTAAACATCTCATCGCGCTCTGGAAGCGGCATTGTATAGCCCGCAGCACCGAGTCCCGTCGGTATGATGGACACCGTATAGACTGGCCCGACATCTGGGAGTACATGGAACAAAATCGCATGTCCCGCCTCATGGTAGGCAGTAATCTTCTTTTCTTTTTCAGAGATAATGCGGCTCTTCTTCTCCGCGCCGATGCCTACTTTGATAAATGCCTGTTTGATGTCCCCTTGTTTGATGAACGCGCGGTTTTCCTTTGCCGCAAGGATTGCTGATTCATTCAGTAAATTCTCTAGGTCTGCGCCTGTAAAACCGGCTGTCGTCTGTGCCACCTGCTTTAAGTCCACATCTTCTGAGAGCGGCTTGTTTTTTGCGTGCACATTCAGGATTTCCTCTCTGCCGCCCACATCTGGCGGTGAGACGGTAATCTTCCGGTCAAAACGTCCCGGACGTAGAATTGCCGGGTCTAAAATATCGACGCGGTTCGTCGCCGCCATCACGATAATGCCTTCGTTTGTGCCAAATCCGTCCATCTCGACAAGCATTTGGTTCAGCGTCTGCTCGCGCTCGTCATGACCGCCGCCCATACCTGTTCCGCGGCGTCTTGCCACCGCGTCAATCTCGTCGATAAACACAATACACGGCGCATTCTTCTTCGCCTCCGCAAATAGATCGCGCACTCTCGACGCGCCGACACCGACAAACATCTCCACGAAGTCAGAACCGGATATCGAGAAAAACGGCACGTTCGCCTCGCCCGCGATTGCCTTTGCCAGCAGCGTTTTACCAGTACCCGGCGCACCCTCCAATAATACGCCCTTGGGGATTCTCGCCCCGACCTTCGTGTACTTGGCAGGGTCCTTTAGGAAATCCACGATTTCCTCCAAGTCCTCTTTCTCCTCCTTCAGGCCAGCCACGTCCTTTAGCGTGACCTCCCCGCCTGTCATGAGGCGCGCCCTGCTCTTGCCAAAATTCATCATTTTGCCGCCGCTGTTGCCGGCGTTCTGCGCATTCATCATACTGAACATAAACACCACGACCACCAGCAGCATCAGCAGCGGAAGCAACTCTGTGATAAACCAGTTCTCCTGCGGCACGTCCTTTACAATCGGCTCTATGTTATAGCTTTTTACCAGTTCCTGCACCTCTACCACATCTGACACATAGAGGTTGCGCTGCTGGTTATCCCTCAGTGTGATGCGCAGCATTCCCGTTGGCACCTGCACGTTCGGATGAATCTCCACATCGACGACAAGCCCCTCCTCCATCTCCGAGACAAACTGCCCCATCGTGTATGAGCCGCTGCTGCCGCTGTTTGTGCTCGCCCAGATTAAGACGAGCACCAGTATTAATATAAAAATAAATGTTAAATTAATTCCTTTTGCACCTTTTCCCAATTTCTGTCTCCTCCCGGTCCTGTCCCCGCCTATTCTCCGTCAAGCTCAACCACTCCGATGTACGGAAGGTTCCTGTAACGCTGGTCATAGTCAAGACCATATCCTACCACAAATTCGTCAGGTATCTCGAAACCTGTGTAGTCCACCTTCACCTCCACAACGCGGCGTTCCGGCTTATCGAGCAGCGTGCACAGCCTCATGCTCTTTGGTCCGCGCTGCCCCAGAAGCTCCAGCAGATAACTCAGCGTCCTGCCGGAATCTACAATATCCTCCACGACAATCACGTCCTTGTCCTTCAACGGCTCGTCAAGATCCTTCACAATCCTGACAACTCCGCTCGATTTTGTGTTGCTGCCATAGCTTGACACAGACATAAAGTCCAGCGACACCGGCACGGTGATGCGCTTGGCAAGCTCGCACATAAAAAAGCTGCCCCCCTTGAGCACACATACCAAATGTACCTGCCTGCCTGCATAGTCGCGGCTTATCTGCTCGCCGATTGCCTTGATTCTGGCATCCACCTCTTCCTCTGACAACAAGACTTTGATCCTCTCAGCCATATCTGGGTCCTCCTTTGTTTTATTCACACCTGTTCCAAGCACAGTATTCTTTTCGTATGTTCACTAACCTTGTAATAACTGCTGAGGCGCTCCCCGATCAGCCAGACCACATGGGCCGCATCTGCCACAAGAAAAAGCCGCTCACGCTCAGACTGCGGTATTTTGCGGTCAATGAGATACGCCTTCAAGGTTTTCTTCTGATTCATAACATTTACTGTCAGATAATCCCCCGGTCTGCGGGTTCTTATGACAATACTATTTCTTATTTTATCATAATCAATCCATTTCGTATACTTATTTTCGGGAATATTTTTAAAATCCACGCCATTATTTTCCAGAAAAATGACGTTTGCCCGCAGTTTCTGCCCGTTGCCAAGCAGAAATGTAAGCGCTTCGCCCGCCTCAAGGCGGCGGCGTTCGTCCTCCGAGACGGCATATTCCGGCAGTGCAGCCTCCTGCCCGTGAGCAGTTCCTTCCTTATATATAGAACTGTAGACTGACACGCCTGTATAATCCCGCCTTGCCCGCAGTCCATGCGGAAGGCAGATCACTCTGCCGCACTGGCTGCCAAACAGCCGCTGCACCTGTGTGACATGGACTGCCTCCAGATCTTTTCTGCTGCCGCCTGCCTGCGCGAGCACCTCCATCACGACATAGCCCTGCACGGTCTTGTGCAGCCGCAGGAATTTTTCTTTGTCAATCGAAAAAACACCCTGTTTTTCACTGACACAGGTTTGGATTCCTTGCGCTGTCATATCGGAGACCAGCTCATAAGCCTCGCGCACGCGCGCTGCCGCACTGCTGATGTGCGCCACTGCCGCGGGGCTGATTTCACGCACCGCCGTGTCCAGTATATGATGGCGGATTACATTCCTTGAATAAGTATCCTCCAGATTCGTGCTGTCTATACAATAGGGCACGCTTCTTTCCTGCAAAAAAAGCTCAATCTCCTGCCGTGAAAGGCATAACAGCGGCCGGATAATCTGCCCCCGCACTGGCGGAATCCCTGCGAGCCCCCGAATAGACGTTCCTCTGAACAAATGAAATAAAACTGTCTCACAACTGTCATTTTTATTGTGCGCGACGGCGATTTTTCCCTTCCGGGTGCCGAGCACGCGCTCAAATGCCGCATAGCGCACCTGCCTGCCTGCCTCCTCCGTGGAGATATGGCGATCGCGCGCCAGCGCCGCCACATCTTCCTCCACCAGTGTAAACGAAAGTTTATATTTCTCACACAGCGCTTTGACATACGCCGCATCGTTTGCAGCGTCCGAACGGATACGATGATTGATGTGGACGACCTTGATCTCTATGGGAAATGTTTTGCTCATCTCAAGCAGCATCAACAGCAGGCAGACCGAATCCGCACCGCCCGATACGCCCGCCACGACACAATCGCCCTCCTCTATCATCTGGTATTCCTTCACATACTGCAATACTTTGTCAATCATTTGTATACCTCTGCTCAGAAACTAGAAATTACTTGCGGCAGGCACGCTGTATAAGCACTCCCAAATCCAAATCAGATCTCCGCGCGCCGCTTGACACAGCACGTCAGGACCGTCATATCATCCCGGATACGGCCGCCCTGACTGTTGATTGCATAGCGGAGAAGATAGTCCGCCATCTCTTTTGGATTCACGATCTGGCTCCTTGCGATGAGGTCGCGCAGCCTGCCCTCCGCATCGTTCTCGATCGCATCTGAGATTCCGTCCGAGACCATGACCAGCATATCCGCGTCTGACAGCTTCACGCTCTGCGTAATCGGGCTGAGCTCATCCATGCTTCCGAGCGGCAGCGTGTCGGCTGAAACCTCATCTACCCAGTTGCCGCGCTTGATATAGCTCGCCGCAGCGCCCGCCTTGACAAACTCCGCCTCTCCTGTCAGCAGATTGAGCGCGCAGACATCGAGCGTCGTGAGATTGCAGCAGCCGTTCTGTGCCGCTATCGCCCCGTTGACCATCGTGAATGCCTTCTCTTTGCGAAAGCCTGCCTCCAGAAAGCGCTCCATGAACTCGATGACCGCCTGACTGTCCCTGCACGCCTGCTCGCCGCTTCCCATGCCGTCCGCCAGCATCACAATTATCTGGCTTTGATTATATTCCTCCAAGGAGAAATTGTCACCTGAAACTTTTTCATCTTCCCGCACTGCCCGCGATATAGCGCTCAGCACCGTGTAGCGCGGCTCGTCCTCGAAGATAAATGTATTGTAGCCTCTCCCGACCGCCAGTGCGCTCTCGCCAGACGGCACCAGTTTTCTGTCAAAAAATACGGACAGCAGTTCACCCAGCACGCTCGCGGAGATGGTATGCCTGCCGACGGCGCGCGCCTCAATGCTGATCTTGTTGCCACAGCGCCCGTCTGCGGAAACCTCGCAGCTCCCCGGCGCGCCGCCCTCTATAAAAATCAGTTCCCTGACCACAATTCCCTGTCTTTTCAAAAAGTGTATCAGCGCTTTGCGCTTGTGCTCGACCGGCATACTCACATGTACGACCGTGTCCGCCACGTCCGCAAAGGCGCTCGAAATCTCGTCGAGATGGTTTGCAAAGACTTCCTTTGTCTCCCGAATCTGCTGTCTGTAGAGCATGTCCCTTCTGTCGGCACAAAGCTTTTCCGCCTGCGGTATGTCGCGGTAAAGCCGTGCAAGCTCCTCATACGTCTCTGACAGGCAGTAGAGTTTCCTCTTACTGTAGCCGTTAAACAGATATCCCTCCACGACGCCTGCTTTATTTTCAGCCTCTTTTGAAGCTCTGGATGTTCTTACCTTCAACATGATCTGGTTCCCCCCTCTAATTCGCTATGACAACCCCGCATTAGGGTTTATCTATAGTATAAATAGAGGAACCTTCATATTTTGTCAAACCTGTGCACAGTTTGTTATTTTTTTATTGACAAGAATCGCGCCGTGCAAAAATACACCGCTATCAGGTTCTGCCAAATAACGGTGCATCTTCTCAGTCAACTTCCTGAAATATGATCTCATTCTCATACACAAGCCCCAGTTTATCCTTCGCTACTTCTTCCGCATATTTCTTTGTCTTGGTGTACGTGGCAAACTCCTCAAGCTCTTTGGTGCGCGCCTCCTCCGCAGAAATCTGCTGCAAAAGCTCCTGCTCTCTTGCGGCGTATGCCTTTTCCTTCTGAACCAGAGAAATGGAATTGATGCCGACTACGCACGTCATAATCAGAATTGCAAGCATCGCAGCCGCCATTCCAAGGCGGTTTTCATTCTTGGCACGGAGGAACTGCGGCGTTTTTCTCTTTGGTTTTTTTGCTTTTTTGGCGCTTTTGTTTCTTACTGCCTTTCTTGCTCTTTCTGCCATCTTTTGTTTCCCCCTTTCTGCCTTTTGCAGCTTTTTGAAAATACAATTTCATTTTATGACGTTTTTCTGCACACGTCAACCGAATTTTGCTGAATAGTTTGCGAATCAGTTTGTGAATCCTGCCGACAATAAAGTGCCTGACGAACCGGAAGAAGCGTCCGATGGTCTGGTCAATCACAAAATAACACCATTTTACAAAAAAACGTCCAGCCGTCAGCGCATAAAACAGCATTCCAACTGCTGCGCCCAGCACTGCCGCAAAGCGGATCACACCGTTATTTCCATAATAGAGCAGCGTAAAGCTCAGTCCAAAGCAGGCTGTCCAGTACAGGATATCCTCTAGGTCCACGATGATGCGTGCATGTCTGACCAGACGCCGCAGCAGGCGGAGCAAGTCATAGGCAAATGCCATAAAGACGCCTGTCATGATAGATGCCAGCCAGAAATGCCACTCCCTAACAATCTCCCTACTCATCAGCCAAACAGGCGTGTAAGCAGCCCTTCTCCTTTTTTCGCCAGTGTATTCTTGTCAGCGTATGCGAGGGAATCCACCTTCCCGTCCACGTCCGCCTCTCCCTTCTCCAAATCCAGCCGCCCCACGTGCAGGCTGCTGCCCTTGATGGTGAGCATTCCGTCCACAGTCTCCATCAGGATATTATTTTCATCAAAAGAATGAACCTCGACCACCCCTGTGACCTTGCAGTCGCGCCGCTGCTCCATACTGAACTTGTGCTTGCTTTCCATCGCCAATATGCCTTCTCCCATATGAGTACTCCCTATATTATATGGGCGGGGCGGCGCTTATATGTATCGGAACAGCTCCTTTGCGTCATCCTTTTTGACAGTCTCCTGCACATCGAGGATTTCCACTTTTGTCTCCTTGTTGCCAAACTGAATCGTCAGAATGTCGCCCACCTTGACATTTGTGGACGCCTTCGCGGGCTTGTCATTGATGAGCACGCGCCCTGCGTCACACGCCTCGTTTGCCACGGTCCGCCGCTTGATGATACGCGACACCTTCAAAAACTTGTCCAGTCTCATTGTACTCCTCCCTTCTTGAAAGAATAACAACCGATGAAATCGCTCTCATCGGTTGTCCAACTATCTTATCTGTTTACCTCGTCCTTCAACGCCTTGCCCGGTTTAAACTTCGGTGCCTTAGAAGCCTCAATGTCGATCTCCTCTTTTGTCTTGGGATTTATTCCTTTTCTTGCTGCTCTCTCAGCTACTTCAAATGTACCAAAGCCTACTAACTGAATCTTCTCGCCCTTCTTTAACTCCTTTGCAACAACCTCTGTGAATGCTGTGAGCGCTTTCTCAGCATCCTTCTTTGTCATGTCTGCATGTTCAGCCATAGCGGCAACTAATTCTGTTTTGTTCATTGTGAACTCCTCCTATAAATTACTGTAGATAATTATCCTCTGCGTCCTTTTGACGCCTATATTTATTTATAGGCGAAAAGCCTAGCTTTGTCAAGAAAAAATGCCTAAAATTTACTGAAAATTTGCGGATTTCAATACGGTTTGGCTATTTTGTCAAAAATTTCTCTATTCTTCTATTTTGATGAGGTCTGTAAATGAATAATTTACGTCCTTTTCCTCCTCATCAATCTGCAACGTATAACTCCTTGTCTGGTAGCCAGACTTCCTGAGCGTCACCACATGGGAGCCCGGCTCTTTGTTAAAACTGACAGGCGTGACACCTACATAGCTGCCGTCGAGATAGGCTTCCACGCCGTCTGGGGCGTCAATGTAAACTTTGTATTTCTCGGAGGAGGATAGGTAATGCTTCTCATTGTCCTTCTTTTCTTCGTCCTTCTTTTCGTCCTCGTCCGTCTTTTCATCGTCCTCGTCGTCCTCTGGCTCTGAGGACTTGGACTGGTACTTTTTGCTTGTCGTCTGCTCGTCGTCCTCGTCGTCTTTTTCCTTATTGTCATCTTTGTCCTGATCTTTGTCATCAGAAGCTTTGCCAGACGATTTCTCAGAGGATTTTTCAGAGGAACTCTCCTCGCTCTTCTCCAGCTCTACGGCGATGTTCGCGGAGGGCTCGCCCACCCGTATGTACTGCGCGACGGTGTCATATCCGTCTGCCGTGATGCGCATCTGGTGCAGTCCGTACTCGATTTCGACGGGCTTTGACACATTGACCTCCCTGCCGTCAATCGACACCTTCGCAGTGACCGGATTGAGCGTAAAAATCACTGTCCCCTTCTGAACGACCGTAATCTCGACTTCTCCCAAATCCCATGCCATCTCCTCATTTCTGGCAAATGTAATCTCCTGTGTGGCACTGCTGCCCTTGTGGCTGACCGTCACGGTGTGCGTCCCCTCCGGCACGGTCAGAAGCATATCATCTGTTATTTTACGAATTACGCTGTCCCCGACATCAATCCAGCCGTTCACAAAATAATCTTGATTTTGCAGGCGCAGATAGCCGTGTCCCTTCTCGACATGAAGCCCGTAAATCATATTTTTGTAGCCCCACACACTGAGCTCGTCCATCGGGCTTACCTCCATCATGTCCGTCTCCCTGCCGCCCGACGCGACGACGACATGGCTGCTGATGTTGTAGAGCTCATTGCCGAGCGCAATCGTTCCTTTGCTCAAATCCATATTGTATGCGCTCACATTTTGATAGCTGATACAGTCAGGGTTCTCCCTGACATATGCCAGTGCCTTGCGCGGCTTGTAAAAGCGCACGGTGACGATACTTCCCTCTTTTAACTGTTCCATCGAAAGCGCCTGCTCGTTCTTGTCATATACCGTCGTCGTGCCGTCATACGTCAGTGTATACCGTCTCGACGACGCGATGTTCTGGAACTGTACTGTCTTTGCCTCCAAGTCCTTTTTGACCACGACTGCCGCGTCCTCCGAGTCGTAGATGCCGCTCCTGCTCATCTCATCAGCAACAGTCTCCGCCTCTGCCTGCTCCGCGGTACTGTCCGCTGGCTGGCTGGTCAAGAGCGCTGTAAACTGGCTGGCATACTGCCCGCAGCCTGTCAGCACAAGCGCTGCTGCCAGCATCACAGCGGCGAGGATTGCGCTATGCTTCATTGTTTTTTTATTCATCTCTTTTATATTCATCTCTTTTTTATTTATCTCTTTTTTATACAAACTTTTGTTCATACTCTCACCTTTTTCTTTATGAAAGGGCGTTAAGGCTGGCGTACAGCGCTTTCCGCCTGTCCTGCTTCACCGGAAATGCCGAGCGGTAGTACGCGGCATCGTCCGCCAGTTCATAGTAAATCATTCCTTCACTGCCAGACAGGTATGCCCGCACGCTGCCGTCAGGATTGATGACACAACTGTCACCTGTGTACCAGCTTTCGCCAATGCTGCCGACGCAGTTGACCGCAAGAATGTACACTTGGTTCTCAATCGCGCGCGCCTGCAAGAGCGCTTTCCAATGCGCACTGCGCTTCGCCGGCCAGTTCGCCGCCACGATGATAACATGCGCCTTCTCTGACAAAATCTGAAACAGCTCTGGGAAGCGCAGATCATAGCAAATCACGCTGCTGCACAAAATACCGTCCAGCGCAAAATAGGAAACAGTGCTGCCGCCCTGAAACTTCTCATTCTCCCCAGAATAGGAAAAAGGATGAAGCTTTGCATAATCTGAGCAGACACTGCCTTCCCTGTCCACGATGGTATAATGGTTTTCGCACTTGCCGCACGCTGCCGTGCAGTCCTTGACCCAGCCAAAGCCGATACTAAGCTGGTACTTCCTTGCGAGCGCCTTCATGCGCGATACGGTCTGCGCATCACACTCCTTCGTGGCGCTGGTATTCATGGAAAATCCCGTAAAGCTCATCTCTGGAAAAAATACGGCGCGGGCGCCCTGCATCACTGCGTCCTGAAGCCGCTTTTCAGCCTTTATATAGTTCTCCTCCTTCGCCTCCCAGCAGATTGTTGTCTGTGCGAGGGCGATCTTAACTTGTTTTTTATCCTGTTTCTGCATCTTCTTCCATCTTCTTTCCTCTTTACGTAAACCTATTATAACGGCTTTTTTGCTTTGATACAACCTTTTTATGAAAAGAACTTGTTTAACAGCTTTTCCCTGTTTTTCTCCTGACGAATCAGGCTTTCAAGTTTATCATAGTTGCGGTTTGGCATCCACGACTTTCTGGAATTGTAATAAAAGTTAATGATTTTCCAGAATTTCTCAGGGTATTCTAGGCGCAGGCACAGACTCCGCCACTCAATCGGCGGAAACACCCTGCGGTTCTGGTAGGCGTCAAGCATACTCTGCGCCATGTCGAGTGACCAGTCGCACTTTTCCGAAATTTTCCGAAATAATAGATAAAAGTCCCGCGCGCCTGCGTCATGCGCAAAGTGCTCTAGGTTGACAATCCCTGTGTAGGCGCCGCCGCTGCCTTTGCCAAATATGACATTGTGGTACTGGTAATCGCCGTGGCAATAGAGTCCGTTGCTGTTGACATACGCTTCGTACTCCGCCTGAGACTCCTCTCTGGCACGCCTTGTCACCGCCACAGCCTTCTCCAGAAAATAATCATACTCTTTTAAAAGCGCACGCTCAAACTCCGTCTTATTATGCAGCTTTCTCAGATAATTGCGCACGCGCTTGCACTCGATGGTATGGCGCTCCATCTCGTCGGCATAGAAAAAGACTGGCATCACGCATATTTTTTCCGACTGCGGCGTCATGAATTTCAGATGCAGTTTTGCCATCGCGCCACACGCCTTGACAATATCCTCCTCATTCTTGTAGCTGCACTCTTTTCCCTCAACCTGCTCTTCTAATATGTAAACGCTGTTGTCAAGGTCCTTCACAAACAGCGCCCCCTCCTTCGTCCGAATGAGGGTGTCTGTCCGCAGACTGTCTTTGAGCTTGCCCTGCAATTGGAACAAAAGCTCGAGCTTCTCCGTCCTCCCCCGATACTCTTTGAGCACACGCATTCCCTGATCTGTATCACAGATAATGGTTCCGCGCCCTTTAAAGGTGCGGTTGACCGTCATATCATACTGTTCCAGCACATTCACTGCCTTGTCGTTCACAAAAAATCCCCCTCCACACAGATAATGATTTAATCTATCTTATGTGGCAGAGGGGTTGTTTATTCCACTATTTCGCGCGCTTTCTGCATTAAATATTCATGCGTGTTGTGTTCGGGCTCTTGTAATACGTCCTCCAAGAGCTGATTTAACAGCGCGCCGATCTGTTTTCCTTTGGGTACGCCCAGTGCGAGCAGGTCATTTCCTGTGATTTCCAGCGTCTTTAGGGAAATGCACTGGTTTCTCTCCAAAATTTCTGTATAGAGCTGCTCCACCGCATCAATCTGCGCGAGTTTCTGCTGCCGCTCATAGTTGCTCTGCGCCAGTGTATCCGCGCGCCACAGCGCCATCACCGGCCGAAAGTACTCCGCGCCGATTTTATTCACAGCGCGCCGCACCGCTCGCGCATTGGGCTCTGGCTTGTAGTCATGATAGCGAATGTACTTCTGTACTTTTGTCATCGTATCATTGTCAAATTTGAGCCGCCTGAGTATCCCGGCTGCCATCTGCTCACTCACCTCCACATGGCCGTGAAAATGGTCAATGCCCTGCTCGTCCGTGGTCTTAACCTCAGGCTTGCCAATGTCGTGCAGCAGTGCCGCAAGCCGCAGGCTCTTGTCAGCCTGTATATGCAGAAGGCTCTGCATCAAGTGCTCGCCCACTGTATACTGATGGTGCGGATTGTGCTGCGTTGTCGCAAACGCCGCGTCCAGCTCCGGCAGCACTGCCTTGGTGATGCCAAGCAGATAGGCGTCGCGCATAAAATCTGGATGGTCTGACAGTAAAAGCTTCACCAGCTCTGCCTGTATGCGCTCTGCACTGATCTGGCAGAGACTGGGTGCAAGCTGTTTTATGGCGGTCTTGGTCTCCTCCGCAATCGAAAATCCTAGCTGTGCCGAAAAGCGGACTGCACGCAGAATGCGCAGCGCGTCCTCGCCAAACCGCTCGGAGGCATCACCGACGCACCGAAGCACGCCCTCAGACAAATCTTTTATCCCGTCAAAGGCATCGACAATGCCGCTCTTGTCATTGTACGCAAAGGCGTTGATTGTGAAGTCCCGCCGTTTTAAATCTTCTATTAAATTCGCCGTAAAAATCACTTCTCTGGGGTGGCGGCTGTCCTCGTACTCGCCGTCAAGCCGGTAGGTGGTCACCTCGAAACCCTCGTGGTCTAACATGACAGTCACCGTGCCGTGCTGAATCCCGGTGTCAATCGTATGACGGAATACGTCTTTGACCTGAAGCGGCTTCGCGGAGGTGGTCACGTCCCAGTCGCTCGGCTGCCTGCCAAGCAGACAATCCCTGACACAGCCGCCAACTGCGTATGCCTCAAAGCCTGCCTGCTCTAGCTGCGATATGATGTAATTGACTTTTTCAGGTAATTGTATCTGTGTCATGCCTGCGTGTACCCTTTCTATTATTTCCGTTCATAGATTTTGAAACTCACAACTTTGGTGCCGCCGTACTCGCCCCTGCCGCGAAGTGTTACCTTTGCGGTGCCCTTTTTGTAATTATTGACATAGCTGTCTGGGAGAATCTCGTAGTCGTTCTTCGACAGCACCGCGCCGCCGACCGTGACGGTCAGATCTTCTGGCACCAGTGTAACACTGCTGCCCGTAAAGTATTGTTTATGGTTGAGCGTCACTTTTGCCTTCGACAGCTTTTTGTTCGCCCCATAAATTTTATATGTAGCTGTGACATGCAGCATTCCTTCGTAATTTCCCTTGCCAATCACAGCCAGCTCGACTGTCACCACGGCACCAGACGGAAGTTTATCCTTCTTTCTGTCCAGCACCTTCCCGCCGCACTTATAGATAACGCTGCTGTCGTAGTCCTTTCCTGCCCGGAGCTTCTTTCCGTTCGTGTCTGTCAGCACTGGCACGCTCACAAAGCCGCCCTTTTTACTGCTTGCGACCTGATCTGGCACGGAGACTGACACCGTTTCGATGCGTCCCCTGCCCACGGTGTAGGTCAGTGTGCGCTTTCCGCTAAAGTTGTTTTTGCCCTTCACTGTCACAGTGGCAGTTTTGCCAATCTTTTTATTATTTTTGTAGCTCAGTGTGTAGTCAATATTTTCTGCCAAAATCTCCCCGTCATAGCAGAGGACAAGCTTAGGCTGCGCCCCGTCCTTCTCGTAAGGCTGTGTCTCTCCCTCCTGCTCAAACCAGACTTCGATGGCACTGTCGTCAATTGGGCGCGGCTTAATCTGGAACTTTGTCGTCATCTCGCCGGCATACTGCTCTCCTGTGCCGCGGATTGGCACATAGTACGTGCCCGCGCCGTTGTATTCATGCTGTACAAACTCATAGTCCGTGCCTGCTGCAAGCTGGTTTGTGCCATGCTTTAGGACTACCATCTCCTCGTCAAGACGGTTGCCGCCAGCCGTGTAGACCTGTTCGGCAATCTTCTTCGTCACCTTCACCTTGCTCATGGAGGTCATACTTGACGTGTCCACAATGCGCAGGGTGGTCTTGGCTGTCCCGTTAAAATCCCCCTTGCCGGTGATGAGCACCTCATACCCGCCAACCGCTGAGGGCGCCTCGGCATACGTCACTGTAAAATCCTTCTTGTTGGCAAGCTTTCTCCCATTCCACAAAACTGTCGGCACGGGCTTTTGCACTTTTCCTTTTTTGTAGGGCACTGCCATCTCCTCGATGGTCAGTCCGTCCGCTGTTCCGATATTGACCGGCCAAGCGGTATCCCATTTCGCATAGAGCGTGCGGTCTCCTGTACTGCCCTTTATTATAGAAGTAATCCGTTCCTGAAATGTCTGGTCGCAATACCAGCCTGCAAAGGCAAGATTCGTATTCCCATGCCTCGGCGCTGCCAGTGTGACGTCCGCTGTTTCGATCGTGTAGGTGTCTGGATTTCCTCCCGTATCCTCGGCGCCGTTTAGCTCATACTCAATGTGGTACACAATCGGGCTGAACACTGCCGTAATATCAAGAGCTTTCTGAACATTTGTGTAGTTCTTATCCCATTTTTCAAACTGGTATCCTTTTTCGGCGTCCGGCTGCGCTGGTGCGGCGGCGCTGTCGCCCTGCTCAATCTTTGACGCGGTGAGCAGCTTTCCATGATGGTCAAAAAAACGTACCTCGTACACGGGTTTTCGCACCCATTTTGCATACAGCGTCATATCGCCCGTGCTTCCTGTTCGGATACGCTCGACTTTTTGCGTAAACCCGTCGTCTGCAAACCAGCCCTCAAAGTTATAGTGCGCCCTTGACGGTGCGTGCAGCACAAGCTCCTCTGCCGCCACATCATATGTCACTGGGTTCTCAGGGCTGTTTGTGCCCTCATTCAGCTCATAGGTAATCTGATATGGAATCACCGTCCAGTCTGCATACAGGCGCATGTCGCCTGTACTGCCCGCAGGAATATCCGCCACCGCAACCAGATGCGCCGAATCCGCAAACCAGCCGTTAAATACATACCCTGCCCGTCTGGGCGCTGCCAGACGGATTGTGTCTGTCTCGAAGGTGTACTGCGCGGGATTGGCTGCATTGTCCGCCTTGCCGCCCAGTTCATAGGTGATCTTGTACTGTGCGGGCGACCATTTTGCATACAATACAACATCGCCTGTTGTCCCCTGTTCGATGGCAGTCACCTGCTCACGATACTCTGCATCTGTATACCAGCCCTCAAAATCATAGCCTGTTTTTGAAGGCGCCTCCAAGCGCAGGGCAGTCTCAACAGTATATTCCTCCACATTGCTGAGGGGGTTCGTGCCCTCTCCCAGCTCATAGGTAATCGTATACGGAACCGGTGTGTATACCGCCGTGACAGTCTCGTCCTGCCTCACATCGCAGTAGTTCCCCTCCCAGCCTGAAAACTCATACCCTTGGGGGATTTCCAGCCCGTCAGGCGGTGTCGCATAACTTCCCTCCGCGACGCTGCGTGTTTCAAGGACTGTACCGTCTCTCTCCTGAAACGTGACGGTACAGGTCTTAGATTCGTCAAAGGAATAGAGCGGGCTGTTTCCCGATATGTTATAAGAAGCCCTTTTTGCATAGTATATGGTATTGTTGTCCTTGGTAAAACCATAAATATTATCTTGCTCCTCCTCTGCGAGCGCATAGCGCACCACGCTCCCGCAGTCCTCCTCGGTCACATCAATGTAGGAGATGGTTTTATTGTCATTAAAATACAGCCTGTTTCCGTCCAGCGCCAGTCCAGAATAGGGCGTGTCGAGCGAGAGCAGCATATCCGCCTCACCGATCCTGCTTCCCTCGGCATCGTGATCATACACCCTGCCTTCGAGCTGCTTTTTGTCCGTAACATAATAGTACTGTCCGTCTGGTGCGCTGCTGTCATACACGAGCGGCGAGCGCACTGTTTTCCAAAATGCATTGTCATACGCGGTGCCGTCTGCCTGAAGGTCCACAATTCCGCTGCCCTTGGTCACATACCAGTCGTGATGGCTGCTGTGCTCATAATAGCTTTTTTGAAATTCTTCGTCCGACTGGAGCATATACGAGTGGCGCACCTGTCCGGGTTTGTCCCATGTCGGGTCGTCCCATGTCGCGTCAACTTGGTACAAAGCGCCGTCAATCTCCACGAGATTCCACGCGTGGTTCATCTTGTCACTTGTCACAATATAGCTGTTGATGCCAAATTCATTCAGCAGGTATTTATAGGCGAGTGCATAGCCCTGACAAACTGCAATCTGGTTTACCAGCACGCCGTAAGCGCCATACGACACCGCTGGGATTGTCTTGTCTGCCAGACGTTCTTTGTCATATTCACAGTTCAGCACAATATAGTCATGGAGTGCGATTGCTGTCTGCAAGTCATCCATATCCGCTGACACTGCCTTTTTTGCGCGCTGCACGCCCTCCTGAAAAGCGCTGTCGTCAATGTCTGTATAGTAGCTGGGGGATATTTTGGTGATGAGCTTCGAGCTTGTCAGATAGCTCTTTTTATATCCTGTCCGCACATAATACAAATCCGGATGGTCATTTACCACCGCATAGTACAGCATTAAAAGCTGCTGCGTATCCTCTGGTTTATCATTATAAAATCCATAATCACGCACTTGAATGGTAGTTTCCCGATTCTTCAAGGCAGTGTACAGCTCGGACGCAAGCTGCTCCAAGTCCCCTTGGGCGAGCAGCTTGGCACGGTCCTCGTCCGCCCCATACACACAGCTTCGCCCGTCCCCGCTGGAGTCCATCACCTGAAAGCCGCCCGCCTGAAACATGAAATCAGGATTTCCCTCCTCATACGCCTCCTCCTCGCTGTCCTCCGTTTGCAAAGTACTGACGGAGGCTGTGAGCGTCTTGCTCTCCGCAAAGACAGCGTCCGCTGGCGGTTCTGGACGCGTGGACTCTGTGCCGTACTCTTGTGTGCTTTCAGTCTCGGCTTCTGTGCTGAGGTCTGTTGCAGGCTCTGTCGTTTCCGCAGTGACAGTCTCCGTACTTGCTTCGATGCTTGTTTCGGTATTTTCATCTATCGTTGTATCGGTATTTTTATCGTTCGCTGCATCTGCGTTTCCTTCTGTATTCTCTTCCGCGCTTGTTTCTTTATTTGTTTCAGTGCTTGTCTCCGGCATGAAATCTGCCGCGCTTTCGACCGCTGCCATTTCCTCTGCCTGCTCTTGCATGACGAATAGTTCTGTACCTGCTGGCTGTGATGTGACCTGTTTGGCATTTCCCGCGGCATGCACAGTTCCTGCACACATCTGAAATGTCATTGCAACTGCCAGCATTCCCGATATCATTCTTCTGTACATAGCATCCCTCCTGTTTTATTTCTACTACTATGTCCATTCCTATATCAACCGCTCTTTCGCTTTATCATTGGAGTGCTTCCTATTTGAAATTCTTCCAATTTATAAGACCCCTGTTCTCTTTATTATACGCAACTCCTGCGAAAAAATCAATTGCAGAATGACACCGGGAATGCTTTTGGAAATGCTTTATCCTTCTAAAGCGAGCCTTCTAATCCTGCCAATCGCCTCCTTCACCGGCACGAGCAGAAGCACCACGATGCTCACGCCAGCCTCCGCAAAGATATAAATGCCATTGTACACCATTGAATATGGAAGCACGTTCCAGCCCTCCCATGCATACGAGGCAAAGAAGATACAGCCCGACGCCACGGTGAACACATAGCGCCCCAGCACGCCCACAATATAGCCCTTGAGCAGCCCATTCTTGGCATTGGAGAAAAGCCCTGACAGCCCAAGCGCGCCAAACGCCAGCAGATAATCCATCACAAGCTGCATTGGATACAAAACATAAGGGTCTGCCACAAGCTGCAGGACGCCGTATGCAAGCCCGGTCATCAGCCCTGCGCCAAGCCCGAAGAAATATCCGGGCAGGCAGGCAACCAGCATGGACAGCAGCGTGATCGAACCGCCCGTCGGAAAGTGAAAGAGCTTGATATTCGAGAGCACCGTGCCGAGGGCAACTGCCATTGCGCAGAACACGAGCTGCCGGATTGTCATCTTCCCGCTTCTGCTACCTTCTGCATTTACCAGACTGCCGTCTTTTTTGTCGCCTTTATGCGCCTGCTTTTGTATCCGAATATGAAGCCGCGCAAATGTGACCGCAGCCACAAGCAGTACCACAATCACCGCCGCAAGCAGGGCGTTTCCAAGTGCCGTCGGGACATAGGTAGTCTCGTCCCAGTCGTTTACTACTACATTGTACAACATAAAAAAATCCTCCTTCGTCTGCGCGAGGAGGTCAGCATCGTAACTGTTGATAGATCTTCTGGCTTTACACAGCCGCATAGCCTGATGGTATTTGCAGCCTGTATTCCGACAGAATCTAAACAGTTAAAGTCCCATTATTCCCATATTGCTTCCTTACGCCGGTATTATCCGGTTCAAGTAATGAGGGTAAAGTCTCAGCGATGTGCACCCCTAGCGTGATCTAATATATGTTAGCGTACTACACTGCGCCGGCTGTCCAGCCAGCGCCTTCGTACAGGAATAACTATACCGTTTCATGATTTTATTGTCAAGTTAAATTTTTGTATACCATAAATCAGCTTTTAATAGACAATCTGGTAATAACTGCGCGATGTAATGCGGAATACGATAAAATAAATCACCGCAAACACTACGGATGTCACCACCAGACAGCCGACAAACAGCTCTGTATTCATCAGGCCGAACACATACATGATTATCTTTAACATCGGAAATGCCATTGTCAGATGAAGGACAGCAACGATAATCGGCATAAAAAATACGGTTCGCACCTGCGTGTTGATTGCAGCCTTCACCACATCGCGCCCCATGCCGACCTTGGTCATAATCGCAAATCTCTCCCTGTCCTCATAGCCCTCCGAGGTCTGCTTGTAGTAGATAATCAGCACTGTGATCATCAGAAACAATATTCCAAGAAACAGCCCGAGAAACAAAAAGCCGCCGTTTAATGCCATGTACTCTTCACGCTGATGCGCCCTTGACATGAGCATACCTGATGTGAACGCTGTAGTTTCCTTGCACGCCCCAAGCGCCTCCTCCACTGCTGTTGCAAACGCCTTTCTCTCCTCCGGCGTCCCATCCGTATCCAGTTCGATATGGTGGCGCACTTCATAAGCCACAAACGGTTCCAGCGCCTGCTCGTCCTCCACCACAATGTAAATCAGCTGTTTATTGCCCAGAACTGCCTGAAGTTCACTGTCCGGGAAATTGTCCGGAAACATTGTCTTATCCGCCACTAAATACGTTGTCCCAAAAATTTCAATAGAGTCCTCCTCAAAAAGATGTGATGCTGCCACCATCACGCTTCCCGGCGCAATCGGCTCATAGGTATGCCCTGTAAATTTCTCATAGTCCGCCCGCGCCATCACATAGAGCATCCCCATATCTGTAAAATCGTAAGCAGGGTTTTCATTGTCATAGCGCTCTATCACATTTCCGTCCATGTGAATCACCGTCACAATGTCCATATATGATGACACATCTGTCATTTCTCTGTTCTGCTTTTTTGCCGCCGCCGCAACCTGCTCTACAAGGTATTCTCTGTCTGCCCGCGCTGGAACATGGTCAAAATACTGCGTTGCGCTGATTTCTTTTGGAAAATTTTGTTTCAAAGAATCTTCCACGCCCGCATACAGGCACACCGTCGTCGAGATGATTACCAGAACCATGGTGGACAGCACGCAGATATTGGCAAGCCCGACCGCATTGCGCTTCATGCGGTAAAGCATTCCTGACACGGTGATAAAATGTGTCGTCTGATAATAGTATTTCTTATTATTTTTAAGTATTTTCAAAAAAACAATACTCACAGACAAAAAGAGCGCATAGGTTCCGGCAATCACCAGAAGCACCGCTATAAAGAACATATTGACCGCTTCCAAGATGCCCTGAACGGTCACGGCAATATAATACCCTGCAACGATGCACCCAATGCCAGCCACTGCCGAAATCCATTTTACCTTAGGTTCACGCTCCCCCACGCTGTTGCCGTGCAGCAGTGCGACCGGATTGGCAAGGCTGACCTGCAAGAAATTATAGAACAGCATCAGCACATAGACGAGGCCAAACAGCTCAACCGTCTGCAAACAGCCCCAGCCAGAGACATAAAACGGAATACTTTCTGACATTCCTGTCAGTTTTGCCAGAAACATTGCCACCAGCTTATGAAACACAATCCCAAGCACAAGGCCGCCGCAGACCGTAAGCACATACAAAATCACAGATTCCCACGCCATCACTTTTGCAATATGCTTCTTTTCCATGCCGAGAATGTTGTAAACCCCCAGCTCTTTCTTGCGCCGCTTCATCACGAAGCTGTTTGTGTAAAATAGAAAAATACCAGTGCACAGCGCCACGATTACGAGACCCATCGTCAAGATCAAGTACACTGTGTCTGCGCCGCGCATCGCCGCAATTGCCTTGCTTCCCTGAATGGCACGCATGATGTAAAACATCATTGCAGACACAATTCCAGCCAGAATGTAGGGCAGATAAAACTGCCGGTTGTTTTTTAAGTTGGTCACTGCCAGCTTGCAATATAAACAATTCATAAAAATCCCTTTCCTGTTTACGAGTCTAAAAAAGTTATTTAGCAACGTATTGCCGCAGTTTAAGACACATACATTTCATCTGCCTTTTGAAGCCCAGCGCCCGAATCCGTCCGGTTGAATTGGCACTCCGGCGGAAACTGTGCGCCCTCCGCTTTCTGTGCCAGCACGGTGAGCGTATCCGATATTCTTGCGTAGAGCTGCTCATTGGTCAGATTGCCGCGGTAGAGCTGGTGGAACACCTCGCCATCTTTGATAAACATAATGCGGTCCGCGTGGCTTGCCGCATTGGTGCTGTGTGTCACCATGATGATTGTCTGCCCGTCGCGGTTAATCTCCCGAAACACATGAAGCAGCCCCGCGGACGCCTTGGAGTCGAGCGCGCCTGTCGGCTCGTCTGCAAGAATCAACTGCGGACTGGTGATGATTGCCCGCGCTACGGCTGTGCGCTGCTTCTGCCCGCCTGAAACTTCATACGGATATTTTTCCAGTAACTGCGCGATGCCAAGCCTCTCCGCAATCGGGGTAAGACGCTCCTCCATCTCCGCAACCGGTTTTCTCTGCAAAACCAGCGGCAGCAGAATATTGTCCTTGAGCGAAAAATTATCGAGCAGATTAAAATCCTGAAATACAAATCCCAGATTGTCGCGCCGGAATGCCGAGATTTCTTTTTCCTTAATGCTTGTCAGGTTCTTTCCGTTTAACAGCACCTCTCCGCTGGTCGGTCTGTCAAGCGACGCGAGAATGTTTAACAGCGTCGTCTTGCCCGAGCCGGATTCCCCCATAATCGCCACATACTCCCCCTGCTCGACGGTGAAATTCATATTAGAAAGTGCCTGTACTTTCGTACTCCCGAAACGGGTTGTATAAATTTTGCTGACATTTTTTACCTTTAAAATAGACATAGTTTGTTCTCCTTTTTTGATTGCTCCTCTATCTGCCTTATGAGTACAGTATAGCAAAAAAGGAAACTGCCAGCCATTTTTCAGGCTTACATTTTCCTTTGATTTCTTACATTGTTGTAAGGAACACGTTATAAAAGCTGTTCCAAAAGGCTTCACACGTCTCTCATGCCCCCCATCACAATCTCAGCCTTCGTCCCTTTTCCCTGCGCTGAAGTAATGTGAAACGAATGCCCCAGTTTTTCCAAGATGGACTGGCACAGATACAGCCCGATTCCCGTGGAATATTGGTCAGCATGTCCGTTGTAGCCGGTATAGCCTTTCTCGCAGACCCTTGGAAGGTCCTCGGCGCGGATACCGATTCCCGTATCTTCTATAATGATCCGCACTCTTTCATCATAAGCATCACAGAAAGCTTGTGTTACATCATCGCAATGCCTGTGCACTGCCTTTTTTTCATCAGGCTCAGAAGCTGCACTGCCGCATGGCTTTCCAGCGCTGCATACCCGTATCGTGACGCCGCCCTGTCGGGTATACTTGACAGCGTTTGACAAAAGCTGGTCCAGCACAAACCCCAGCCATTTTTTGTCCGTGACTGCCATGAGCTGCTGCGGCGTGTATGACAGACGAAGCTGCTTCTGGATAAACTGTCTGGCATACTTGTGAACTGACGATTTTATCACCTCGTCCAGCATCACATTCTCAAACACAAAATCATTCGTCTCCGCGCCAAGCCGCGTGTACTGCAATGCCATATCGGCATACTGCTCTATCCTGAAAAGTTCGTTCTGCATCTGGCGGCACTTTATGACACGCATGTCATCTTGCAGTGCCTCCTCCAATTCAAGAAATGCACTGATCTCCTCATCAATCAGCAGCTTGAGCGCGGCAATCGGTGTCTTAATCTGGTGTACCCACATGGAATAATATGCGGTCAAATCCTGCTGGCGGCTGATTCGTTCATTCTCAATCCGGTCCTTCTCCTTTACCAGCACATTGATACAGTCCTGATAATATGTTTCGTATAAGTATTCTGGCATTTTCATCTCATTTTGCACCACCGCAATATTTTTGCGCATCTCCTTTAACTGGCGGAGACTTTCACAGTGCCTGCCAAATCCCAGAACTGCCGCTGCCACAGTGACAAAGACGCACAAAAGCATTCCATAGCCGATTTCATGCGCGGGGATTCCATTTAGCAGCATCGTCGCGGTCATCACCAGTGCAAGAAACAAATTTACTGTAAGCCAGCCGCTGTTTTCCCTGAGATATATACGAAAATCAATCATTCAAATCCTCCCTGTCCATGCCGATTACCCTACGCGGTAGCCAATCCCTTTCTTGGTCTGTATAAAGTCCGAAAGCCCTGCGCTCTCGAGCTTCTTCCGCAGGCGGTTCACATTTACTGACAGTGTATTTTCATCTACATAGCTGTCACTCTCCCACAGCTTTGTCATGAGCGTGTCTCTCGCCACGACCTTTTCCTTATTTTCCATCAGCACCTGCAAAATACGCAGCTCGTTTTTGGTCAGCTCCAGCTTCTCGCTGCCATACACCAGCACCGCCTCGGTGAGATTCAGCATCGCGCCCCGGTGCTCGAGCACCACACTCTGACTCACAAAATCATAACTTCTGCGCAGCATCGCCTGTATTTTCACCGTGAGGACGTCCAAGTCAAAGGGCTTTGCGATAAAATCATCTCCGCCCATATTCACCGCCATGACGATATTCATGTTGTCGGCTGCGGAGGACAAAAAGATGACTGGTACCTTGGAAATCTTGCGAATCTCACTGCACCAGTGATATCCGTTGTAAAATGGCAGCTTAATATCCATCAAGACTAGCTGCGGCACCGCCCGCACAAACTCCGGCATGACATTTCCCAAATCCTGCGCACATTCGACGGCATACCCCCAGTTCTCCAGATGGCGTTTTAATCCCGCCGCAATCATCTCGTCATCTTCGACTATGAAAATTTTATACATTGCTGATTCCCCCATTTTAAAACGGAAAACTTTATGGTATAAAGTTTTCCGCTTGACTTTCTATTGCTTTAATTCCTGTTGTCCTCTTTGCATCAAGATGCGTTCTTTCAATTCCTCTGGAACCTCCTTGCCCATTCCAAGATACACAACAGCCTTGCGCAAATCTCGTTTCTGTTCTTCTTCCTTCTCATCGTCAAAACACATTAAGTCAATTCCCAGTTCTTCCGCCCTTGCATACATATTTTTTCGTTCAGTAATCTCTTCCTTTGTCGGTGTCACAAACTCTCTTTGTTTCATATCAGCCACCTCCATAACAATAAAACAATCCCACCTTTTTACAAGTTCTCAAATATTCTTTTAAACTTCCTTTTCCTGTTAAAGCATATACTTTTTCATACTGTAGCAAAGCATTATATTTATCAAAGCTCTCTGTTTTACCCAAAAAATATTGACTGCCATTGTTACACACGACACTAACCATCAATATACTGTCCGCTGTCAAAAACGACTCCAAATCTGCTTCTGAGAAAATTGTATTTTTTGGATGATTGTGCAAAAATATAAGACTATTCCTTGGTGCCGTACATACTAACTCCTTTGCTTGTGGTACTGTTTTCAGTGAAATACCATTTTCCGTTCCATAAATAACAATATATTCCCAGTTGATCAGATTTACAAGAAAGCCAACCTCATTACTGTCATTCTTTTTCATCGCAGTCAGTAATAGCTGCTTATGCAATGTTTGAATTTTTCCCGACTCCTCCTCATCAAACTCCTTCAGTGCAATGCATTTTAAACTGTGTATTACTTCTTCCGTTATATACATCTTTGTCGTGCGTTTTTGTAATTGTTCAAATATAATTATCACTCCCTAATAAAAGAATAGCATCTCAATCCTGCAAATTCAAGCGTTGTTTTATCATTTTCCGCATTTCATATCAAGAAAAAATCCTTCCTCCAATGTATTCTATTATTCAGTACCAAATTCTCCCGCTTTCTGTTATAATAACTCCAGACCAACCAAGCAAATCACACTTCAAAGGAGTTTTATATGTGTACATACACCCCCGGCAAAGTATTGTTAATCGGAATCAACGCCAAATATATCCACTCGAATCCTGCACTCTACAGCCTGAAAGCCTACGCGGACAAGTATTATCCAGACCGTCCAGACGGCTGTGTCCTCGAGATTGCGGAATATACCATCAACCAGCCCGCGGAGACCATTCTCGCCGAAATCTATCGGCAAAAGCCACAGCTTGCGGCTTTTTCGTGCTATATCTGGAACTGGACGGTTGTGCAAGAACTCTTGCAAGAGCTGCCAAAGGTTCTGCCTGACACTGCACTCTGGCTTGGCGGGCCGGAGGTTTCTTATCATGCTGCGTGTTTGTTGCAGACCTATCCCCAGCTTGCAGGCATCATGGTCGGTGAGGGCGAGGAGACATTTCTCGAACTGCTGCACGCTTACTGGGAGAACAAGCCCGCACTGTCTGATATAAAGGGAATTGTCTGCAAAGAAGGCTTTACCGGCGAGCGCGGGCTATTAGATCTCAACCGCCTGCCCTTCCTGTACACGCCGTCTGCCGGTTTTCCCGCCGCCTTCCAGAACCGCATTGTCTACTATGAGTCCCAGCGCGGCTGTCCGTTCCAGTGCGCCTACTGCCTCTCCTCCATCGACAAGAAGGTGCGTCTGCGCAGTATAGACACTGTAAAATCAGAACTGTGTTATTTTCTGGACAATCAGGTGCCGCAGGTAAAGTTTATCGACCGCACGTTCAACTGCAATCCAGCACATGCGTTTGAGATTTGGACATACTTGGCAGAAAATGACAATGGTGTCACTAATTTTCACTTTGAAATCGCGGCGGATTTGCTGACAGCAGAACACCTTGAGGTGATGCGCAGTATGCGCCCCGGCCTGCTTCAGCTTGAAATCGGCGTGCAGTCTGCAAATGAACAGACCTTAAAAGCGATTCACCGCCACATGGACCTGAACGCACTTGCCAAAACGGTTGCTGTCCTCCACAGCTTCCAGAATATCCACCAGCATCTTGACCTGATTGCCGGACTTCCCTATGAGGACTATGACAGCTTCGCGGCTTCGTTCAACACAGTATACGCCATGATGCCTGACCAGCTACAGCTCGGCTTTCTGAAAGTGCTAAAGGGTTCCCCGATGGAGGCGCTCGCCAGTGAATATGGCATTGTATACAACAGCAAACCGCCCTATGAAGTGCTGTACACCAAGTGGCTTTCCTATGACGATTTACTGAAATTAAAGGGTATTGAGGAAATGGTAGAACTGTACTATAATTCCAGCCAGTTTTCGCACACACTCCCCGTACTGGCACAGTACTTCGCCTCACCGTTTCACATGTATGAGGCGCTCGCAGACTACTACCGCACCAATGGATTTTTTACCAGCGCCCCCTCTAGGAGTTACCGCTACCAAGTACTGCTGGATTTTGCATGCGCTGCCGACGCAGGCAGGCGTACACTGTTTGCCGAGCTGCTCACTTTTGACTTGTATCTGCGTGAAAACTTAAAAAGCAGACCCAGCTTTGCCCCTGATTGCAAACCCGCACGGGACAAGGTGCGCAGTTTTTATGAAAAGGAGGCGCAGGCACCGCAATTTTTAAACGGATATGAGGGATACACCTCTGTACAGCTTTTGCGAATGACCCACATTGAGCAATTTTCCTATCCCGTCTGGGAAAAATGCCCTACCAGCCAGCAAAAGGAACTCGAAACACCCGCCTATCTCCTCTTTGACTATAAAAAACGCAGTGCATTGACACATGACGCAGTGTACTATAAGGTTATCTTGTAATTACAATCGAGCAGGGAAGCCCCTACTTGCGCGCTGAACGCGTCTGCGTATAAAAAGTAAAAGAACCCCTGTGCACAAATTCAATGTCTGTGCACAGGGGCTTCTATTTTACTTTATTCTTTACTTTATTCTGTTATTATGGATTCACGCCAAGCGCTGCCCAGCTTGATGCGCCGATTAGTGGCAGTGCAAACTGTGTGTAAGCTGCTGACTGCGGTGTGTCAATGTACTTAAATACATCGTACATCATCTTGGGTGTGGTCGCAAGACCATTTGCATCACAGTTGTACAGTCCGCAGGCAATCTTGTCTGAATTTTTCTCATAGAGATTATCTATAGTCCTGTGTACGATAAAGCCCTTAATCAGCGGATTCTTCTCTGCAAGCTTGTATGCGTAAGCAAAGGACGCCGCCTGTGTCGCCTCGTCAGAGGTCATAGAGTTAAACAAAATCTCTGAGATAATGATGTAGCGAACCTGTCCATTCGGTGCAAGGAACGCCGGCTGGCTCATATAGCTCGTGAATACTTCCATGTTCTGAGGATTGATCATTCTGGTGTTCGGTGTGTGGTCAATCAGGTTCATTCTCTTGTAGTTTGCTGGCATATCCCAGAATTTTGCAGCGGTCAGCGGTACCGGATGCGGATGCCATGCCACGCCCCAGTCAATATTTCCGTGGGAAACCACATCAATATTAAAGGCATCAATGAATTTCTTCGCGCCATACTGGTTTGCCGTGCCGTCCTCCCAGTTCCAGCGCTGGTCGATACAGGTGAGCACTCTCGCGTTGGCATTTTCACTCTTGATGGCATTGTAGCACATGCGGAATGCCTTCTCGTACTCAAGTGCGAAGTTTGACGCATTAAAGTTTCCTGCAAAATACCATGGGTTATTGTTGTTGACCTCATTGCCGATAATCCAGTTTGTGATCAGTCCTGTCGCCGGATTGCTATAGCGCGATGCGAGGAAGGACATCAGTGCCGCAATCGACTCTGCACCCTGCTGCTCGTCGGTGTTGAACGCATAATGTCTGTAACCCGGCACACGTCCCGACGGTTTTACTGTGAGCGCTGTCGCTGCATTGTAGTAGTTGACAAGGTTCATGGTGACTTCTACTTTCTGTGAAGCAAAAATGGTCATAACCATGTCATACTCTGCCACGATTCCCTGATTAAAATTATATGTTTTTCCATTGTAATTGTATGGAAGCGCAGGTCCCGGCTGGAAGAATCTGTCGATTGCCATCTCATAGCTTGCATGCTGTACGCCAAGGTCCGGCATAGATACCATCGCCGCATTGTCTGCTGTGATTCCCTTGATGGAAAGCGGAACGGGATTCACTGCGGTGTGTGTGGCAAGTACTTCGGGATTGGTGATATAAAATTCTTGGCTGACCGGTACAAATGCACCGCCCTGCACTGCTGCCACCACAAATTTTGAATAAAGCTTGGAATTGGCTGTTCCCTGATCCAAGGCTGTCACGAAAGTCACTGTAGGCGCATTCGGTGTCACCGCACAGAAATCAGATCTTCCGCTAATAGAATTTTGATACGGCTTCATCTCAAACAAATACAGGTTTCCGTCATCACTTGGCACGCCGTCCGCAGCCGCAACGACTGTAATCTGGTTACCGCCGCTGATAATGCATTGGCTGATGGTTGCTGTCCCCGCAGCGGCAGCGGTCATCGACATAAAGCACACAAATACCATGCACAGCGCTGCCCAGAGCGTCAATTTCTTCTTCATGAATCTAACTACCTCCTATGTGCGGAATCCCCTCAAAATAACATAGATTCCTAAGAAAATGAATTAAAATAGTTAACAGTTATAAAAAGTATAGCATCTCCCCCGCCGTTTGACAAGGGTTTTGAGCGTTTTATTGCAGCCCGACCTGCGCCCAGCTCGTGATGCCGAGTACCGGCAGGGCAAAATCCGTGTACTCCGGCGAATTGCCCTTATCCATATTTGCAAACACGCCAAATGCATACTTGACGCCTGTTTCTGTGCGGATACCAAGCGCCATGCCGTCGCCCTTGATCTCCGCCGCATGGTCTACCTGCCTGTGGAACACAATTCCCTCAATGAGCGGATTGGCGTCAGTCAGTTTGTAGGCAAAGACAATAGACGCCGCCTGCGTCAGCTCGTCGGTCGGTATGCTGGTGCTGTAAGAGGTAAAACCCATCTCCGTGATCAAAATGTGCCGCACACCGCCGTTTGGCGCAAGCATCGCAGGCTGCATCATATGGTTTGTCACCACATCTGTGTTTGCAGGATTGACAAACTTGGAATCATCTGTATGGTCAATCAGATTCAGTCTGGCATACTCCGACGGAAAACTCCAAAAACGGCAGTTATGCATTGGCGCCGGATAAGGATGAAACGACAATCCCCAGTCAATATTCCCGCTGGCGCTGATATATGCTGCAAAGGTGTCCAAAATCTCCTTCGCCGCAAACTGCCCTCTCGTGCCATCTTTGTAGTTCCAGCGCTGGTCAAAGCTCGTAAACACCCGCGCACCGCTGTTCTGGCTCTTGATGGCATTATAGCACACACGAAATTCTTTGGCATAATGCGTGGCGAGCGTGTCCGCCGACACATTGCCCATATAATGCCACGGATTGCTGGAATTGACCTCGTTGCCAATCACCCATGTATGAATCGTGCCCATCGAGCCGGAATAACGGTTTGCCAGAAAGGACATCAGCGCTTCTAATTTCTCCGTCGGAACCTGTTCATCGACGTTAAATGCATAACAGTTCTTTCCAGCCAAACGCCCCGATGGAACCACCAGATCAGATGCCGCCGGGATATATGAATTTTTGATAACCATGACCACATTGCAGCCTGCCCCCGCAAGTCTGGTGCAGACGACATCATACTCGCGCACTACCGACGCATTAAAACTATACGTCTTTCCATTATAAGTATACGGAATCCCGCCCGCCGTGAAAAAACGGCTCACATCCAGCTCATAAGAGGCAAAACCCACGCCCAGACTGGCAAGCTCATCACTGTAGCGCCAGTCGGCAGTCAGCCCCTTTTTACTCCTCGCCGGATATGCGGTTGACTTTGCTGCCACCGCCTCGGGATTGGTGATGTACATCTCATTGCTCACCGGCACAAAGCTGCCATTTTGCTGCACTGTTACCACAAAGCGCGAATACAGCTTTGACGAAGCACTGTTGAGATGAAGCGGAACGGAAAAAACTGCCGACGCTGCCGCAGGCGCCTTTGCGCAGTAGTCTTTCCGCGCGCCAACCTCAAGCTCATAGGGCTTTAATTCAAAAAGGTAATACGTTCCATCTGCCGAGGCTGGCACTGCTATGCTAGAGGCTGCCACTGTGACATTTTTCCCGGAAATCACACACTGCTCTACCGTGACCGCGGCCTCCGCAGCATGTACTACATCTATGCCGCAAATGCCAAGCTGCAATACAACTGCGAGAAACAGCGCAAGCACAACCGCCAGTCCTGCTCTTTTGTTTTCCTTCATTCTTCCAACTCTCCCTTATTTTTTCTTTAAATAGGTAATAAACGCATTGCCATTCTGCCGGAACAGCTCCGTGGCATCATTCATTCCCACCTTGTATACCGTTCCTGACTGCGGATTCATCACCACGACATTCAGTTCATTAAATCCAATCACCAGCATCGCACTGTCATTTTCAAGCGAGACGAGCACCGGAATGTCTTGATTGACATAGTACAGTATCGCGTCCAAGCTCACGCCTCTCAAATCAAGCGCTGTCGCGCCGTTGATGTTCTCCTCCAGAATCTGCCGCACGGTCTTTCCTTGATCAAGCATTGGCTGCACGTTCTTAATACTCCCGCAAAACTCTAAGATTGTCTCAAGGCAGACCGCCAAATCAGAGTTATCTTCTCCCCGCTGTTTCCCTGTGATTGCCATAATCTGATTCCGGGTGCTGCGCGAAGAGCGTTTCCAGATATAGTCGCCGTTCTGGTTGACCACAGTCCCGCTGATGCTGTAGGCGAGGTTAATCGCCTCCGACTCGTGGGTGAATGTGCCGTCAATCCCATATTTTCCATATACATAATAACGGCTTACAGGCTGCTTGATCTCCACCGCAAGCTCTCTTGCACCCTCAAATAACACCTGTAATGGTTTCGTGCTTTTCGGTTTTTTAATCTCCATGCCATTTTTGAGGACAAGCTGGACAATCTTCTCATACGTCTGGGTCACAACCACCTCCGACGAGTTGTATCCAAGCTCGTCTACCAAGTTGTTGACAATCTGGTCGTCTGCCGTGCTGGTGTAGCTGCCATCTTCCTGCTTCACAACCCGCATGAGCGAGATTAAGTTCTCCTCGATTACTGCCTCTGTCACATAAATTCCCTCTTGGGAGTACGTCTTTAGCACCTCACCGCGCTCGTTTTGAATATAGACCGTATTCATCGGAAAGGTCACAGAGCCTGAAAAGTCAATACGGATATCGTCATACTCCGCGACACCGTAAATCAGATCCTCCTCTATAAACCCAAGCGGCAGCATACGGCTGGTGCCTGATGTCTCGATTTCCTGCGTCTCCCCGGTGTTGAGGTTCATCAAAATCAGCTTCGTACAGTCATACGCGTCGGCTGAGTTCTGCCACACCAGCATCTTGTTGGTATGGGACACCTGAAAACTGCCCTGCTGCAAATTCTGGGCAATCTCCTCACACGTGAGCTTCATCAAGTCAACCGCCAGAATCGAACCGTCCAGATACATATAAAATATTCCATTCTTATTAATATAAGAAAGCTGCTCCATATCCGTTTTGAGTGTCGCATATGCCTTGTTATATGGAATAAAGATTAACTCCTCGACGGTGTTGAGCATGCCATTGTACTCATAGACCTGCACGCCGATACTGCCCTCATGCCGCCCGCGGTTCATATAGCCGTACACCATAAAGCGCACATTCTCTGTCTCGTCCACATTCAGAATCTTGATATCATGGTTGTCGTAATTGCTTCGGGGGTCGTCGCCGTCATAAAAACTGAACAGATACGCGATTTTCTTGTCCGCCGCATGATAACAAAACAACTGGTTTTCATTGACAAAGGCAAGATTTGAGCCGCCGTCGCTCTCCATCATCTGCACATTGCTGTCGCGGATACCCAGCATAATCTTGCTGCCCCCGTACACATCTGCCGCGGGGTCAAAGATTTGGTTCATACTGCGCTCATAGTCGAGCAGATACGTCCTGTCCGGCGTGTGGCGGATTCTGAAAAACTCCACCACATTGTACTGGTCTGTCTTTTTCCCTTCTTTTGTCTGCACTCTGTAGTGCATTCGGATAGACGCAGTCTGTGACTCAATCTCGCTAATCACAATCTGCGGCTTTGAGATTTGGGACACATTTAAGTCTGCCCATGTAATCTGCTTCAAGCTGCTATGAATATCGACATGGCTCAGCGTCGTGTTATCGCCCTTTGAATTGGGCTCAAGATAGGTCACAAGGTCCTTTGCGCGCTCCTTATCAAAAGTCTTGTCATGAAACTCTCTGACAAAGAGCAGCTTCTCATAGGTGTTGTATCCCTCGCTGTCAATAATGCGCGTGTAGTACCGCACTGTCTCATTCTGGATTTTCAACATCAGTATCCAGTTGTACTCAACCCCCGTCTCAATCAAATCCTTGATGGTCACTGTCGCCTGAATCCTGTCATCGGTTTCTTTGTAATCGCTGACCTTTGTTTTTTCAACAAGGCGCGCACCGTCTATGCTTCTCACCTCAAAGGTGATATCGCTGATTTCATTGCCGTATTTGTCGATCACAAATCCAAGTGTCCGCCCGTCTCCAAGCGGTGTGATCGTATCCCTGAAAAAGCTGCCGTCCATCTCCTGCCGCAGTCCGTGCAAATAATTGTACGCAATCCCCTTCGTGGTGATGTGCACCAGCGGCAGCGTTGCCTGTGCCATGTTCGTCGTCAGTTCCTTGTTTCCCTGATTATAGATACTGCTGCTCACAAAAAGCGTGATGACAAAAACCACAATGCAGACTGCCAGTTTGCTGATAACCTTCTTCATATACTCAACTCCATCTATTCAACCTGTTCCAATAATGTCTGAAGTGTGGGGCTGATATGCAGAAATTCCTCCAGCAGCGCAAGCTCCTCTTGCATCTTTGCCCCTGCATGGTATTTCATGTGATTTTTCCGTACTGCCCGTATCAGAATATTTTTGGGCGTGTGTTCCATATCAATAAATTCAAGTATCTGTGTGTCATATCCGTACTGTTCTAACAAGTTTGCCCGCACCGCGTCTGTCATAAGCGCCGCCATGCGCTCTTTGACCAGCCCGTACCGCAGAACCGGCGCGAGCGCGTCACACGCAAGCTGGCGGTTCATCTCATGCTGACAGCAGGGAACCGATAAAATAACGCGTGCATTCCACTGTACTGCCCTCGCGAGTGCATAATCTGTCGCCGTATCGCAGGCATGAAGTGTCACCACCATATCGACACATCCGTTATTTTTATACGATCCAATCTCTCCTACTTCAAATTTTAACCCATTATATCCCAATTTATCCGCCAGTGCCTGACAGTCTGCAATAACATCTGTTTTTAAATCAAGCCCGACAACCGCAATATCGTAACCGTTCATGATTTTCAGATAATAATACAGCGCAAACGTCAGATACGACTTCCCACAGCCAAAATCTATGATTTTAAGCTGCCCCTCCCCTTTGGGAAGATTGGGCAGGATATCGCGCACAAATTCAAGATAACGGTTGATCTGGCGGAACTTATCGTACTTTGCCTTGAGCACCTTTCCCTCTGCATTCTGCACGCCGAGCGCCACCAAAAACGGCACAGGCTTGTCCTGCGGTAAAATATACTGCTTCTGTTTATTATGTGATAAATCCAAGTCCTTCGTTTGCGCCAAAACCTCCTGTTCCTTGATGGTCAGTTTTCCCTTCCTGCTCACAAGCACCGTCAGTTTATGGCGCTCTGCGGAGAGCTCAAGCTGCCTGAAATCGGCTGCCAGCGCTTCTGTAATCAATGGCGGAAGCTCGTCTGGGCTGAGATTCTGGTGGTATGCCTTGGTTCCTACAAACCTCTCCGCCTGATAGGACAGCGCCTCCTTTCTAAGCACTGGACGTATGCGGAGTTTCTGAATCCGTTCCCGGTCGCGGGGATTACTCAGCGTTGCACCAAGAATAAGCTCATTTTGTTCAATATACTTCATTAACACTTGTCTTAATTTTTCCATAAGCATCATTGTAGCATGATTTTTTCTGCATTGAAACCCTAAAACGGAAATTTATGGTTATTTAAAAATTTGCAAAAACATATTGACATTCTTTTCCAAATGTATTATTGTATTAGTGTATTAAGCAAATGATACACAAGGAGGTAAACAAATGGCATGGCAAATGAATTCTGACCGTCCGATCTATTCACAGTTATATGATAAAATTCTCATTCGCATTGTGTGCGGAATCTACAAGGCTGGAAACCGCCTTCCAAGCGTGCGCGAGCTGGCTGCGGAGGCAAGCGTCAATCCCAACACGATGCAGCGGGCTTTCTCTGAGCTTGAACACAGCGGGCTCATCGTGACGCAGCGAAACAGCGGCCGCGTTGTGACTGAGGATCTTACGAAAATAGAAGAAGCCAAACACCAGCTTGCACTGGCGCAGGTAAACAGCTTCTTTGCCAACATGCGTGAGCTTGGCTACAATGACCACGAAATCTTAGAGCTGGTCAAAAGCATTATCCAATAAATTGATCTGAGGAGGGAATCACTATGGATACCAATCAAACCAACAACATTCCAAAAGACGCTGTATATGTAGAGTCCAATATACCGCTTTTGCAGCTAAATGATCTGTGCAAGTGCTATCCGGGCATGGGAACCTATATGTCTGTCTTTCACATGAACCTTATTATTCCAAGGGGGCGCATCATCGGGCTTCTGGGGCCAAACGGCTGCGGCAAGACGACACTCATCAAGATGATCAACGGGCTTCTTGCGCCGACAAGCGGCAATGTGCTGATCAATGGCATGTCACCGTGCCCTGCGACCAAGAAGGTCATCTCTTACCTGCCAGAGCGCACGTATCTGGACAATGGCATGAAAGTCTCGCAGATGGTCGAGTATTTCGCTGATTTTTATGAGGATTTTTCGACAGAAAAAGCTTATGGAATGCTGGGCGCGCTTGGAATCAGCTCAGACGCGCGCCTCAAGACGCTCTCCAAGGGCACGAAGGAGAAGGTACAGTTAATTCTCGTGATGAGCAGGCAGGCGGATCTCTACATTCTCGATGAGCCGATCGCCGGCGTGGACCCCGCAGCGAGGGATTATATTCTGCGCACGATCATCACCAACTACAATCCGGGTTCAACCATTATCTTGTCAACGCATCTGATATCCGACATTGAAAATGTGCTAGATGACGTGATTTTTATGAAAAACGGCTCTCTGATGCTGTACACATCGGTTGATTCAATCAGAAGCCAGATGGGCAAATCCGTAGATACGTACTTCAGGGAGGTATATGCATGTTAGGAAAACTTATAAAATACGAGTGGAAGGGACTGCGTTTCCCTCTAATGATCATGATGATCGTGCTGGCAGGCACCATGATTCTGACCTGCGGCGTCATTCTCACCATCAACCCCAAACTTGACGAGACACTTGCATGGTATTCTGTGATGGCACTGATGCTTTCTATCTTTTTATATTACTTTGGCATCATAGGCTGTACGCTGGGAACGACGCTCATCGTCGTCGTGCGTTTTTACAAAACCTGCTACACGGACCAAGGCTATCTGACCCACACGCTGCCTGTGACGCCACACCAACTGTTAAACAGCAAGATTCTTGCCGCCATTTTCACGCATCTTTTGATGATATTTGCCATCATACTAAGTATCTTCATCATTTTGCAGGTTGGTATACACCATGTATTTTCTTTTATCCCGGATTACAGCTATGCGGAACTGCGCCATGAATTTTCAATCGTGTTTGCGGATATTCTCGACAGCTTCGAGGACGAATTTGGCCTCCGCCTTGGCTTATACATCGCCTACCTTTTATTTTATTGTATCGTTGGTGTCATCTCCAATGTCATCACGCTGTTTGGCTGTGTATCGCTGGGACAGCTCTATGCGAAACACCGCATTGTCGGTGCGATTGCCGCATACTTTCTCTTGCAGTTTGTCATGATGATCATAGGATATATCACATCCATTCCTATGTACACCAGAATGCTCGCGGGAACCTACTATGACAATGCCACTGTCTTTGGCATCATGTCGCCGACCATGAATATGTCGCTGCTCACTACAGTGCTGCTGGCCGTTGCCATGTACTTCGTCAATCTGCACATGATGACCAAAAAACTGAATCTGGAATAAAAAAACGCGCAGGCTCAACAGTCTGCGCAATTTTTTATCACAAAGCCCTCATCTGTTCTAACCGCTCATGCAGCTTACGGATTCTTTCCAGCCTGTCTGCTTCGAGAATCTCCCGCCCGGACGCAAAATACCGTACCTGCCCCCCTGCGGCTTCCTCCGCGGTCTGCGGCGCAAGCGCCCCTTTGGCAGCAAGCACGCGCATCAACTGCCTCACCGTGCCAAGGCTCCCGTCAATAATGTGGATTCCCTGCGGCAGCAGCGCCCGGAAGGTATCTTTAAAGTAATTGAAATGCGTGCAGCCCAGCACCAGCTCGCCATACTGTTCGAGCACATATCCCGCAAATTTTTCTTGCAGATAGGCTGTCACGCGGGCTGACACAAACTCTCCCTGCTCCGCAAATTCCACCAGCCCCGGAAGTTCCAGCATATCGACCAGATGTTCATCGTCCACACGCTCGACCAGCTTTTGCAGCCGTTTCTCATGAACCGTTAGCGGCGTTGCCACCACCATCACGCGCTTTCCATCGCTCTCCGCCACCGCTGGCTTGACTGCCGGCTCTATGCCGATGATTGGCAGTTCACAATATTTGCTGCGCATCTGCTCTGCTGCCACCGCCGTCGCCGTATTGCACGCAATCACCACCGCCTTGCACTCCTTTGCCAGCATAAAACGAATGACTTCGTCCACGTAGGAGACTACCTGCTCCCTGCTCTTGGTGCCATACGGGACATGATCTATGTCCGCATAAAAGATAAAATTTTCCTGCGGCATTAGCAGCAATGCCTGATGCAGCAGCGTCATGCCGCCAATCCCCGAATCAAATATCCCGATACACATAATTACTCAATATTTTCTCCTTCTTTATTGCTTTTGCTGACATGCTTCCTCTCCGCGTCCGTGTGCACAAAAAACCCGCAAATCCATGTAGATCTGCGGGCGTTATTGAGAGAGCGAATAGCGAGTCTAGCTCGCTTACGATGTAAGCTAAATCATTTTCTGTGCCAAATGTCCCAATACCCATCCTTTTCACAAAGAGCTACCAAAACATTATTCCTGCACGTTTCTATATTTAAGTTCATTTTACTTTAATTGCGTCTTAACTTTAAGTACTCAATGATTATATAACATAAATCTTCATTTGAAAAGTATTTTTTAGGTGAAATTTACTTTTCATTAGAATTTGCCATGTTTTGCCCATCATATTTATTCAATTCTATGAATGCATCTCTATTTGCTCAAAATAAATGCATACTTTTCACATAATTTTGCACATATTTGCACACTAATTTTATTCTGATGTACTGTTTATTCTTTCTCATGCCCGTGTTCTTTTTCCTCCTGCCGCCTCTCGCCCTCCGCGTCAAGCAGCCCAAGCTCCAGCTTTTTCACTCGAAACTGAACGTCCTCGAGCAGTTTGCGGTTTGCGGAGATGATATCTGCCTGCATTCCTGTCACCAGTGTCTGAAAACCAATAATAATCATCATCGCCGCCAGAATCAGTGACTGCGTATGGCCTGAGCCGTCCCCGCTGAAAAAGAACAGCAAAAAACGCACGCCGATCGCTGTGCCAAACAGAATAAACACGGCGCTGATCAGCGTAAAAATTTTCATCGGCTTGTACATCAAAACGGCGCGCAGTATCGTCAGCACGGATTTCTTGATGTAGCCCCCCATGGAATTCATCAGCCTTGATTTGCGCAGCTCAGGATTCGTATGTACAGGCACCGAGGTGATCGCCATCTTGTTTCTGCCCGCCTGCACGATGGTTTCCAATGTATATGTATACTCATTGTGCACGTTGACGCGCATCGCCGCCTTCTTGCTGTAGGCGCGAAAGCCGCTGGGCGCATCGGGGATATCCGTCTTGGACGCCGCGCGCACCACCCAGCTTCCCAATCGCTGCAATTTCTTCTTGACAAACGAAAATTCTTCAATCTCGTCAATCGGGCGCTCACCGATCACAATGTCCGCCTTTTTCTCCAAGATGGGCTGCACCAGCTTCTCGATATCCGCACCGCTGTACTGGTTGTCCGCATCAGTGTTCACGATAATGTCCGCGCCGTTGCGCAGTGCCAAGTCAATCCCCGCAAGAAATCCCTTCGCAAGCCCCAGATTCCGCTTAAAGTGTACAACATAATGCACGCCCCACTCCAAGGCAATGCGCTCTGTGTCGTCGTCGCTTCCGTCATTTATGATCAGGTACTCGATCTCGTCAATCCCGTCAATGTGGCGCGGCAGATCATTCAACGCGATCTCTAATGTCTCCGCCTCATTGTAACAAGGGATTTGTATGATTAATTTCATTTTAATCTCCATTCCGCCGCTCAGACAAAAATGAACTGCGCTTTTTCACACGATTTACTTTAAATTTTTTTATGATACAAAACAATTTTATATCGCATTGCGGCATGTGTCAAGGTGATAAAAATTGGCAGGGCTGCTTAGGAACTGTAGATGAGAAGCGGAATCAGACTGCACAGAAGGAAAATCATCGCCAGTGAAAGCCCTACCGAATAAAACGGATACGTAAATACTGCATAAGCCGCCTGCACTTTGATCAACTGAAAGCTTCCATATAAGACAGCGCTGCCCAGTGTCAGCACCAAGACTGCGGTGAGAAAGGCATACGTGCTGCCCTCAATTAACAGCATGTGCCTCAACTGCCTTCTCGTCATGCCGATGCTCTCGAGCACAGCCAGTTCCCTGCTTCTGCTATGGACACTCACATACATCATATTTATAAAATTCATCAAGCCAATTCCCAGCAAGATTACGCTGATTGCATTTCCTAAGAACGTGATGCCGCGAAAACTGGCTTTCAGATCCTTGATTTTTTCAAGCTTCGAGGTCACTGTGACGCCGCTGTAATCTGCCAAGACCGCATTGACAGCCGCCAGCGCCCGCTCTGAGGAATCAGTTTGCAACGCAATCCTGTTGATCTCTGCCGCGGCGCCAATCTGCTCCAGCCATTCCCGGCTGGCATAAATATTGGGGGCAATGAGCGTCTTGCCGTCCTCTCTGAACTTCGCAGACAGATAATACGGCGCTAGTGTTACAGTATAATTTTCTCCATTCAATAACAGCTCAATCGTTCCATTGATGTCAGTCCCCTCATAGGGCACAATCGTTGCTGATGCGCAAAAAACGAGGTTTCCATTACAAAAATCGTCATAAGAAAAATCATCATAGGAAAAATCATCTGAATTCCCCATCAGTTCAACTGCTTTATAAAAATCCTGCTCACCAATTCCGTATAGATACGTCTGGTACGTATTTCCCTGAACATACTGCTCCGCTGCGCTCTGCGGAACCGTCCCCGCACTGCAAAAATCAGCACAGTACTGTTCAAAAATATGGTCTGTGTCAAGTATCCACTGCCCATCAAGTTTTGTGGTGTAAGATACCTCCTGCACACCCCAAGCAGCCTGTAAATCAGCCAGCACGCGGCGGCTGAGCGCTGTCTGCGCGCCCGCTGTAATCACTACGTCGTCCTCCATGTATTCGTCAGCCAGATAAGAGACATCTAAGCCCGCCAAAATGCCATTCACAACGACAAACAGGCTGATTCCCAAAAACAAAGACGCAAGTACCAGTACTGTTCCTTTTTTGTCGCGGAAAACATTTCGTACAGCCATTCGAAATACTTTATTCCCGCGCGCCGTTCTGCTGCTCTTTTTCCTTGGCGCATCTACCGCCGTGTAGCGCTGGGCCTCAATCGGGGATACCATGCTCGCAATTCTGGCTGGCTTCCTGCTGCTCACCAGCGCTGTGATAAATGAAAACACTGCCGCTCCTGCATATACAAGCGGCGAATACGACGGCGAGATGGCATGGTCCATAATCAGCTCGCCCGCTAGTGTCCGTATGCCAAAAGGAACGATAACAAAGACGGTGGCGGCACTGAATGCCAAGCCTGAAAGAATCCCCCAAAAGCTCAGTACCCTGACTTGGCGGTCAATCATTTTCCGCATCTGCCGTTTGGTCATTCCAAGCGTTTTGAGCTGCCCATACAGTTGAATATCCTTTGTCACCGAAATATAAAAGACATTGTAAATCAGCAAAGAGCCGCACACCATAATGGTGACAATCATTCCAAGCGCTGCGGCAAGCGGGCCTGCACTATGTTTGCTGCTGCCGGCTTTTGACAAATCCGTCAGCTCCTGTAGCGCATTGAGGGGCTCAAGACCTGCGTATAGCTGATCAATGCCCTCCGCAGAAACAGTGAGCGACAACGCACTTTTGGTATTGGTTTCATTGGCAACAGAAGTTTGCCAAAAGTCTGCTGCAATATAGGCAACAGCGTTATCATACAGTTTGTTGCTACTGTAATCCTCATACCAGCCGCACAGTGAAAATGTAAAATCCTCCGCTTCTGACAGCGGCTGCCAGTGAATATCCGTATAGCCATAACGGAATGAAGCGGTGATTGACTGCCCCAGAACTGGCTCCGAAATCCCCATGCGCTCCAGAACCCATGACGGCAGCATGATTTCATTACCAGAAGCCGGATACTGTCCGTTTATCGTTCCAACGGCGGGAGCAATATGCTGTTCCCACTCAGCCGTATCGCACCAGCGCAGCAAAATACTATTGATGCGGGGATACGCTGTAGTGTCAATAAAACCAATCTGGCGGCTGATTCCGATCGACTTCACATTGTTGTCTTGCTGTAATGCCAAGAGCTGCTGCTTGGACGGGTTTGTCAAAATAATGTCCGCTGTGGTGCCATTGAGCATTTGCTGCTGCCTACCCGCGCTTTTGAGGTATCCGCTGCCAATGCTGATAATCGAGGAAATCAGAAACGTTGTCATTGCGATTGCAATAATGACAAAAATGTTGCGGCAGCGGTTTCCCCTCATCATTTTCTCTGCGAGCACGTTGATTTGTCTGCGCGTATCATTATAAAACATAAGCCTGCCTCCCCCCTAGTTGTCATCATTTCGGAGGAGTTTTCCATCCTCTATGCGGATAATACGGTCCGCAAGCTGGGCAATCGCATCATTATGGGTAATCATGACCACCGTCTGATGAAATTTCATGCTGGTGAGTTTCAGAAGCGAAAGTACGTCCTGACTGGTTTTGCTGTCGAGATTTCCCGTTGGTTCATCGGCAAGAATGATTTCTGGTTTGGCCAGCAGTGCGCGGGCAATCGAAACGCGCTGCTGCTGTCCGCCCGAAAGAGTGTTTGGCAGATTTTCAAGCTTATCGCTTAACCCCAGCAGCTCTACAATCTTTGCCATCAGTCTCTCGTCTACCTTTTTTCCATCTAATTGAACTGGAAGTACTATATTTTCATAGGCATTCAGAACAGGCACTAAGTTATAATTCTGAAATACAAATCCAATATGGCGGCGCCGAAACACCGTGAGCTGTTCTGCGCTTTTCTCGGAAATGTCCTTGCCATTGATCAGTACCTTGCCAGATGTGGGCGTGTCCAGAGCGCCCATCATGTGTAAAAGTGTTGACTTGCCAGAGCCGGAAGTGCCGACAATCGCAACAAATTCTCCCGCGCTGATTTCAAGGCTCACGCCGTCGAGCGCCTTGACCACGTTCCCGCCCTGCTGGTAATACTTTTTCAAATTCACCGTTTGTACAATTGGCATCATACATACCACCTTTCTTGTTTTCATACTTCCATCATAAAACAAAAAGGTCACGAGAATGTCGCCGTCTGTCAATTTTCCGCCGAAAAATCATTTGGCAGATAAACCGTAAATGCCGAACCCTTTCCGACCGCAGATTTTACTTCAATGTGCCCGCCCTGCTTGGCAATAATCTCTCTGGCAAGATACAGTCCAATCCCAATCCCCTCTGTATTGTGCACTTCCGGCGCTCTGTAAAACCGCCTAAAGACTGCCCCTTGCGCGCGCTCTGGAATGCCGCGGCCGGTATCTGTGATACTGATTTTTGTATACGCTTCCCAGCGCACTGCGCTCACCCGAATGCTTCCTCCTGACGGCGTGTACTTTACTGCATTTTCCAAAATATTAAACAGCGCTTCCGCGGTCCATTTGGGGTCATGAGGAACACACAGATCACTCGGACAATTTACAATGACCTGTAATTGCTTTTCCTCCGCCTTCAGAAAAATACTGCCTAGGGCGCGCGCCAGCGTCTCATATACAGATAACATCTGCTTTTCCAAGGCAATAACCCCTGTTTCCAAACGGGAGGACTGAATCATGGTACGCATCAGAAAGTCCAGCTTGTCTAGCTGAATATTCATGGCTTGCAGGTATTCTATTTGCTCACAGCGGGGAAACTCCTGTTCTATGAGCGTCTCTGCTGCCATTTTCAAATTTGTCATCGGCGTTTTGACCTGATGGGATATGTCGGAAACCATGCCCTGCAAGTCAGCTTGCTGCTCCTCAATTCTTTGCTGGTGGCTGCGCAGCATCTGATACAAACGGCTTAGCTGGTGGCTGATGCGGTCAAACATGGTATCGTCATCAAAAATCAGCCGCGGCACCGCGCGCTCCTGCATCATCTCATCAATAGTCTGGCAGACCTCCTCCGTAAAAGACGCCATTCTGTTATGCACAACACGGACAAAAATAAATCCCCATACGCCTAAGACCGCCGCCGTTATCACACAGCCTAAAACGGCGTCGATACTTTGCGTGAGGAAAAAAAGACCACTGCACAGGACAAGCATTGTGCTCAAAACACCTGCGCCAATCAGCCAATAAGCTCTTCTCATACTGTATTTCCACCTGTAAACATATACCCCATGCCGTATACTGTTTGAATATATTTCCTGCCGCCCTTTTCAATTTTGCCCCGAATGCGGCTGACCGCTGCCGTCAAGGTATGCTCGTCCACGTAATTTTCCTGACTGTCCCACAAAGATTCCAACAGCTTTTGACGGGTCAGCAATATTTTCTGATTCCTCGTAAAGACTTCAAGCATTCTGTATTCGAGCGGGGCAAACACAATTTCCTCCCCATTGAACGTAGCTCTCACAGAAGAAAAATCAATCATGAGCTGTCCATCATCATAAATTTTGTGCGAAGGTTCTTTCTGTGCGCTCTCCAGCATCGCAAAAATCGCTTTGACTTTATGGCGCAAGACACTGTTCGGAAACGGCTTGGTAATATAGTCGGCAGCCCCCAGCTCATAGCCTTTTATCATATCCTGTTCTAAATCATTTGCAGTCAAAAAAATCACGGGCGTCTGTGCCTTTTCCTTGATTATTTTGCAAACCTCATAGCCCGAACCGTCTGGCAGGTTTATATCCAGAACCACCAAATCATAAATTGCCTGCTGAAAGCATTGGCATGCCTCTGCGACTGTGCAGGCAGAAGTAACCTTGTACCCTTCAGCAAGCAATATATTGGACAACATTTTGTTCAGGGTTGTGTCATCTTCAACCATTAAAATCTGCTTCATATGAATCCCCATGCCGCCGTCGGCGGGTTGAATCGTGATGAAACTTTTTTCTTGCGATTTCGTTGCAGCACTGTGATCATTTATACTGGCTGCAAATCGTTTGCCAAAGTCTCTACTATGGGTAATGGCAAATCCAGATACTCTGAAATTTCTTCAGTTGTCAGTTTTCCTTTTTCGAGCATACGTTTCGCTGCCTCAATTTTCTCGTGATTAATAATTTCTTCCATAATTTTACTCATAACCTTCTCGCCCTCCTTGTCTTTCTTAAAATATCTCGCCCTGTTCGCTAGTTCCTTATAGTTCATTTCATTAGGATTTGCGCAGCTTAAATCCTGCATCAGCTTCCCAAGTGGTGTTTCGTCTTTAATTTCTCCATTTACATAGATGATATTCATTCACGTGTCCTTTGTATTATCGACACAAAACAGTTCTGTGCCATTATCGTAACATAAAAAACCTGTTCTTTCAAACTAAAATTCGTTTATCCCATCTTCGATGTACCTCCCCTATTTTACATGAACACATTGTACTGTGTTTACAGTAATACCACAAAACTGATTTGATAAATTACATTATATTCCATATTTTCACTTGATGCATTGGACAGTTAATCCAAAAAAACAGAGAGCTTTATACTCTCTGCTTTCATAATCCACTATAAAATCAATTATGTCATTTTTAAATCATTCGTACGGCTTTCCACTATACGCAACGGCAGCTTCAAATCTTTCAGAATTTCTTCTTTTGTTATTTCCTCTTCTCCCATAATATTACATATAATTCTATGTCCCTTTTCTATCCCCCATGAAATGTCATACTCTATCCGCTAATTCCCTATAATTCATATCATCCTGAAAGTTGTGTTAGCATTCATTAAACTGAAATAATAAATGGTTCGTCATAATATGGTATTAAGGAATCATGTGTTAAAAACATTATACCTTCTGCTTTTGCTTGTGCAACTAATATTCTATCAAAAGGATCATTATGTTTTGGTGCATCCTTAGGTCGTTTTAATGTTTCCAATACTGAAACATGTTTATTTAAAATAGGCAGCACAATATATCCGTTTTCTTCACATCCCTTTTCCAAAAGATCTCCATTAATGCGAAGTTTATCCGGGTGCAACATATGTTTTATTGTAATTTCCCACACAGATGCAGTGCTGTAAAATATTTCATTTTCTCTATCAAGAATAATATCTCTTGCTCGTTCGGGCAACTTAGGATCATTTAACACAGCCCAAATAGCGATATGTGTATCTATCAGAACTTTCATATATTATTTACCCCAAACATTTCTGCGATTTCACCATTACACTCATCTATATCATAATCTGCATCAATAAGATCCTGACCTTCTAAACTACCAATCCTGTGAATATTGTCTTTAATTATGACTAATTTGTCATTATGCTCTTCCTCAATTTTATCAGGTTTCATAAAACGCAGAATCATATCAAGTAAAAACTGTAAATTTTCATCGGACAAACCATCAAGGGATTGAATCACTTGTTTCTGCAATATTGACATACCAATTACCACCTTTCTACACATAAATTTAGGGCAACACTGAATATTACTTAAAATAATCTTTCCAAAAATTACAATTCTTCTTTTCAAAATAGATTGGATAACGAATCACCAATTATCTATTGAACACTTGATTTTCGATTACACAGATTTCACACTTAAACTTTCTGAATTTAATGTATCTGCAAAATAACGAAAATAAATATCCAAAAGAGATTGGTCAACCCTACTAACATTATATGCAGCAACAAATCTTTCAGCAATATTCTTTCTTACAAAATGCTTATCAGATATCTCTTTTAAAAGATTAGGCGCACATAACTTAACCCAGCTCACATCAAAAAAACTATAATCATAGTTTTCATAATCCATCAGCCATAAAGCAGACTGAATATTTTGTTCTTTCACAATATTGATCAAGCTTTCTGTATCAATGATAAGTCCTCTGAGATATAATTCAACAAGATTAAATATTAATGATTCTTCTTTTTGATCTGGTATTATAAACAGGGAGTCTTTTTCTGATCCACTTTTCAATTTTTGGTTATTATAATGGGAATAAATAACTTGTTCAACATCTTTGTCAGGAACTAATATCTCTGACTTTACCAATAAACAGTAAAAATCCATATCCGCTTTTTCGTTTTTCAACTTCCAATTCTTATATGCCTCACCGATTACATTTTTACACGCATCTCCAACATAAGGAAATACTTCTGCACACAACACTCTGCTTTCATTAGAAATTAATTTTGAAATAGTATCCTTATCATCATACGATTGCTCATACTTTTGACTTAGCCATGCACTTTGAAGAACCAGATTGATGTGCATTAATGACTCAGTTTTATTATCACACAAATACACGAGTTCTTTATCCAAGAACGCTGTAATATATTTAATATTATCATTCGTTATTAAACCTTGTAGCTCAGCATTCTTTCCAAAGCGGATTAGTACATTCTTGTAATCTCTATAATCATTACCGACTATACACTCATTAATCCTTTCAAATGTTTTATCCACTACATCACCATTAAGCTTGCAATACCCCAACAACAAAACTGCCTTCCAAAATACATTATCTCCTAAAAAGATGCTCTTTATTGGCCGCTTTTTATATTTAATAATGACAGTCAATAAGTAATCTAAGGCATCATCTTCCATTGGTAAGTTTATAGTAATGTTTTGCAGCATTCTTTGTAAATTATTTAACTCTTCATATCTAAGAGCTATCATCAGATCAAACCTGCTTAACTTGTTCGCATGTACATTCCCACTTCTACTTTTGATGATATAATCAAAGGAATCCATGTCAGCTGTCATTACTGATCCAAAGATACTTTGAAAATATATTCTAAAAATTTCTCTATTTTCTACATATTGATCAACTGCCAGTTGATTTAAAGTAATATAACTATAATAGTCCTCCATACTTCTTCTCATAGAAGCAAACGCTGCTGTTCCACTGAAAAATATATAGTTTGCTTTAGCCTGTTCCCTTACTTTTTCAGATGTCAGATATGCATCTTGAAATAATGTGTAAGCTATCTTAAATGTATAAATATCTTTCAAAGCTTTGTTATTACCACCAAAATCAGGCAAACTTCTATAGGTTCTGTCTAAATTGATTGCTTTGATTTCTTCGCTTACTATCTTGGCATCCTCAGAGTCAACACCACTAATTACACCATCTCTGCCAATAACCATTTTTCCAATATAAAAACGATTCATTTCAGCTATAAAATATTGAAAATATTCTTGATGTCTATAAAAAATGCTTGCAGCCATTTTAAAACAATTATAAGCAACAAGGTATTCTTTTAACACATAATTGATATACCCTTGCTCCATATATAATTGGGGGCTGCTCTCTGCGAGGTGAGCGTTATTCTTATCAATAATATTTTCTAATACCTGATAATCAAAAGTATTGATCGCCTCAATCCATTCAGGCATATCATAATTTGCTAATTCTATACAATCGCGATGCCTGCCACTTTTATTCTCTAACGGGTTATGTAATTCTATATAATGCACACCACTTTTAGCAAGAATATCTAAAATTGTCTTTATCTTCCCCTTATCATGTTCCTCAGGTTTGAAATTTTCCAACAACTTATTGATACGCTCTTTTTTTTTCCATTTCTTCCTCATTTGCTGTCTGATTATTATGTGCTAAGCTAATCATTGTATACTGTTCATACGCAAGATTCCTGATAATTTTACCAGACTCATCAAGACCTTTCCCTATATCAAACTCACTGATATATCCATCATTAACGTTGAGATCAACCTTATAAAAAGCAGCATTAATATACCGATCACTGACAAAATTCATATATTTAAACGGTTTTAAATCATCATATAATTCATCTAACTTTGTAAGCTTGTCTTCATGTAACAACCATTTAAGCATATTAAGAAGATTTAATGTTAAATCAGTCTTTTTAAACTCTGTCTTCAGCTGAACAGATGCATACAACACATTAATCCCAAAGTTTTTATAATAATCAGCCTCATTAGTATCATATTCTTTACCAGATTCAATTAAATATGCCCTTTGAAAGTCCCCATCAAGGATATCTTTTGCCCATGAAAAAATCTGTTTAATATCTGGATCACTAAAAGAATAACCCAAAAACAAAACAACCTTAGTGCCAATAATAGATTTCACATAATTCTCAATCAGTCTAAAATTTCGTGAATATGAGAGATAATCATCTTCTTTCAATACAAAATTGTCACTTTCAAAATCGCCGTGTATTTTAATAAGTTCTTTTCCGCCTTTTCTATATGGAAGGTCTGCATCTTTGCTAACAACACAGATAACCTCGCTGTTATCTTCTGCTGCCATTTCAATCAAATTGTCATAATTCGTTGTAATAATTGTATGGGTATTGAACTCAATTATTTTATCATGAATCTTATGCTTTGAGAGAAAATCTCCGTGCCGAAATACTTTTCGCATTAGCTTTGTATACTCTTTTTTACCTCTGGCATTGAAATAATACTGTGGAATGCGAAGGAAATCAAGTGGCTCATCAGAAATACCTAGATGAGTCGCAATTTCCTTTACTGCTTGCCCCCATGTAGGCATACCAGAACATATGGAGGCTCCAGCCCCAACAAATATAACCAATTGTCCGTCATGCCTTGCCTCATTAATAATTTTTTTAGATTCGGTATAATGATTTAAAATCCCATTGTCGTTTATCACAATTAATTTACTCCTGTATTCTTCATTCTCAATTACATTGTTCTCTAATTAGTACAAATTGTCCTACTAAGCCTTTTTCCTGCAATTTCGTTGCAGCACCGCACTCTTAAACGCCTTCATCATAGCAGATGACAACTCCTCACAATCTTCATCAAATATAATAGGACTGTTTTTTGCTTCCTCAATTTCTTTCAATTGTTCTTGTGTGGGCTTTTGCCCATTCTCAATAATAAATGTCTTGGTCACAATACAAGCTCCTTTCCACATTTATTGCAAGTCTGACTGAAATCAATAGAATTGTATCTTTACTTTCTATAAATACCACAAATAATACATCACCATCTTGCCTATCGCACTATACCGATCTTCATCAACACTATGTTCAAAATCAAACATTTCTATATAATATGGATCGTCAAAAACATATGCTGCTGTTTCACAGGAAATCTTATGTTTTTCTTTGTTTATGATATTTTTATCTTCATCTCACTCAAATTTCATATCAATTATTCCTCTTTAGCTGTTTTATATGGATAGTATAACATCAATTAACATGTTCATCAATCGCATTTTCTCCCCATCACTTTACAATACACCACCGCCACCACTGTACTAAAAAACGTCGCCACGATCGCAGGCGCTATGACCGCCGCTGGATTCGTACTCCCATACTGGCTGCGATAAGCGATAATATTCACTGGTATCAACTGCAATGACGAGATATTCATCACAAGAAATGTACACATTTCATTGCTCGCAGCCCTTGCCTCGCAATTTTGCAAACTGCCCAAAGAACCAGACGCCGCTGTAACCACAAATTCATTGTTCCCGCGCGCCCTCTCCAGCTCCTCCAAGTCGCTCATCGCCCTAAGCCCCGCCGGCGTCGCCGCCCAGCCAAGCCCTAATATATTCGCCACAAAGTTCGCCGACAGCGAATCCCAAGCCCTATGACCTTTGGGAATCTGAGGGAACAAGAAACGCATAAATGGCGCGATCAGCCTTGTGAGCCCTGATATGACTCCGGCTTCTCCCGCCACTTCCATCAGCCCTGTCCAAAATGCAACAATGCCAAACATTGATATGCCAAGTGTGACTGCCTCCTTGGAGGACTGTAGCACCGCGTCTGTCACCGCCTGCATATTTCCTGTCACGACACCAAAGATAATCCCAATGATGAGCATACCGCCCCAGATGTAATTCATCATAGTTCTTAACACCCTCATATTACTCTTGATTCATCCTATGAAAAAAATCAGTAAAATATGTTATGATGCCAATCAGATCTCAGGTTTATATTGAAAATGAGTTGATTTTCCAGAACGAACATCTGCCCATACTGCATTTTTTATGATATAATAGGCTTGCTGTTTTGCACATAGGCAGGAAATTCTTCTGCTTGTATGCAGAGGCATCTTGGAAACATGAATGAACAACAAATAAGGAAGGTTAAAAATGAGTATATTAAATGTTGAAAATCTCTCACACGGTTTTGGCGATCGGACAATATTTACAAACGTGTCCTTTCGTCTCCTAAAGGGGGAACATATTGGTCTGGTGGGTGCCAACGGCGAGGGGAAATCCACTTTTATGAACATTATTACTGGAAAGCTCATGCCAGATGAGGGCAAGGTCGAGTGGTCCAAAAATGTGCGCGTCGGCTATCTGGACCAGCACACGATACTGGAAAAGGGCATGTCCGTGCGGGCTGTGCTCTCCTCCGCCTTTGATTTCCTGTATGAAATGGAACAGCGCATGAATGAAATCTGTGACAAGATGGGCGACGCCTCTGAGTCAGCTCTTGAGGCATACATGGAGGAGCTTGGCACAATTCAAGAACTGCTAGACCAGCACGACTTTTACATGATTGACGCCAAAGTAGAGGAAGTGGCGCGCGCGCTAGGCATTCTGGAAGTCGGTCTGGACACCGATGTGACAGACCTAAGCGGTGGACAGCGCACGAAAATTTTACTTGGAAAGCTGCTGCTCGAGAAGCCCGATATCCTGCTTTTAGACGAGCCGACAAACTATCTCGATGCAAATCACATCGAATGGCTGAAGCGCTATTTACAGGAGTATGAAAATGCGTTTATTCTGATATCGCATGACATTCCCTTCCTAAACAGCGTCATCAATATCATCTACCATATGGACAATGCCGAGCTGACACGCTATGTCGGGGATTATGACAAGTTTCAGGAAGTCTATGCGATGAAAAAAGCGCAGCTTGAAGCTGCCTACAACAAACAGCAGAAAGAAATTGCAGACTTAAAAGACTTTGTGGCACGCAACAAAGCGCGCGTGGCAACAAGAAATATGGCAATGTCACGCCAGAAGAAGCTTGACAAGATGGACGTGATCGAGCTTGCCTCTGAGAAACCCAAACCGGAATTTCGCTTTAAGGAGGCGCGCACAAGCGGACGGTATATTTTTACTGCCAAAAGTCTTGTGATCGGCTACGATGAAGCCCTGTCCAAACCGCTTGACATCTCGATGGAGCGCGGACAGAAAGTCGTACTCACCGGTGCAAACGGCATTGGTAAGACAACCCTGCTCAAAAGCATCTTAGGACTGATTCAGCCTCTAAACGGCGGTGTGGAATTAGGAGATTATCTGGAAATCGGATATTTTGAACAGGAGATGGACCAGTCTGTCGCCACCACCTGCATAGAGGAAATCTGGAATGAATTTCCGTCCCTCACACAGTACGAAGTGCGCTCTGCCCTCGCCAAGTGCGGGCTGACAACCAAACACATTGAGAGCAAGGTAAAAGTGTTGAGCGGCGGCGAGCAGGCAAAGGTACGGCTGTGCAAGCTCATCAACAAACCGACAAACATCTTGCTTTTAGATGAGCCGACAAATCATCTTGATGTCGATGCAAAAGCAGAACTAAAACGTGCGCTTCGAGAATACAAAGGCAGTATCCTGATGGTATGCCACGAACCAGAATTTTATGACGGGCTTGCCACCGATATTTGGGACTGCTCACAGTGGAGTACAAGGATTTAAAATTGATTGTAGCAGCCTTTCACTTTACATTCCGTCACCATTTTATTATAATGTAGATAGATACAATCTCTAAACGACAAGAATAGATGCACAAACCTCACTCAAGATGCTCGCATCAAAAACCAAACTGTATCCATTGATTGTTTTACATTCAGAAAGGAGGCCGGACTATGTGGGGCGGATTTAACTCATTCAGAGACCCAACTCGCAACGCAGTGCTTACTTCACGCTTCATGGAGGAGGACTTAAAGCGCAATGCCGGACAAAACATTTCAAACAGAGAGCGAATGGCTGCGTATGTTGTAATCGTGTTGTTGACAGGAATGATCTGTGGTATTCTGGCACTATTTAAGTTTGGTTAATTAAATCGCGGCGCGGGCAGCTTTTGCTGCTTATTTCCTCTCCGCGTCCGTGTGCAATCGAGTAGGGGAATGACCTTTTACCCTACTCCCGCGCCGGGCACCCGTCAGCTTCTGCTGACATGTTTCCTTGGGGTGCCCGTGTGCAATCGAGTAGGGAGATGACCTTCTACCCTACTCCCGCGCCGGACGCAGGCAGCTTTTGCTGCTTATTTCCTCTCTGCGTCCGTGTGCATAAAAAGATGGATACGGCGTTTCTGCCATATCCATCTTTTTATTGTCTAGTATAAAGATTCGATTCTGATGTAATTTGATTTAAAATGTAAATATTGCTGCTGTGAGCGGCGGCAATGAGAATGCAATGTGATAATCCCGCTTATCGCACAATCCCTTCTTCGCCTTAATCAGCTTTGGAATCTTGTTGCCGTTTCCGCCAAACTTCTCCTCATCAGAATTGAGCAGCAGCTTGTACTGTGTATTCATCGGCACACCGACCTTATATTTCGGATACTCAACCGGCGTCATATTGATAACGAAAAGCATGTGCTGTTTGCCGTCCTTGGTTCTTCTGACAAAGCTGTAGATGCTGCGCTCTGTATCATCTGCATTCATCCACTCAAAGCCCAGCCAGTCATTGTCAATCTCATAGAGGCAAGGGCTCTTTCTGTAGAGCTGCAAAAGCTCGCTCATGTAATCATGCATACCCTTGTTAAAAGGCTCCTGCAATAAGAACCAGTCAAGCTCTCTGGCCTCGCTCCACTCGCGCTCCTGTCCGAACTCCTGACCCATGAACAGCAGCTTCTTGCCCTCATGGCCAAACATAAACGTATACAGATTTCTAAGGTTCGCATACTTGTCGATCTCGTAACCCGGCATCTTGTTGACCATCGAACATTTCAGATGCACTACCTCATCGTGTGACAGCGGCAGAATATAGTTCTCTGAGCTGTTGTAGCTCATCGCAAAGGTCAGACGATAGTGATTGTCCTTTCTAAAATATGGGTCGAGCTTCATGTACTCGCAATAATCATGCATCCATCCCATATTCCACTTAAAGGAGAAGCCAAGTCCGCCGTCCTCAGGCTCTGCTGTCACCTTCGGCCATGCTGTCGATTCCTCAGCAATCGTCATAACACCGGGATGCGCACCGTGGATTACAGAGTTCAGATGCTTAAAGAATTCGATCGCGTCCAGATTCTCGTGTCCGCCATACTTGTTCGGCACCCACTGGCCCGCCTGCTTGCCATAGTCTAAGTAAAGCATAGATGCCACCGCGTCCACGCGCAGACCATCAATGTGGAACTCCCGAATCCAGAACAGCGCGTTGGCAATCAGGAAATTCCTGACCTCATTTTTGCTGTAGTTAAAAATCTTGGTTCCCCAGTCTGGATGCTCGCCGAGACGCTTGTCTGGATGCTCATAGAGACATGTGCCGTCAAACTCACTCAGACCGTGCGCATCTCTTGGGAAATGAGCCGGAACCCAGTCAAGAATGACACCAATGTCATTTTGATGGAGTAAGTCGATCAGATAGCGGAAGTCGTCCGGTGTGCCATATCTTGATGTCGGTGCATAGTATCCAGTCACCTGATATCCCCAAGAGCCGTCAAACGGAAACTCTGCGACACCCATCAGCTCGATATGTGTATAGGGCATTTTCTTTAAGTATTCTACGATTCTGTCCGCAAATTCACGATAATTGTAAAATCCGTCTTCGGTTCCGTCGGGATGCTTCATCCATGAACCGATATGGCACTCGTAGATCGCCATTGGCTCTTTGTTCATGTCCTTCTTATCGCGGTCGGTCATCCATTTCTTATCCGCCCATTTGAAGTGATTGAGGTCATACACACGGGAAGCTGTGCCCGGGCGCATCTCTGCATAATTTGCATAGGGATCTGCCTTGTACAGCCTTCTGCCGTCTGCCAGCACAAGCATATATTTGTACATTTGACCTTCTTCTACATTCTCCACAAAAGCGGCATAGATGCCACCCTCGCCAAGGCGCTTCAAAGGAGTCGCACCCTCGTCCCAGCCGTTAAACTCACCAATCACATACACATCTTTTGCATTTGGCGCCCACACTGCAAAGAACACGCCTTCCTTCTCTCCTTTTTTGCAGAAATGTGCACCTAACTTCTTGTAAATCTCATAATGTGTGCCCTGTCCAAATACGTACTGGTCTGCATCAGAGATAAACACTGTTGTTTCTTCATTGTTCATAAAAATCCCCCTTTCTGTTACATAAAGTCCCTTTCCTTGAGAACGATCATGTCCTCGTTGTCATACCGTCTTGCGAATAGCACATCCACAAAGTTCTTAATCTTGGATTTCTTGGATTTCCAAATTGCCTCATCTATGATGTCCCTGACCTCATCCTTTGTCACCACATGATTTCCGCTTTGCATGTTTGCTATTCTTGTGTAAAGGGCGAGTGTACCTAACTCATCAATGGAATACTCCAATGCCAAGGCATAGTTTTTGGCGTAAGCAACCAGCGCATTGTTATCCATCTCCATCAGGTCGATCCTGATATTAAAATAGTCTGCGATCATTGCCTGCTTTTCCAAAAGTTTTGTAATCTCTTTTTTAGTATCCTCCATAATCACGACGATTCCGAGATTTTCTTGATTGAGGTTTATCGCCATCTCATACAGCTTCTCCTCACTCATACCATTTGCCTTCTCTATTATAATACCACCATTGTTCAATTTCTCAAAGACATCTTTGATATTTCTTTGATTGATTTTTTCCCCGGTGATCTTCGCAAGCTTTCCTGAGAAGCTCTCGTCAGATGCCTGATACTCTTTCACAAGGTTTTTCGCCATTCTGACAGTGTCGAGACCGGCGTCTCCTGTGATAATGACATTTCCAGTATAAGCTGTCAGCGTCATATTTTCAAGGGCATGAATGATCTGCTTCTTTATTTTTTTGGTGACAGCAAAATTCTCAAACAGTGTTTGCTCGTCCGGTGTAAATTCGCGCAGCTCCTCGCGCTTTGCACCTTTTGCCTCCTTCTTGGTCGTAGCGACAATCTTCTCGGAGAGCGAGCTCAAATCCGCTGTGTTCATCTTGATTTCCTGCGTCTTTAGAGCGTCCTCCATCGCCATCTCCGCGATGCTCTGCGCATCTTCAGGATCAAGTGCCTTCTCGTTGTACTGATACTGCTGCCGCAGCAGCTCTGCGTCCTCGCGGCGTCTGGTGTGCTTCTTGTGTGCACTAGAAGCGGACTCCGCGTAAGGCTTCTGCTCATTGTAGCCCTCTGAGTACGCGGCGGACTCCTCTGCATAAGGCTTCTGCCCGCTGTAGCCCTCTGAGTACGCGGCGGACTCCTCTGTATAAGATTTTCGCGCATAGTCCTGCGGCGCATTCTCTATGTAAGCGGCTTCTCCTGCATACAACTGCTGTGTATAGTCCGGTGAGGTGTAACCTGCGGCAGAAGCCGGTATTTCCTGCGTGTATTCGCTGGCGTTATACGCTTCATTTTCCGCAGAACCTGCTGGCGCATACTGTTCTGGTGTGTATTCCGTGTTGTCTCCATAGTTCTCCGGTGCGTATCCGTCCGGCGCATACATCGCATTTTCCGCAGAATCCGGCGGCTCATATCCGTCTGTATCATAGGCTGTATTTTCAGTGTAACGCTCTGGCGCATACATCGCAGCTTGGTCATCTTCTTGGGATATGTTGCTGTCATTTTCTATAGCGTCCTCTGTTGTATATGAATCTGCTTCATATGCTGCACCTTCTGTATAGGTTTCGGGTGCATACACGTCTCCTGTATACTCCGCACCCGCGGCGTCAAAGTTCTGTGCGTATTCGCCTGCTTCATATGTCCCAGTATCAGAAGCCCTCTCTTGCTCGTATTCGCCAGACTCGTACAAAGTATCTTCGAAAGAGCGTTCTGGTTCATATCCATCAGTATCATATGATGCGCCTTCGGAAGCTTGGTCTGATTTATATCCGTCAGTATCATATGATGCGCCTTCGGAAGCTTGGTCTGATTTATATCCGTCAGTATCATATGATGCGCTTTCGGGCGTTTGATCTAGTTCATACCTGCCCGTATTATAAGATGCATCTTCCGAAGTTTGGTCTAGTTCATACCTGCCCGTATTATACGATACACCTTCCGAAGCTTGGTCTAGTCCATACTCACCAGTTTCATACGATTCAACTTCCGAAGTTTGGTCTAGTCCATACCTGTTCGCATCATATGCTACACTTTCAGAAGCTTGGTCTAGTTCATACCTGTTCGCATCATATTCTGCGCTTTCCGAAGCTTGGTCTGGTTCATAGCTGTTCGTTTCATATGATGCACCCCCGGAGGCTTGGTCTAGTTCATACCTGTTCGTATCATATTCTGCACCTTCAAAAGCTTGGTCTGGTTCAAACTCACCAGTTTCATACGATACATTCTCGGAAGCTTGGCCTGTTTCATATTCACCAGTTCCATATTCTGTATAGCCCTCCGACGCATATGCTGTAGCTTCTGTAAGACTGTCTGCCGAATCTGTTTCGACGTCTGTGTACGTTTCCTGTGCATACTCCGCAGGCGCGTCCTGTGCGTGCCCGCCAGCTTCCAGTGGATACGCTGTCTGCGCATCAGCTTCGGCTGTGTTCTGGCTGGGATTACTCTGGACGGTTTTGTCCGTTTCCGCAGAAATGTCCTTCGCCATTTCATTCTGTGTCTCTGCCTCTTTGCCAAGCTCACGCGAAATCACCCGCTCGAGCATGTCGAGATACGCCTCTCTCAGCTCTGCCTCACTCTTTACGGTTCTGGCTGGTTTTTCTGATGTGGGTGCACGCTCTTGCGTCTGCGGCGCGGCAGTCTCGCGGGCGGAATGCTCCGTCACATATTCGACATCAAAATCATCGTCTGACGTGGTGCGCTGCGGGATATCTCCCGTCACATCTGCCTCCAAAAACTGCTTTCTGGCGGCACGCTCTTTGCGCGATGCCTTATCCGCCTGACTGCTTCTGCGCGCCTCTTCCTCCTCGCGCTCAAGTTCCCCTAAGATGCCGCTTTTAATAGAATTGTCAAAATTCACAAATATTTTTCCTGTCTGTGTCAACACATGCTGTTTGATTTCTTCCTGATGCTTCTTGGCATTGTCAAGCTTCATGCGCTCCCACTCAACTAATACTTCATCAATTTTCATCGGGCCTGTCGCCCGTTTCTTTGATGCACTGTCTGTCCCGTTCATTTCCATAATGCTCTGCTCATGATATACATTTTCCTCATTGCTCTCAATCCAGCTCTGTTCATCACTCACTGATTTTTCAGTGATATCGCGCAGTTCATTCATGTCAGCGTCCGTTTTAATCAGCCGCGCATCGTCCCCGGGAACATAGACTTTTTTAATCGCCCCCGTATGCGGCTCTGGCGCCGTTTCTGACACGCCTGTCACCATCTGGGCTATTCTGCCAGTCTGTGTAAAATAATTGTAAGACTCCTCTGCCTCGTCTGGGGCCTGCTCTGCGGCAGGCTGTACAGCCCGCCTCCCGCGCTGTGCCTGCGCGTCCGCTATATTTGCAAATACACGCGTATTCCGCTCTGTAATACTTTTGATGTCCTCGCCGGAATTATATTTCTCCCGGTCCTCCGCAAACACATCTTCGTCATCGTCCGGGAACAGTTCCCTCATGCTCTCTGCGACTACCTTTTGGAGATTGATGGTGTTGTACTGGCTCATATCATCGGGCTCACCAGAGGCTACCTTCTTATTCTCCACCAAATGCAGTCCATTGCGGTACTGTCCTGACAAAGGCGGCCCTTGGGGCTGCGGATAACTGGCACCGGCGTCACTGTCTGGATTTATCAAATTTCCATTTTCATCATAAATCTGCTCTACATAAAATGCCTCGGTATAGCCATTCTCCTGATATGGCGTATCTGGATAAGCGCTGTTTTCCTGATATGTCCCTTCGTTGTAGCTCAGATTCCCATAACCGTCATCTACGTACTGGCTTGGGGGATAGCTGTTGTCTGGATAGTGCTGATTTGTATATTCTGCTTGTCCATAGCCATTTTCTGTATATTGTTCAGTGCCGTATTGCGTTTGTCCATACCCTTGATTGTCTGTGTATGCATACGGCTCTGTGCCATATCCGTTTTGTCCAGAACCGCCTTGGTCTGTATACGGCTCTGTGCTGTATGCAGTTTGTCCATACCCCTGATTGTCTGGATACGGCTCTGCGCTGTATGCATTCTGGTCATAGCTGCTATTGCCTGCATACTGGGAATTGGCATATTCGCCTTGTGCGTAAGCATTTTCTGTATAGGAGTCCGCGCCATACCCGCTTTGTCCATAATCATTATTGGGATACTGCGCGAAACTGTCATTCCCGCCATATGCAGTTTGGTCATATCCGTGATTGCCTGCATATGGTTCCGTATGATACTCTTTTTGGTCATAGCTGTTATCACGGTATTTGTCTTGTCCGTAATCATCTTGAGCATATGCCGTTTGAGCATACCCATTTGGGTCGTATGGGGTTTGACTGTACTCGTTTTGATTATTTGGGTTTTGAGCATATGCAGTTTGGGCATACCCGTTTGGATTATTTGGGTCTTGCTCATACGCCGTTTGAGCATACCCATTTGGGTCGTATGGGGTTTGACTGTACCCGTTTTGATTATTTTGGTTTTGCTCATATGCCGCTTGGTCATACCCGTTTGGGTTATTTGAGTTTTGGTCATACCCGTTTGGGTCAGTTGGGTTTTGAGCATACGCTGTTTGCTCATACCCGTTTGAGCCGTATGGATTTTGATTGTACCCGTTTGGGTTATTTGCGTTTTGTGCATACGCCGTTTGCTCATACCCATTTGAGTCGTATGGATTTTGACTATACCCGTTTGAGTCATTTGGGTTTTGGTCATATGCCGTTTGCTCATACCCATTTTCTGTGTACGCTTCCTGCCCATACGCTGCATTTTCATAACCGCTTCCCGCAAAATCCTGCACAGAAAAATTTTCATCATATCCGTCTGTGCCGTAATCCTGCGCAGTATAGTTGTCTTGTATATCGTTTTCTATGTAATTTTCTGTTTCGTTTTCTACGTTATTATTTCTCGGGTTAAAATTTACAATCTTATCGTTCGCATCATTACTTCCATAATCATAGTTCTCGCTGCTGTAATTCTCCGCAGCATTTCCCAGCATAATGTCATAGTTTTTCTGCTGGATATTGGTGAGCGGCACATGCATGGCTTTCAGCTCCATCGCCTTCATCACATAAGGCCCGTCGCCAAACCAGAGAATGATATCATCACATTCCTCCACACACTTTGTCGCCAGTCCAATCCTGTGGTAAAGATAGGCAAGCTCATACGCCCACTCTTCCTGATAATCCTTTTTCTTTAACTCCTCGAGAACCTCAATCCGCTCTTCAAGGCTTACCTCCTGCGCTTCCAGAATACGGTACCGCAGGGTATAGACTCCGCTGTCCTTGGGTGCCAGTTTTACAAACTGCTTATAGTATTCGACCGCGGACACGACATCTTCCATCTCGATTGACAATTCGCACAGCGAATGTACCACGGAACGGTTTGTCGGATAACGGTCATACGCAAGCAGCAGCATTTCCCTGCTGTCGTCATTTCTTCTGCTGACTCTATATAAAGCCGCAATCCTCAAAAGCATTGTCACACTCTTGACCCTTCGCCAGTCAATCGTGTCCGCTATTTTCACGGCTTCTGCATATTTTTCTTTATCTATTAATTTCGAAATTTCTTCAGAACGAACTTTATATTCGTATTTATCCAAGTTTCATCACCTCTGACGATGCTGCCCCCCTCATCTTTGATCCTGAGTCAAAAGCATTTTTACAAGCAGGCAGTTCAACCCACTCTAAAAGTCAGTTTAGCATACCGATTTCCCCGTGTCAACGTCAACACCGTCATTTTATCAGCCCCATATACCTTTTTGTCTCATCGGTTGTATCTATGTGGGGAATGCATTTGAGGAAAGCCTCATACTGCCCATTGCTGTAATACGCCCGCACTGCCGCTCTGAGCATCTCCAGTGAAATCACCTTGCACGCTGAAATTTTGGACTCTGAAAGCATTGTGTGGACTGTAATCTTCTCCGTCACATGTTTCTTTTCCTTATTAATTATGGAATACGTGCGAAAGTCTCCGTCCGGCAGATTGACACGCGTCTCCGCAACAAACTTGTCATTCATGCCGAAAAACTGTAGAAATCCATCTGCGGACTTGAGAATCATGTACTCCTCTTCTCCGTTGACAACTGCCAATAAAAGCCTCTCAACATCTTCATACAATACATTTTGTTCATGATACTCATTTTCAACCAGCTCTATGTCCACAATGCGCTCTGCCTGAAACGGCGTCTGGTCTGCCGTCCACACAGCCATCTGGTAAAATGAGCCGATGTCAAATTCACACCCATAGCGGAGTCGGGCGTACACTCTGTCAAGGGGATACAGCCGCTCTTCCCCCCTTTGCAGCACTGGCATTCCTCCGTTCAGCGCCCATGAAAATCCTTTTTCCGCCAAATGCTCGTTCAGCAGCGTCTCTCCAACATAACAGCCAAAGCGCTGTGTCCATTCTGCCAGCAGCGCATCCTCTTCCTCCTCGCTGCACTGATTGAGCTTCTCGTGAAAAATCTCCATGATTTCATCAAGCACCTCAATACTTTTAGCCGTGTAATCCATCTCGACCTGCTGCGCCTTCGCAAAGTCCAGAATCTGCTGTTTGATTTCCTCAAAATTCATTTGATTTCTCCTTTCAAAATCTCTTGTAATCCTACGCGGCGAAGGTCTGCCTCAGCCGCAGTCCCATGTATACATCACACGCGAAAAATCGCATGCCGCAAGGTCCGCTGCGCTGATAAAAAAGTTCGCAATCCCGCAGTCTCCCCACATAATTTCATCACCGCACGTCCCTCCACTGTTTAGCTGAAAAAGCAGCACATCATACTTTCTGGTACTTCTGTCATAAGCGCGCGGGTCCCCCTGTGTGAAAAACGGATAACCGCCAATCTGCGTGCCGGGCTCTATGCTCTGTGGACAGCGCATCGCATAAACTGCCTCGCAGAGTACAGGCTCCTCCTCCAGAGCTCTCCACCACTTTGCAACATTTTCCGCTGTAACGTTATCTCCAAAAAGCTGCTCATAACAGTCCACAGCCTCCTCAATAAAGCAGTCATCGACAAATCTCGCTGAACTTAGGCCGCATGTGGAAGCTTCGAGTAAAAACTCGCCCGTAAATGGATATTGAAACGCTTCTATATCGCTGAATTGGGGCATTTCCTCCTCAGTCAGCAGCTTCGTCTGATCTTCAAGGACAGTCTCGTGATACACGATGCGAAAACCATTGGGATAGGTCTGGTCTACATCATCATACCCATACGTGTCATCGCCGTCATACCCCACAAAGATCTGTAAAATCCCTTTCTGTGGAAACCCTTCTACATGCGGCAGTGCTGAAAAATTGAGCTGCGCAAGCAGCCTGAGTGGTTTTCCTTTCGCATACCCCTCCAGAACCTTCGGATATTCCATCTCCTTTGGCAGATATGGGACGCCGCCCAGTTTGCTTGCATAGACAGAGGCGGACTGCACGCGCACCGGCGTGAGCGAAAGATACTGCGGCGGCGCACAGTGATCATCTGCACACTGGAATAAAATGGACAGCTTCTCTAATGCCTTCTCAATGCCTGTTTGGTTGTCGCTGTTTGTTCCTGTTTCCTGTATTTTCTCTGACATAATAGCCTCCTTGTGATTTACTCCTCCAATATCCACTTTTATCATATCTATCATATCAAAAAAATACCCCTCCGTAAACGAAGTTAACTCAAAATAAATACAAACGCGCCACAGCATCGCATTTATGCGGTACTGGCGGGAAGAAGGGAATCCAGTAGAAGAACCCATTCCCGCTTCTTTTCAGATTGCCATTGAGAACAGACGCAAAGTACAGTATAATATTTCGTGGAATACTGGACATGGAGAGGAACAAAATGATACACCTAGCAATCTGTGATGATGAGAAAGATTTTGTCACACACATGACAAGCCTGTTAAATCAATACGCCGCCGAAACCGGCGAAGAAATAAAGATAACTGCTTATTACGACGGCATGGAATTAATTGAAAAGTACGATACCACCCTTGATCTGATTTTCCTTGACATTCAAATGCGGCTGGTAGACGGTCTGCGAGCTGCCGAGCGCATTCGCCAGATGGACGAGAAAGTCGGCATTATCTTTTTGACTACCCTCACCCAATATGGCTTAGAGGGATATAAATATCAAGCCGCCAATTACATCATTAAGCCGATGAAGTATGTCCGGCTAAAAGCGGAAATGGATTCGTGGTTCAAGAAACATAGGAAAGATGACAGCCCTGCTATGGTAATTTCCAACGATACAGGGCGATATAAAGTGTTTCTGAAATCGCTCCGCTATGTAGAAACCTTTCACCGCAATCTGCTCCTGCATACAGAGCAGGAAAATATTCTCTGTTACAAGAGCATGAAAGAGATGGAACAAGCGCTGCAAGGCAAAGGTTTTATTCGCTGCCACACCAGCTACATT
>ERZ808028.112-NODE-112-length-85859-cov-18.711828_pt1 | contig 85859 bp, 80 predicted proteins | sample MGYA00380184_ERZ808028 | MGnify/ENA primary metagenome ERZ808028 (study PRJEB31490, sample SAMN06133397) | mouse gut metagenome | isolation source: J8_1 | host: mice | place: China: Chengdu | collected 2015-05 ... | reverse complement strand
ACGGCGGCGATGTGCTCCCGGATGGACATGGTGGCGGACTCGCCGGTGGTGCCGCACACGCACACCGCGTCCACCCCGGCCTCGATCTGGGCGTCGATGAGGCGGCCGAAGGCGTCGTAGTCGATGATGTTATGCTGGTCAAAGGGAGTGACCAGAGCGGGGCAGGAGCCGGTAAAGACGGGAGTTCTCATAATGTCAGCATCCTTTCAATGGTAGGATAAAGGGGCCCTCAAAAAGCCGGCCTTTGGCTTTTTGGGGAGAGGAGGAGCAAGAGAGCAAGGCGAGAAATGGCCGTCAGGCCGTTTCGAGCGGCGCGGACGTTGCTCTGACGATATATCCCTCGGCGCACAACAGCTCGGCCAGCAGCACGCCGCCCCCCGCCGCGCCCCGCAGGGTGTTATGGGACAGGGAGACGAATTTGTAATCATACTGGCTGTCCGGGCGGAGGCGGCCGATGGACACCGCCATGCCCCCCTCCAGGTCCCGGTCCAGCTTGGCCTGGGGCCGGTCGGGCTCCTCAAAGTAGTGGAGGAACTGCTTGGGGGCGGTGGGCAGGGCCAGCTCCTGGGCCCGGCCCTTGAAGCTGGCCCAGGCCTCCTTCATCTGCTCCATGGTGGGCTTGTTCTTGAAGGTGACGAAGGCGGCGGCGGTGTGGCCGTTGGACACAGGCACCCGCAGGCATTGAGCGGTGATGGACACACCCTCGGCGTTGACGATGACGCCGTTTTCCACCCGGCCCCACACCTTCAGCGGCTCCTGCTCGCTCTTTTCCTCCTCGCCGCCGATATAGGGGATCAGGTTATCCACCATTTCGGGCCAGCGCTGGAAGGTTTTGCCCGCGCCGGAGATGGCCTGGTAGGTGCACACCAGCACCTTCTCAATGCCGAACTCCCGCAGGGGGGATAGGGCGGGGACGTAGCTCTGGATGGAGCAGTTGGACTTCACGGCGATGAAGCCCCGCTTTGTCCCAAGGCGCGCCCGCTGGTCCTTGATGACCTGGATGTGCTCCGGGTTGATTTCGGGAATGACCATGGGCACGTCGGGTGTCCAACGGTGGGCGGAGTTGTTGGACACCACCGGGCACTCGTGCTTGGCATAGTCCTCCTCCAACGCCTTGATCTCGTCCTTCTTCATGTCCACGGCGGAGAATACGAAGTCCACCTGGGCCGCGATCTGCGCCACATCGTCCTGGGCGGAGAGGAGCACCAGGTCCTTGGCTTCCTGGGGGATGGGGGCGTCCATGGCCCAGCGGTCCGCCACGGCCTCCTCATACCGCTTGCCCGCGGAGCGGGGGCTGGCGGCCACTGTGGTGAGCTGGAACCAGGGGTGATTTTCCAGCAGGGTGACGAAGCGCTGGCCCACCATGCCGGTGGCGCCGATAACGCCCACTTTGTATTTTTCCATGTCGTTGTGCCTCCTGTGCGCCCGCCGGTGATTTTAGGGCTTGCGGCTGATGGGCGGATACGCTATAATATAAAAAATCATGTCGAACTTTGCTGTCCGAACAAACGGGCAGTTTGATACAGTATCACTATAACATTAACACGTTAAAGTGTCAATTTGACGCTGCCGCCGGAAGTGGAGAAATGGAGAACCGTATGAAGGGAAAATTCGTGCAAATTGTAGCGCTGTGCCTTTCCGTCGCCCTGCTGCTGGCGCTGGGGGGAGGACAGGGGGCCGCTGCCGCGCCCTATGGGGCCAGCGGGCGCATCATCCGGGTGGGCCTGCACTACGGCACCGGGGCCATGGAGGGACTGAACATGGAGAACAGCGTGGGCTCCGGCTACCGCTTCGGGTACTACGACAGCTCCAACCAATTTGTGGAGCTGGGCTCCACCGCCCAGCGGGCCATCTCCGTGGTGAAGACCATGAACGTATACTATGGGACCTATGACAAGTATACCTGCTATCACTCCGCGCTGACCTCCTCCAGTGTGGCGGTGGGGGAGTACCACCTTCAGCTGCCTGGCAGCTACGGCACCTTCGCGGAGGCCCAGGCGGCGGCGTCCCTCTACGGCGGGGGGTTCCCGGCCTGCATCGGCGGGGTGTATTACGCCCGCATTGGCAACTACACCACCCGGGACAGGGCGGTGGCGGCCCAGGCAGAGCTGTCCGCTCAGGGGGTGTGGGCCGAGCTGTGCGGCACGTCGGGCTATGGCGTCAGTGTGGTGGTGACGGGCACGAACACGATGGTGTTCCAGTACGACGACTTGGGCAGCGGCACCGGGCTGGGCATTGAGCCGGGCCAGGTGAACACCGGAGAGAAGTGCGCCACGTTGAGCAAGGGGTATGTCTATTACGGCGGGTTTCGCTTTGAGCGCATCGACGGCGGCGATTTGACCGTGGTAAATATTTTAGGGCTGGAGGATTACGTAAAGGGCGTGGTTCCCATCGAGATGAGCGACAGCTGGCCCATCGAGGCGCTGAAGGCCCAGGCGGTGGCGGCGCGCAGCTACGCCCTCTCCCTGGGCAGCAAGCACAGCAGGCACCACTTTGACATCTGCGCGGAGACGGACTGCCAGGCCTACGGCGGGCTGAACCGGGCGGGGGCCAACTCCAACGCTGCGGTGGACCAAACCGCCGGGCTGGTGGTGACCTACAACGGCCAGATTGCCCACACCTGCTACTACGCCAGCAACGGCGGGGCCAGTGAGAACTCCTCCGTGGTCTATGAGACCAGCCAGGCCAACCACCCCTACCTCATCGGGAAGATAGACCCCTATGAGGCCGGGGCTCCTATCCCAAGCTCCAGCTACTACTGGACCCGGTCCTTTTCCTCGGACACCCTGGTGTCCAAGCTGCGGGCGCTGGGCTATAACGTGAGCGGGGCCATTACCTCCATCGCCGTGACGGCCCTGACGGAGACGGGCAATCCCAGGACGGTGACGTTCACCGACAGCAGCGGCAAAAGCTACTCCATCAGTACTAAGAATGTGATTCAGAAAATGCTTTACCTGCCCTCCTACCGCTACGGCTTTGACACGGTGGGCCAGGGCAATCCCGCGCCGTCCTCCTCTGTTTCCATCAACGGGTCTCCGGCCGGCGGCCTGTCCGGTCTGTACGCCATTGATGGAAACGGGAACGTGACGGCTGTGGACGGCGGCGCGTATATGATTACCGACAGCGGCGTGGCTCAGGTGGGGCAGTCCTCCGGCGGGTCGGGCGGCAGCGTAGGCAGCCTGAGCAGCACCACTGGTAGCAACGGGACGTTTACATTTTCGGGTACGGGCTGGGGCCACAATGTGGGCATGAGCCAGTGGGGTGCTTACGCCATGGCCCAGCAGGGGTATACTTACTTAGACATCCTCCAGTTCTACTATACTGGCATCACGGTGGGATATATGTGAAAACTTCCGATTTTTATTTTGATCTGCCCCAGGAGCTGATCGCTCAGACGCCGCTGGAGCGGCGGGACGGGTCTCGGCTGCTCACCTTGGACAAAACTACGGGGGAGATACGGCACCTGCATTTTTACGACCTGCCCTCCCTGCTGCGCCCCGGCGACTGCCTGGTGCTCAACGACAGCCGGGTGCTGCCCGCCCGGCTCATCGGGAAGCGGGCGGGGGGCGGCGCCTGCGAGGTGCTGCTGCTCATCGACCGGGGAGACAAGGTGTGGGAGTGCCTGGTGCGTCCGGGGAAAAAGCTGCGCCCGGGGGCAAAGATCACCTTTGGGGAAAATGAGCTGTCCGCGGAGGTGGTGGGCGAGGTGGAGGGGGGCAACCGCCTGGTCCGCTTCGACTACCAGGGGATTTTCCTGGAGACTCTGGAGCGGCTGGGCAAAATGCCTCTGCCCCCCTATATCAAGGCGGAGCTGGAGGACGGAGAGCGGTATCAGACGGTGTACTCCAAGGTGGTGGGGTCTGCCGCCGCTCCCACGGCGGGGCTGCACTTCACCCCCGCGCTGCTGGATCAGCTGGGGGATATGGGGGTGAAGCTGTGCTACGTCACGCTCCACGTGGGGCTGGGTACCTTTCGCCCGGTGAAGGCGGAGAACCTGGACGAGCATGAGATGCACTCGGAATACTGTGTCATCCCCCAGGAGACCGCCGACGTGGTGAACGAGACCAGGCGGCAGGGGGGAAGGGTGATCTGCGTGGGCACCACCTCCTGCCGGACCATTGAGAGCTGGTCAGGGGAGGATGGGACGCTGAAGGCGTCGGCGGGGTGGACCAATATCTTCATCTATCCCGGCTATCGGTTTAAGGCACTGGACGGCCTCATCACCAACTTCCATCTGCCCGAGTCCACCCTCATCATGCTGGTGTCCGCCCTGGCGGGGCGGGAGCGCGTGCTGGCGGCCTATGAGGAGGCGGTGCGGGAGCGCTACCGTTTTTTCTCTTTTGGGGACGCCATGTTTATTTCATAGAGGAGGGCACCATGTTTCGAGTAATCAAAACCGAGGGCGCGGCCCGGCGGGGGGAGTTCACCTGCCCCCACGGCACGGTGCAGACCCCGGTGTTTATGAACGTGGGCACTCAGGGGGCCATCAAGGGGGCGGTGTCCGCCTTTGACTTGAAGGAGCTGGGGTGCCAGATCGAGCTGTCCAACACCTACCATCTCCACCTGCGTCCGGGGGACGAGGTGGTGCGGCAGATGGGCGGGCTGCACCAGTTCATGCGCTGGGACGGGCCTATGCTCACCGACTCCGGTGGCTTTCAGGTGTTCTCCCTGGCGGGGCTGCGGAAGATCACAGAGGAGGGCGTCACCTTCTCCTCCCACATCGACGGGAAGCGGATTTTTATGGGCCCGGAGGAGTCCATGCGCATCCAGTCCAACCTGGGCAGCGACATCGCCATGGCCTTTGACGAGTGTGTGGAGAACCCCGCGCCCTACGACTACGCCAAGGCCTCCTGCGAGCGCACCCTGCGGTGGCTGGAGCGGTGCAAGGCGGAGCACGACCGGCTGAACGCCCTGCCGGAGTGCGTCAATCCGGGGCAGGTGCTGTTCGGCATCAACCAGGGGGCCACCTATGAGGATCTGCGGGTGTGGCACATGAAGGAGACGGCGAAAATCCACTGCGCGGGCTACGCCATCGGCGGTCTGGCGGTGGGGGAGCCCACCGAGGTGATGTATCGGATCATCGAGGCGGTGGAGCCCCATATGCCGGCGGACAGGCCCCGGTATCTCATGGGGGTGGGCACGCCGTCCAACATCATCGAGGCGGTGGCCCGGGGGGTGGATTTCTTCGACTGCGTGATGCCCGCCCGCAACGCCCGCCACGGCAAGCTGTTTACCTGGAGCGGCGCGCTGAACATCAAAAACGAGCGCTTCAAGCTGGACCAGCGGCCCATCGACCCGCAGTGCAGCTGCCCGGTGTGCAGCCATTTTTCCAGGGCCTATCTCCGGCACCTGTTCGTGGCGGGGGAGATGCTGGCCATGCGCCTGGCGGTGATGCACAACCTGTATTTTTACAACGACCTGGTCCGGCGCATCCGGGATGCGCTGGACGCGGGGCAGTTTGCCGCCTTCCGCGAGGAATATTCGGAAAAGCTGGCGGGCCGGGCGGAGTGAAATATATTTTCAAAAGGGGCTTGTGTTTGCCGGCCTTTTCCGGTATAATAGTGCTATTGTCTATCGCCATGTGACAGTTCATATCTTGACATAGGAGGAAAAATAATGCTTATACTCTCTGCGGCCGCCGCTGGCGGCGTGTCCATGTTCCCGTCCATTCTCATGATTGTGGTGATGGTCGCCGTCATGTATTTCCTGCTCATTCGGCCGGAGAATAAGAAGAAAAAGGCCGCTGAGGAGATGCGCGGCAGCCTGAAGGTTGGGGACGATATCACCACCATCGGCGGCATCGCGGGAACCATTTGCCAGGTGAAAGAGAAGACGATTGTCATTGAGACTGGCGCGGACCGGGTGCGCATTGAGTTCTACAAGTGGGCCATCTCCAGCAAGGGGGCCCAGACCACGGAGGAGCCCGTGGCTGAGAAAAAGGACAAGAAGGAAAAGAAAGAGGACAAGTGATCCTCTGAGCTGGCATGACAAGCACCCCTTTTGCATATGGTATAGAAACCATGTGAAAAGGGGTGCTTTTATGCGTAAGGCGGAGGCGCAGGGGATCAATGCCGCGCAGATGGTGACGGCTGTGGCCGTAGGCGGCCTGCTGGCGCTGGGAGTGGAGCTGCTGATGCTGTTGGCGGGATCGGCGGCGGTGTCCAACGGAGTGCTGAGGGAGGAGGCCGCCCCCCAACTGACGGCGGCGGCCTGCGTGCTGGGCTGTCTGGCGGGGGGGCTGGCGGCGTGCAGCCAGTGGCGGTCCCGGCGGCTGCTGGCCGGCCTGGCCACGGGAGGCGTGTGCTATCTGTTGATTGTGGCGGTAGGCCTGCTCATGGGGGATGGCTTTACCTTTGGGCTCCAGGCGCTCATCGAGCTGGCCGGCTGCCTGTGCGGCGGCGCCATTGCGGGGCTGCTCAGCGGGGGAAAGGGGAAGAAGAAACACGGCGCTGTGCGGAAAAAGTGAGCGTTGTGTACCATACATACGCGGCCGCGCTTCTCGGAGGGAGGGCGCGGCTTTTTTGTGCCTTTCCGCCAGCCCGCTGGCGGAGGAGAACAGAAATCTGCGCGGAACACGAAAAAAGTTTGAAAAATGTCAGAAATGATTTGACATTCCCGGCGCTATTTAGTATAATACCAGTCGTGCCATTATGCGAGGTGAATCATGAAGCTGAACTTAAAGCGCTTTGCCCAGGAGCCTGGCGCAGTCCTCCCCTTCGACTATGAACTGGATCTGTCCCAAGTGGAGTGGTGCGGCCTTCGGCCGTTTACTCAGCCGGTCCATGTGGAGGGCAGGGTGCGCAACATGGCGGGGGCTATGCTGCTCAGCGCACGGCTGAGCGCCGTCCTGTCGCTGGTATGCGACCGGTGCGCCAAAGCCTATCAGCGGGAAAAAACGGTGGAGTACGAGACCCTGTTGGCCTTCGAGCTGGAAAACGGGGAGGATGGCGACATTGTTTTGCTGGATGGGGATGGAACGCTGGAGCTGGATGAGCTGATGCAGGAGGAGTTTCTCCTCGAGATGGACACAAAAAACCTGTGCTCCGAGGATTGTAAGGGCCTTTGTGCTGGCTGCGGTGCGGATTTGAACCGCGAAGGCTGCCGGTGCAAAAAGGAGATCGATCCACGGCTGGCCAAGCTGGCTCAGCTGCTGGAGGATAGGGAATCCAACGAGTAAGCTGTATGTCCGCGGACATTGACCGATAAGGAGGTGTCAAAATGGCCGTCCCTAAAAGTAAGGTATCCAAGCAGCGCCGGAACAAGCGCCGCAGCTCCGTGTGGAAGCTGGAGACCCCCGGTATCAACACCTGCCCCAAGTGCGGTACCGTCACTCTGCCCCACCGCATCTGCAAGAACTGCATGACCTACAATGGCCGTGAGGTTGCTGCCGCCGAAAAGTGATGAACGCAAGGACCTAAGAAAGCTGCCGCTGCTGCGGCAGCTTTTTTGCTGGATTTGCGCGGGTTTTTCCCATTTCCCCCTATCTTTTTCCGGTGAGATTTGGTATACTATAAAATGATTGCCCTTACCCTGTGCGCAGTGGGGCAGACTGAACCTGGGCGTCAGGCCCAAATTCGCAGTAGGAGGGATGCTTTGTGGCAAAGCCTCTGGTGGCCATTGTGGGCCGCCCCAACGTGGGAAAATCTATGCTGTTCAATAAATTGACGGGTAAACGGCTGTCCATTGTGGAGGACACCCCCGGCGTCACCCGGGACCGGCTGTACGCCCAGGCGGAGTGGCGGGGCCGCACCTTTGATTTGGTGGACACCGGCGGCATCGAGCCGGGCACCGACGACCAAATCCTGTCTTTTATGCGGGAGCAGGCGGAGATCGCCATCGCCGCCGCCACCGTCATTGTCTTCGTGTGCGACATCCGCACCGGCATGACCGCCGCCGACCAGGAGGTGGCCGGGATGCTCCAGCGCTCCCGAAAGCCGGTGGTGCTGGCGGTGAATAAAATGGACTCCACCGGCCACACCAACCCGGACATTTACGAGTTCTATAACCTGGGGCTGGGGGACCCGTACCCTGTCTCCGCCGTCCATGGCCACGGCACCGGCGATCTGCTGGACGCCTGTTTTGAGTTTTTCCCGCCGAAGGACCAGGAGGAGGACGAGGACGATGTGGTAAAGGTGGCCATCATCGGCAAGCCCAACGTGGGCAAGTCCTCCCTGGTCAACCGTATTCTGGGCCAGGAGCGGGTGATTGTCTCCAACGTGGCGGGCACCACGCGGGACGCGGTGGACAGTTACTTGGAGAATGAGCGGGGGAAATACCTCATCATCGACACCGCGGGAATGCGGAAAAAGTCCAAGGTGGACGATCGGGTGGAGAAATTCTCGGTGCTCCGGGCCACCATGGCCATCGAGCGCAGCGATGTGTGTGTGATTATGATTGACGCCCAGGAGGGCGTCACTGAGCAGGACACCAAGGTGGCCGGGCTGGCCCACGAGGCGGGCAAGGCCTGCGTCATCGTAGTGAACAAGTGGGACGCTATTGAGAAGGACGGCAAGACCATGCAGCGCATGGAGGAGGATGTCCGCCGGGACCTGAGCTATATGACCTATGCCCCGGTGTTGTTCATCTCCGCCCTGACGGGGCAGCGGGTGGATAGGCTATTTGACCTTATCGACAACGTGGTAAACCAGGCGGCCATGCGCATTCCCACAGGGGTGCTCAATCAGGTGCTGGCCGACGCCCAGGCCAGGGTGCAGCCCCCCACCGACAAGGGCAGGCGGCTGAAAATCTATTATATGACCCAGATCGGGGTGAAGCCCCCTCACTTCGTGATTTTCTGCAACGACGCCCGGCTGTTTCACTTTTCTTACCAGCGCTATCTGGAAAACCAGATTCGCGGTACCTTCGGCCTGACGGGGACGCCTGTGCGCATCACCATCCGGCAGAAGGGGGATAAGGAGGAGTTGTAATGCTGTCTTGGTATATTGACGCCGCCGGGGTATCTGTCAACTGGCTGGCGGTGGCGGCCGTAGGCGTGGCGGTGGTGGCCTACTGCCTGGGCTGCTTTAACGGCGCGGTGGTGGTGTCCCGCTACATCCTGCGGGACGACGTGAGAAAGCACGGCAGCGGAAACGCTGGCCTGACCAATTTCCACCGGGTGTACGGCGGGCCGTTGACGGCGGCGGTGATTCTGTCCGACGTGGTAAAGGCGGTGCTGGCGGTGCTGTTCGCGGTGTTCATCGCCGAGCACATCTCGCCGGAGCTGGTCACGCTGTCCAAATACTGGGCGGGCGCTTTCTGCCTGCTGGGGCATATGTATCCGTGTACCTTCCAATTCCGGGGAGGGAAGGGCATTCTGTCCGGCGGCGCCATCGCCATTATGATCGACTGGCGGGTGGCGCTGGTGGTATGGGGAGGCTTCATCATCCTGACTGTGGCCACCCGGTACGTGTCGCTGGGCTCCTGCTGGGCGGGGCTGTCGTTCCCCTTTGTGTCCGCGTTTGTGTACCGGGACGCGCTGATTACCTGGCTGTCCGTCATTGTGGGCGGGCTGATTTTGTGGAAGCACCGGCAGAATATTGTTCGGCTCGTCAAGGGGACGGAATCCAAATTCACCCTCCACAAAAAGTCCGCCCAGGAGGGAGCCGCTTCCGTCCAAAAGCCCGCAGAGGGAGCGAACTCCTCGGAAGGCCCGCAGCCCCCGGAGGAGGCTGCTTTCCCTGAGAGGACGCAGCCTGAGACGGAGCAGCCGTCTTCTGGGGAGCGGGAGGAGGAGCCATGAAAACAGCGGTGATCGGCAGCGGCGCATGGGGCACCGCTCTGGCGCTGGCGCTGCTGGAGAACGGAAATGAGGTCGCGCTGTGGAGCTACAGCGGGGAGGAGAGCGCCCGGCTGCGGGAAACGGGGGAGAACCCCATGCTGCGGGGCGTGGCGCTGCCGGAGGAGCTGGCGCTCACCGCTGAATTGGACTGCGTGAAGGGCTGCGGCGCGGTGGTGCTGGCCACGCCCTCCTTCGCCGTGCGTGGCACCGCGCGGCAGCTGCGGGAGCGGCTGGAGCCAGGAGCAGTGGTGATTTTGGTGTCCAAGGGCATCGAAAAGGACAGCTGCCTGCTGCTCCATCAGGTGGCGGCGGAGGAGATCGGTGGGGAGCACCCGGTGGCGGTGCTGTCCGGGCCGTCCCACGCCGAGGAGGTGGGCCGGGGCGTGCCCACAGGGGTGGTGGTGGCCTGTGAGGACCGGACCGCCGCCCTGCTGGTCCAGGATTTGTTTATGAGCCGCTGCCTGCGCATCTACACCTCGCCGGACATCGTCGGAGTGGAGATCGGCGCGGCGCTGAAGAACGTCATCGCCCTGTGCGCGGGCTGCTGTGACGGCATGGGCTGCGGCGACAACACCAAGGCCATGCTCATGACCCGGGGGCTGACGGAGATCGCCCGCTTGGGGGTGGCTTTGGGGGCGAAGAAGGAGACCTTCGCGGGGCTGGCCGGGGTGGGCGACCTCATTGTCACCTGTACCTCCATGCACTCCCGTAACCGGCGGGCAGGTATCCTCATCGGCCAGGGCAAAACCGCCCAGCAGGCCATCGCGGAGCTGGGCGGCGCGGTGGTGGAGGGCTATTACGCCGCAGCCAGCGCCAAGCGTCTGGCCGACCGGGCGGGAGTGGAAATGCCCATCACCCAAGGCGCCTATGAGGTGCTCTATGAGGGGGCGGACCCCCGAAAGGTGCTGAAGCAGCTGATGGACCGGGAGCGCCGGGACGAGTTAGAGACAGAGCAGAGCTGGATTTAAAAACGAACGAGCGGCCATTCCTGAGGGAATGGCCGCTCTGATTTTAGTTCAGGCGCAGGCTGGGGGTGACTGCCCGGCTGAGCATGGCCGCCGCCTCGCAGCGCAGCACCGTGCCCTCCGGGTCAAACAGGCCGTTTTCCTTGCCGGTGATGACGCCGGCTCGGGCCAGGGCCATGACGGCGTCATACACCCGGCCAGGGGTAATCTCATTGATATCGGGGAAGGAGATCTCGGGGTTGACCGCCTCCAGCGCCTCCCCCGGCAGAGCGCAGGACAGCAGCCAGGCCAGCTGGGCGCGGGTGGCGGGCAGGTGAAAGTTCCCGGTCAAGTCGCCGTACAGCATCTGCCTCTCCGTGGCGTAGTCCACATAGGGCTGATACCACGCCTGCCCGGCCTGGGCGGTGAAATCATGGCCCTCATCGTAGTAGATATCCCGCATCCGGGCGGCGATGGTGATGGCCTCCGCCACGGTGATGCTGCCGCGGGGGGCGAAAGCGGTGCCGGACTGGCCTTCCATCAGCCCCAGCTCATAGGCGGCTTTCACATTGTCCTCAAACCAGTCGCCGGATTTCACATCGGAGAATTGGCCGCTTTGATAGGTCTGGACGGGGCTGAAGTTGGTCAGGCCGATGTTGGCTCCGGCGGAGAGGTGGAAGCCGCCGCCCAGCTCGGTCTGCTGGCTTGGGAAGTCCTCCTCCTCCCTGGGAGAGAGCTTCCACAGGCTGCCGTCCCGCTGGATGGCCAGAATGTCCCGTTCCCCCTGGGTGGCATAGGCCACATTCTGAAGAATCGGTTGGAAGTCGCCCTTTGCATTCGGATTCTCCCAGCCGGGGCGGCCGGGGATGAAGTCCTCCACGTAATACCACAGCGCGCCGCCCTCCATAATGGCCAGCTTGGCCCGCAGCCAGGTGATGTTGCCCAGGGAGAACTTGGTTTGCAGCCGCTCTATGGCCCCGGTCTCGCTGTTCACGTCCCAGTGGTAGACGTTGCCCTGTTCCGTCAGGGCCAGGTTGGCCCAGGATACCTGGACCACGCCCTCCTCCAAATCGGACAATCTTCGGGGAGGCTGGTCGTCCGTCCCGGTCATCCGCCAGCCCCACAGCTCGTGGTCGGCGGTGACGGCGTAGTGGAGGTCCGTCCAGATCACGTTGTCCATAATCTGGACCAGGTAGTTGCCGGTTTTGTGCAGCCAGGGTGCGCCGAAGCTGCCCCAGCCGTTGACCCATAGGGTGCCGTCCTGCTTCAAAATCACGCTGTGGAACTGGTCCATGGCGGCCATGGCCACGTTGTCCATGATTTTCACGGGCTTCATCTTGCCCCGCTCCCACTGGTAGTCCACGCCGGGGACGGTGTCGTTGAACTGGGAGGTGTTGAAGGCCCACAGCCCGCCGTCGTTGTCGATGGCCAGGGTGGCGCCCCGGCCGCTGGTGTACACCGCCGCCGCATTTGTCATCAGCTCCCGGGCCTGCTCGAAGGGGACGGTTTCCTCAAATCCGCCGAACTCTTGGCTGCCCCAGGTGATAAGCGTGCCGTCGGAACGGATAGCGTAGTAATCCTGCCAGCCCACGGCCAGAGGGGATTTGGCGACAGGCACCTCCAGGGGAGCTTTGGCAGCCGCGGCGGGGAGGGCGCACAGCGTGGCGAAAAGGGCGAGGGCACACAGGATGGGCATGGTTTTTTTCATAAAAGGATGCCTCCATTTCACCGGCGGGCCGCCGGTCTATTGTAATCATACACCAGTCTATCATAATAGATTTCCAATGTCAAGAGGCGAAGCTATTCTGTGACGATCATGTTGGGCCAGCGCTTTTCCATGGATTCGTCGTCGTACTGCCGGTCGATAAACTCCTCCAGGCGGTTGGCGGGCTCGGGATAGTCGGGCCGGGCGCTGTAGCGCAGCATGGCGGCACTGGTGAGGAAGGCGTTACACCCCATGACGAACACCACCACCCAGGTCAGGACTTTTCCCGCCAGGGGTGGAACCGACTCGATTCCCTTGGACATGGGCGGGTAGATGACTTTGATCCAAAGCACCGCCAGCACGCCCCAGAAGAAGCAGAACAGCACGTTGGTGCGTCCGCCGATGTTCAGCGGCATATCGCTGTAATCCCAGAACACTGTGCCGAACACCAGCTCGGTGAACACGCTGCATATGTACTCATAGGCGCCGCCGACGATGAAGCCGGCGGCGAACACATAGCGGTCGCTTTTCTCCGCCAGCCCCTGGAGCGTTACGGTGAGCACCACCGCCCCCAGCCCCCACACAAAGCTGAAGGGGCCGTAGAGGACGCTGGAGCGGTTCATCCATTGGCCGTCCACCAGCCCACACCAGAACGTTTCAATGATATCCCCCAGCAGAGCGGAGATGAGGAAGACCCACACCAGCTTGTCCCAGCACAGGCCCTTGGCAAACGTATAAGCGCCTTGTTCCGATCCGCCCATTCGCTGCATTCCCGGGTAAGCTTTTTGCAGGCGCTTCCACACGGCGCTGTAAATGTGGGCGGCCAGCTTTCCCTGGCCGCTGCCCGCCAGGCGCTGGTCGTACCGAGAGGCGTCCCCGGTGCGCACGGCGTAGAACACGGCGGCGAAGTCCAGCCCGATCAGCGCAAAGGAGATGGCGGTTACGATTTGCCAGACCAATTCAGGCACCAGCAGCACCCCTGCCATCAGCACGGGATGGATGATGAGATAGGTGAGGTAGTATACGCCGGCCACCAGGGCGGAGGACAAGAGCCCCTTGCCCGTGCCGGACAGCAGGCGGCTGCGCTCCTGGTTCCACTTGATTTTGGGGCCCACACGCTGGAAAAAGTGGTCGCCGATGCGTTCCACCACGGCGGATACCACCATGACGGCAAGGAAGGACAGGGCGTGGTGGCCCGTCAAGGAGGGGAGCACCAAAATCAGCAGCACAAAGGTAAAGCCGTAGGACAGGACCAGCGGAAGGGCCACCACCCCTCGGTTGCAGAATTTCCGCCGGGTGACGGCGTAATATCCGGCCTCTGCCGCCCACCCCAGGAAGGAGTAGACCAGCAGGTACAGGCCCAGTTCATACAGGGAATGCATAAGCTTGCTCACAGCCTTTCTTGATATTTATACGGAAGGTTTGGGAGGTGCGTGACCTGATTGGCCAGCAGCGCGACCATCTCCTCCGGGGATTCCTGCATTCCCCGGGCCACCCACTCCGCAATCCAGCCGTAGATTCCATGGGCGAGAAAGGCGGTGGCATAGGCCATATGATTGGAGAATTCCGGGCGGGGGCCCATGTGGGCTAGCAACACATTCTTGAATAGGCTGAACAGGCCGCGCCGGTGCAGAAGGAGGTAGAATGGGCCGTTTTGGGCCATGTAGGCGAATAGGCCGGCGGTGTTATCCTGAGAGGGAGCGTACTGCCGCTCCCACTCCTCATACATGGCGTTCATATAGTCCTGGAGAATGTCCTCTTTTTCGTGGAAGCTGCGGTAAAAGGATACCCGGTGGACCCCGGCGGCGCAGGCGATCTCGCTGACGGAGATGTCCCGCAGCTCCTTTTCTTTCAGCAGCTCCAGCAGAGCGGCGGTGAGCTGCCGCTTCACATAGGTGTTTCGTTCTGCGTTATTCATGCCGCTATAGTCCCCCCCTTTTTGTGGAATTTTTTCGATTTGCTTGACATATCTGCACAGGAATGCTACACTTGGCGCATCTTGATATTACAACTGTTGCAGCGGAAAGTCAAGGGAAAATGGAATGAGGAGCGGGGCGTTGGGGAGAGCGCCCCGCTCCTTTTACCATGGCCGCAGCGCTGAGAGCGCCGGGAGGAGAGGAACCCTTCGGCGGTATTGACACTAAAATGAAGGAAATGGTATAATTGTAATAAACTTGTGAACGGACCCCGTTCAGCGGGTGACGGCAGGGCCCGTTCTACCACAGGCGGCCTGGAGCTGTCCCGGCCAGGGAGCGGAATGGAGATCGGAACATGAAAGAAAAGCCGAACAAACTGGAACAGCGGAGAGGTTTTTCTCTGCTTCTCTCTATTTTATTGGTCTTTTGCGTTTTTGGCACAGTGGTATATGCGATAGCGAGGAAGACCACGGAGGAGATGTCCTCTGCGGCCATTCAAAACCTGAGCGAGAGTTTGGATCTGCTCCAGTGCACCATTGAGGCCATCCTGAACAACGAGGCGGAGTTTCAGCGGCTGGTTGCTCAGGAGGTGGCGCGGGCGGAGGACCCGGAGGCGTTTATCCTCGCCTACGAGAAAAATAGGACGATGGCGAAGCTGTCGCTGATTCGCGCGGGGGAGACGCAGGGAGTGTCCAACGTCGGCGAGGTGTTCACGGAGGAGGGGCTGGACTTTTCCGAAAACGGAGCTGTGGGAGGTTTGGCTATTTCCCAGTCTTATCTGAACTATATGGGCACCTGGGCGTATACCATGAAGTGCCCGGTGGTGCGGGACGGGCAGGAGCTCGGAACGCTCTATGTGGAATATGTCTATGATACCATCGACCGCTCCCTTCCTGCGGAGGGTTTTTATAATAAGCAGGCGTCCCTTTACATTATGGACGCAGAGAGTGAGCGGTTTGTTTTAAAGCCCAAGGGGATGGGGCAGCGCAGCGCCGGTCATTTGAATCTGGACGACTTCTACCGGGCGAACAGCGTGAGCGACCCGGGAATCCAAGCGGAGGTGGCCCAGTGCCTGGACAGCGGGCAGAACATTTTGTTTTACCACGATATCCGAGGAGTAAACGCCCTCAATTATATGTGGTCGGTAAACAATGGAACCATTTTCTTAGTGGGCTATGTGCCGGTTGAAGCCATCCAGCAGGAGGGCCGGACGGTGAATCAGAACATCGCAGTGGTGGTGGCGGTCATGCTGGCTGCGTTTTTCCTGTGTGTTCTGCTGTATTATTTCAACTGGAGGCAGCAGGAGCGGGTGAGAAAGGAGCGGGAGGAGGAGCGCAGGCTCCACAGCCAGCAGCTGGCCGAGGCGCTCCAGGCCGCCCAGATTGCCAGCACCTCTAAAACCACATTCCTGTCCAATATGTCCCACGATATCCGCACGCCCATGAACGCGGTGCTGGGCTTCACCACTCTGCTGGCCAAGGAGACGGAAAACCCAGCCAAGGTGCGGGAGTACACCGGCAAAATCATGGCCTCCGGCCAGCACCTGCTCAGCCTCATCAACGACATCCTGGACGTGTCCAAAATTGAGAGCGGCAAGGTGGTGCTCACCTACGATGAGTTCGCCCTCAACGACGTGGTCTCCTCTGTGGAGGCGATCATTCAGCCCATGGCCAGGGCCAAGCGGCAGGAGTTCCACGTGGAGGTGACGGGCATCCGCCATGAGTATTTGGTGGGAGATGAGACCCGGCTCAACCAAATCCTGATTAACCTGCTGTCCAATGCCGTGAAGTATACGCCGGAGGACGGGCACATTTGGCTGCGCATCATTGGACTCAAGCAGCGCTCCAGCCAGTATGAGCACATCCGCATCGAGGTGGAGGACGACGGCTACGGCATGACGCCGGAATATCTGGAAACCATCTTCGACGCCTTCACCCGAGCGGAAAACAGCACCACCAACAAGGTGCAGGGCACCGGGCTGGGCATGGCCATCACCAAGAGCATAGTGGAGCTGATGAGCGGGACCATCGACGTGTCCAGCCAAGTGGACAATGGCTCCATCTTCCGGGTGGAGCTGGAGCTGCGCGTTCAGGAGGGACAGATGGACCGGCAGTTCTGGCAGGACCGGGGCATCTCCCGCATTCTGGCGGTGGAGGGAAACGCGGAGAACGGAGAGAGCATCCAGACGCTCATGGAGGATACGGGTATCCAGGTGAACGTGGCCGCCGGGCTGGAGGAGGCGTTGAGCTGGATCAGCGGCGGTGGAACCTATCAGCTGGCTTTGCTGGACTGGGAGGCTGTGGGCCCGGACGCAGGTTTTTCGGCGGCCGGCGCGCTGCGCCAAGCGCTGCCGGAAGAAGTTCCGCTGCTGCTTCTGGGGGAGTATGACGCCCAGGGGATGGAAGGTGCGCTGGAGCTGGGGCGCACGGAGATGCTGACAAAGCCGTTTTTTGTCTCCGCCTTTCGGGAAAAGGTGAAGGAGCTGTGGGCGGGCGAGACGCCGGACAGCCGGGAGTGCGAACAAAGCAGCGGTCTGGAGGGGCTGCATTTCCTCGCAGCGGAGGACAACGAGATTAACGCCGAAATTTTGGCGGAGCTTCTGAGTTTGGAGGGAGCCTCCTGCGAGATTGTGGAAAACGGCCGCCTGGCGGTGGAGCGCTTCCAGCAATCTGAGCCAGGGGAGTTCCACGGGATTCTGATGGACGTTCAAATGCCGGTGATGAACGGTCACGACGCCGCCCGTGCCATCCGCGCCCTGGACCGGGAGGATGCCGGGCGCATCCCCATCATCGCCATGACGGCAAACGCGTTTGCCGAGGATGAAAAGGCGGCGCTGGACGCGGGGATGAACGCTCATGTAGCCAAGCCGCTGGACGTGGAGCTGCTGAAAAAGGCGGTCAAACAATGTGGAATGGAGAAGGAGCATTTATGAGCGATTGTGCTGAAAAAAGAATCCGCAGGCGGGCGGCCGCCTGCTTGGCGGGCGCCCTGCTGCTGGCGTTGGCTGGCTGCGGGGATGGAGGCAAGGACCAAAACCTGATGCCGTCGAAGGAAGTGGGCGAGCGGGTGGTGAACTTTTTCAGCCCCATGGAGAAAGCTGACCCCAACGCTGAAAATGTGGCGCGAACCGCCTCGGACCTGACCATCGCCATGGCGGAGAAGGCCCTGGGGGTGACGGTGTACTATACGACCTATACGGCGGAGGACTACCAGGACAGAACCTATGACGACGTGACCATGGATCGGGCGCGCAATGATATGGACGATCTGTATCTGCTCAATCCGGACACCGTTATGGTCCTGGGGTCGGAGGGAAAGCTGATGGACCTGTCGGGGCTGGACAGCGCCAAAAACCTGCGGGATATCATTCGCATCGCCAACACGGTGGACGGCAAACTGGTGGCCATCCCTCAGGAGGTGGTGGCTTACGGCCTGTTTGTCAATATGGAGCTGTTCCAGCAGTACGGTTTGGACCTGCCGGAGACACCGGAGGAATTTTTGGAGTGCTGCCGGGTGTTCCAGGAGAACGGGATTGAGACCCCGGTTGGGGCCAACCGCTGGTGGCTGGAGACCTTTGTATTCGCGCAGGCCTATGCCGATCTCTACAACGGCGGGAATACCCAGGCGGAAATTGACGCCCTCAACAGCGGGGCGGCCAGGTACAGCGACTATATGCGCCCCGGATTTGAGTTTTTGCAGACGCTGATTGACTGCGGCTATATCGACGCGGAGAAGGCCTTGGTCAGTGAGGCGATTGAAGGGGAGGGGGCGGACTTCCTGGCGGGGAAGACCCCCATTGTCATGGCCTATTGGGGAGCGGCCAACTCGGATACTGCCTATGGAAAAACGGACTTTGAGATGCAGGTCATCGGTTTTCCCAGCAGCCGGGGCCAGATGCCGGTCATGCCCATGACAGGGTATGCCGTGGGCGCCAACGCGGAGCACGCCGAGGACGCCATGCGTGTGCTTGATATCATTGTGTCCGACGAGGCGCTTCAAGTCTATTCGGAGACCAACCGGGTCATCTCGCCCTCGAAGAACGTGTCGGTGGACTGTGCTCCCGCGCTGAGGCCCCTCAACGACAGAATTGAGGAGGGGGTCTATGTTTTGGGTTCCAATGCGGGAATGAAGGTGGAGCAGTGGGGCAATACCTGCCGAATTGTGCGCCAGCTGCTGGACGGGGCTACGGTGGACGAGTGCATGGCGGCGTTTGACCAGCTCCAAGACGCGGCGCTGGGGGATGCATAGGGCCGCTGCGGACGGGAGGCACCTCGCTTGCGCGGGGTGTCTTTTGCCTGGACCGTAAAATTTTGGAGTACGAGCAGGACTGGGACTGAGAGAGGAGGAGTCGCCATGGAGCTTGGGCGGCTGCACGCGCTGCGCCGGGCGCTGCACGGCTGCCCGGAGCGCTCCGGACAGGAGGAGCGCACGCGGGCGATGCTGATGGAATTTTTGTCTGAGCACACCACGTTGGAGCTGCGCCCCTGCGGGGCAGGCTTCTACGCCGCCCACCGGGAGGAGGGCGGGCCCAAGCCCCCGGTGGCGCTGCGGGCGGACTATGACGCGCTGGCGCTGCCCGGCGGGGGCGCGGCCCATCTCTGCGGCCACGACGGACACGCCGCCGCCCTGTGCGGCGCGGCTCTCTCCGTTGAGGGGGAGCGGCTGGGGCGAAACGTGTTTTTTCTCTTTCAGCCTGCCGAGGAGACCGGAGCCGGGGCCGCGGGCTGCCTGGAGCTGTTTGACAAGGAGCGAGTGGAGGAAATCTATGGCGCTCACAACCTGCCCGGCGTGCCGTTAGGGCAGGTGGTCACCCGGCCCGGGACCTTTGCCTGCGCCTCCCAAGGCATAACCCTGTCCTTTCAGGGGCGGCCCACCCATGCCGCCTATCCTGAGCACGGTCTCTCCCCCGCCCAGGGGGTGGGGCAGCTGCTGTGTGCCCTGCCGGAGCTGACGGACCCCGCCCAGTACGGCGGCATGACGCTGTGCACAGTGATCGGGGTGGAGATGGGGAGTCGGTCCTTTGGGGCCGCCGCCGCCCAGGCGCAGGTGCGCCTCACCCTGCGGGGGGAGCGGGACCAGGATTTAGAGCGCCTGTGGGCGGAGCTTCTCCGGCTTGCCGGCTCTCTGGCGGAGGAATACGGCCTGGGCTTTGACTACCAGACCCAGGATATCTTCCCCGCTACGGTGAACGACTCGGTCTGCGCCCGGCGTGTGCTGGAGCGGTGCGGCGGAAAGACGTTAGCGGAGCCCATGCGCTGGAGCGAGGACTTCGGCCGCTATCTGCGCCGCTGTCCGGGCGCGTTTTTCGGAATCGGGGCGGGGGAGGACTGCCCGCCTCTGCACACCAGGGACTATCAATATCCCGACGCGTTGCTGGAACCCGCCGTGGCGGCGTTCCGTAGCCTGCTCCTTGGCTGAGGGAAAACGTTCCTCTGCGGCGGTGTCCTTGTATTTGGTCGAAAAATGTTGTACAATAGAGAAAACAGCGTTGAAAAGGAGGCCCTCCAATGGTAGAAACAAGCATGATTCAAGTCACTGTGGACGGCGAGGCCCGCGCCTATCCCTATGGGACGACCTACCGCGCCATCGCGGCGGATGTTCAGGACCGTTATCCCAACGACATCCTGCTGGTCAACCGGGATGGAAAGCTGTGCGAGCTCCACAAGCGGCTGGACCGGGACTGCACGCTGCGGATGATCACCGCGCGGGATGTGTCCGGCATCCAGACCTATGAGCGCAGCGCGGTGTTTCTGATGCTCAAAGCGTTTTACGACGTGGCGGGCCGGGAGAACGTGGAGCGCATTTCCGTGGGGTACTCCCTGAGCCGCTCCCTCTTTATCCGCGCCCAGGGCGATTTTGTGCTGGATCAGGCCCTGCTGGACCGGGTGGAGGAGCGGATGCGGGAGCTGTCCGCCCAGGCCCTGCCCATCGAAAAGCGCTCCATCAGTACCGACGACGCCATCGAGCTCTTTCGGCGGGAGGGGCTGGTGCACAAGGCGCAGCTGCTCAGCTTCCGGGTGAACTCCCACGTGAACGTATACGAGCTGGACGGCTTTGTGGACTACTTCTACGGCTATATGGTGCCGGACACCGGCTACGTCCGCTGCTTCGGGCTGGAGCTGTTTGAAAGCGGCTTTGTGCTGCGCCTGCCCACGCTGAAGGACCCCGACCATTTGGGGCAGTTCCAGCCCTCGCTGAAGGTGTTCCGGGAGCTGTACGACTCCACGCTGCGTTCCGAGGCGCTGCACGCCTCCAATGTGGCGGAGCTGAACACCACGGTTTCCCAGGGCGGGGCCACGCCGCTGATTCTGACCTACGAGGCCATGATGGAGAAGAAGATCGGCGACATCGCCGCGGTCATCGCCGCCAGGAAGGAGGTCCGCTTTGTGATGATCGCGGGGCCCTCCTCCTCCGGCAAAACCACCTTCTCCCACCGGTTGTCCACCCAGCTGCGCTCCTGCGGCCTGCGGCCCTACGCCATCGCCACAGACAACTATTTTAAAAACCGGGAGGACACCCCTCGGGATGAGAACGGGAACTATGACTTCGAGGGCCTGGGGGCCATGGACGTGGAGCAGTTCAACGCGGACATGGTGCGGCTGTTGAACGGAGAGACAGTGGAGCTGCCCTCCTTCAACTTCAAAAAGGGCCAGCGGGAGTATAATGGGAACTTCCTCACGCTGAAGGAGGGGGACGTGCTGGTCATTGAGGGCATCCACTGCCTGAACGATCAGTTCACCTATGCTCTGCCCCAAGAGAGCAAGTACAAAATCTACATCAGCTGCCTGACCACGCTGAACATCGACGACCACAACCGGATTCCCACCACCGATGCCCGCCTGCTGCGGCGGATTGAGCGGGACGCCAGGACCCGGGGCTACAGCGCCCAGGCCACCATCAAAATGTGGCCCTCAGTCCGGCGGGGGGAGGAGAACAACATCTTCCCCTTCCAGGACAGCGCGGACATGATTTTCAACTCAGCGCTGATTTACGAGACATCCCTGCTCAAGCCCTACGTTCAGCCGCTGCTGTTCGGTGTTCCCCGGGACAGCGAGGAGTACATCGAGGCCAAGCGCCTGCTGAAATTCCTGAACTACTTCCTGCCGATTCCGGCGGACAATATTCCCAAAACCTCCCTGATGCGGGAGTTCATCGGCGGGGGCTGCTATCACGCATGATAAAAAACCGGCCCTGCTCAACGGGAACAAGTCTTCCAAACTTGTCCGGCTGAGCAGGGCCGGTTTCTTTATATGGAACGGCGGTTCATCAGGTGGAGGCTTCGGATTGGTCCTCCAGCTTCTGGAAAAACTGGTCAATCTTCTCCTTGATCTCCGCGGGCTTGAGGTATTTCAGCAGATAGCCCGCCGGCTTTAGGGCGAGCAGCTTTCTCACAACGTCTGGGTCGCTGCGGCCGGTGAGGAAGATGACGGGGATGTTGGCGAAAGCGGTCTCCGAGCGGAGCATTTCCAGCGTCTGCTTTCCGTCCACCACCGGCATTTCGTAGTCCAGCAGGATCAGGTCGGGGCGGTTCAGGGTGATGGCTCGGATGGCGGCCACGCCGGACTCTGCCAGGGTGGTGTCGTAATCCCCGTCCAGCAGGTTTTTCATGGCCTGCCGGATGGTCATGGAGTCGTCCACCACCAGGATTTGCCGCTTCGCGTTTTCACCCGTCTGGGTTTCGCGCTTCATTAAGTACTCCTCCACCTCGGTCAAGGCGTTTTCGTGCTCAATGGGGGTGCCCACGCCGCTCTCCAGCAGGTGGGGGGCGATGACGCAGAAGGAGAAATAGCCCGCGCCGCTGGTGTTGAACAGCAGGCTCACCTGGGGCTTTTTCCGCTGGAAGACCTGCTGGAACTGGTCGTAGGACAGCAGATTTTCCTCAATGAGCTCGTATGAGCTCACCTCAGGAAAGTGTTCCATGACGCGCCCGGCAAACTGCCGCGCCGTGTACCGGGTGGCGTTGATGAGCATACTGTCCAGCTTGTTGGTCTGGAGGCCCATGATCTTTCCCACCGTGTTGAGCAGCAGCTTTTCCTCGAACACCATAAGGATTTCTTGGCGCTTATCGTCTGCCGGCGTGCCGTAGACCAGGCGGTAATAGATGCCATCCCCAAATTTTTCCCCGCCGTAGGAGTCGCTGATCATCTGTGATTCCAAGTGGAACATATCAAACACCAGTTGAACGATGACCTTCCTCATGGCCTTGCGTTCTTCCTCGGGGAGCAGGTGATCCCAGGTGCTGATCCCATCCCCCGTGATGGCTTGGTCTTCGGTGAGGGTGTGGCCGATGAGCCACCCTGCGCAGACGCCCAGGAAATGATCCACCGCCTCCAGGGAATAGTTCGACTGTTCCAGCTCCAGCTCCAGGGCCGGGAGGGTGTTCTCCCGAAAGCCCCGATGGATGGCCCGGTGGTGTTCAAGCCTCTTGTAGCCGATGGACTCCATGTAAGCTTCCTCGTCCTCAAAGTGCCGCATGGCGTGGCCCTTGAAGTATTTGACACCCTCCTGGGAGATCCACTGGCTGTCCTTCTCCTCCTCCCGGAACGTGAATAACTTGTTAATGATCTGGAAAAGCCTGCGGTGCTCTCGGTCGATGGTGTCTACCCCGATGCAGAATTCCTCTCGCCATTCAAATTGGCCGTCCATAATAAACTCCTCCTCATGCTGCCGGCGCTGAGCGCTTATTTTTGATGGACGCACCTGTTCTGGTGCCTTTTCCGCATTATACCACAGACGCGGTGACAAGTCCATGGCAAAGCGCGCTGGCGAGTGTGAAAAAATAAGGCGTCAGCCCCTTGACAGAGGAGGTCGGATGTGCTAACATAGCACTACCCCCCAGGGGGGTATATGAAAGGCGCGGGAGGGATGAATATGATGGCCGATGAAAAAACAGTGCTGCGGCTGCTGAAGACCGCTCGGGGCCAAATCGACGGTATTATCAAAATGGTGGAGGAGGACCGGTACTGCATGGACATCTCCCAGCAGCTCACCGCGGCTGACGCCATGCTGCGCCGGGCCAACCGGGAAATTCTATCCGCTCATCTGAAGCACTGCGTGGAAAACGCCAGGGACGACAAGGAGCGGGCGGATAAGATTGACGAGCTGGTGAAGGCGCTGGAGAAGATACTGTAAGAAGCGCGACAATAGGCGCATAGGGACGGGTTTTGCCCGAGTCGGAGAGAAGACGGCCCGTAATGCGCCCAATGGTCGCGTGATAACGCCGCACTTCAAAATAGAAAGCAAGGTGAAAACCAATGAAGCAAAAATTTAACGTCACCGGCATGACGTGCTCCGCCTGCTCCGCCCATGTGGACAAGGCGGTGCGAAAGCTGGACGGCGTGTGCGAGGTAAATGTGAACCTGTTGGGCGGCTCCATGACGGTGGACTGGGACGGGGCGCTCACCTCCGACGAGATCGTGTCCGCCGTGGAGAAGGCGGGATACGGCGCGTCCCTGCCCGCCGCTGCCGGCCAGAGCGCGGCCCCGGCCAGGCCCGCCGCAGACGCCATGGAGGACGACTTGAAGAACATGAGGAGTCGGCTCATCGCCTCCTTTGTGTTTCTGATTCCCCTGTTTTACCTCTCCATGGGCCATATGATGGGCTGGCCCATCCCCCACTTTTTTCACGGGCCGGAGAACGCCCTGCTCTACGCGCTGACCCTGTTTTTGCTCACTGTGCCCATTATGGTGATCAACCAAAAGTACTACCGCGTGGGGTTTAAAACGCTTTGGCATCTGTCCCCCAATATGGATTCCCTGATTGCCGTGGGCTCGGCCGCCGCCGTAGTGTACGGTGTGGCCGCCCTGTACTGCATCGGCTGGGGGCTGGGCCACGGGGACCTGGCCCTGGTGAACCGCTACTCCATGGACCTGTACTTCGAGTCGGCGGGGATGATTCTCACCCTGATTACCCTGGGCAAATATATGGAGACCCGCTCTAAGGGCAAGACTGGCCAGGCCATCGCCCGGCTGATGGATTTGACCCCCAAGACAGCCACCGTCCTCCGGGATGGTGGGGAGGTTGAGCTCCCCGTGGAGCAGGTGCAAGTGGGGGATCTGGTGTTGGTCCGCCCCGGCGCGTCGGTGCCGGTGGACGGGGTGGTGGAGGAGGGCGCGTCCAGCGTGGACGAGTCCGCCCTCACAGGAGAGTCTATCCCCGTGGACAAGGGGCCCGGCGACACGGTGATTTCTGCCTCCATCAATCAGTCGGGGGCGCTCACCCTCCGGGCGACACGTGTAGGCCAAGACACCACCCTGGCCCAGATGATCCGCCTGGTGGACGAGGCGGCGTCCTCCAAGGCCCCCATCGCCAAGCTGGCGGACAAGGTGGCCGGGGTGTTCGTCCCCGTGGTGATGGTCATCGCCCTGGTCACAGCTGTGATTTGGATGATTGCCACCGGATCGGTGGAGCGGGCGCTGACCTCCGGGGTGGCGGTGCTGGTGATTTCCTGCCCCTGCGCCCTGGGCCTGGCCACCCCTGTGGCCATTATGGTGGGCACCGGCAAGGGGGCGGAGCACGGCATTTTGGTGAAGTCCGCCGAGGGGCTGGAGCACCTGCGCTCCGTCACCACGGTGGTGCTGGACAAGACGGGCACCGTCACCCAGGGCAAGCCCAAGGTGACGGACGTGTATCCCTTGGGCCGGGCCACGGCGGAGGAGCTGTTGTGCGTGGCGGCCTCCCTGGAAAAGCCCTCCGAGCACCCCTTGGGGGCGGCCGTCGTGGAGGAGGCCGGGAACCGAAATATCCCCCTGGCCCCGGTGACGGGTTTTGAGGCCGTCCACGGCAAGGGGGTGCGGGGGACCATTCAGGGCGCGGCCTACCTGGCGGGCAACGCCGCCATGCTCAGGGACGCCGGGGTGGCGCTGGGCCAGGACGCCATGATTGCCGACGAGCTGGCCAAGCAGGGCAAAACGCCCCTGTTCTTTGTGGAGGACGGCAGGCCCATGGGCATCATCGCCGTGGCGGACACGGTGAAGGAGACCAGCCGCGCGGCCATTGAGGGCTTCCAGAGGCTGGGCCTGAAGGTGGTCATGCTCACCGGCGACAACAGGCGCACCGCCGAGGCCATCGGCCGGGAGCTGGGGCTGACGGAGGTTGTTTCCGAGGTGCTTCCCGCCGACAAGGAGCGGCAGATTGCCGCCCTCCAGGAGCGTGGAGAGAAGGTGGCCATGGTGGGCGACGGCATCAACGACGCCCCCGCCCTGGCCCGGGCGGACGTGGGCCTGGCCATCGGCGCGGGGGCGGACGTGGCCATCGAGAGCGCGGACATCGTACTGATGAAGTCCGACCTGGCGGACGCGGTGACGGCGGTGGAGCTGTCCCGGGCCACCATCCGCAACGTAAAGCAGAACCTGTTCTGGGCGTTTTTCTACAACGCCGTGTGCATTCCGGTGGCGGCGGGGCTGCTGGTGCTGTTCGGCGGGCCTCAGCTCAACCCCATGATCGCCGGGGCGGCCATGAGCTTCAGCTCGGTGTGCGTGGTGGCCAACGCCCTGCGCCTGCGGTTCTTCCAGCCCAGTCTGGGTGGAAATAAAACTGGTGTTTCACGTGAAACAGAAAAAGAGGCGTGGAACAAAACGAATGTTTCACGTGAAACAGGGAAATTGGAGGAAGGGAGGGAACCCGTTATGGAGAAAAAGGTCGTTATCGAGGGCATGATGTGCCAGCACTGCCGCGCCCACGTGGACAAGGCCCTGAACGCCATCCCCGGCGCGTCCGCCACGGTGGATTTGGAGAGCAAGACCGCCGTGGTGTCCGGCGACGTGGCCGACGAGGCCATCCGTGCCGCCGTGGAGGAGGCCGGGTATCAGGTGGTGTCCATTGCCTGAATTCCTTTTTTGTAAGGAAAGGGAACCGAAAAAAGCTTTTAGCTCGCTGACGTATGGGTTGGCTGCTGAGAAGGGCCAGCCCCAGAACGCGGCAAAAACCCCGGCGCGGTCGTTTAGGCCGCGCCGGGGTTTTTATAGTTGACGCATAGGATAAAGTTGATGACCGTGGAGACGAGGTGGCAGATTGCAAAGCCTGCCGTTGCCAGCAGGGCGGGGCCGTTTTTCCGCGCCAGCGCAAAGCTGAGGAACGCCCCGCAGGGGGCGAGGCAGAGCGTCAAAATCACGGCGGGGCGGGTGATTCCGGCATAGTAGGCCGCCCACCCGGCGAGGTACAGCGCCACGCACAGGACGCCGCCCACCGCCCAGCCCTTTACAGGGCCGCCCCTCACCCGATTGACCACAGCGCACATCGCTGCGGCCATCACAGCCTGAAGAACCTGCCCCACACCGTCCAGCAAAGGCGTGACGGACTCCGCCCGCAAAATATCGTTGGCCGGGGGAGCTGTGAACCATACAAAATTTGGAAGCATTATCAGCAGGAACCACCCCAGTCCCCACGGGTCAAAGCCAAACCTGTAATTTCTCAGCGTCCACATGGCTTACACACCCCATCTGCGGACATACATCCGGGAGGGGCGCTCCTCCCCGTCCCCGCGGGCCATGCAGAAAAATTCCCAGCCGTACCGCTCGTAAAAGGAGGTGTGGTCGGTGAGCAGGTACAGGGTGCTCACTCCCATCGCCGCCATGTCCGCGCAGGCGTGGGTCAAAAGCGCCCCGGCAACGCCCCGGCGGCGGCAGGCCTCCTCTACGTACACCGCGCACACGTTGGGGGTCAGGTCTTTGCGGTCATGAAAGTCGTTTTCGATGACCCCAAGCCCGCCCAGGATTTTCTCTCCATTCATGGCCAGGTACCACTGGGGGACGGGGAACTCCCGTCTGAGACAGCGCTCCATACTCTCCCGGTAAGCCTCCAGCGGGACGCCCCATTTTTCGTGGAACCAGGCCGCCGCCCGGTCCAACAGATCGGGCCGTTCCCGCAGATTTAAAAGCAATGCGTCCAAATGGGTCACTCCCTGGGAAAATATTCCTCTACAAAGTCCACATTCTCCACCGTCCACTCCCTGCCGTTCAGCGCCTCCAGCGGCCCGGCGTCCGTGGTGAAGGCAAAGCGCAGCTTGTAGGAGTACAGCGCCTGAAACCTGCGGTCAAAGCGCCTATTATCCCGCTCCCGGCCGTACTTGCCGTCCCCTAAGAGGGGGTGGCCGGCGGCGGCGAATTGGGCGCGGATCTGGTGGGTGCGCCCGGTGATGAGGTCGCACTCCATGAGGGACAGGCCGTTTCGGCGCTTCAGCGTGCGGTACAGCGTCACTGCCGTTCTGCCGCCGGGGACGGGCTTGTCAAACACCCGGACCTGGGCCCGGTCTCCGTCCTTCAAAATGTACCCTTTGAGCTGGCCCTCCGGGGGCTCCATCTCTCCGTGGATGACGCACAGGTACAGCTTTTGCAGCTCCCGGTTCCGGATTTTCTGATTCATCACCCGCAGGGCCTCGGCGGTCTTGGCGGCGATGACAATGCCCCCGGTGTTCCGGTCGATGCGGTTGCACAGGGCGGGGGCGAAGGCGTTCTCCCACCGGGGAGACCACTCCCTTTTCTGATACAGGTAGGCCTGAACGTGGGTGATGAGGGTGTTCACCTGCTCCCTGTCGTCGGGGTGGACTACCATGCCGGGGCGCTTGTTCAGCAGGAGCAGGTGCTCGTCCTCGTAGATGATGTCCAGCCGGGGGGCGTCCACCCGGAGGAAGGCGTTGTCCGGGGTGGGGGCGTCAAAAAACTCGTCGTTGATGTAGAGCTGAAGCACATCCCCCCGCTCCAGCCGGGCGTCCCGCTTGGAGCCCTTGCCGTTCACCTTCACCCGCTTGAGCCGGATGTATTTCTGGGCCAGGGGGGCGGGGAGCAGGGGGACGGCCTTGGCCAGCCAGCGGTCCAGCCGCTGGCCCGCGTCGTTGGGACCGATGGCAAATTCCTTCAAGCGGAGCGCCTCCCTGAAAAATGGAATGGCTTCCCCTCCCGCCCACAAGACGGGAGGGGAAGCGTTTGGTCAAACAGACTGCAAGAAGCGCAGGAACGCGGCGTTGCCCTCCGGATTGCGGGGATATACGCCGCAGTGCTCCAGCACCTGGGCGAAGACCAGGCCGGTCTCCTTTTTCACGATGTCCAGGGCGTTGTCCGCCGTGATGGTATAGTTCTTGGCGAAGTCCTCCGCCCAGCCGGCGTGCTTGGCGGTGAGCGCATTGGTCCGCAGGTCGGTTCCGCTGGCCAGGGCGTCCGCCACCGCGGACAGCTCCTCCTTTAGCCGGGCCGGGAGGACCGCCAGCCCCATCACCTCGATGAGACCGATGTTCTCCTTCTTGATGTGGTGCAGCTCGGCGTGAGGGTGGTACACCCCTAAGGGGTGCTCGTCGGTGGTGATGTTGTTGCGCAGCACCAGGTCCAGCTCAAATTTCTCCCCCCGCTTCCGGGCGATGGGGGTGATGGTGCTGTGGGGCTCGCCGTCCGTCTCGGCGAAAATGAACGCCGCCTCGTCGGTATACCCCCGCCAGGCGGTGAGGATTTTGTCCGCCAGCTCCACCAGCCGGTCCGGCTTCTCGCAGGCGATGCGCACCACCGACATGGGCCACTTCACGATGCCCGCCTCCACGTCCTCAAAGCCGGGGAACACGAAGGGGGTCTCCATGGGGGCTTTGGCCATGGCGAACTCATAGCGGCCGCCCTGGAAGTGGTCGTGGGCCAGGATGGAGCCGCCCACGATGGGCAGGTCCGCGTTGGAGCCCACGAAGTAGTGGGGGAACTGGCCCACGAAGTCCAGCAGCTTGCCGAAGCAGGCCCGGTCGATCTTCATGGGGGTGTGCTCCGCGTTGAGGCAGATGCAGTGCTCGTTGTAGTAGACATAGGGGGAGTACTGCAAAAACCAGGGGGAGCCGTTGATGGTGATGGGCACGATGCGGTGGTTCTGCCGGGCGGGGTGGTTCACCCGGCCGGCGTAGCCCTCGTTTTCCGCGCACAGCTGGCACCGGGGGTAGGCGGAGGCGGGCAGGTTCTTCGCCGCGGCGATGGCCTTGGGGTCCTTCTCCGGCTTGGACAGGTTGATGGTGATGTCCAGCTCGCCGTATTCCGTGGGGGCCTTCCACTGCACGTCCTTTGCAATCCGGTCCCGGCGGATGTAGTTGGTGTCCTGGCTCAGCTTGTAGTACCAGTCGGTGGCCTTTTGGGGATTCTCCCGGTACAGGGCCTGGAAGGTCTCAATGACCTGGGCGGGCCGGGGGGTGAGCCGCCCCATGAGCTCGGTGTCGAACAGGTCCCGGTACACCACCGAGTTTTCCGCCAGCACGCCCCGCTCATAGGCGTCGTCCAGCAGGGCCTCCAGCACCGGGGCCAGCGCCACCTGCTGGCAGTCTCCGGGCACGGGGGTGTAATCGTCCAGCTTCAGCACGTCCAGGATGGTGTTGACGGCCCAGTTGACCTCGTTTTTCTCCACCAAGCCCTCCTGCACGGCGTAATCCACCAGCTTTGTGATTGCCTCGTTGCGATTCATCGTCCATTCCTCCTCTATTCCGCCACCACGCAGCCGCCCACGGGACGGATGCGCAGTACGTGGCACTTGCCCTGGCCCAAGAGGGCCTCCATGCCGTTTTTGAACGCCTCCAGGTCTCCCTGGGGCACCCACGCCTGGATGGTGCCCGCGAAGCCGCCGCCGTGGACCCGGACGGCCCCCCCATCCAGCAGCCGCTCTGCCTCCGCCAAAGCCAGGGGAATGGCCTGCTGCCGGGGGTTATGGACGGACCAGGTATTTTGCAGGTGGAGGGAGGAGGACAGCCCGGACTGGTTTACCAGGGCCAGGAAGAAGTCAAAGTCCCCGTTTTTGAGGGCCGCGGCCTCCAGATTTGCGGTGCGGTCATCGTCATAGAAGTGCATGGCCCGGAGCACCGCCCGGTCGCCGCACTCTTGGCGCAGGGCGGGGATGGCGGCGCGGAACTCCTCCAGGGGCACGTCCCGGAGCACCGTTTTGCCGAAGTGGGCGGCCACCGCCCCCATCTCCCGGGTGACGGCGGCGTAGTCGTCCGTCAGGTCCCCGTGGCTGGAGCCGGTGTCCACAATACACAGGGCATGGCCGGATTTAGTGAAGTCATAGCCCACCTGTTCCACCACCGGGGCGGCGGGGTCGTTGAAGTCGATGAACACCGCGCCGCCCACGGAGGAGCCCATCTGGTCCATCAGGCCGCAGGGCTTGCCGAAGTAGACGTTCTCGGCGTACTGGCCAATCTTGGCGATGGTGACAGGGTCCAGCTTGTCCCCGCAGCAGAAGTGGTTGAAGATATTGCCCACCAGCGTCTCGTAAGCGGCGGAGGAGGACAGGCCGGAGCCGGACAGTACGGTGGAACAGGCGCAGGCGTCGAAGCCGGACAGGGAATACCCCAGCGCGCGGATTTTGGCCGCCACCCCCCGCACCAGGGCGGCGGAGGTGTTCTCCTCCTCCTTTTTGGGGGAGAGATCGTCCAGATCGATCTCCAAGGCGGGGTAGCCCTGGGAGACGATGCGCACCGTGTTCCGCCCGTTGGGGGCGGCGCAGGCCAGCATATCCAGGTCCACGCTGGCGCACAGCACGCGGCCGTGCTGGTGGTCGGTATGGTTGCCGCCCAGTTCTGTGCGGCCGGGGCCACTGAACAGGGCCGCGCCCTGAACCTCGCCGTCAAAGCGCCGGGCGAAGTCCTCCACAATGTCCGCCGCGCGGCGGCGGGCCTCCTCCAGCCGGCGGGGGTCTTCGTCCAGGGCGTAGAGGGCGGCCAGGGCCTGGTCATGGGCGCCGCCGCGCAGGGCGCGCAGCAGCTGAGAGCAGGTTGACATCATCCTCACCTCTTGCGGGAGCGGAAAACGCTCCTAAAATTTCAAGCTTATCATACCACAGGGGGCGGGCTTTGGCAAGGAAAAACAGGGGGCTGGCCCGCCGCGGAGAAAAGGAAATAAGAGAAATGCGTCGGGCACTTGTTTCCTTTTTTTTATTGTGGTATAATTTTCATTCAAGCATAAAATATCAGGGAAGAATCCCCTATCATAAGGAGAGCAGTTATGAAAATTGTGGTTTTGGCCGGCGGGCTCAGCGATGAGCGCAACGTGTCCCTGTCCAGCGGGTGCAAGGTATGCGCCGCTCTGCGGGAGCGGGGGCATCAGGCCGCGTTGATTGATATGTACCTGGGCACGGACCAGCCCTCGGAGGCTCTGTTTTCCGCGCCCATCCCAGAAGAACTGACGAAAATCGGCCGTCAGGCCCCGGACCTGGCGGCAGTGCGGGCCGCCCGGACGGATGGCGGCGAGAACCGGTTCGGCCCCGGCGTGCTGGAGGCGTGCCGGCTGGCGGACGTGGTATTCCTGGGCCTGCACGGGACCTGCGGGGAGGACGGCCGGGTTCAGGCCGCGCTGGACCTGTTGGGCATCCCCTACACCGGGGCGGGCTATCTGGGCAGCGCCATCGCCATGGACAAGGATTTGACCAAGCGCCTGGCGGCGCCCCTGGGGGTGGCCACCCCCAAGTGGGAGCTGGTGCGGTATACGGCGGAGGAGATCCCCGCCTTGACGGCCCGGTTAGAGGTGCCCTGCGTGGTGAAGCCGGTGGCCTCCGGCTCGTCCATCGGCGTATCGGTGGTGCACGACCGGGATGCGTTGTCCGCCGCCCTGACCCAGTGTTTAGATTACGGCAGGGTGTGTGTGGTAGAGCAGTACATCGCCGGGCGGGAAATCCAGGTGGGCATTTTGGAGGATCGGGCTTTGCCCTCCATTGAGATCGTCCCCAAGGAGGGGTTCTACGACTATGAAAACAAGTACCAGCCCGGGGCGGCGGAGGAGTTCTGCCCGGCCCCCATCCCGGAGGAGTGGGAGGCGCGGCTGGGGAAGGCGGCGCTGACGGTGTTCCACGCCCTGGGCCTGTCGGTGTACTCCCGGGCGGACTTTATTGTGACGGAGGACGGCACGCCCTGGTTTTTGGAGATCAACACCCTGCCCGGCATGACCCCCACCAGCCTGCTCCCCCAGGAGGCCGCGGCGGTGGGCATCGGCTACGGCGAGCTGTGCGAGCGGATCATTAACGCATCTTTGGAGGCCCGCAGGGCCGGAAAATGACAGGAGGAGAGGGGCCTGCCCCTTCCGGGAGAGAGGAGCGCCATATTTTATGGAGGCACTGACACTGAGACAGCTGATAGAGGCGGTAAACGGTACCCTGCTGGGAGAGTTTGAGGATTTGGACGCCGTGGTGAGCCAGGTGAGCACCGACAGCCGGAGCATTGAGCCGGGCTGCCTGTTCATCCCCCTGGAGGGGGAGCGGTTCGACGGCCACTCCTTCATTAACACTGCCCTGGAGGCGGGGGCGGCGGGCTGCTTTACCGCCCGGGAGCGGGAGAGCTATCTCCCCGGCAAATTCTACATCAAGGTGCGCTCCACCCAGCGCGCCCTGTGGGAGCTGGCCCGGTACTACAAAAAACGGTTCGATATCCCATTTATCGCCGTCACCGGCTCGGTGGGCAAGACCACCACCAAGGACATGGTGGCCGCTGTGCTGGGGGCGAAATTCCGCGTCCACAAAACGGAGGGGAACTTCAACAACGACATCGGCGTGCCCCTCACCCTGCTCAAGCTGGAGGGGAGCCATGAGGTGTGCGTGGTGGAGCTGGGGATGGACCACGCAGGGGAGATCGACGATCTGGGCCGGCTGGTGGAGCCGGACATGGCCCTCATCACCAACATCGGGGACGCCCACATTGAGAATCTGGGCAGCCGGGAGAACATCTTTAAGGCCAAGTGTGAAATTTTCCCCCATTTGAAAGCGGAGGGGCTGGCCATCCTCAACGGGGACGACCCCATGCTGGCTGCGCTGCGGGGGACGCTGCCCCAGCCCACGGTGTTTGTGGGGGAGGGAGAGGGGCTGGAGTACACCGCCCGGGACCTTTCTACCGACGGCGCGGGGCATCTGAGCTGCCGGGTAAAGACCCCCCGCAGCCAGTTCCAGGCGGACATTCCCGCCCTGGGCAGCCACATGATCTACCCCACCCTTATGGCTGCGGCGGTGGGTGAGGCGCTGGGCATGGCCCCCGACGAGATGATTCAGGGCATCGGCGCATTTCTGCCCACGAAAATGCGGATGAACATTGTGCGCTGCAAGGGGGACATTGTGATTCTGAATGACGCTTACAACGCAAATCCCCAGTCCATGCGGGCTGCCGCCGCCGTGCTGGGGGACGCCCAGGACCGCCGGAAAGTGGCCGTGGTGGGGGACATGAAGGAACTGGGCCCCGGCGCGGAGCAGTTCCACCGGACGGTGGGGGGCTGCTTTGCCCAGTCCGGGACGAACCGGCTCATCGCCATCGGCGACCTGGCCCGGTTCATCGCCGAGGGAGCCCAGGAGGCAGGGTTGGCCCAGGCGGACTATTTCCCCACGTTGGACGGGGCGAAAAACGCCCTCTCCAGAGAGGTGCGGGCGGGGACCACCATATTGGTGAAAGCGTCGCGGTCCATGGCATTTGAGAAAATTGTGGACTTTTTGCTGGCAAACGTGCCGCAGTGAGAGGCCCCATCGAAGCCCAGCGAAGCGGGTTCGATGGGGAGAGGAGGAGCAGCGAAATGGGCGAGCTTTTGCCGCAGGCGAAAGCGAGAAATATGGAGCTTGCTCCGACGAGGTGAAAGCGTCGCGGTCCATGGCGTTTGAGAAGATTGTGGACTTTTTGCTGGCAAACGTGCCGCAGTGAGAGGCCCCATCGAAGCCTGGCGGCGCAACCAGTGAGTAACAGGAGAATTTACCCATGATAGACATACAGCTTACCGGCCTGGTGAAAGAGTTTGAGGTCGGCAAACGAATATTGGACGGCTTCTCCCTCCAGATCGACGAGGGGGAGCGGGTGGGCCTGCTGGGCCGGAACGGCGCGGGCAAGACCACCATTTTCCGCATGATGACCGGGCAGGTGGACCCGGATGAGGGCACGGTGTCCATTGCCCCGGGCAGACGCATCGGGCTGATCTCCCAGATCCCCGTCTACCCGGAGGGCTACACCGTGCGGGACGTGCTGGACACCGCCTTTGCCCCCCTCCACGCCATGGAGCGGGAGCTGGCGGACCTGGCGGCCCGGATGGGCGAGAACACCGACCCCGCTGTCATGGCCCGGTACGACAAGCTCACCGCCGCCTTTGAGGCCGGAGGAGGTTATGATACGGAGACCCGGCTGAACAAGGTCTGCAACGGTCTGGGCATCGGGCAGGATATGCGTGAGCGGCCCTTTGACGCGCTGTCCGGCGGGGAGAAGACCCGCATCAACCTGGCAAGGCTCATTTTGGAGGACACCGACATCCTCCTGCTGGACGAGCCCACCAATCACCTGGACCTGAACGCCACCGAGTGGCTGGAGGGCTACCTGGAGCGATTCAAAGGCACTGTCCTGGCCATCTCCCATGACCGCTGGTTTTTGGACAAGGTGGTCAAGCGGGTGGCGGAGATTCAGGAGGGCAAGGCGGAGCTCTACTCCGGGAACTACTCCTTCTACGTGGAGGAAAAGGAGCGCCGATATCAGGAGCGGCTGAAGCAGTACGAGAAGGAGCAGGCCAAAATCGCCCAGCTGGAGGCTGCGGCGGAGCAGATGCGCCTGTGGGCCTTCAAGGGCAATGACAAGCAGTACAAGCGGGCCATCAATATGGAGCGGCGCATCGAGCGGATGCGCACCACAGACAAGCCCACGAAGGAGCGCAAGCTGGCCACCCGGTTCGGGGAGCGGGAGTTCCACGGGGACGAGGCCCTGGTGATTACGGAGCTGAAGAAGTCCTTTGGGGAGCGGGTCCTGTTCGACCACATCAATCTGGACGTGGCCGGCGGAGAGCGCATCGCCCTGCTGGGTGACAACGGCACAGGCAAGTCCACCTTTATCAAGATGATTATGGAGGAGGAGGCCCCCGACTCAGGCTCCATCTACCTGGGGCCGTCCATCCGAGTGGGCTACCTGCCCCAGATCATCCACTTTGACCGGCCCGACCGCAATCTGGTGGACACCATGCTGTACGCCCAGAACTGCACCACCCAGGAGGCGAGGGACCGGCTGGCCTCGTTCAAGTTCCGGGGGGAGGACGTGTTCAAGGTGGTGTCCGCCCTGTCCGGCGGGGAGCAGTCCCGGCTGCGCTTGTGTATGCTCATGGACAGCCGGATCAACCTGCTCATCCTGGACGAGCCCACCAACCATCTGGACATCGACTCCCGGGAGTGGATTGAGGAGGCGGTGGAGGAGTACGGCGGCAACCTGCTGTTCGTCTCCCACGACCGCTATTTTATTGAGAAGTTCGCCACCCGTGTGTGGATGCTGGAAAACGGACAGATCACCGACTTCCACGGGACCTATACCGAGTTTCGCGCCTTCCGGGAGCGGCAGGAGCAGCTGAAAAACGCCAAGCCCGCCGCCGTTGAGACAGAAAAACCAAAAGAGGACAAGCCTCGCCGGGCGGGCGGCACAAAAGAGCTGGAAAAGCAGGTCCGCGCCGCCGAGCGGGCGGTGGAGAAGGCGGAGGTGCGCCTGGACGAGCTGGCTCAGGAGGCCCAGGACGCCGCGTCCGACTATCTGCGCCTTCAGGACATCTACAGGGAGCGGGAGGCGGCAGAGGACGAGCTGGCCCATCTCTACGCGGAGTGGGAGCGGCTGGCGGCGGAGTTGGAGGCGGCCAAGGGGTAGGGCCGCGGCCTGAGTGCGCTGAGGAGGAAACAGATTGAATTTTTATCAGTTGTGCGCGGCTTCGGAGGAGCTGGTGCTTCGGCCGGCGCGGCGGGAAGACCTTCCGGCGTTTTCCGCCGGATATGGGCAGTGCGCTCCCCCGAAAAACCGGTTTGACCAGGGCGGCATTGATACCGCCTTCATGACGCCGGAGTGGTTTGAGGAGCTTTTGACCCGGCGGGAGCGGGAGGCCAGCAGGGATTATTCTTATTTGTTTGAGCTGTTCCGCCGTGAGGACGGCCGCGCGGTGGGATACGGTGACATCACCACCATGTTTCGAGAGGATTTTCAGTTTGCGAAAATCGGCTATACCATCCACAATCCCTGGTGGGGCCGGGGCTACGGTACGCAGTGCGCCGCCTTGCTGGTCAAAATCGGTTTTGAACAGCTGAACTTTCACCGGCTGGAGGCGCATATCAACGTGGACAACCCGGCGTCCAAGGCGGTGGCGCGGAAAAACGGCTTCCAGCTCGAGTGCGTCCGCAAGGGGTTTATCCTGGAGGACGGCGTCTGGAGGGACCAGGAGATCTATTATCGAAACAACCAATGCTGGCGGGAGCTGGAGGAAGCGAAGGGGTAATACGGAGAGATGAGATACAACCGATACCGGGGCAACAGCCCCCAGAAAAAGCGAAATCCCTGGCTGGCCGTCCTGCTGGTGCTCGTGGCTGCGGGGGTGCTGGCCTTCGGGGCGCTGGAGATTTATATTGGCCTGCACAGCCGGGACAGTGTGGCGGGTCAGCCCCAAACCATGGTGATTTTCGGCTGCCAGGTGAAGCCGGACGGGCCGTCCATCCTGCTTCGGGACCGGCTGGACACGGCGCTGAGCTATTGGAAGGACCACCCGGAGATCCGGATTGTGGTGTCCGGCGGCAAGGGGGACGACGAGCACATCTCCGAGGCCCAGTGTATGTACGACTACCTCACCGCCCATGGGGTGGACGGGGCGAGTATCTATAGGGAGGACCAGTCCCGGAACACCTGGCAAAATATCAACAATACCTTTGCCCTGATGGAGCGGGAGGGATGGAGCCTTACGGATGATGTGCTGCTGGTGTCCAGCGGATTCCATCTGGCCCGCATCGAAATGCTTTGGGACCGGGTGCGCACCGGTATGCTGGGCAATGAGGCATACAATGACCAGTGTATCTCCACCCTGGCCGCACCGGTGAGCCACGCGCCGTCGGCGGTGCATATGTTCTTTCGGGAGCCGCTGGCCCTGGTGAAGTCCTTTCTCTTTGACCGATAAACGAAATTAGGTGAAGCCATGACAGAAAACCTGAAACATATCGAGCTGCGCTACCAGGAGTTGGAGGCCCGGCTGGCCGCCAACGAGACCTATTCCGACCCGGAGCTTGTGTCCCGCCTGAACCGGGAGCAGAAGGAGCTGGAGCCCCTGGTGTCCGCCTACCGGGCGATGCAAAAGGCCCAGGCAGATTTGGCGGGGGCGGAGGAGCTGTTGTCCGACCCGGAGATGCGCGAGCTGGCCCAGCAGGAGCTGATCCAGGCCAAAGGGGACATTGAGCGGCTGGAGCGGGAGATCAAGATTCTGCTCCTCCCCAGAGACCCCAACGACGGGAAAAGCGTGATTATGGAAATCCGCGCCGGGGTGGGGGGAGAGGAGTCCGCCCTGTTCGCCCACTCCCTCACCCGGATGTACACCATGTACGCGGAAAAGCGGGGCTGGCGGGTGGAGACCAACTCCGCCAGCGAGACCGAGCTGGGCGGGGTGAAAGAGATATCCTTCACCATCGAGGGGGACGGGGCCTGGTCCCGGCTCAAGTTTGAGAGCGGCGTCCACCGGGTCCAGCGGGTGCCCGAGACGGAGTCGGGCGGGCGGGTGCACACGTCCACCGTCACCGTGGCCGTGCTTCCAGAGATGGAGACGGTGGACGTACAGATCAACCCCGCCGACGTGGAGATGCAGGTGTTCCGCTCCTCCGGGGCGGGGGGGCAGCACATCAACAAGACCTCGTCCGCCGTGCGGCTGATCCACCGGCCCACGGGCACAGTGGTGGAGTGTCAGCAGGAGCGCTCCCAGTTTCAGAACCGGGAGAAGGCCATGCAGCTGCTGGCCTCCATCCTCTACAGCCGGGAGCAGGAGCGCATTGAGTCGGAGTACGGCGAGAACCGGCGCAGCCAGGTGGGCAGCGGGATGCGCAACGAGCGCATCCGCACCTACAACTTTCCCCAGGGCCGGATCACCGACCACCGGGTGGGGCTGACGCTGTACAAGCTGGACGCGGTGATGGACGGTGATTTGGACGAGATCATCGACGCGCTGGTGGCCGACCATCAGGCGCAGCTGCTGGCCCAGGGGAGTTAGCCATGTATACGCACGTGGTTTTTGATTTGGACGGCACACTTTTGAACACCATCGACGATTTGGCGGATGCGGGCAATCATGTCTGCGCCGCCCGAGGCTGGCCCGCCCACACGGTGGACGAGTACAAACATATGGTGGGCAACGGCATCCCCAAGCTGGTGGAGCGGTTTGCCCCCGACGGGACGGACGGGGAGACGCTGGCCGGGGCACTGGCGGAGTTCTCCGCCTACTACGGCGAGCACAAGGAGGACAAAACTGCCCCCTATCCCGGTGTGCCCGAGCTTTTGGCGGCGCTGAAGGGGCGGGGGGTGCGTCTGGCGATGCTGTCCAACAAGGCCCACGCCCTGGCGGGGCCGGTGGTGGAGCGCTACTTCCCCGGCGTGTTTGACTACGTTCAGGGGGCGCTCCCCGACGCGCCCCTGAAGCCAGACCCCACCCTGCTCCATGCGCTGATGGAGAACATCGGCGCAGCGCCCAAGACCACCCTGTTTGTGGGGGACAGTAACGTGGACGTGCTGACCGGGAAGAACGGCGGGCTGACGGTATGCGGCGTACTGTGGGGCTTCCGGGACCGGCAGGAGCTGGAGGAGACCGGGGCGGACTATGTGATTGAGCGGCCGGAACAGATGCTGACGCTGCTCTCCCTCGGAGCATGAGCGGGGAGGGCGTAAAAAAGGCGCGCGGCATAGCTGCCTGTCTGGTGTGCTGGCTGGCCGCGGGGTTTTTTGCCTGTCTGGAGGGGGCCGCCGCAGCGTGGTTTTTGGAGCTTCTGCCGGATGTGATACAGTATGGCTATGATGAGACCGCGGGCTATAACCTGTACTTGGCCGAGGATTTCTGGGAAGCCAGGGTTCTTTTGGCGCTGTTTGGCGTGCCGCTTCTTGTCATGCTGGTGCTGGCCGTCCGCTTCACCATAAAACTCAGAAGGCAGGGGAAGAAACGTGAACACCCAATATCTGACCAGCGGTGACGCCACCCAGGCGGCGCGGCTGCTGCGGGAAGGCCGCCTGGTGGCTGTCCCCACCGAGACGGTGTACGGCCTGGCCGCCGACGCCACCCAGGAAACCGCCGTCCAGGCCAACTACGATGCCAAGGGCCGGCCCGAGACCAAGCCGCTGAACGTGCTGGTGGACGGCATGGCCATGGTGGAGACGGTATGCCGGGACATCCCGGCGGACGCCTATCAGCTGGCCGAGGCCTTCTGGCCGGGGCCGCTGACCATGATTTTGTGGGGAAACGGGACCCTGCCCCCCATTGTCCCGGCTGGGGGGATCACCCAGGGGGTGCGCTGCCCCGACCACCCGGCCACCCTGGCCGTCATCCGGGCGCTGGGCAGGCCGCTGGCCTGCCCCTCCGCCAACCTGTCGGGGCGGCCCAGCCCCAAGTCGGCGGGCGATGTGCTGGAACAGCTGGGCGGCCGCATCCCCGCCGTGCTGGACGGCGGGCCGTGCACGGTGGGGGTGGAGTCCACCATTGTGGACCTCACCGTCAGCCCCTTCCGGATTCTCCGGCAGGGGGGGCTGAGCCGGGAGGCCATCGAGGCTGTGCTGGGCCCGGAAAAACTTGACAACAACTGAAAGGAAAAATCGAGCAAAATGAACATAGAGATGAAACATAACATTGCCCTTGTGCGGGAGCCGGGTGTGCTCATCACCGACGGCCCCTCCGCCATGGACCTGCTGGCCACCGCCCGCTATGAGACGGGCTGCTCCGCCATGGTGCTGCGCGAGGAGCAGATTGACGAGTCCTTCTTCCGCCTGTCCACCGGGCTGGCGGGAGAGGTGCTGCAAAAATTCGTGAACTACCAAATGAAGCTGGCCATTGTGGGGGATTTTTCGGCTTACACCAGTAAGCCGCTCCAAGACTTCATCCGGGAGAGCAACGAGGGCCGGCAGATCTGCTTCCAGCCGGACGAGGCCTCCGCCCTGAGCTGGCTGGAGCGGGGATAATCCATGGTTGTCATCGGCATCACCGGCCCCACCGGGGCCGGCAAGACCACCGTGCTGAATGTGCTGCGGGACATGGGAGGCGCTGTGGCGGACTGCGACGCGGTGTATCACGGGCTGCTGTGCACCAGCGCGTCCCTGCGCGGAGAGCTGGCGGCCCGGTTCGGCCCGGAGCTGTTTGATGAAAATGGGGGCTTGCGCCGGAAGGAGCTTGGTGCTATTGTATTTGGGGACCCTCAGGCGCTGGAGGCTTTAAACGCCATCACCCACCGGCACATCGTGGCCGAGCTGGAGCGGCTCATCGCCCAGGCGGGGGCTCAGGGCCGCCCCGCCATCGCGCTGGACGCCGTGGCCCTGATAGAGAGCGGGGCCGGGGCGCTGTGCGCCGCGACCATCGCCGTCACTGCCCCGGAGGAGACCCGGGTGCGCCGGATTATGGAGAGGGAGGGCATCGGAGAGGAGTACGCCCGGGCCCGGATCGCCGCCCAGAAGCCGTCGGCCTGGTTTGAGGCCCGGTGCACTTACACCCTGCGCAACGACGGGGACAAGGCGGCCCTGGAAGAAGGGGCGCGGGTGCTGTTCACACAAATTCTTTACAAGGAGGATATATGACATGGAAGAAAAAACTGCGGGCCAGCAGCTGCGGGAGGCGCTGCTGAACCAAAAGAAAAATGGCTGGGACGTGGTGGACACGGCCACGGAAAAGGCCATCTTCGACTACTGCGAGGGGTACAAGACCTTCCTGGACCGGGGCAAGACGGAGCGGGACTGCGTGGACTACGCCGTGGAGCTGGCCGAGGCCGCGGGCTTCGTCCCCTTTGAGCGGGGGATGGAGCTTCAGCCGGGCGCCAAGGTCTACCGGGTGAACCGGGGCCGGGCGGTGAATCTGGCCGTCATCGGCTCTGCGCCGCTGGATCAGGGCGTGTCCATCAGCGCCTCCCACATCGACAGCCCCCGGCTGGATTTGAAGCCCTCCCCGCTGTATGAGGACAGCGAGCTGGCCTTCCTCAAGACCCATTACTACGGCGGCGTGCGCAAGTACCAGTGGGTGACGATTCCCCTGGAGCTGCGGGGCGTGGTGGCCATGAAGGACGGCTCCATTGTGAACGTGTCCGTGGGCTCCCACCCCGGTGACCCCCTGTTCACCATCGACGACCTGCTGCCCCATCTGGGGGCGGAGCAGTCAAAGAAGCCCTTGGGCGAGGCCATTCCCGCCGAGAGTCTGAATATCCTGGTGGGCAGCCGCCCTCTGAAGGACGACGACGGCAAGGACCGGGTGAAGCTGGCCGTGATGAAGCTGCTTTACGACCACTACGGCATCCGGGAGGCCGACCTTATCTCCGCAGAGATTGAGGCCGTCCCCGCTTTCAACGCAGTGGACATCGGTTTTGACCGCTCCCTCATCGGCGCCTACGGCCACGACGACCGGGTGTGCGGCTACGCGGGCCTGAAGGCCCTGCTGGACCTGGAGGGCGTGCCCGTGCGCACGGCGGTGTGTGTGCTGGCGGACAAGGAGGAGATCGGCTCCGAGGGCGTGAGCGGAATGCAGTCCGCCTTCTTTGAGACCTTCGTGGGCGATTTGTGCGCCAGCCAGAAGGTGCCCCTGCGGGTGTGCCTGGAGAAGTCCTTCTGCCTGTCCACTGATGTGACGGCGGCCTATGACCCCAATTTTGCCGCGAACCTGGTGTATGAAAAGCGCAACTCCGCCTTTGTGAACTACGGCGTGGGCCTGTGCAAGTATACCGGCTCGCGGGGCAAGGGCGGCGCGTCCGACGCTGGGGCGGAGGTGGTGGCCTATGTCCGCCGTCTGCTGGACGACCGGGGCATTCTCTGGCAGATGGCCGAGCTGGGCGCCACCGACAAGGGCGGCGGCGGCACCGTGGCCTGCTACATGGCCAACCGCAACATCGACACCTTAGACGCGGGGGTGCCCGTGCTGAGTATGCACTCCCCCTTTGAGACCGTGTCCAAGCTGGACTGTTATATGACCTACGCCGCCTGTAAGGCGGTGTACGAGGGCTGAGCGTGGTTCGGCTGGCTTCCATCGGCCCGGACAACTGGCGGGAGGAGCTGGCCGTCTTGGAGGGGCAGCGGCGGTTTGTGTCTGATCCGAACCGTCTGCTGGCCCGGGCCTATGCCTATCGGGAACAGGGCGCTCAGGCCAAGCTGATTTTGAATGACGGGACACCTGTGGGGATGCTGCTGTACCACGACTGGCCCGAGGCGGAGCGGTATGTATTCAGCCAGCTGCTGATCGACGGGCGGTATCAGCGCCGGGGGTTCGGCTTGGAGGCCACCCGGCTGGCCCTGGAGGAGATGCGCGCCGACGGGCGGTACGCCAAGGTCTGCCTGTGCTACGTGGAGGGGGACGAGCCCGCCCGGCTACTATATGAGAAGCTGGGCTTTACCCACACCGGCGAGACGGAGGAAGACGAGATCGTCATGGAATTGACGCTGTGATGGATAACAACCCCCTTTTGCGGAAAAGCTACCGCAAAAGGGGGTTGTTTTATGACAGAGGAGACCAAACTGACGGAGCATGGCGACAGCGAGGAGAACTCCGGCTTTCAGCAGCAGATTGTGGATATGGGGTCCAGCATGGTGAAGACGGAGGACGGCACCATCCACACGCTCACCATCGTAGGCCAGATTGAGGGGCACCAGGAGGCGGCCTCCGGGGCCAAGACCACCAAGTATGAGCACGTGCTCCCCCTGCTCACCGCAGTGGAGGAGAGCGGCGAGGTGGACGGGCTGCTCATCCTGCTCAACACCATGGGGGGAGACATTGAGGCGGGGCTGGCCATCGCGGAGATGATCTCTGGGATGCGCAAGCCTACGGTGTCGCTGGTCCTGGGGGGCGGGCACTCCATCGGCGTACCCTTGGCGGTGGCGGCTAAGGAGTCCTTCATCGTCCCCTCCGGGGCTATGACCATCCATCCCGTGCGGCTCAACGGGCTGGTCATTGGAGTGAGCCAGACCTTTCACTACTTTGAGCGCATTCAGGACCGGATCTGCGCCTTCGTCACCCGCAACAGCCGGATCAGCCGGGGGGACTTTGAGCACCTCATGCTTAACACCGGGGAGATGGCAGCCGACGTGGGCAGCGTCATCTATGGCGAGGAGGCGGTGAAAATGGGGCTGATCGACCATTTGGGCGGCCTGTCCGATGCGCTGGAATGCCTCCACCGGCGAATGCGGGAGGAGAAACAGAGGAAGCAGTGACGGCGCGGGGAAGACTTCGCCGCCAGCGAGAGGCTTTCATTGCACCCTAAAAATGGTGTTTTTGCCGGAATTAAATTGACAAGCGGGAAAAAGTCATGTAGAATGGGCAAAGAAATAAAATTGGCCCCGTCCTACGCATTTGACCTCTGAGCCGGGGCCATGCCAGCGGGAGACAGAGCAGCAAAGGCGATGGAAGCATGAGAAAAGAAAAAATATCCTCTGCGGTGATCCGGCGTCTGCCGCGATATTACCGCCACTTGGACGACCTGTACCGGGGGGGTATGGTGCGCATCTCCTCCAGCGCGCTGGCCAAGTCCATGGGGCTGACCGCATCTCAAATTCGGCAGGATTTGTCCTGCTTCGGCGGGTTTGGCCAGCAGGGCTATGGCTATAATGTGCAGCGGCTGCGCAGCGAGGTGGCGGAGATTCTGGGCATGAACCGGGACCATACGCTGCTGCTGCTGGGGGCGGGCAACCTGGGCCGCGCCCTCATAGAGAACTTTCCCTTTTCTGCCAGCGGCTTCCGCCTGGTGGCGGCCTTTGACGTGAGCCCCAGCCTGGTGGGCACCAAGCTGGGCGGCATACCCATACTGCATATGGACACGCTGGAGGGATTTCTGCGGGATAACCCCGTCAATGTGGGAGTGCTCACTGTGCCCGCCCGGGTGGCGGTGGAGTCCGCCCGGAGGCTGTGCCAGGGCGGCGTGACTGGAATTTGGAACTTTACCAACGTGGAGCTGCCCGCCCAGGAGATTCCCGGCGTCCGGGTGGAGAGCGTTCACTTTGCCGACAGCCTGCTCACCCTGAGCTATATGATTTCAGAGGAGTCTGTATGAAAAAAAAGCTACTGAGCGTGGTGCTGGCCCTGGCGGCGGTGCTGAGCTGCGCCACCATAGCCTGGGCGGGGGCTCAGGGTGATACGCTGATTACCCTGAGTTACTTGAACGGTACATATCTCGCCGGCCTGAAAACGACCGTTGCTCATGCGGTGGAGCGGGCGTGCCAGCCCATCTATGACGCAGCCTTGGCCAAGGCCGGGCAAGCCTCCGGCAGCGGTACGGGCAGCGGCGGCGTTTGGCTGACCTCCGATGCTCCCGTGGCGGGGGCGGGGGTCTACGGCCACCAAATCACTCTGGCCACCGGTTCGGGGCTGGTGTGGATGGACGGGATGGCGGCGGTGAGCGGCGGCGTGCTGGTGGACGCCACCGTCGGGGCGGAGGTACCCGTGGGCGGCGGGCTGGCCGCCGGGCACCGGTATCTGGCGGGGGAGACTGCTCAGGTGGTGGTGTCGTCCCAGTCCGCCCAGTGGATGATTGAAGGCCAGTGGGCCAACGGCGTGGCGGACACAGTGATTGTCCCGCTGACCTTTGCCGACGTGCCCAGTACCCAGTGGTACTATAACGATGTGCGCTATGTGGTGGAAAAGGGGCTGTTCCAGGGGCTGAGCCAGGACACCTTCGGGCCCAACGGCGCCATGCAGCGGTGTATGATGACCACGGTGCTCCACCGTTTGGCGGGGAAGCCGGAGGTGGGCTATGCCGCCGTGTTTACCGATATTCCGGACGGCCAGTGGTACACCCAGGGGACCATCTGGGCGGCGGGCGCCGGGGTGGTGTCCGGCATGGGGGACGGCAGTTTTGCCCCCGGTTTGGACGTGACCCGCCAGCAGATCGCCGTGATGCTCTATAACTATGCGGTGAAGGCCGGAAAGCCGGTGGGCGCGGCGGGGAGCCTGACGGCCTTTTGGGACCACGCCTCTGTGGCGGCCTGGGCGCAGGACGCCATGGGCTGGGCGGTGGGTGCGGGCATTCTAAACGGCAGCGACGGCGCGCTGCTACCCAACGACAGCGCTACCCGGGCGCAGGTGGCCGCTATGCTCCACCGCTTTCAGAATTGGATGGACCAGCAGACAGGTTGATATGGCCGCGGGCCGGACGGAGACGTCCGGCCCCTTTTGCGCGGCGGGGAAATAACAGTTGAAAAACGGACGGAATGCTGGTATAATGATTAAAACGTTTGTTTGGAAGGAGGCGCGGCCATGGCGGAGGATATGGGCGCGTTGCTGGGGCACAATCAGGTGGAGGGCACGGTGACTGCCGTGCTGTTTCGCAACGAGGAAAACGGATATACGGTGCTCAAGCTGGACTGCGGCGAGAGGGGGGAGATCACGGCGGTGGGCTGTATGCCCGGCGTGGCCCCTGGGGAGAGCCTGGAGCTGGAGGGGACCTGGGGCCGCCATCCCAGCTATGGCGAGCAGTTCAAGGCGGAGGTAGTCACCCGGAGAATGCCCGTGGGGGAGAAGGCGGTGCTGGAATACCTGTCCTCCGGAGCGGTGAAGGGAGTGCGCATGGGGCTGGCCCGGCAGATTGTGGACCGCTTCGGGGAGGAGGCCCTGGCCGTTATTGAGAACGAGCCGGAGCGGCTGGCGGAAATCCGGGGGGTTTCCCCCAAGCGGGCGCGGGCCATCGGAGAGGCCTTCCGGCAGCAGATGGGGATGCGCCGGCTGGCGGAGTTTTTGTCGGAGCACCGCCTTCCCTTGGCGGCCGCCATGCCGCTGTACAATCGCTTTGGCGACTACGCGGTGGAGGTGGTGCGGGACAATCCCTACCTGCTGGCCGACCGCTCTCTGGAAATTCCCTTTGCCCAGGTGGACGTCCTGGCCATCGAGCTGGGGGTAGCGGGGGACGACCCCCAGCGGGTGGAGTCCGCCCTTATCTTCGAGCTGGACCACAACGCGGACAACGGCCACGTCTTTTTGCCTGAGAACAAGCTGCTGGCCGCCACCGCCGCCCTCATCGGAGTGGAGGGGGACTGTCTCGGCCAGGGCCTGGACGGACTGATTGAGCGGGGCGAGGTGGTGAAGGAGGACATCGCCGGGGTGACGGCCTGCTATCCCGCGGGGCTGTACGGCGCGGAGTGCTATGTGGCCATGCGCCTGGGGGAGATGTGCCGCACGGAGATCGCCCCGCCCAAGGGTTTGGGAAAGCTCATCGCCTCCATAGAGCGGGAGCAGGGGATTACTTATGCCAAACAGCAGCGCACGGCGGTGGAGCTGGCCGCCTCACGCCAGGTGATGTTGCTCACCGGCGGGCCGGGGACGGGCAAGACCACCTCCCTGCGGGGGGTGCTGGCCCTGTTTGAGACGCTGGGGCTGGAGACCGCCCTCACCGCCCCCACCGGCCGGGCCGCTAAGCGCATGGGGGAGACCTGCGGGGCGGATGCGGTGACCATCCACCGGCTGCTGGAGACGAAGCTGGACCCCTTCACCGGCCAGCTGGCCTTTACCAAAAACCAGGACGACCCCCTGGAGGTGGACGCGGTGATTGTGGACGAGACCTCTATGGTGGACGTATCCCTCATGGCGGCGCTGCTGGCGGCCCTGCGAGGGGACTGCCGCCTGGTGCTGGTGGGCGACCCGGACCAGCTGCCCTCCGTGGGACCGGGGAATGTGCTGGACCACCTGATCCGTTCCAGGGTGGTGCCGGCGGTGTCCCTGACGGAAATTTTCCGTCAGGCCCAGGAGAGCGCCATTGTGATGAACGCCCACGGGGTGAACCGGGGGACGGCGCCCGAGCTGAAAAACACGGGCAAGGACTTCTTCTGCCTGAGCCGGAGGGACGCCGCCCGTACGGTGGACACCATTGTGGAGCTGTGCAAAACCCGGCTGCCCCAGAATATGGGCATCCCGCCCGAGCAGATTCAGGTGCTCACCCCCACCCGGAAGCGGGGGGCAGGCACGGCGGCGCTGAACCGGGCGCTCCAGGAGGCGCTCAACCCCGCCGCGGAGGGCAAGGGGGAGCGGGCCTTCGGTCCCTATGTCTTCCGGGAGGGGGACCGGGTGATGCAGGTGAAGAACAACTACGACCTGTTCTGGGAGGACCCGGACACCGGAGCGAAGGATTTGGGGGTGTTCAACGGGGACATCGGCATCATCCAGGAGGTGACAGTGGGGGGAATTACCGTGTCCTTCGACGGACGCTTAGTGGCCTATCCGCCGGAGCTTTTAGGAGAGCTGGAGCCGGCCTACGCCGTCACGGTGCACAAGGCCCAGGGCAGCGAGTACCGGGCGGTGATTTTGGCGCTGAGCGATGTGCCGCCCTCCCTGCTGGCCCGTGGGGTGCTGTACACCGCCATCACAAGGGCTCGCGAGCTGTTTATTATGGTGGGCAGCGGGGAACTGCTGGCCCAGATGACGGCCAACGACCGCCAGACCCGGCGGTACTCCGCCTTGCGCACCCGCCTGCTGCGGGAGACGGGACAGGAAACTTGAATTTTGGCCCCTTCGCAATCTGCGAAGGGGCTTTTTTCCATCGGCCCAAGCTGGGTTGCAAAGGGGAACGGATTTGTGGTATCATAACCACAAGATAACATGAGCAGGAGAGGAGGGATGGAAATATGCCCAACTGGAGAGAGCTGTTTTCCAGCCCGAAAAAAGCGGCGCTGTCCATCGCCTGTATCGTGGTGATGCTGGTTACGGTGGGGGCGTGTATTGCGGTGTACGTCTTGGGCCAGTCGGAGGCCGAGCCAGAGCCCGGGCCCGGCGCCGAACAGAGCGCCGTCATCGGCGGGGAGCAGGCCCAGAACTTCGCCTTTGCCGACGCGGGGGTGGACCCAGCGGAGGCCACAGTGGTCGCCGCTAAATACGCCCGCTGGGAGGGGCAGTTTGTATATGAGGTGGAGTTTTTGGCGGAAGGCAGCCAGTATGAGTACAAAATCGACGCCTTCGATGGCTCTGTAGTGCACAAGGAGACCAAAGCGGTGAAGCGCCCAGAGGACAGCGCCCCTCCGGCAGAGCTCATCCCCTTGGAGGAGGCCCGGGGCATCGCCCTTACGGACGCCGGGCTGAGCCAGGAGCAGGCGGCCTTCACCCTGGCGGAGCTGGACGAGGAGGGCAGTGTGCCCATATACAAAGTGCGGTTTTTCGCGGGGAATACCCAGTACGATTACGAGATCAACGCCTGGACCGGGGCGGTATACAGCAAGGGCACCGTCGTCTATGTGGGGCAGGGGGGTGAGGCGTCCCCGCCGCCCTCCCCACCGGCAGGCAGCAGTCCACCGGCGGAGACGGCGCCCCAGCCCCAGGTGAGCGCGCCGGCGGCTCCCTCCAGCGGCGTGACACCCCCCAGCGCCCCGGTGAGTGGTGTGGTCCAGGTGGGGGCCGACGAGGCCCGGGATGCAGCGCTTGACCACGCCGGTTTTTCCGCTGGGGAGGTGATGCTCTCCAAGCTCAAGCTGGAGTTTGAGGGCGGCGCGCCGACCTATCAGGTGGAGTTTTACAAGGACGGGGCGCAGTACTCCTACGAGGTCAGCGGGACCACCGGGAAGGTGACGGGATTCCGCCGGGAAAACAGCTGAAAATGGCCTTGACGGGAGAAGATTCTTCCTGTATCCTGAAAGCAGGGAATACCGCCGCAGGGCGGAATTGAGAAAGGATGATACGATGAAAGACCAAAATTGCGGCTACTGTATGCGGGGCGAGCTGTTGGATGCCTTCGGCATCTACATCTGCGAGCTGAGCGTGAGCACATTGATTCTGTTCAAGGAACAGAGCCACCCAGGGCGGTGTATTGTGGCCTACAAAAATCATGTCAGCGAATTGGTGGATATCAGCGATGAGGAGCGCACCGCTTTCTTTGCCGACGTAGCCCGCGCGGCCAAGGCCATCCACGCCGCTTTCCACCCGGACAAGGTGAACTACGGCGCCTATGGCGACACTGGCTGCCACCTCCACTTCCATTTGGTGCCCAAGTACAAGGACGAGTACGAGTGGGGCGGCGTGTTCGAGATGAATCCGGGCAAAAGGACGCTGACCCAAGAGGAATATGACGAGATGATCGAGAAAATCAAAGCCAACCTGTGACTTTGATTGAGGGAATGACAAGTCGAGGCGGCGTGTAATTCCTGAAAAAAGCCCACCACCTTTGTTTCGCGAAAAGGCGGCGCGTCCCGACGAAGTGATGGGATAGGGGACGAAACAGGATAGAAGGAATTGCGCATTACGGCTATGGCATATCTCCGCTTAAAACATTGACAAAGACGCGCAGAGCGTGAAAGAGGGCAGCACGGAAAGTGCTGCCCTCTTTCATACGCAAACTGCGGATAAGCTTTGTCTTCAAAACACAGGCTTTATCCAAGACACCAACTTTAGGAACAGAAAAGCACCAATTTCTTGATTTTCAAATCGAAAATCCAATGAAATTGACGCTCTCTGTGGCACCCCGAACTGGATTCGAACCAGCGGCCTGTCGCTTAGGAGGCGACCGCTCTATCCATCTGAGCTATCGGGGCGTGTATGAAATTATATTCCGCAAATGATGGGCCGCCTATGATTTAGGAGGGGACCGTTTCCTCTCGCGCTTTTGCGGAGTTGACGCGAGACGGCGGCCACTTGGCACAGGCTCTATTGTACTCAATTTTTCGTCTTCTGTCAATGCGGCACAAGAAAAATCTTGGAAAGACCGGGAATTCTGCCTTTCCGACTGTTGCAATTAAAGGGATCAGGGGATATAATACATACTTGTGTGTAAAGAAATCATTCCATATTCAGATAGAAGGTACGGATATGCAAAACGAAAAGCTGAGAAATATTGCAATCATCGCCCACGTTGACCACGGTAAGACCACCCTGGTGGATGAGATGCTCAAGCAGGGCGGCATCTACCGGGAGAACCAGGCCACTGTGGACCGGGTGATGGACTCCAACGACCTGGAGCGGGAGCGGGGCATCACCATTTTGGCCAAGAACACCGCCGTCCACTACAAGGATACCAAGATCAACATCGTGGACACCCCGGGCCACGCCGACTTCGGCGGCGAGGTGGAGCGCATTCTGAAGATGGTGAACGGCGTCATTCTGCTGGTGGACGCCGCCGAGGGACCCATGCCCCAGACCCGGTTCGTGCTGTCCAAGGCCCTGGAGCTGGGCCATAAGGTCATTGTGGTGGTGAACAAGATCGACCGCCCCGACCAGCGTATCCACGAGGTGATGGACGAGGTGCTGGAGCTGCTGCTGGACCTGAACGCCACCGACGAGCAATTCGAGTCGCCGACGCTGTTCTGCTCTGGGAGGCAGGGCACCGCCAGCTACTCCCCCGACGTGCCGGGGACGGACTTGGTTCCCCTCTTTGAGACGATTCTGGACTATATCCCCGCCCCGGACTGCGACCCGGAGGCCCCTTTCCAGATGCTGGTGTCCTCCATCGACTACAACGAGTTCGTGGGCCGCATCGCCGTGGGCCGCATCGAGCGGGGGACGGTGAAGCAGAACCAGGAGATCGTGGTGTGCAACTACCACAAGCAGGACGAGGCCCCCAAAAAGGCCAAGGCCACCGCTCTGTACACCTTTGACGGGCTGGCCCGCACTCCTGTTACCGAGGCCAAGGCGGGGGAGATCATCGCCATGAGCGGCATTGGCGACATCACCATTGGAGATACGGTGTGCGTCCCCTCCGACCCCGCGCCCATTGAGTTTGTGAAAATCTCCGCCCCCACCCTGGAGATGACCTTCTCCGTCAACGACTCCCCCTTCGCCGGCAAGGAGGGCAAGTACGTCACCAGCCGCCAGCTGCGGGACCGCTTGTTCCGGGAGACGCTGAAGGACGTGTCCCTGCGGGTGACGGAGATGGAGAACTACACCGACGCCTTCAACGTGGCGGGCCGGGGGGAGATGTCCCTGTCCATCCTCATCGAGACCATGCGCCGGGAGGGTTACGAGTTCCAGGTCTCGCCCCCCCGGGTGGTGTACCAGGAGGTGGAGGGCAAAAAGTGCGAGCCCATTGAGCGGGTGGTCATCGATGTGCCCGCCGACTGCGTGGGGGCCGTCATGGAGAAGCTGGGCAGCCGGAAAGGCGAGTTCCTGTCCATGGACCCCATCGGCAGCCGCACGAAGCTGGAGTTCCTGGTGCCCTCCCGGGGCCTGTTCGGCTACCGCAACGAGTTTTTGACCGACACCAAGGGCGAGGGCATCATGGCCTCGATCTTTGAGAAGTACGCCCCCTTCAAGGGGGAAATCCAGCGGCGGAACACCGGCTCCCTGGTGGCCCACGAGACGGGCGATTCGGTGACCTACGGCCTGTTCGCCGCTCAGGAGCGGGGCGCACTGTTCATCGGCGCGGGTGTGCCCGTGTACGAGGGTATGGTGGTGGGCGTCTGCCCCAAGATGGAGGACATCACCGTCAACGTGTGCAAGAAGAAGCAGCTGACCAATATGCGGGCCTCCGGCTCGGACGACGCGCTGCGGCTGGTGCCCCCTAAGCAGCTCAGCCTGGAGCAGTGCCTGGAATTTTTGGCGGACGACGAGCTGCTGGAGGTCACGCCGGAAAACCTGCGCCTGCGCAAGCGCATTTTGAACCACGAGAAGCGGATGAAGGCCCTCAAGGGCGGGAAGGCGTAATCAAAATTCCCCTGGCCAACGGCCAGGGGAATTTTTTACAGCGTCATGGTGATCCCGCCCTCGTCGGACAACCCGTCCTTCTTGAGCATATTTTCCAGCACCTCCACGTCCGACGTGATATCCATAGCGTCATCCTGGAACAGCTTATCCAGCTGCTTCTCGAACCCGGACACCACCTGGTCCATCATGTCCTCGATGCGCTTCTTGGCGGCGGAGATGTTCTGCCCCTCGATGCCCTGGGCGTCCAACTGGGCGTAGGCCCGGAGGATTTTCAGGGTAGTGGGCAGGTAGTAGTTCAGGAAGGTGCGCAGCTGCCCCTCCTTATTGGGGTGGGACTTCTGATAGTTCAGGATTTTGCTGGTGATCTCCTCGATGCGGTCAATTTTGGCGCTCATGGCCTCGTCGGGAATTTCATCGTTCACCTGCCGGATTTCCCGGAGGATATCGTCCTCCCGAGCGGCGGCCTGCTGAGGGGTCTCCTCCTCTACGGTTGGGGCTTTTTGGCGGGGCTGAGCGTGGTAGCCCATCTCGGTGAGGAACAGCTTGCCCTCCGCCAAGTCCAGATAGCCGGTGGGCAGAATGTCCTTGGCCAGCATCCGGCGCAGGTCCTTGCACAGCTTATTGACGGAAATGCCGAAGCTGGCGGCCATGGGAGCCAGATCCACCTCCCGGTTGGCGCCAATGTAAGCCAGGTAATTCAGATAACGTTCGCTACGGCGGTTGCGGCCGATGCCGGAGAACAGCATCCCCAGCCCCCCTGCCAGGAAGGGCAGGCAGATGCCGATGGGGATCAGTATTTCCGCCACATTCTCCACCATGCCGATGATGCCTAAAATGAAAACAGTCAGGCCGAAGATACCGGACAAAATGCTGCCGCCGACGATAAGGCCAGTGCCGCCGCCCTCCCCCTTGGCCTTCTTCCGCTTGTTCTCCCTGGGGTCCCGCACGTTCCAGGCATCGGGCTGGGCCTTATGCTCCCAGGGCTCGGCCTTTGGCTGGGCCTGCTTTTTCTGCTGGCTGTACTGATAGGAGTAGTTCGCGAAGGAGGCAGCGCCCTGCTGCGTCTGCCGGCGGGCGCTGTCCGCCGCTTGACGCGCCGTGTCGGCGGCCTGGCGGGCGGTATCGGCGGTCTGCTGGAAGATGGTCTCCGCCGTGCTCTTGGCCCGGTTGGCGGCATTGCGCGCTTCCTGGCGGTAGCGGTCGCTCTGGCCGGAGTTGGCCATATTGACCAGCTTGCGAATCAGCCAGACGATGCCGATGATTTTACAGAACCAAAAGGGGAGGATGAACAGCATCAGACCAATGCTCGCCCATTCGCCCCAATCGTTTGGGTTTTTGGGGGGCTTGCGCCCGCCGCCGGTTCCCTGACCTGAGCCAGAGCCATAGCTGTATTTGTAATGATAATTGTAGTTTTGCTGATTTTGGCCGGAGCTTCCCTGGGTTCCCCTGTCGTCGGGGTCAAAATGGTACGTGTCTGCCATGTTGGTCCTCCCTTCCCGAAACAGCTCCCTCATGGGGAGGCGCCTGCGAAGTTTACAAGCAAAGTCTATTATATACTGTTCCGGGGGCTGTGTAAATACGAAATCCCTTTAAATTTTTCTAAGGATTTGGCGGGAGAGGAAACAGCCCGCCCTCTGAATGTTCAAAGGGTGGGCTGCTGTAATTGGCGAGAGGCTGTGGGCGGCTGGGGGATTATCCCTTAACGCCGCCGGAGGCCAGGCCGCTGACCAGGTTTTTCTCAATGCACATGAACAGAATGACCACCGGGATGATAGCGAAAATGGAGGCGGCAAAGAGGTACTGCCACTCAATCATATTGTAGCCGTTAAAGGTGTTGATGCCCACCGTCAGCGGTTTCAGGGTGTCGGTGGAAATCAGGCACAGGGCCACGGTGTACTCGTTCCAGGCGTTGATGAAGATGAAAATCAGGGTGGTGACAATGCCAGGGGCGGCCACGGGGAGCAGTACCTTCGTCATGGCCTGAATCCGGTTGCAGCCGTCGATGGTGGCGGCCTGCTCCATTTCGGCGGAGATGCCCATGAAGGTGCCCCGCAGCAGCCAGATGGTGAACGCCTGGTTAAACGCGGCGTTGATGAAGACCAGCCCCAGGATGCTGTCCGTCAAGTGCAGAGCCTGCATCACCTGGTAGATGCCGATGAGCAGCACCACCGGGGCGAACATCTGGGAGACGATGACAAAGCCCAGAAACGCGGTCTGCCCCTTGAACTTCATGCGGGCCAGGGCGTAGGCGGCAGGAATGCCGCACAGCATGGCGATGAGGGTGGAGCCGCCGGCAATGAGCACGGAGTTGAGCAGATACCGCGCCATGGGAGCCCGGCTCCAGATCTCAATGAAATTGGACCACAGGGCGGTGACGGGGAGGATCGTGTTGCCGGAGAAGATTTCCACCCGGTTTTTCAGCGCCGTGCACAGTATGGCGAAGTAGGGGTAGAGGGTGATGACGCACACATCCAGCACCACGAAGTACAGCAGCACGCGCAGGATGGTCTTTTTCACAGAAACGGGCTTTTTAACGGCAATTCCGGACGGGTTGCTCATACGTCGCCATCTCCTTTCCGCAGGGTGTAAATCATGTAAGTGCTGGCGCACACCAGCAGAATCAGGAAGCCGATGACGGACACCGCCGCCGCCTCACCGCTCCGCCCATTGTAGAAGGCCAGCTTGTACAGGTAGGTGACCAGGGTGTCGGTGCGGTTGGCCGGGTCGCCCTTGGTCATGGTCCAGATGATGGGGAAGGAGTTGAACACGTAGATGATGTTCAGCACGGTGGACACCGTCAGGGAGGACTTAACCAGGGGCAGCGTGATTTTGAACAGCTTCTGCCAGTAGGTGGCTCCATCCACGGTGGCGGCCTCGTAGTAGGAGGCGTCGATGCTCTGAAGCCCCGACAGCACGCAGAAGGTGACGAAGGGGACGGTGACGAAAATGCCGCAGGCGATCTCCCAGGCGAAGTAGGCCTCCGGGGTGGGCGTCCAGTTCACCGGCTGGCTGATGATGTGCAGCTTCATCAGAAGAGTGTTCAGTGTGCCGTAGTCCTTGTTGATGATGAAGCCCCAGGCGCTGGCCTGGATGACGAGGGTGGTGGCCCAGGGGAACACCACGATGGCACGGGCGACCTTCCGGCCGCGGAACTTGTTGTTCAGAATCAGGGCCAGGATGAAGCCCAGCACGGTGGAGAGCACCACCACGGCGATGGTCCACACCAGGGTGTTTTTCAGCACCAGGCTGAAGGCGGGGGCCTTGACTACCTTGATGAAGTTTTCAAAGTTGTTAAAGCCCTTGAGCTGGTTGGTTTTTGTCACCGCATTCATGGACATCTGGAACACCTTGCAGATAGGGATCACGATAAAGATAGCCATGAGGATGACGCTGGGGGCAATCCAGATGTACGGCTCAATGGCGCGAAAAACCTTTTTGCCCGAATGGAGTGTTTTCTGATTGGCGGGGACAGCGGTGGGCGCGGTCGTTTTTTTCACTGGTGGACACCTCCCTAATTTCTCTCATATAAGCTCCTTCCGACCGTTTTCAAAACGCGGCGCAGGCCGCCCTTTGAAAACGTCGGAAAGAAGCCGCGGGCCAGGCCGCTTTGGCCTGGCCCGTGGCAGTTCAATATTTCGGTTTCAGATAGGCAGGATGGGCTTAGCCGGCGATCTCAGACTGGAGATTATCCAGCAGCTCCTGAACGTTGCCGCCCAGCAGAGCCTGCTGCTCCACATTGATGACGCCCTGCTTCACGTCGGCCCACTCGGCCTTGGCGGTGGGATAGAATTTGCAGGAGCCCACGATGTCAACCCAGGGAGCCATGGCGGGGTCGGAGGCGGCCACGATCTCACCACCGGCGGAGGTAGCGGGCAGGAAGCCCTCCATCAGCACCCAGTCGGAGTAGCGGCTGTCCTCATAGAAGAAATCGAAGAAGGTCTTGATGGCCTCGATCTTCTCGGGGGAGTGGTTGTTGTCGAAGCACATGAAACGGTCCATAACGCCGGCGGAGACGGAGGCGTTGCCGCCGTTGGTGGGGATGGCGGCGAAGGCATAGTTGATCTGATCCGCCTCAGGGGTATTGGCCTTGGCATAGTTGTCGGCGATGTAGGTGGGGATGGAGTTGGGGCCGATGACCATGGCCAGCTTGCCGGCGCCGAACAGGTCCTGCAGGTTGTAGCGGGTCTCGTTGGCGGGGTCAGAGTTGGTGTAGCCGTCGTTGACCAAGCCGATAGCGTACTCAATGGCTTCCACGTTCTTCGGGTCGTTCAGAATCCAGTTGCCGTCGGCGTCGGTGAAATCGCTGCCGTTGTTCCAGACGTAGTAGGCAAAAGCGGCCTGGCCCTCGTCGGTGGTCATGTCAATGCCCCAGGGGTAGATGCTGGAGTCATAGGCCTTGATGGCCTCGCAGGCGGCCTTCAGCTCGTCCCAAGTGGTGGGAACCTCTACGCCGGCAGCTTCCAGAATGTCCACATTGTAGTACATGGCGCGGGCGGAGGCCAGATCGGGGATGGCCCACACGGTGCCGTCCACCACGGACTGCTCCAGGAAGGCGTCATAGAACTTGGCATAGGTCTCCTCGGACACGTAATCTTGAGCGGGGAGGAGCAGGTTGTCGGCCTGGTAGTCGGCGAACACGTCGATGTTCAGGATGTCGGGGGCGTTGTTGCCGCCCAGACGGGTGTTGACCACGGTGTAGATGTCATTCCAGGACACCACTTCCACGGTCAGATTGATGTTGTCATAGGCAGCGTTGAATTCCTTCTGGAAATCGGCCCACCACTGCTTGGTGTTCTGGCCGTACTCAGCGGCGATGACGTTGATGTCGATCTTCTCAGCGGAGGGAGGGTTGTTGTCGTTGTTGTTCTCGACAGGGGTGCTGTTCTCAGCGGGGGGATTGCTGGCGGGGGCGTCGGCTTTGTTGCCGCAGGCGGCCAGAGAGAACATCATGGTGGCGGCCAGCAGCAGTGCAAGAATCTTCTTCATTTTCATTCTCCTTCTTGAATAAGATATTCCCCTTCCGCAAACAGGTGCCGGGAGGGGGCAAAGCTTGTCGGTAAATTTCACAAACAGGCTCTGCTGATGATGATTATACTTGGGTGTTCTGTGAATAAATAGGTGATGGCGTTCAGTTTATAGCAAAATCGTACGAATCTGAAAATTCGTACGATTTTTGCGGAATTATTCTCGGTTCATTTCCTCCGGCGTGCGGCGTACGCTTTTGCGGAAGCGGCTGGGCGTCATACCGGTGACGGAGCGGAACACCTTGGTAAAGTAATTGTAATCGCTGATGCCTACCGCGTCGGCCACGGCGGATATGGGCATAGCGCTCTGAAGCAGCAGGCGCTTGGCGGCGGTGATGCGGCGCTGGGCGATCAGGTAGGAGAGAGTGTGGCCGCCGGACAGCTCCTTGGCCAAGGCGCACAGTCTGGTGCGGCCGATGTGGAGCTGCTGGGAGAGGGAGGCAAGAGAGAGCTTCTCCATATAGTGCTGGTCAATATACCGCTCCAGCCGCTGCTGGTCAGTTTGCTCGGCGGACAAAATCATGTCCTCCAGGCGGATATAGGCGGACAGGGCCTCCAGCGTTTCAGCGTAAGCGCGCAGCTCCTCGTCGGAGCACTGGCGGAACTGGAGAAAGGAGCGGTGCAGCTCCTCCAGGTCCCCGGGCCACCAATCCAGCAGAGCGCGGGTGTGCTCCCACTGCTCCTCAACGGGGGTGCGGTCCAGGTAGCAGCCGAAAATCAGATAGGCCAGGGGCTTTTCTGGAGTGTACAGGGGCATGAGGGCCTCACAGATGCCCAGGTGGCAGCGGTAGTATTGAAATCCGCCGTCCCCGGCGTAGGTCTGCACCTTCCAAGCGTCGCAGGCCACGCAGCGCTGGTGCCCCTCGGGATCGGCGTTGATGGCCCGGCAGAAGGGGGGGTGGCCGCTGAACAGCTGGATATCCCGGCCGTTGACATCTAAAATATTGGCGGGAACGCCGGTGAGCGTGTCCAGATTGGCTATGAGACGGCGCAGCCGCGCCTCGTCAAACAGGGTGTTCAAGCTGTGTCAGCCTCCCTCTCATGGCGCTTTGCCTTGAGGCAAAGCGTACACGGGGCATATGCCCCGTGTACAATAGGCTTATTCAAATTTTGGAGAACTCAGTCTTTGCGGTACTTTGCCACAATGGCCTCCAGCTCGGCCCAGCGCTCCTCCATGTCCGCCACCAGCTTGAACTGGGTGCGGCAGCGGTCCAGGTTGTGCTTTTCCCGGGCGATGTGGAAATACTCGTCGCCGACCAGGTAGTCGGTGAGGAAGCGGATGCCGCACTCCAGGGTCATCAGCTTGGCGCCCCAGGGGAGATAGGCGATCTCCTCGTCAGTGAGCGCGTCCCCTGCCTGGCTCAAAAAGGCGTCGGTGTAGATTGCGAACAGCTCCACGTCCAGGTTTACCTTGGTCAGATCAGTCTCGTCCTCAGCGCAGTGGTTGGCGCCGAAGCGGATGGAGTCGCCGAAGTCGTAGATCACCAGGCCGGGCATGACGGTGTCCAGGTCGATAATGCACACGCCCTCGCCGGTCTTTTCATCCATGAGAACGTTGTTCAGCTTGGTGTCGTTGTGGGTTACACGCAGGGGGAGCCGGCCCTCCCGCATGGCGCTGAGGGCCACAGAGCAGTCCGCCTCCCGGTCCAGCACAAACTGGATTTCGCTGCGGCATTCGGCGGCCCGGCCCAGTTTGTCCGCGGCCACGGCGGCCTTGAACTTGGCCAGCCGGTCCTCGGTGTTGTGGAAATTGGGGATGGTTTCGTACAGGGTGTCCGCGGGGTAGTCCCGCAGCAGCTTCTGGAAGCGGCCGAAGGCCCGGCCGGAGGCGGCGAACAGCTCCGGCGTTTCCGCCGACTGGTAGCACACGGTGCGTTCCACAAAGGGATACAGCCGCCATGCGCCGCCCTGGCTGTCGGTGAAGTATAGTTCGCCGCTGCGGGGGCGGACGACTTGAAGGGCCTCCCGGCTGCGGTCGCCTCCGCTTTTCTCAATCTCCCGGCCCAGGTAGTCGGTGACGCCGATGATGTTTTCCATCAGCTGGTCGGGCCGTTTGAAGGCGGCGGGACTCATGCGCTGGAGGATGAAGCGCCGGCAGCACAGGTCCTCCGGTTGGGTATGTACCACGAAGGTGTCGTTGATATGGCCTTGGCCGAACCGGATGGCGCCCACCACGGGCGCGCCAAAGTCGAAGGCTTCCAGCGCCTCGTTCAGCACTGCTTGCAGCTGTTCCATATCCTTATGCCTCCCAAAGCTGGTCGGGGTAGAGCCCGGCCTGTGTCTTTTCCGCAATGGCGGCGACTACGGTGGGCTTGTCCTCCCGGTAGGTGACGCCGTACCACTTGTCCTCGCTGAGCAGCACCCGTACCTGGGCCTTGCCCTCGCCAATGAGCTGCTCCACTACGGTGGGCAGGAAATACTCCGCCTTGGCGGGGTTTTCCGTCAGCGCCTTGTCCAAGAAAGCGGGGAACCGGGCCAGGGCCTCGTCCATAAAGCTGCGGGTGAAGCCCCACATATTCATGGACACGGTGGTGCCGCCGGGCAGGGCGGTCCAGGTCTGGCCGCCGTCCTCGGTGAAGCGGGCGTTGTCCCCGTCCTTCTCGATGGCGGTGCGCTCGTGGATGTCCCGCAGAATGTGCTCGCCGTCCACCGTGCACACGCCCCGGGCTACGCTGCCGTTCTCGGTGACGGTGTTTTTGAGCAGGTAGCCCACCATAACGTACTCATACACGTCCCCGTCCGGGTGGGCGCAGAGATAGTCATAAATAAGCTTGTACGCCTCGGGGCCGTAATAGTCGTCGGCGTTGATGATGGCGAAGGGGCCGTTCACCAGGTTCCGGGCGGACAGGGCGGCCTGGGCGGTGCCCCAGGGCTTGGTGCGCTCGGGAGGGACGGCGTAGCCCGCGGGCAGGTCGTCCTTGCGCTGGAAGGCGTACTTCACGTCCATTACTTTGGACACCCGGTCGCCGATGCAGGCGCGGAAATCGGCCTCGTTCTCCTCCTTGATGACGAAAATCACGGTGTCGAACCCGGCCCGGTGGGCGTCATAGATAGAGTAGTCGATGATGAGCTGGCCGTGGTTGCCCACGGGGTCCAGCTGCTTGAGGCCGCCGTACCGGCTGCCCATGCCGGCGGCCATGATGACCAATACAGGTTTGTTCATTGCCTTCGCCCTCCCGTTAACCCTTGTATCCGTTGGGATTCATGGACTGCCACTTCCAAGAGGATGCGCACATCTCCTCGATGCCCAGCTGAGCGCTCCAGCCCAGCTCGTCTCTGGCCTTGGCCGGGTCGGCGTAGCAGGCGGCGATGTCGCCGGGGCGGCGGGCCTCGATGACGTAGGGCAGCTCATGGCCGCAGGCCTTCTCATAGGCGTGGACCACGTCCAGCACGGAGTAGCCGTTGCCGGTGCCCAGGTTGCAGACAAACAGGCCGCAGCCGGTGTCCAGCTTCTTCAACGCGGCCACATGGCCGCGGGCCAGATCCACCACATGGATATAGTCCCGTACGCCGGTGCCGTCGGGGGTGTTGTAGTCGTTGCCAAAGACATGGACCTTTTCCAGCTGGCCCACCGCCACCTTGGCGATATAGGGCACCAGGTTGTTGGGGATGCCGTTGGGATCCTCGCCGATGAGGCCGCTCTCGTGGGCTCCGATGGGGTTGAAGTAACGCAGCAGGGCCACGTTCAGCTCAGGGTCGGCGGCGCAGATGTCGGAGAGAATCTGCTCCTGGAACAGCTTGGAGGTGCCGTAAGGATTGGTGGTGCCGCCGGTGGGGAAGTCCTCCTGAATGGGGACGGTGTGTGGGTCGCCGTACACCGTGGCGGAGGAGGAGAACACAAAGTTCTTCACTCCGTGGCGGCGCATGGCCTGGAGCAGATATAGGGTGCTGATCAGGTTGTTGGAGTAGTACTCCAGGGGCTTGGCCACGCTTTCACCCACCGCCTTGAGCCCGGCAAAGTGGATGACGGCGGTGATGTTGGGGTGCTGGACGAACAGCGCCTCTACCTCGTCCTCATGGCACAGCTCCGTTTTAATGAAGGGAACCTTTTTGCCGGTGATTTTTTCCACCCGGACCAGGGCCTCCTCGCAGGAATTGTAGAGATTGTCCGCCACGATGATGTCATAGCCCGCCTGGATGAGCTCCACACAGGTGTGGCTGCCGATATAGCCGGCGCCGCCGGCGACAAGAATGGACATGGTGAGCGCTCCTTTCTAATGATGGGGCAGTGAGTTGTGTTTGGAATCTGACTCTATTGTAAGCGGGCTGGGCGGGAAAGGGAATATGCAATCGTCTACATTATTTGCACAATCGTCCGTCAACAGGGCCGCGCCCTCGGACAGCATTTTGACGCTACGCTCGTACTCGCTGGGGGACATCCCGGTGGCGATGTGAAAGCGGCGGGAAAAGTAGTGGACGGACTGGAAGCCCAGGCGGGCTGCGATCTGAGTAAAGTTGAAGCGTCCCTCCCGGATCATGCGCCGGGCGGCCTGAATTTTCAGCTGGTTGAAGTAGGCCGCCACCCCACCGCCGGTGCGGGTGTGGAACAGCTTTTGCAACTGGCTGCGGCCCACCAAATTGTCCCGGCAGATTTCTTCCACGGAGAGGGGGCGGTCCAGGCGCTGCTCCAGATAATGCGCCACCTGGGCGAATACGCCGTCGTCTTCTCCCCGCCGCCCGTCCGTCGACTGGGGCTGAGCCTCCCGCCGGATCAGGCGGATGAGCAGCTCCTCCAGCGCGGCGCAGATGAGCTGCTCTCCGCCGAAGGGCTGCTCTTCCCGGCGCTGAAGCTGGGTGACGGCGGATAGATTCAGCGGCGTGGAGAAGACGGCGGCACTCTCCGCCACGATGCGGCCCAGAAGGGTGCGCTCCTCGGCGCGGATATGGCTCACCCGGTTCCGGAAGAAGTCCATGGCAGGCCCGCCGCAGCCAAAGCCCACGACCACCAGGTCGGGGGCCACGCCCACGGCGGAAAATGCGTGGAATTCCCCCGGCGCGTGGAAAATAACCTGCCCCTGGTTCAGCTGGCAGCTGTGGTCGCCGGCGGTGACCCGCACCATGCCCTTATCCACGTACAGCAGCTCCCAGAAATCGTGGCGTTCGCCGGGATAGGCGTAGCTGCCCGTATATTCAAAGTAGTGCACGGAATAGAGCTGGCGCACCGCGATGGGACGGGAAGGGGAGAGGGGGCGGTAGTCCAGACTGTCGTTGGCTTGGCGGCTGTTCACAGCGATTCCTCCCAAAGCAAAATAAAAAACTGTCCCGCCCATTGGGCGGGACAGTTTTTTGGATGGTACGGCTGAAGGGATTCGAACCCCCGACCTTTTGGTTCGTAGCCAAACACTCTATCCAGCTGAGCTACAGCCGCATATCCTTTGTGGAACCTTGCTTATATTACCACAGCGAAATGAGAAATGCAAGAGTTTTTTTCAAATTTTTATTTTTTTATTTTTTGTTGTCAAAAATCCATAGGCAGGGGAGATAACTTGTGTTATACTATCCTTTAAGCGTGAGGACACAGCGGGCAAAGGGAGTGTGGGAAAATGAGGCGCGGAATTTTATGCGGTTTGCTGGCGTGTGCGCTGGGCGTCTGCCTGAGCGGCTGCGTGTTTGAGCCGGTGGACAATCTGTACGCTCTGCCCGTGCTGCCCCAGGAGTATCGGGACCTTCAATCCACCATCGACTCCACCATGAACGAGTTGGGGGCGGAGTACGCCACCATCAATTACGGCAACAACACTTCCACCATCCAGCTCCTGGATTTGGACGGCGACGGCGAGCAGGAGACGGCGGCGGTATTTCTCCGGGTGACTTCGGCGGAGGAGCGGCCCATGCGGGTGTGTCTGTTCCGCCAGGGCAGTGACCATGCCTACCGGCAGATTCATATGCTGTCCGGCGAGGGCAACTCGATTAACTCCGTGACCTATGAGGATCTGACGGGGGACGGCAGCCGGGAGATCATTGTCAGCTGGCAGCTCAGCGGCGGCGTGCACATTCTGGCGGCCTACAATCTCACCGGCTCCGAGGCGGACGAGCTGATGAGTACTAACTACAACGAGACTTATATGGTAGTGGACCTGGACCGGGACGGAGGGCAGGAAATTCTGATCTTCCAGCAGGACAGCACCGGCGAGGGCTATAATCTGGCGGAATACTACGACTACCAGGGGGGCGTGATGACCAGAACCGCCGTGGCCCCCCTGTCCGACGGGATGCGGGACGTGGTGGCCTCCTCCGTGGGGCGGCTGGCGGACGGAACGCTGGGGGTATATGTTACGGTGGAGATTGAAAACGGCTTGCTCACCGATATCCTGACCCTGGAGCGGGACGGTCTGGCCAACGTCACCCGGGACCCGGAGAGCGGCATCAGCAACGCCACCGCACGGGCCTACACCGAGGTGGCTGCGGCGGACATTAACAACGATGGCGTAATGGAAATTCCCCGGGCGCGGGAACTGGTTCCCCTGGATGCGGAGAACAGCTCTCCCCAGTACTTTATCTATTGGCAGCAGTTTGACTCCAAGGGGAGAGGGAGCACCAGCTGCATGACCTACCATTCTGTGACGGACAGCTGGTACCTGACCCTGCCCAACGGGTGGGATACGGAGCGCATCTCGGCGGTGCGGGACGACAGCCTGAGCATCCGCGGCGAGCGGGCGGTGGTGTTTTACTACTGGCCGGAGGAGGAGGACGGGGAGCCGGAGAAGTTCCTCAGCATCTACCGCCTCACCGGCAGCAACCGGCTGGCCCGGTCCAAGCAGGCCGGGCGCATTACGCTGTACAGCGACGGGACCAGCATATACTGCGCGGCGTTGAACGCCGGCGTGTGGGACTGTGGCTTGGATGAGGCGGAGCTGACCCAGCGGTTCAAGCCCATCACGGCGGAATGGGCCACCCAGCAGCGCGCTGGAAGGTGACAATGAGAAAGTGGTGAATGCTTTGACAAGAAAGGTTTTGGTGCTGGAGGATGAGGCCAACATCCGAAGCTTTGTGGTAATCAATCTGAAGCGGGCGGGGTACGATGCCATTGAGGCCGGCACCGGCGAGGAGGCGCTGGCCCTCATTCAGCAGAACCCGGACGTGAAGGTGGCCCTGCTGGATATCATGCTGCCCGGTGAGATGGACGGCTTCGAGGTGTGCCGCCGTATTCGGGCGGGCAACGCCCAGATGGGCATCATTATGCTCACCGCCCGCACCCAGGAGATGGATAAGGTGAGCGGCCTGATGACGGGGGCGGACGACTATGTCACCAAGCCCTTTTCTCCGGCGGAGCTCACCGCCCGGGTGGACGCGCTGTACCGCCGAACGGGCGGAGCCCCGATTCGGGATGTGGACGAGCTGGAACAGCCGCCCTTCCTGCTGAATACCCGCAACCGCACCCTGGAGAAAAACGGCCGGCGGATCAAGCTGACCCAGGTGGAATACTCTATTGTGCGGTTGTTTATGGATAACCCCGGCAAGGCCCTCAGCCGCGAGGAGATACTGGAGGCGGTGTGGGGCAAGGAGTATCTGGGCGAGCTGAAGATTGTGGACGTGAATATCCGCCGCCTGCGCATTAAATTAGAGGACGACCCGCAGAACCCGGCCTATGTGACCACCGTGTGGGGCTACGGGTATAAGTGGGAGGTATGACAACGCCGGTCGGGTCGTCCGGCGCCGCGAAAGCGGTGCCGGCGCGAACGCGCCGCCAAGAATTTTCGCGCAGCGAAAATTTTGAACCCGGCGGGATTCATTCCCGGCGGTTTGAGTCAAATCCGGGGTCCCCGCAAAAGCCGCGGCCTTTTGTGGGGAGCGGCCCGCAGAACCCGGCCTATGTGACTACCGTGACTACCGTGTGGGGCTACGGGTACAAGTGGGAAATATAGGGCCGTTATACGACGCCATAAAGGGGGGAGAGAGATGGAGCAGGATGGCCGTAGAAAGCGGCGGAAGACTACGCCGGCGCAGCCCAAAAAAGAGCCGCTGGCGGAGGAGCTTCAGGGCCGTGTGGATAAAAAGGGGCTGAGGGGCAGGCTACGCTGGCGGTGGCTGCTGAATACGCTGGCTGCGACCTTTGTGGTGGTGTCCATCGCGGTGACCGCCTTTTCCCTGGTGATGTATAATTACTATACCTCTACCATTCTGGCTACGCTGGAGAGCAAGGCCCAGACCGCCGCGGGGATGTTCCGTAACTATACTGAGACCACCTATCTCTTTACCGCCCGGCAGTTTATCAACCAGTTTGAAGAAAAAACCACCATCGAAGCTCAGATTCTCAACTCCAATGGCCGGGTGCTCATGTCGTCCATGATGGACATATCCGGCGCCAGTGTAGATACTTTTGATGTGTCCGACGCCATCGGTACCAAGCGGGTGGTGCCCTTTCTGGGGCCGGATCCCAACACGGGAGACCACATTATCTCCGCTTCCGCTCCAGTGGTGTATAATGGCATGGTGGTGGGCGTGGTGCGTATGGTGACCTCTTTGCGCCAGGTGGAGGCCCAGATGACCCGCATTGTGGCGGCGGTGTCCGCGTTGGGGCTGGTGATTTTGGCCATCATGGGAATTGGGGCCAACTATTTCATCAAGTCGGTGCTGGAGCCGGTGATCCGGGTGACGGAGACCGCCAAGCGGATCGCTACGGGCAGCTACGGCGTACAGATGGAGAAAAAATCCAACGATGAGATGGGCGAGCTGGTGGACGCCATCAACGATATGTCCATGAAAATCGACCAGGCCGAGCGCACCCAGTCGGAATTTATCTCCTCCGTGTCCCACGAGCTGCGCACCCCGCTCACCGCCATCAGCGGCTGGGCGGAGACGCTGTATAACGGCGAGGTGCGGGACGCATCCGACGTGAAGAAGGGAATGGGTATCATCGTGTCCGAGGCCCAGCGCCTCACCCGCATGGTGGAGGAGCTGCTGGAGTTTTCCCGCATGGAGACGGGGCGGTTCAACCTGTCGGTGGAGCCCATCGACATCCTGGCCGAGCTGGAGGACGCGGTATACACCTACCGGGAGTTCTTCCGCCGCAAGGGGTTGGAGCTGGACTACACGGAGTGCGATGAGGACCTGCCCATCATCAGCGGGGACCCGGAGCGGCTGCGCCAGGTGTTCTGCAACGTGCTGGACAATGCGGACAAGCACGGAGGAGGGGGCGGGCGCATCGAGGTGTCCGTGGGCCGGGAGGAGGACAGCGTGGTGATCCGCATCCAGGACTACGGCCCCGGCGTGCCGGAGGATGAGCTGCCCTTCATTAAGTATAAGTTTTATAAAGGTTCCTCTAAGGTCCGGGGTTCCGGGATCGGGTTGGCGGTGTGCGAGGAGATCATCAACAGCCATAACGGTGCGCTGAGCATCGGCAACGCTCCCGGCGGCGGGTGCGTGGTAACCATCAGCCTGCCCATAGGGGAGGAAAACGGGTGACATTTCCAGGACATCCTGGCAGAAGATATATCAATCAAAGGAGAAACATTCATGGCAAATCAAGACTCACATAGTACGCCGTTCAAAACCACCTGCGGCGGTCAGGCTCTGCTGGAGGGCATCCTCATGCAGGGGCCGGAAAAGCGGGCCATCGTGGTGCGCAAGCCGGACGGAGAGCTGGATATCACGGAGGAGGAGATAAAGCCCAAGCGCGGGCTGGCCAAGCTGCCGTTCATCCGGGGGCTGTTTATCTTCGGCGGCTCCATGGTCCATGGAATGAAAGCGCTGATGTACTCCGCCGAGGTATCCGGCGAGGGGATGGACGAGGAGGAGGAGCTCACCGGCCTGGACAAGTGGATCAGCGACCACTTCAACGACGAGAAGGCCACGGCCATCATCATCACCTTAGCCGCGGTGATCGGTATCGCCTTTTCCATCGGGCTGTTCATTCTGCTGCCCACGGCGCTCACCGGCCTCATCGGCCTTGTGTGGAAAACCATGCCGCTGTGGGTGCGCTCGGTGATTGAGGGTGTGCTGAAGGTGGTCATTTTCATGACCTATCTCTATTTGTGCTCTAAGATGAAGGAGATTCACCGGGTGTTTCAGTACCACGGCGCGGAGCACAAGACCATCTACTGCTACGAAAACGGCCTGGAGCTGACGGTGGAAAATGTCCGCAAGCAGCCCCGGCACCACCCTCGCTGCGGCACCAGCTTTCTATTTGTGGTGATTGCGGTGTCCATTTTCCTGTCCATCGTGATTTTCACGCCGCTGGAGATTGAGAATACCTTCCTGCGCATGGCGCTGCATCTGCTGATGCTGCCCATCATCGTGGGAGTGACCTATGAGTTCAACCGCTACGTGGGTGGCCACGACGGCGCTTTGTGCCGGGTGCTGCGGGGACCGGGGATGTGGATGCAGAACTTTACTACCTTTGAGCCGGACGACTCCATGATCGAGGTGGGCATCGAGGCCCTCAAGCGGGTGCTGCCTCAGGAGAAGGGAACGGATCAGTGGTGAGAAAGAAGCCCGGAGCCATCGTGATCAGCGCAGTGTGATAACAACGCAGAGAGAGGGTGACAGCTCATGCCCGCCACGTACAACGACCTATATCTGGATGCCCGAAAGGCCCTGAAAAGCGCCGGGGTGGAGCAGGCTCAGCTGGAGGCGCGGGAGCTTTTGTGCTTTGCCAGTGGTAAGGGCCGGGCGGAGTTTCTCCGGGACCTGACTTTGTATGCTTCCGATGGGGTGGAGAAGCGGTTCCGGGGGCTGTTAGAGCGGCGGCTGAAGGGGGAGCCGGTGGCCTACCTCATCGGAGAGTGGGAATTTTACGGCCTGACACTGGACATCACACGGGACGTACTCATCCCCCGGCCGGACACTGAGACGCTGGTGGAGCGGGGCATTCTGTTTGCCCGGGACTTGCCGGAGGGCGCCCGTGTGCTGGACCTGTGCGCGGGAAGCGGCTGCATCGGCCTTGCCATCGCGGACAACTGCCCCAATACCCACGTGATTTTGGCGGAGTGGTCGGAGGACGCGCTGCGGGTGTGCCGGCAGAATATCCGCCGGATCGGCCTCACCCGGCAGGCCGATCCAGTTCAGGTGGACGCCCTGGAGCCGCCCCCCCGGCTGCTTCGGGACTTTGACCTCATCCTGTGCAATCCCCCGTATATTCCCACGCTGGAGGTGGGCCGGCTGGACCCCTCCGTGCGGGACTACGAGCCCCACATCGCCCTGGACGGCGGGGAGGATGGGCTGAAGTTTTACCGGGCCGTCGCCAAGAAGTGGAAGCGGGCGCTGAAATCCGGCGGCAAGCTGATTTTTGAGGTGGGCTACGACCAGGCCCCGGCGGTAGAGTACATTTTGGCGGAGAACGGCTATCAGGACATCCAGACCACCCTGGACCCGGGGATGCACTGGCGGGTTGTGGAAGGAAGCGCGGAGCCCGGAGGTATCTCATGAAAAAGAAACTCATTCTCATCGCGGCGGCCATCTTGCTGCTGGTCTGTCTGTTTCCCATACCGTTCCATTTAAAGGACGGGGGAACGGTGGAATACAAGGCGCTTTTGTATACGGTGTCCAGGGTCCACCGGCTGACTGATTTGGATGCGGAGAACCCCTATCAGGAGGGCGTTGTCGTCAAAGTGCTGGGCATTGAGCTATACAATAATGTGGAATAGAGGTGCGGTATGGACGTTATCATTGAGACAGGCCGGCTTCGGATTGTGCCCTTTGAGATGGGCCGCCTGGAGGAGTATGTGTCGGCGTTCGACGGAGAAATCACAAAATATCAGTACCCGGATCCCTTTGCATCGGCGGAGGCAGCCCGAGAGACGCTGCAAGGGTTTATCGACCTGATGGACCAAAACGAGATGCTGTTCCTGTCCATTCTGACCCCCAGCGGGGAGTTTGTGGGCGGCGTGGAGGTGCACGGCCTTCAGGAGCAGTACCCCGAGCTGGGAATCTGGATCAAACAGGAGCGGCAGCAAAAGGGGTACGCCTGCGAGGCCCTGGCGGGAGTGCTGAAGTTCACGGATGATAATTACTCCAAGGACTGGTACGTATATGAGGCGGACGTGCGAAATATGGGAAGCATGAAGCTGGTGGAGAAATTCGAGTTCCGAAAAGAGGGACTGGATGAGTTCGAGACGGAGACGGGAAAACTTCTCCGTTTGCAGCGGTTTCTAATCAGAAATGGCAGATAGGAAAATCCGATAGGGATACTTATTATTGAGCCCGGTTTATGGGACATCAAAAAGCGTAGCATATGGGATAGCAAGAGACCGGCCAGTTCCAAACTGCGCCGGCAGGAAAGGATGATTGTACATGGCAGACAAGAAAAAGCAGGTTGAGCCCGCCGCTCCGGCGTCGGACAAAAAGAAGGCCCTGGATACGGCCATCGCACAGATTGAAAAGGACTACGGCAAGGGCTCAATTATGCGCCTGGGGGAGAACGCCCACATTGTGGTGGAGGCCATCCCTACCGGGTCGCTGTCTCTGGACATTGCCCTGGGCATCGGCGGCGTGCCCAAGGGGCGCATCATCGAAATTTATGGCCCCGAGTCCTCGGGTAAGACCACCCTGGCCCTGCACATCGTGGCCGAGGCTCAGAAACGGGGGGGTGAGGTGGCCTTCATCGACGCCGAGCACGCCCTGGACCCCACCTACGCCCGAGCCCTGGGGGTGGACATCGACTCCATGCTCATCTCCCAGCCAGACACCGGCGAACAGGGGCTGGAAATCTGCGAGGCCCTGGTGCGCTCCGGCGCCATTGACGTGGTGGTGGTGGACTCGGTGGCGGCGCTCACCCCCCGGGCGGAGATCGAGGGCGACATGGGCGACAGCCACGTGGGCCTGCTGGCCCGGCTGATGAGTCAGGCCCTGCGCAAGCTGGCGGGCTCCATCGCCAAGACAAACTGCATTGTCATCTTCATCAACCAGCTGCGGGAGAAGGTGGGCGTGGTGTACGGCAACCCGGAGGTGACCACCGGCGGCCGGGCGCTGAAGTTCTATGCCTCCGTGCGCATGGAGGTGCGCCGGATTGAGGCCATCAAGAACGGCACCGAGATCATCGGCAACCGGACCCGGGCCAAGATTGTGAAGAACAAGGTAGCCCCTCCCTTCCGGGAGGCGGAGTTCGAGATCATGTACGGCGAGGGCATCTCCAAAATGGGCGAGCTGGTGGACCTGGCCGTCAAGCTGGATATTGTGCAGAAGTCCGGCTCTTGGTTCTCCATGGGGGACACCCGTCTGGGCCAGGGCAAGGACGCGGTGAAAAAGTACTTTGCCGAAAATCCCGAGATAGCGGAAAGGGTGGAGGCCGATGTTCGGGCCAACTCCTTCAAGCTGATGAGCAAGCAGTCCCAGGCGGCGGCCAAGGCGGCGGGCCGGGCGGTGGATGTGTCCGCCGACGACTTTGAGGGCTGAGGCCATGGTTTCAGTAGAGCTTTTTACCAGGGACAAAATCGACGCGGTGCTGGAGTTTGAGGCGGAGCTGCGCCGGCAGGAGCCCGATACCTTTTTCATGGACGCGGGGGAGAGCTACCGGACTCTGCTGGAGCGCAGCTTTGACGACGGCCGGTTTGTCAACTCGGTATCCCTGCTGGCCTATCGGGCCGGGCGGGTGGTGGGCCGGATTGACGGGGTGATTCTGGCCGCCCGGAGCGACGCCGCCTGTACCTGCGCGTATCTGGACTGGATCTGCGTGCTGAAGGAGGAGCGCCACCGGCAGGTGGCCCAGCTGTTGCTGAGAGAGCTGCGCCGGGAGCTGAAGGAGCGGGGGGCGGACACCCTGATTGCCATCATGGCCCACAACCCGGACTCCCTGCGTTTTTACCGGTCGGTGGAGAACGCCACCATTCACGACGAAGCGGTCTGGATGGATTTGTGATGAGAATTGAAAAATTGGAGCCCTCCCAGCACAAGCAGGGCCGCTGGCTGGTGTGGCTGGACGACGCCTCCATTGTCCGCGTGGGCGAGGGGGAGGTGGTGTCCCTGGGCCTCTACGCCGGCAAGGAGCTGTCCGACGAGGAGGGGGAGGCGCTGTGTGCCGCCGGGGAGCAGTCCCGGCTGATGGAGCGGGCGGTGGGACTGCTTGCCCTGCGGCCCATGTCCCGGAAGGAGCTGCTGGATAAGCTGTGCGCCCCACCCCGGCGGAAGCGGGAGAAGTACCCCTACGACAAGCTGGACGACGGGTCGGACCCGGAGCTTTTGCAAAGTCAGAAGGAGGCTCTGCGGGAGCGGGCGGAGGCGGTGGTCAGCCGGCTTACCGAGCTGGGGCTGCTCAACGACGAGGAGTACGCCCGCACGGTGGTGCGCCACTATGCCGCCAAGGGGTACGGTCCCCGGAAAATTCGGGACGAGCTGTATCGCCGGGGGGTGCCCCGGGAGTACTGGGAGGAGGCCCTGGAGGAGCGGGAGACGGACGAGGACCAGGTGGTCAAGCTGGCCCGGCAGAAGCTGTGGGGGGCGCAGCCGAGCAGGGAGAATTTAAAAAAGGTGTCCGACTACCTGGCCCGCCGGGGCTACGGCTGGGAGGAGATTTCGTCTGCGCTGGAGCGCATTCGGGGGGAGTGGGAGGACTGAGCGATGGTGCTCTACGAGTTGCGGCCCCACTTCGACGCGCCATATGTGATGAGCGTTGTGGGCGGCCTGGGGCTTCTTACGGCGCTCGTTTGGACTGGCTGGAGCGGGCTGCGGCGCAGGCGCCGGGAAACGGGCCGGGCGGACAGAGGGCCGCTGGCGCTTACCGTGTTTTTCCTACTTTTGGAGATGGCGGCAGCATATGGATTTGTTATCCGGCCGGTTCTGGATTATTGGATGGTGCGTGACGCCTATGAGAATGGCCGGACGCTGACGGCGGAAGGGCCGGTGGAAGATTTTACCTTGCGCCAGGATTTTTGGGAATATTTCGAGGTATTTACCATCAATGGCGTGGAGTTTGCCAGCGGACCGAAGACATTTGACAGCGGGCTTCCCGGCTACCCCATGCGGTTTTGGTTCAAGCGGGGCGGCGGCCTGATTCGGGAAGGGCAGCGGTTGCGCGTCCAGTATGTGCCCATCCCAGGCCGGAGCGGCAGCGGGATGGTCTACCATTGCATTGTCTTGATAGAAGAATTATCCCAATGATGTGGAGGATTTGCTTTGAGCTATAAGGTTGCATTTATTTCCCTTGGCTGCGCCAAAAACCTGGTGAACACTGAGCAGATGATGGCTCTGTGCCGGGACGCAGGCCATACCGTCACCGGCGACCCGGACGGCGCGGACGTGGCGGTGCTCAACACCTGCGGTTTCATCGAGTCCGCTAAGAGCGAGGCCATCGACAGCATTTTGGAGCTGGCGGCGCTGAAAAATGCCGGGAAGCTGAATAAGCTGCTGGTGGCGGGCTGCCTCAGCCAGCGCTATTCGGAGGACATCCGCGCCGAGCTGCCCGAGGTGGACGGCCTGTTGGGCACCGGGAGCTACACCGATGTGGTGTCCGCCGTGGAGCGGGTGATGGCGGGGGAGCGGCCGGAATGCTTCGGCGATATCCACCGCACGTATGAGGACGGGGCGCGCTGGGTGACCACCCCGCCATGGACGGCCTATCTGAAAATCGCCGAGGGCTGCTCCAACGGCTGTGCCTTCTGCATCATTCCCAAGCTGCGGGGAAAATATCGCAGCCGCCCCATGGCGTCCCTGCTGGCGGAGGCCAAGGGGCTGGCGGACAGCGGCGTGAAGGAGCTCATTGTCATCGCCCAGGATATCACCCGCTACGGGTGGGATTTGAAGGACGGAACCACCCTGGCGGGGCTGCTCACCGAGCTGTGTAAGCTGGACTTCCACTGGATTCGCCTGCATTACCTCTACCCCGAGGCGGTGACGGACGAACTGATTGCCGTCATTGCCCGGGAAAAGAAAATCGTCCGCTACCTGGATATTCCCATCCAGCACGCCAACGACGGCATCTTGAAGGCTATGCGCCGCCGAAGCACCAAAGCGGAGATTGAGGCCCTGTTTGCCAAGCTGCGCGCCGCCATGCCGGACGTGGTACTGCGCACCTCCCTCATCTGTGGTCTGCCCGGCGAGGGCGAGGCGGAGTTTGAGGAGCTGTGCGAGTTTTTGCGGGAGCAGAAGCTCCAGCGGGCGGGGGTGTTCCAGTTCTCCCCGGAGGAGGGCACCCTGGCCGCCGCCATGGAAAACCAAGTGGACCCGGATGTGGCCCAGCGGCGGGTGGAGCTGGTGGTGGACCTTCAATCCCGGATTATGGATGAGTACAACGAGGACCGGCTGGGGACGTGCATGGAGGTCTTGTGCGAGGGCTTTGACACCGAGACGGACTGCTACATGGGCCGCACCTACGCCGACTCGGTAGACATCGACGGCCGGGTGCTGTTCACGGCGGCGGGGTTGGTCCCGGCCGGGGAGTTCGTGTGGGTGCGCGTCACCGGGGTGTCCGACGGGGACCTGACCGGGGAGGTGGAGGAATGACGCTGTACCACTGCTCGCCCACGGCGGGGCTGACGGTGCTCCGGCCCAGTGTGAGCTTCGGCAAGCCCAGCCAGGTCTGCCTGACCGCCAGCCTGCCCATGGCCCTGATGTACGGCGTGAAGCACTTCGAGTACACCTACGGCTATACGCGGGACGGAAGAATCTATTATGAGGAGTACTTCCCCAACGCCCTGAAGGAACTGTACCGGGGGAAACGGGCGGCGCTCTATACCTGCTCCCTCCGGGAGGATATGCGCACCACGCAGTTTCCCAACGAGTACGTCACCCCAAACGAGGTCCCGGTGGACGGTGAGACGGCCATCCCCGATGTGTACGAGGCCCTGATGGAGCAGATGGACCGAGGGGCGCTGAAGGTGGTGCGCTGGGAGGATGCCACCCCCCAGCGCCGGGCGTGGATGGTGGACGTGGAGCTGATGACCATCCGGGAGCAGGACCTGACCGCCCGGCCCGATTCCCCCTTCGCCCGGTATATGCGGGAGAAGTACCCGGAGAGCTGGGCCCGGGCGGTGGAGGACGCGGAACATAAAGGAGGACAATCATGAATACAGCCAATAAGCTGACCATGCTGCGGGTGGCGCTCATCCCTGTGTACCTGGTGCTGTGGTACCTGGACTTCCCCGGCAACAATTACGCCGCCCTGGCGGTGTTTGTCATCGCCAGCCTGACCGACCTGCTGGACGGCTACATCGCCCGGCACTACAACCAAATCACCGACTTCGGCAAGTTTATGGACCCTCTGGCCGACAAGGTGCTGGTGCTGGCCGCCATGGCCTGCTTCTGCGCGGCGGGGCGCTTCCCGGACTGGGCGCTGGTCATTGTGCTGGCCCGGGAGTTCGCCGTGTCCGGCCTGCGGCTGGTGGCGGTGGACAACGGCCGGGTGATTGCCGCCGGGTGGTCGGGCAAGGTGAAGACCGCCTCCACCATGGTGTGCCTGTGCCTGATGCACCTGACGGTTCTGCCCATTCCCCTGTGGCTGCTGGACTGGGTGTGCGTCATCGTCATCGCGGGCACCACGCTGTACTCCGGGGTTGAGTATTTTGTACTCAACCGGGACGTACTCAACTGGAATAAGTGACGGATGGGGCCGGACTGCTGGGTTCGGCCCCAATTTTTTCGCACTTTTTCCGTATAAGTCTTGCGTTTTGTGCGGGAGGGTGCTAAAATAAGGGCAAGGCCCATGGGCCTTGATTCGTGTATACACGAATCAGAATGTTTTGTCGAAAGGAGAGATCAAGCATGAACGTAATCAAAACGATTGGAAGAAGGGGGGTGGCCGTGGGGCTGTCATTAGCGCTGTGCGCCGCCATGGTGGCCCCGGCTTTTGCAAAGCCTGTTGCGTTGGACAAAGAGCAGCACATCGACAGCGCAAGCGGCGCGCTGAAGGACCATGAAAATGACGACGGTACGCGCAGCTACGACTACTATCTGGACCAGGACATCGAGCTGAACAAAACCTTGGTCGTTGGGCAAGATGAGGACGGAAACGCCATTACGGCATCGATTGACCTAAATGGATTTGAGCTGGCGCTGAACAAAGATCTTGATCTTACACAGCCGATGGAGGTTAATGTGCCTCCTAAGGCGGAGAAGCAGGGAGCAGTCATTGTAGTGAAAAAAGGCGCTAATTTGACTGTGACAGACAGCAGCGCAATTTTGAAAGACGAAAATGGAAATGTGGTGCTGGATGAAAAGGGCCAAGCACAATATCTTGCCGGACAAGGTACGGGCAAGATTACTGGCGGCACAGGGTCCTGCGCTTGGGATGATAGCGATAAAGCGGACAATGGCATACATTGGTCAAAACAGCCTTTTGGCGGTGGCGTGTGCGTAAAAAATAACAGTTCATTTACAATGACCGGCGGCAAAATCACTGGCAATTTGACCAGCGGACACGGCGGCGGCGTTGCTAACTGGTATGGTACAGTCACCCTGAACGGTGTGGAGATTTCCAACAATCGGAGCGCGGCCCATGGCGGCGGCCTCTATAGTTACGCTGGCGAGAATACGCTGAATGGTTGCACGGTTGAGGAAAATCGTGCGGGTGGCTTTGGCGGTTGCGCGAATATGAGCGATAACTCTTCTGTACTGAGAGTTACGGAGAGCGTGATACGGAATAATATGCAAGGCGGAAATGGGCGTGTTACTGGGGTTATTACTAAAGATGAGGGCGGCAGTGTTACAGTAGACAATAAAACGTCCATCTGTGGAAACAAATATTTGAATGGCAAGTACGAGACCTCTGATCGCCGCCACGTCTGGGAAACTGTAGTGGACACCCCCTCGACCTGCAAGACCCACGGTACGGGCCACAAGGTCTGCAAGAGCGGCTGTGCGTGGAATGGAGCGGAGGCCGATGGCGTGGTTGAGCTGCCCCTCGATCCCGACAACCACACCGGCGAGACCGAAATCCGCGGCGCAAAGGCCTCCACCGCCACTGAGGACGGCTACACTGGCGACACCTACTGCACGGGTTGCGGCGAGCTGCTTGAGAAGGGCAAGACTATCCCTGCCATCGGTACTTCCGGCGGCAGCGGCGGCGCGGCTGCCCCCATCGTTGATACCCCCGCCACCGTGGAAATCGAGGACGAGGCGGTGCCTCTGGCCGGCCTGTTTACCCGGGCGGACGCCATCGGCTACCTGTGGGAGCAGTCCGGCAGCCCCGAGGCGGAGCTGTCCACCTTTGAGGATGTGCCCGAGGACCACGAGTGGGCCGTGGCCATCGGCTGGGCCCAGGACATGGGCATTGCCGTGGCTGACCAGGAGGGCAATTTCCGCCCCGACGACCTGGTGCTGCGCTGGGTGGAGGACCACGAGGCGGAGCCGGAGGGCGAGCTTGAGGAGTTCCTGAACCGCTACGCGGCGTTTGCCGGCATCGAGCTGGACGCCGATGAGCTGTTCGTTGAGCTGGGCGGCGAGCCCACCGACATCGTCATGGGCGAGGACGCCCAGGTCATCTTCGACAGCTTCTTCGCCAAACTGGAGGAGGCTTTAGAGGACCAGGCGGCCTGATCCCGATTAAACCGCGCGAAAGGCCCCCGGAATACTGTTCCGGGGGCCTTTTTATCCCATCATAATCTTGGTGAGCAAAAACGCCGCCATTCCGCAGACGGGGAAAGTGAGAACCCACGCCCCCGCCATCTGGCCCATGACCCGCCGGTCTGAGCTCTGGCCAGCGCCGCACACGGCGGCTACCTTGGCGTGGGTGGTGGAGGCGGGCAGGCCCATGAGCGAGCACGCCAGCAGCACCGCCCCCGCCCCCAGGTCGGCGGCCAGTCCGTCGGAAGGGGAGAGGCTGGCCAGCTCCGAACCCACCTTTTCCACGATGGGCTTTCCCCCAAAGGCGGTGCCAAGGGCCATCACCCCGGCGGTGAGCAGGGCGAGGGGGAGGCGGCTGGCGGGCCGTCCGCCGTCCAGCGCGCCGGCCAGCAGGAGGAGGGCGAGAAACTTTTGCCCGTCCTGAGCGCCGTGGAGCAGGGCGGTGAGGGCCGCAGCCCGGCGCTGCCACAGGGCGGGGCGGTTCACCCGGCCCCGCAGCTGCTTTCGCAGCCACCGCCCCGCCGCCGCTCCGGCGGGCAGGGACAGCGCCAGTCCCGCCAGCGCCTGGAGCCATGCCCCGGCGTTGAGCTGGGCGGCTCCACGCCCCAGAGCCAGCGCCGCGCCGGACAGCCCGGCCAACAGGGCGTGGCTCTCGCTGGTGGGCAGGCCGAACCGCCAGGCCGCCGCCGCCCACAGCACGATGGCCAGCAGGGCGGCGTTCAGCGCGGCCGCGGCCGCGCGGGGATCGGAAAAGACCACCAGTTCCTCTATGGTGGCGGCCACGGCGGGAAAGAACAGGCAGGCCAGCGCCGTCCCGGCGAAATTGCACACGGCGGCCAGCGCCGCGCCGCGGCGGAAGGAGATGGCCCCTGAGCCCACGGCCGTGGCGATGGCGTTGGGGGCGTCGGTCCAGCCGTTGACGAAGATCACCGCCAGCACCAGCAGGCGGGCCAATGAGGCGCTCACGTCCATGACGCTCCCTCCCCGAGATAAAATCATGGTGAAGATGCTGGTTCAGCATATGGGAACGGGGAGGAAAATATGATGAAAGAAAAAATTTGAAAAAATGAAAAATAAAAAAGGTTTTTGGTTTCTCATAGTGTATAAGTACGTAGAGATAGTATTGATGTAACGTCCGGGGAGGGGTCGGGGATGGAGCAGACCATTCGGGAGCGCACCGAGGCGCTGGAGCGGCAAACCCTGTCGCCCAGGGCCTGCCTGTCCGCCGCCTCCAAGGGCAGAGCGGCGGCCATCGCGCCCTGCCCCATGCGCACCTGTTTCCAGCGGGACGTGGATCGGGTGGTGCACTGCAAGTCCTTCCGGCGGCTGAAGCATAAGACCCAGGTCTTTCTCCAGCCGGAGGGGGACCACTACCGCACCCGCATGACCCACACCCTGGAGGTGTCCCGCATTGCCCGCACCATGGCCCGGGGCCTGGCGCTGAACGAAGATCTCACCGAGGCCGCCGCTCTGGCCCACGATTTGGGGCACACCCCCTTCGGCCACGCCGGAGAGCGGGCCCTGTCCCGGATGGTGGAGGGGGGCTTTCGCCATTACGAGCAGTCTCTGCGGGTGGTGGACCGGCTGGAGAACGACGGCGCGGGGCTGAACCTGTGCCATGAGGTGCGCTCGGGTATTCTGTGCCACACCGCCGGGCCGGTGGCAGACACCCTGGAGGGCCAGCTGGTGCGCTTCGCCGACAAAATTGCGTACATCAACCACGACATCGACGACGCCATGCGGGGCGGGATTATTTTCCCCACCGACATTCCGGCGCACATCTCCCAGGTGCTGGGCTATACCCACGGGGAGCGGATTGAGACGCTGAGCATGGATGTCATCCGTGCCAGCGCCAAGGGATCGCTCGTCCGGCAGACGCCAGAGGTGGCCCAGGCCATGGCGGAGCTGAAGGAGTTCATGTTCCAGTCCGTCTACTTTAACCCCCTGGCCAAAGGGGAGGAGGGCAAGGCGGAGGACATGATCTGCCTGCTGTACGAATACTATTACAAGCACACGGACAAGCTGCCCTCGGAATATCAGGACATTCTGATGCGGGAGGGGAGGCAGCGCGCGGTGCTGGACTATATCGCGGGTATGACGGATACCTACGCCGTGGAGCAGTTTAAAAACCTGTTCATTCCCAGGGGGTGGGTGGTGAAATAGAAGCGCGGTGCGGCCGGACGTCTGCGCAGCATGACAACGGAGGAAGCTATGACCGAATACTTTGTCCCCACCCAGGCATCTGAGACCGAGTTCACCGAAAAGCGCTCCACCTTCATCGGCCACGTCTTCCCGGTGGAGACGGAGGAGCAGGCGCGGGAGCGCATCGAGGAGATGAAAAAGAAATACCATGACGCCCGGCACAACTGCTGGTGCTACACGATCAAGGACGGGCCGGTGCGCTATTCCGACGACGGCGAGCCCCAGGGCACCGCGGGGCAGCCCATGCTGGGGGTGTTCCAGAAGGAGGGCGTCACCAACGTGTGCTGCGTGGTGACGCGGTACTTCGGCGGGGTGCTGCTGGGGGCCGGTGGGCTGGTGCGGGCCTATGCCCGCAGCGCCAAGGACGCCCTGGACGCAGCGGGGATGTCGGTGGTGCGTCGGTGGGTGGCCATGGAGGCACCCTGTACCTACGGTCAGTTTGAGGAGGTGCGCCGGGAGGTGCTCCGCTTCGGCGGCGTGGAGGAGCAGGTGGACTACGGCGCGGACGTGGTGCTGTCCGTGCTGATTCCGGAGGAGGAGGCGGAGCGCTTTGCCGCCCACCTGCTGGATGTCTCCGCGGGAACCGTCCAGGTGCTGGAGGCGGGAGAGGTTTTTCGGGCTGTTCCACTGAATCGAGGGTAAAAACTGCGATTTTGGGGCAGATTTTTCTCTGATGGGATAAAAAATGCAAAAAATGGCTAATATCTGGGGGTGAGACCATGGCCATTCCGGAAAGCTTTCTGGACGATTTGAACGGACGGCTGAACATTGTGGACGTGGTCTCCGCCTATTTGCCCCTGACCAAAAAAGGGGGCAATTACTGGGGGCTTTGCCCCTTTCACCATGAAAAGACCCCCTCCTTTTCTGTGAGCGAGCCCAAGCAGATATTCCACTGCTTTGGCTGCGGTAAGGGGGGCGGCCCCATCCGCTTTGTCATGGAGATGGACAGCCTGTCGTTTCCAGAGGCGGTGGGCAAGCTGGCGGAGCAGGCGGGGCTGCAGGTGCCGGATGACGGCGGCGACGGCGTCTGGCGGGAAAAGCGCAGGCGCATTTTGGAGCTGAACAAGGAAGCCGCCCGGTTTTATCGCGCCATGCTTGCCGACTCAAGGGGGGCGGCTGTGGCCACCTATATCCGGGAAAAAAGACGCATCAGCCCGAAGTTTTCGGCCCGCTTCGGCCTGGGGGCCGCGCCCGACGCCTGGGACAGCCTGATCTCCGCTATGCGGGACAAGGGCTACGACAAGGCCGACCTCATCGACGCTGGGCTGGCCGTGGCGGGCAAGGGCGGCGGCGTGTACGATAAATACCGCAACCGCCTGATGCTGCCGGTGATTGACCCGCGGGGAGATGTCATCGGCTTTACCAGCCGGGTGATGGACGACTCCACGCCAAAATACCTGAATACGCCGGAGACCGCCATATTTAAAAAGCGGTCCATTTTATACGGGCTGAATTACGCCAAACAGACAAGGCGGCCCAATATGATTTTGGTGGAGGGAAATATCGATGTGATCACGCTGCACCAGGCGGGATTTGACAACACGGTTGCCACCATGGGCACCGCGCTCACCGAGGAGCACGCCCGCCTGCTGGAGCGGTACACCAAGGAGCTGGTGCTGTGCTACGACAACGACGCCGCCGGAGAGGACGCCACCCAGCGGGCCATCGCCATACTGAAGCATTCGGAGCTTTCCGTGAAGGTGCTGCGCCTGCCCAAGCGGAAGCTGCCCGACGGTACTCTGGGCAAGCAGGATGCGGACGATTACATCAAAAACTGCGGCCCGGCGGCTTTTGAGGAGCTGATGCGCGGCAGCGCCGATTCGGCACAGTACCGGCTGGAGGCGGTGAAGGCGGGATTTGACCTGAGCCGGGACGAGCAGAGAGCGCAGTACCTCCTGGCCGCGGCGGAGGTGGTGGCCGGCTTTGCAAGCCCGGTGGAGCGGGAGATTTATGCCGCCCGGTGCGCGGAGACAGCGGGGGTGTCCAAGGACGCAGTGCTCCAGGAGGTGGAGCGCCGGCGGAAAAAGGGCGCGTGGCAGGCCAGAAAGCAGGAGGAGCGCCAAAACCTGGCCCCTGTCCGGCAGCTTCAGCCCAAAAGCCGGGAGCTGCGTTATGACAACGTCCGTTCCGCCCGGGCGGAGGAGGGGGTGCTGCGGGTGGTGCTGCTGGATGGGGAGTATTTCCGGCAGACCGGCCCGCTGACCGCCGGGCACTTCTCCTCACCCCTGCTGGGCAAGGCCTTCGGTCTGCTTCAGGAGCGGTGGCAGCAGGGAAAGAGCGTAGCACTGTCCGCCTTGGAGAGCCGGTTTACGCCGGAGGAGATGGACCAGCTCACCGCCGCCGTGCAGGGCGCCCTGTCGGGGAACACCGCCCAGGCGGCGCTGGAGGACTATAAGCAGGTAATCTTGCTGGAACACAGCAAGGCCGACATATCAGATGGGAGCGATCTTGACGCTCTGAGACAGGTACTCAAACAGAAAAAAGCCTATGGAGGATGAACGACCAATGAGCGAGAAGAAGAAAATCACGAAGAAGGCGGAGGCCGCGGCCCCCCCCACCCAGGTGACTCCGGAGAAGCTGGAGGCGGCCAAGGCGGAGCTGAGTAAAATGATCGAGGGCGTCCAGGGCGGGGAAAAGCTGCTGGAGCTGGTGGAGACGGGCTGCAAGAAGGGCAAGCTGTCCTCCAACGAGATGATGGAGGTGCTGGAGTCCATCACCCTGGAGACGGAGCAGCTGGATAAGGTGTACGACGTGCTGGAAAACCTGGGCGTGGACACCACTGGGGACGATTTTGTACCCGAGTTGGACGACGATGTGATTCCCCCTTCGGACGAGTTGGAGGACATCCCGGAGGAGGAGATCGTGGACCCCAACACCCTGGTGGACTCCTTCGCCATTGACGACCCGGTGCGGATGTACCTGAAGGAGATCGGCAAGGTGGACCTGCTCACCCCGGAGCAGGAGGTGGACCTGGCCCAGCAGATGGGGGCGGGGGCCACCGCCAAGGAGCAGCTCAGCGAGCTGGAGAAGTCCGGGGAGGAGGTCCCCGACGAGGTGCGCGCCGAGCTGAAAAAGACTGTCAAGCGGGGCGAGCGGGCCAAGCAGCAGCTGGCCGAGGCCAACCTGCGCCTGGTGGTGTCCATCGCCAAGCGGTACGTGGGCCGGGGAATGCTGTTCCTGGATTTGATTCAGGAGGGCAATCTGGGGCTCATCAAGGCGGTGGAGAAGTTCGACTACACCAAGGGCTACAAATTCTCTACCTACGCCACCTGGTGGATTCGCCAGGCCATCACCCGGGCCATCGCCGACCAGGCCCGCACCATCCGCATTCCGGTGCACATGGTGGAGACCATCAACAAGGTGATCCGGGTGAACCGCCAGCTCTTGCAGGAGCTGGGCCACGATCCCTCCCCGGAGGAGACCGCCGAGGAGATGGGAATGCCGGTGGAGAAGGTGCGGGAGATTTTGAAAATCGCCCAGGAGCCCGTCTCCTTGGAGACCCCCATCGGCGAGGAGGAGGACAGCCACCTGGGCGACTTCATCGAGGACGACACCGCCTCCGAGCCCTCCGAGGCCGCGTCCTTCACGCTGCTGAAGGAGCAGCTGGTGGACGTGATGTCCACCCTCACCCCCCGGGAGGAGAAGGTGCTGCGCCTGCGCTTCGGCATCGAGGACGGCCGCACCCGCACCCTGGAGGAAGTGGGCAAGGAGTTCAACGTCACACGGGAGCGCATCCGGCAGATCGAGGCCAAGGCCCTGCGCAAGCTGCGCCACCCGTCTCGCAGCAAGAAGCTGAAGGATTTTCTGAGTTAAATGGAGCCGCCCCCGGCCATCGGCCGGGGGCGGTTTTGCCTGCCAAAATCAGAGCGCAAGCGTCATTTTTAAGCGATGGACTCTTTTCCCGTTTGACATTTCATCCATGAATGAGTCAATGACATGAAACCCGCATTTGATGTAACACTGTTGTGCGCGATGATTGTCTTGGTCGGTAAACAGGCTGAGGGACGCGGCGTTCTTTTCCTGTGCTTTACAGATAAGCTGGGTGATGACATAGGCGCCGATGCCCTTGTTTTGATATTCGGGCAGCAGCGCCGCCATTTTCACAAACACTTCGTTATTCTCTGCCATTAAGTTATTAAGTGCGAACCATCCGACGGGATTCTCATCCTCAAAAATGATATAGCCTTCTTCGTCCGTGTCTGATTGCCAGAGAAGAATGGCTTCCTCCCAATCGCTTTGCGTAGTTGGGACTTCATTTAATGCCTGCATGACAAGTGGGTCATTCATGAGCTGAAATAGAAAACCAGCATCTTTGTCAGTAACTTCTCGAATTACAATATTCGCCACTATATCCTCCTCATTATTCTATTATCGAAACACCCGGTTAAAATCCCTGGGCATTTTGGCCTTGAATGTCACCTGCTCCCCGGTGGCCGGGTGGGTGAAGGACAGCTCGCTGGCGTGGAGGCACAAACGCCCGATGGGGTTGGTGCGGGCGCCGTACTGCTTGTCCCCCGCCACGGGGCAGCCCTTCTCCTTCATGTGGACACGGATTTGATTCTTCCGCCCTGTCTCGATGTTGATGTCCAGCAGGGCGTATCCACCCCCGGCCTTCTTGATCTCGTAGCTGGTGACGGCCTCCTTGGCGCCCTTCCCCGGCGCGCCGGAAAAGCTCAGGTGGGTGTCCGTCTCCACCAGGTAGGAGCGGATGGTGTCCCGCTCGGGCTTGGGCACGCCCTCCACCACCGCCAGGTAGCCCCGGCGGGTGACCATCTCGTTCCACTTACTCTGGAACAGCTCCTTGGTCTGGGCGTCTCGGGCGAACATGAGCACTCCCGACGTGTCCCGGTCCAGCCGGTGGAGGACAAAAATCCGGTCGTCCACCCGCCGGGCCTTCACGTAGTCGGTGACCATGTGGTAGGCGGTGCGCACCTTCTCCTTGGCGTTGGCTACGCTTAAGAGCTTGGCGGGCTTGTTCACCACGATGAGGTGCTCGTCCTCGTAGAGCAGGGGGAAGGGCAGGGCGTCCGCCTTGGGGGCGGAGGAGGGCAGGAGGGCCACCTGCTGACCGGGGGAGAGAGGCGTGTCGAACCGGGAGAGGGGCACGCCGTCCACCGCCACCAGCCGTCGGGCCAGCAGGGACTTCACGTTGTTCCGGCTCTTGCCCTTCACGTGGGAGAGCAGAAAGGGGAGGAGGGTGTCGGGCTCGGTTACGGTGTAAACGGGGGCTTCGGCCTCCCGGAGTCTGTTCTGATGTTCCATAGAAACCGCCTTTCTGAGTCCTCTCTGCCATTTGGGCGGGGAGGGCCGCTTCATCGGTAGCATTGTATCACAGCATGGGGAAAAAGTCCACGAAATTCCGATGGACAAGCAAGCCGCGCCCCGTTCCGTCATAAGCTTGCCAGAGGTGATGTATGGTGGGAGAAAAGGAGGGGCTGCTGGCCCGGGCGTCCCGGATGTTCGACCTGCCCGCCGATGCGCTGGCAGGCGCGCCCAGGGTGGAGGTCATTGGCGACGGTGAACTGCGTATGGGGCCCCATCGGGGTATTTTGGCCTACGGGACCCAGGAAATTCACATATCCGGCGGCAATATGGTGGTGCTGGTGCGGGGCAGCGGGCTGGAGCTGCGGGCTATGACGCCGGAGGAGCTTCTGATTACGGGGACCATCACAGCTGTGGAGTTTGTGAGGTGAGGCGATGAAAAAGCTCATCAATCTTTTGCGGGGCTATGTGGAAATTTTGGTCACGGGGGCCTTTCCCGAGCGGCTTTTGAATCTGTGCGCCCAGAACCGGCTCCAATTTTGGAAGCTGTGCTGGCTGGACGAGACCAGCTTTACCTTCCGCGTGGCCCTCCAGGACCGAAAGCGGCTGGATGAGCTGGCCCAGCGCAGTATGTGCGAGCTGTCGGAGCGCAAGCGCCGGGGGGCGGCGGTGGTGGCGGCGGGGATGAGGCGCCGGTGGGGGTTCCTGCTGGGGCTTGGCCTGTGCCTGCTGGCGGTCAGCTATTTGTCCCGGTTTGTGCTGGTGGTGGAGGTGACGGGCAATGAGACGGTGCCCACCGCCGTCATTCTCTCTCAACTCCAGCGGGTGGGGGTGCGGCCGGGGGCCTATGGCCCCGGTGTTCGAGAGCGGGAGGCGGCCAACGCCGCCCTGATGGGTCTACCTGAGCTGAGCTACATGGCCATCAATATCTATGGCACCCGGGCCGAGGTGGTGGTGCGGGAGGCGGAGAAGATGCCGGAGCTGCTGCGGGAGGACGTGCCCTGCGACGTGGTGGCGGCGGCGGACGGCATCATTGAGGAGATTCACGCGGACACCGGCCGGGCCGTGTTTGCCGACGGCGACATTGTGCGCAAGGGGGAGGTGCTCATCTCCGGCGAGATCGATTTGAAGGAGCCGGAAGGGGGGACGGTGGACCTGGGCTATTTGGTGGTCCACGCCGCAGGCACTGTCACCGCCCGCACGTGGCGCACGCTGGAGGAGTCCGTCCCCCTCACGGCGGGGGTGAAGGAGTACACCGGGGCGGAGCACAAGCAGTACGGGCTGCGGCTTTTGTGGTTTGATGTGGATTTTTTTGAAAACAGTAGCATTTTAGGCGGCAGATATGATAAAATAGCACAGACCAGGAAATTGACCCTGTTTGACCGCACGATGCCCGCCGCCCTGACCACGGTGACGTACCGGGAATACACTGTGCGGGAGGAGCCCATCGACCAGGACGAGGCCGCCGCCCGGCTGGAGAGGGTGTTGATGGCCCGATTGGAGGAACTGATGGCGGCCCGGCAGGGAGAGGTGCTGCACACGGACGTTGTCACCCGGATTGACGGCGGACGGCTCACCGTGACCCTGCTGGCGGAGTGCCGGGAGGAGATCGGCCGCACCGTGGAGCGGGAGGGGCAGGTTGGCTTGAAGAAGCGCTGAGCCGTCGTGAGCAGCGCGGCGAAAAATAGAACGAACGTTTCATGTGAAACACAAAAGAGGTGCATTTCATGACAGAGCAAAACATCAGCATCGAACGGATGGAGGAGGCCGTCAACCTGTTCGGCCTGTTCGACGAAAACATCCGCATCATTGAGCAGGAGCTGGGCGTGGCGGTGGTGAACCGGGAGTCCAACCTGAAAATCACCGGCGAGGGGGAGAACGTGATGCTGGCGGTGAAGGCCGTCCAGGGTCTGCTCTCCCTGTCCGCCCGGGGGGAGGCCATCGGCCAGCAGAACGTGCGCTATATCATCGAGCTGGTCCGGTCCGGCAACGAGGGGAAGATCGCCCAGCTGGCGGGGGACGTGGTGTGCGTCACCGCCAAGGGCAAGCCCATCAAGGCCAAGACCATCGGCCAGCAGAAGTACGTGGACGCCAT
>ERZ808028.111-NODE-111-length-86504-cov-6.646962_pt1 | contig 86504 bp, 72 predicted proteins | sample MGYA00380184_ERZ808028 | MGnify/ENA primary metagenome ERZ808028 (study PRJEB31490, sample SAMN06133397) | mouse gut metagenome | isolation source: J8_1 | host: mice | place: China: Chengdu | collected 2015-05 ... | reverse complement strand
AGGCCGGATTCTGACCCCATTACCGTACTGGCCTGTAGCCGTGCAGCGTAGTGCACGGCTCAGGAGTGAACAGTAACCATAAGACACCGGCAGACTGCACCAGCAAAATAACGGGTATTCCAATCCGGAACTTCAGATGGCGCGTCTTATGCCGGAATACCTTCATTCCGGCATAACTCCCAAGGCTGCCCCCAAGGAGGGCAAGCAAAAACAGTGTTTTCTCCGGTACCCGCCACCGACGCCTCACGGCACAGCGTTTATCATAGCCAAATGCCGCGAAGCCCATCACATTCATCACAATCAGAAAAGCTGCCAAAAGCCATAATATTTCCTCAGGCATCATCCCTCACACCTCAATCTCCTTTTTTATGGTAAAGGAATAGATAATCTTCTCCTTTACCTTTTTTAAGGTCATCTGCTCCAATGCCTTACCATAGTAGTCAAGCTGGGCATGGTATTTCTCCGCCAGCTCATCTGCCTTAAAAATCCTGTCGGTCTTATAGTCCAGCACCACCAGTCCGTCGTCTTCTTCAAAGTACACGTCAATGATTCCCTGTACTAAAATCAGCTCGCCCTCCTGCTCGTCGGAATAGATTTCCCTTGCGTCAACTCCCAGGACAAAGGGCTGCTCCTTCCAAAGCCTTCCCTTCTTCGCCGCCTCCCCCATCCGAAGCCCTGCCGGACTTTTAAGGAAGCCTAGGATATCCTCCACACGGATACAATCCGCCATATCCTGTTTCATTTTCCCATCCTTCGTAAAGCGTCCCACAACTTCTAAAAGGCTCTCTGCATCGTACTCCTTTGAAAAGTCCAAAAGCTCCATCAGCCTGTGATACGCTGTACCACGGGAGGCGCCGGTCAGTTCTTCATCATCCTGGAGAAACTTTGGAACCAAAGGAACCACATCCGGCTCCTCGTAAGGCAGTTCCCCCATCTCCCCTATTTCCTCCCCTGCGGTTTCCAACAGATAGACTCGCTTCTTTAACTCTGATACTGTAAACTTCAACTTCTGATGGCGGCTCTCTGCATAGGGATAACGATAGGAAAACTGCTCATTAAGCGCCTGATGCATCTCTGGCTCATAGAGCACCTCTGTATCCCACCTTTCCAGCATCGTCTTCGTGATACGGCCGGTAATCTCCTCCTTCACTTCTTCCCCCACAATGTCCTTAAATGTCAATATCTTTTTTACTATGGGCACATCCTTGGGAATCCTCGCTAACGCAGGAAGAAGCCAGTCCCAATAAGTACCCGCCTTACTTAACCGACCAAAGGACAGAGCCTCCTCATCCTTTGCGCTGCCTCTGTCCCAGTCCGCCAGCTTCTTCTCCAAATTGGAGATTGTACCGGTAATAATCAGCTTCTCTTGTGCCCTGGTAAATGCGACGTACAATACTCTGAGTTCTTCCCCCAGACTGTCTAACGCCTCCTCCTTTTGCATCACCTTCTTAACGATGCTAGAGCTCTTGGTTCTCTTCTCAATATCAATAGCAGAAAGCCCCACGCCCATTCTAGCATGAAGGACCACGCTGCTTCTGGCATCCTGCATGTTAAACCCTTTTCCCATGCCCGCCACAAACACAATGGGAAACTCAAGTCCCTTGCTCTTATGAATCGTCATAATCCGCACTGTATCAGACTGTTCATCCTCGATACTCGCCTCGCCGTAATCTACATCATATTTCTGTAACTGCTCAACGTAGCGTATAAAATGGAACAGCCCCTTGTAGCTGGTTGACTCATAGGCTCTTGCTTTCTCCACCAGCATATTTAGATTCGCCTGACGCTGCTCACCCCCAGGCAGGGCAGAGACATAGTCCCCATATCCCGTTTCCTCCAGAAGTCTCCACAGCAGTTCATGAATCGGCGTATAGGGTACGATTCTGCGAAATACCTCCATCTGCCCCAGACATTCCTCAAGTTTTCTCCTAATTGTCGGGTCATTGCCCAAAACCCGATAGGAGGCGACTGCCTGACAGAAGGGAAGCTCCTTGTACTCACTTCTGACAACCGCAAGTTCCTCCTCCGTCATGCCGCCAAAGGACGAGGCGAGAACCGCCGCCAGGGGTATATCCTGACGCTGGTTGTCAAGGACGCGCAGATAATCCAGCAAAACACCGATTTCCTGGGTGGCAAAATACCCCTCCCTGGTCCCCGCATACGCAGGTATCCCTTCTCGGTTCAGCACCTCTGTAAACACATCTGCAAAGCCCTTCACACTCCTTGTCAGTATCACGATATCCGAGTAACGAACCGGACGAAGCTCCTTCGTCTTCTTATCCACAACCTGATGCTGCTCACAAAGCCTGCGTATCCGTCCGGCGATTGCACGAGCCTCAAGCTCTCGGTCTGTAACAGGAACAGACGACATGCCTGACTCCTTAACGCCCTCCTCCCATTCCTTAAGGTTACTGTCGATTACCAGCACCTCTGTTTCAAGATTTTCGCCATCCCCGTAATCTGCTCCCACATACAGAGCCGCCTGGCTGTCATAGACAATCCCGCCAAGCCTGCTGGTCATAATCTTTCTGAAAATAAAGTTCACGCTGTCTAAGACTTCCATCCTGCTGCGGAAATTCTTATGTAAGTCGATCCTCTGTTTGATACAGTTTTCATTTTTTTCATCTTCAGACTCCCTAACCTTATAAGTATGGAATTTCTCCATAAAAAGCTCTGGTCTTGAGAGACGAAAGCGGTAAATACTCTGCTTCACATCCCCCACCATAAAGATATTGTAACGCCCTGACCACACCGTCGAGATACTGGTAAGTATGGTCTCCTGTATCAGATTACTGTCCTGATACTCGTCAATCATAATCTCCTGAAACTGCTCTTGATACTCCTGCGCCACCTTTGACGGACGAAATCCCTCCTTTGTCTTCTCCGTGAGAATCCGCAGCGCATATTGCTCCATATCTGAAAAATCAATCATATTCTGGCTGCGTTTCTTTTCCTCAAACTTCACAGCAAACAGAAGCGTAAGCTGGGCAAGCTCCTCCATGGCAGGGCGGCATGTCCGCAGATCCTCAAGCATGTCCTGTGCGCTCTGGTAATAATACTGACCAGCTAGGTCTTTTACAAGCCCCTTAACCTGGTCCCGTATCGCCTTGACCTGCGCCGTCTTATCCTCGGACACCGTCTTATCCCGATTAACGGCAAGACGCGCCCAGTGGATGTCGGCCATGGCCTCTGTCATTTTCTCAAAAGAATCATAAGACATAAGCCTCTCTATCAACTGCTGGTCACAAAGAAGCGTGGTCTCATAGACAGACGGGCCGTCAGCCTCCTGACAGACAGCAAGCCCTGTTTCCAGAAGACAGTGGGCTTCCCTTAGATATTCCATGGTATGCCCCATTGCCAGACGGATGGATTCGCTTTCCTCCAATTCTTCTATGGTCTCGGCGCCATATGCGTCCATACATCTGTGAATCCATTCCTCTGGATCTGGATAACTGCGGGAGAATTCATAGATTTTCAGAATCAGTTCTTCTATCTTCTTGTCATCTCTGCCGTTTCCATAGGCCACGGAAAAATCAAGAAACCGCTGGCTTTTCTGCTGATACTTCTCCTCCAACAGCTCTCCAAGCACCTCCTGGCGCAGAAGCTTAAGTTCCCCCTCCTCTCCGGTGCGAAAGCCCGGCTCTATATCAATAGCGTGAAAATGATCCTTCACAACAGACAGACAGAAGCTGTGAATCGTGGTAATCCGAGCATTATGTATCAGAGTTGCCTGCTGTTTCAAATGCTCATTGTCCGGACATTCTATCAGCTTCTTCTCGATCGCCCCCCGAATCCTCTCCTTCATCTCTCCGGCAGCAGCTTCGGTAAATGTCACAATTAGCAGACGATCTACATCCACAGGATTGGCGTCAACGGTCAGCATAGAAATAATACGCTCTACCAAAACCGCCGTCTTACCCGAACCTGCCGCCGCTGACACCAGAATATTCCTGTCCCTTAAGTCAATGACCTGCTGCTGTTCCTTCGTCCATGTTACACCCATAATCTATGTCTCCCCATTTCCATCGTCCGCCTTCATGGCTTTAAGAACTTCCTCCTTACTGACCTTCTCAATCTCCCGATATACATACCCAGGAATCCTCCGGTCAAATCCGCAGATATGCCTGTACCGGCAGTAATCGCACCCCGTTTCCTGTCCCTTACGATAAGGGAGGGCCTCGGTTATACCCTCAAGAATCTTCCCATGGGCCTCTTTAACCTTTCGGGCGGCATGAGCCATCATCAGACGAAATTCCTCCTCTGGTACGGCCTTCGAGCCTTTAGCCAGACTGCCGTTCTTGTTATATTTTACAGGAACAGCGTATGATTCTTCGTTCTTCGTGTGGTCCAGATGCATAAGCACCTCATCCCTTAAGTTAATCACCCCGTCTGGACGCAGCTCCTTTAAAATGGCCTCCTCTATCTCCTCTTTTGCAAGCTTCTCCACCAGCGGGTCTTTAATCCGGTAATAGAATACTCCCGCCGGAACCACTTCACGTTCAGGATTCCCTTCTTTTTCCAGCTTAACAGCCCCGTTCATGTACACCATAAGCTGAAGCTGCAAGCCGTGATACAGGGAAATAATATCAAACGCCTTACTTCCGGTCTTATAATCTACTACCTTCACATAGGTTCTGTCATCCTCCCTGCAGATATCCACCCTGTCAATCTTCCCGTAGGAGAACCTAAGCTCATATGCCGACGGGCGGAAGTCTCCCACTTTTAGCTGATGGGTCAGCGCCCACACCGTACACTCAAGCATCCGCTTCATGCGCTCAATCATATACTCGTCGCGGGCGGAGCGGTAGAGTACAGAATTACCGTAGCTGGCGACTGCTTCCTCCACACTCTCCTCTACATATTGATTCCTAATTTCCTCTGGAAGCTCAACCCAGTCATAACCCTTCTCCTCCACCTTCTTAGAATATCTCTCAAGGGCGCCATGGCAGACATTTCCCAAATCCACAGCCTGAAACTCGTATAGCTGCCTCTCCCGTAATCCTAACCCGTAAGTCAGGAAATGCGCGAAGGCGCAGGCGGAAAACTGCTCCACACGAGTAATGCTGTCTTCAAAATTCTCCCCATAAAGCCTTATGGCAGCACGCTGGGTCAACCCGTCCATGGGACGTCGGTAATACCCCGCTGCCAACAGGCTCTTAACCTTCTTCTGCCATCTTTCATCCTTTTTGTACCAGGTATAAAGCTCCTTCCAGACATCATCCATGCCCTTATCTCCGTTTCGGAAGCCGCGAATCAGCCAGTCAAGCCCCAATTCCTCCGTCAACTCCCTTTCAGGCAGCTTCTTTTTCTCCTCATCCTGCACCCTAAGCTTTGGATACAGCCTGCGAAGCTCCTGAATCAAATAAGCCGGCCGAATGGTTTTACCAGCCGAAGATACCTTGCTGTAATAGATGAAAAGTCGCTCAGACGGCTTAGTCAGGTTCATATAGAGATAGAATTTCTGGACATATGCCTTCTCCTTTCCCCCCGGCGCAAGCGCCAGCTTCTCCTTCTGGAAATATTCCCTGTCACGCTCAGACAAAAGCCCTGTGCGAAGGAGGGCTCCTGGCAGATGCACGTCGTTGGCCCCCAGAAAAAACAAGGCGCGGATATCTTTAAGCCTGGTTCTCTCCACGTCTCCGGCCACCACCTGATCTGTACTGGGCGGAATCACACCTACTCTGGCCTCCTCAAGCCCCGCGTCCAAAAGCTGACAGTATTCCTCCAGAGTAACCGGCTCATCTCCCAGAAGCTCTACAAACTTATCAAACAACTCCACCACGATTCGGTACACCTGGGCATACTCCCTGGCAAGGGCAAGCTGGCCCGCAGCCTGAAACTCCTCCTCCTGTCTTTTCAGCCGAACCTGAAGGTTCTCCTTTACCATAAATTCATACACCCCAAGGGTGATATCCTTTACCGTTTTTTTTCGCTGCTTTAACACAAACATCAGGGAATCCACCTTCTCCACCAGTGCGACCCGACAATGATTCAGACGATGAAGCTCATCCTCCCCCATATATTTCAGACGGCGAAGCCATTTCTCCTGCCACCTTTTATAGCCTCTGATTCCAAGTCCCAAGACATAGTTCTCAAGTTCGTCCACTTCCTCAGACGAAAATCCTGCAAGACCTGTCCTAAGGAAACGAAAGACGCTCTCGTCGCTGAAATTCTTCTGTGCCATATTCAGAAGACTTCTTATGTATTCCACGAAAGAATTCAGCAGAATATTGCGCTTATGGTCCATGAATACCGGAATGTCATACAAATCGAAGGCTCGTTTCAGATAATCCCCGTAGGCTTCCATGCTGCTTACGATTACACCGATTTCCCGAAAACGAAGTCCCTCCTCCCGAACCAGACGACGAATGGCTCCGACGGCAGCCAGCGATTCCTCCCAGGGGGTTCGTGCGGCATGAATACGGATGGCGTCCTGCTCCTGGCCAAATATCCCTGTCCTGTAACGGAACAGATTCCTTTCCAGAAATTCCATGGGTTCATTCCCCCGAAAACGGTATACGGGTCTTTCGTATCTGTAGACAGGGTCTTCCACCTCAATCCGGCTCTCTTTGGCAAGACGCATAAGCGTACACACCATATGCTTGCTAAGAGCAAACAACTGATAAGGATGGCTATACACAAAGGGGTCCTCCCTCTCATCCATGGTCACCGTCACAGCCACCTTACGGCAATGGCGCATAAGCTCCAGAAGCAGCCGATTCTGTACAGGCGTAAAGCCGGTAAACCCGTCCAGCACGACGACGCTGTTCTTAAGCGTCTTTGACTGGCAGATTATCCGGCTTAAACTATCAAGCAATTCTTCTTTTGTGATATATTTCCTCCTCAGATATTCGGTAAACCCTTTATATAACACCTGTATATCTTTAAGCTTGTAATAGAGCCTTGATTGGCTGCCCACAGATTCCATGACTTTAAGCAGCTCATTCTCTCCGATATCATACTGGGTAAATTCTGAAATCACAGACTTGACCTCAGTAATATATCCAAGTTTCTTCATATTGCCTTTAAGCACCCAAAGCTCTTTTTCATAATCTCCTGCAATCTTCCGAAGAACCAGGTTCTTTCCCACATCATCCAGCACAGGAAGCATGTCGCCGCCAATCTCCTCGAATACACGGTAGGCAAGCCTCCCAAAGCTTAAGACGTCGATATTCATGATTCCCCGTCTTGGATGGGCCGTAACCAAATCCTTCTGCGTCTGCATGGTAAACTGCTCAGGCACCAGCACTACATAGTTCTGCTGTGGATGGGAAATGGAGTCCTCCACGATATACTGGTACAAGCTGTGTGATTTTCCTGAGCCCGACGGCCCAAATATAAACTGAAGCGACATCTTTTCTCCTTTCTACTGAAGGATAACACATTGATTAGAACGTGAAATAAAGGATGCCTCGAAGTCTTCCTTGTCATATTCCGCCAACCCCTTAAGCGGGTCTGCAATCTTGACCGTCTTCTCGGTATACCCTACCAATACCGCCGCATGGTCGTTGGTACTCCACTCCACAAAGGCTCCTTCTTCTGTATTCCACCCTGTTGTCGGCCTGCGCTTCTCCATGCCGATGGTCACCCATACGATCACAGGAATTCCCTGACACACTAGCTGATATAATTTCTCTGGCGTAGCCCCGTTCTGGTCTATGGCACGTCTGGAGCTCTCCTGCTCTCCCAGATAGGTGTTGGCGGCAGTTATAATCGCCCCTGTACCGCAGACATGACCGTCTCCAGCCGGATCTCCGATAAAATAATGGTTCAAATCCGTTCCCAAAAGTCTCCCGTCCGCTCCATAGCGAAGGTTCTCAGGCGCTTTGGGCAGATACTTGTCCGACATCTCGGTCTTGTCAATATCGAAACCATAGTAATTCAAAATCATGGTCAGCGCTGTAATCTCGCAGCCTTTGGGCAATTCAGGATTCTGAAGCACCTCCGGAAAAGATGGAAGAGAATAATCTGTCCTCCGTGGAAATGCGGTAATCGCTGTAATGAGCTTTCCCTCCATTGTCACTATCCTGAGCGCACTCTCCATCACATCCGGCGCCAGGTCTTCTGATAGTTTAAGTCGTGAAAGCTCTGACTCTTTGTCACTGTCCTTCGATGACTGTTCCGCGGCATATACCGTCTTAGTCCCTGCAGGGTTTAAAAGAACCGCGGCGCAAGCGGCTGCCAGGCAGATAACAGCCGCTCTCTTGGTCTTTTGTCTGTTCTTCAAGCTAATCCTCATACTCCTTTTCCTTAAAATATTACGATTGTTCTTGCAATACTTCTCTCTATATTTTAAATCATTTTGAGGATATTCACAACAGAAATTTTTTACATCAGCATATTAATGAGAAAACTATCTCCCCCTTTTTGTTCTTCGTCGCTTACATTTGCAACCTCGCTTAAGCGCTCCATTGCCTTCTGCAGCATAGCCTTGACCTTCGCGACCTCATTCTCGTCGCACATATCATTGGCCACTCCGTTTTCACAGTCCGACAAATCTTTTTTCAGCAGGCCAATCACCATCTGAACCTGGGACGCGTTTTTTGCCGAAGCCAACTGCCGCGCGCGTTTCCCCTGATTAAAGGCTACTCTTCCAGAACGTTTTTCAGAATCCTCTTCCTGGTCATTTTCCTCTTTAACACCGTCAATATTCTCCTGGCCTATGAGCAGTTGGTCTTCTCTGGGCTGCTGTTTTTCATTTACCTGCAAAGCGCTGCCGTTCAGTACTTCTTTGATATCTTCTGTCATGAGAGACGTTATCTTCTCATCTGCAAAAATCTCATCCAGAATGTCCTTTGGGACCTCCTGTCCTGCACTCCAACCAGGAAGCTTCTCTTTGATGGCGCCTGACACCTCACGGGACAGCTTTTGCTCAAACTTGCTCAGAGTCCATGCCGCAGCCACACGGTCATCCCGCGCAAGGGTCTTGTAATACTCGTTGCGTTTACCGTGGTAGGCCTCCTCCTCTGCCTGGTTATCTCCCGACATCCCGTTATACTTATAGTATGCCATTTTCACATTTTCAAACACAAGCTCTTTCATCTCGTCCGATACGTCAATGATTCTTTTCTGATTGGGATCTCCTGTAATTAGCATTCCCTCCACACCGTAAGAATTCTTAAAATGTCCAGAACGCAGATCCTCAATTGTATTCACATATCCTCCTCGCATCCTCCATCTCTCCTTTCATTTTTTAACATCACGGCAAGAATAAACGTCCTGCCTTCTACCTTCCAGTCCACAGTCCCCTGATATTTCTTTGCCGCATTTCTAATATTCACAAGTCCAATGCCATGCAGCTCTCTGTCAGCCTTTTCGGTTGCCGGAAAATCCGCCTGAGGTTTTCGGATGATATTCCCGTCGAAGCTGTTCTCCATACGCAAAAAAAGCAGTTTTCCCCTTTGAAAAGAAGCAATCCGAATAAAGGTCTCCGCTCCCTTCTCCTTTTTCTTAAGCTTCACACAAGCCTCCAGGGCATTATCCAGGGCATTTCCCAGAATAATCCCCATATCATAGCCCTTAACCTCCATCCTGTCTGGAAAAAGAAGCTGCTCTGTATGGAAGGAAAGCTCTGGTACTGCTCCCATGATTTCATGGTATTTCATGGTCAGAAGTGCATCCACCACAGCATTTCCTGTCCGAAATCGCACCTCCAAATCATCCAACCGCTTCTGTATCTCCCATAAATAGCCCTGTAATTCCTCCTGCCTCTCGTTTTTAGCGGCAAGGCTCATAACAATTCCAAGAGTATTTTTCATATCGTGTCTCATACTGCGGATACCAGAGTAGATTCTCTCCATCTCTCCCATATTCTCCTGCATACTAATAACCTGCCTCTGCAAAATGCTTCTGCTGTTCTTCTCCCTGTTCAGGCGAATGATATCCTGGAAGGCCTTCACCCCATACAGCAGCGACAATAAGGATACTAGAAGAATCGCAGGCAGCACCACAATCAGCATAGGATACCTGTGATACAAAAATTCCTGGCGGTCATCCTCCACAGAAATGATGATAATCCGAAGCAGCGTACACAATAAAAGCCCTGCCAGAGCCGGAGTCAGAATAAACATAAGCTCAGTCCTTCGGATTGCGTAGTCCTTCTCCCTGTAATCCTTAACGATTCTTCCAAGGGAGACACGAAGCAGCAGAACGATAGCCGTCACCTGTAAGAAATGCATTCCTGCCGTACATATTTCCGATGTAAGCTGAAGGGCTTTGGCAGAGGTAATCAGCCCCTCTCTGACGTACCAGCTCCACAGACTCATTACCCCGTCCATGGGGTAGTCCATAAGTACCACCACCACATAAACACTAATCTCGATGACTGCCTGAAACGACGTCACAAGGAACAGGGTCAGAGCATGGGACCCTCGGTAAAAGCAGAACGCCAGAACTGCCAGGATACACAGCGCCACGGTTTGTTTTCCCATGGCTGCCAAGCCACCAAACTGGACAGACCAAAGATAGCTCATACACATCCTGGATATGGCGTATAAAACCATGACCCATACACCGCCATACCTGTTTTTCATCCGGTATTCCAGAAAGCTTCCCAAAAAATACTGCAGGCAATGCCCTTGTGCAAGAAACAGCAATATTTCGATCAGAAGAAAATATTTCTCCAGCCCTTCAGACAACAGACACTCCCCCATTCTGCAGATACCACATATAGGCTTTCACAAACTCCCCGTGTTTCTTCTTCGACAGATAAACCTTCCCGCCGCCCAAAAGACTAATGCTGTCCAATCCGTACTCCACAATGTACGCCATATTCACTAGATACCCTCTGTGGCACCGGTAGAAGCTTTCTCCCAACTGTTCCTCCAGCTCGTTCATAGCGGCATAAATTTCTATGACCTCATCCATAGTGTGAAGCTCCACCTTCTTCGCCCGACTTTCGATATAAAGAATCCTGCTCTGGTCTATCGTAAGATGGCGTTTCTTCGTCCGAATAAACAGACACTCCCGATTTGCTGCCTTTTTCTTCTTTACCTCATGAGCCGCGCGGCTCAATACCTCTGAAAGTTTTCTTTCTTCTATAGGCTTTAAAAGATAATGGAAGGCTGACACGTCGAAAGCTTCAAATACATACTCCTTAAGACCTGTAAGAAAAATCAGGATTGTCTCGATCTGCCTTCTGCGAAGCTCTCTCGCCGTCTCAATCCCACCTCTGCCCTCCATCCGGATATCCAGGAAAATAATATCGAATTTCTCAGCAGCTGCAAGGAGTTGTTCTCCATTGGCAAAGGTATACGCCCTATACTCTGGATTCTGGCTTTGTATGAAATTCACCATCTGCTTTCTGATGACAGGCTCGTCGTCCACGACTGCTATATTCATATCCTCACCTCTTTTGGATTGCTCATATTTTATATCGGCAAAAAATATACATTTAATGGAAAAAAGGAATGAAAGGCTTTATTTTGGGGAATGAAAAGATAAAATTTAAGATGTTTGCGACTTTTTGCATCTTCTGATTTTTCCGCAAAAAGATAACGCCGAAAAGGGTGGATTCATAAAAAATCCACTCATAATCAGCGTAACAGAAAACTATAAGCATTTTTTCATATAATATCGTTCATGCCCTGGGGGACAGTTTTTCAGCACCCCAAACACTTCGTAGCCCTGACTTTCGTACAATCCCCGCGCCTGAAAATCAAAGGTGTCCAGATGTATAAGACAGGCTCCCTTCTTACGGGCAGATGCCTCCACCTGCGAAAGCAGCGTCTTCCCAAGTCCGATTCCCCTGTATTTTTCTGAAACCCAGAGTGCATCCACGTCCACACAGCCCCAACAATACATTCTGGCTATGATACCGCCCATAATCTCCCCAGACTTTGAAACTGCTTTCCTGCTCAAATCAACGAACAATTCTTCCTGTGTTGCCGGAACACAGGTCAGATTATAGGCAACCAGACCATCTATGATATTTTTCTTATCTTCTTCGCTGCACGAATAAATCTGATACATCATCTGCCTCCTTTTTCTGCCCCATGTTCCCGATTATACAACCATAAACTCTATACTTCCCCGTCCACATTCCTTAACTTCTCAGCAAATTCATTGCTTAGAGTAATCTTCGCAACATAGAAAACATCGCCTGTCATATATACCGTCCAGTCATCCTCAATCTCCACCTGCAGCTCGCCGCCTGGCATATGAACGATTACCTTGTTGTTGGTCATGCCAAGTTTATACGCCACTCCCGCCGCTGCACAGGCGCCGGTTCCTGACGCCAGAGTATAGCCTGCGCCCCTCTCATAGATCTCGATAGCCACATTCTCTTTGTCAATCACCTTCATAATCTGCGTATTCACACGATTGGGGAAATATCTTGCCATCTCCGCATAATCTCCAATCTTACACACCAAGGGTTTGGAAATCTCCCGCATAGGAATGATACAGTGGGGATTGCCGATAGATACGCAGGTAACCGGATACAGCGTTCTTCCAAATACCATATCCTCATTAATCACTTCCCGACTCTCGCCCGTCACAGGAATATCGTCGCTCTTAAAGGATAGTCGTCCCATGGATACCCTAAGACGGCTTCCATCCTCGTTCAGAAACGTCACCTCCACAGGGCCATTGTCTGTATATAATTTAAAATTCTTCTTCTGGACATAGCTTGCGTCCTTCAGATATTTTGCAAAAATACGTACGCCGGTTCCACTGGTCTCTGACTCGCTTCCATCCGGATTCCAGACCTTCACATGCATCCCGTCCGCCTCAAGGATTGGTCCCTCCAGCACTCCGTCCGAGCCAAGCCCCGCGTTGCGGTCACAGATCATCTTCACATTCTCCCTGGACAGCTTTAATTCGTTTTTATTCGGATCAAATACTACATAATCATTGCCAAGTCCGTGATACCGCTCTAATACAACCTTCATATACATACCTCCATACATCTTTTACACTTGCTCTTTTGGGATACCTTTATCATAACAGGCATTATTTCCCATTTCAACACAATTCATGCCAATTATATTGCAAATACTGCCGTCTTACTATATGATATGATAAAAGTATAGGTATATTCAAATCCCGTCAGTGAGATAACATAATATATAGAATGGAGCGCATCAATGGAGCAATATGAAAAAAAGGGGTATCTGAACAGTGAATTCCGTCTGTTTCACCTGACAGACCAGGAAACTAAAGAGGTAGAATACCACTACCATGACTTTGACAAGATTACCATCTTCCTCAAGGGGAAGGTCAACTATATAATAGAGGGAAAATCTTACGAATTGAAGCCTTATGATCTTGTGCTTGTAAGACACAATGATATTCACAGGCTGGTAGCAGACAACTCTGTCCCCTATGACAGAATTATTGTCTATATCTCCGTTAATTTTATGAACGCCTACAAGACCGATTCCTATGACCTTAGCTACTGCTTCCAGAAGGCCTACACAGAACATTCCAATGTACTTCGGATTCCCTCGTTAGAAAAAAGTTCTCTGTTTGGCTCGATTCTGCGGCTTGAAAAATCTTTTCTGGACGACGGATACGCGGCGGAGTTGTTCCGACAGGTATTGTTCCTGGAATTCATGATTCATCTGAACCGAGCCGCCATGAAGAACCGTCTGGAATTCATTGATACGGATAACTGCAACTCTAAAATTCTGGATATCCTCCAGTATATCAATGAAAATCTGGATGGGGAGCTGGGCATTGAGATTCTTGCCGACCATTTCTATATCAGCAAATACTATATGATGAGACTGTTCAAGCAGGAAACCGGTTACACCCTGGGCCAGTATACGTCCCAGAAACGTCTCCTGCTTGCAAAAGAACTGCTCTTATCCGGTGTGCCAGGCACACAGGCTTGTTTTGACTGCGGTTTTAAAGATTACTCTACCTTCTCCCGTGCCTACAAAAAATTCTTTGGAGAATCCCTGCGGGATACCCAGGCGAATCACTCATTATGACGAAATCTTAAGGTTCTCGTATATCTCAGCCGGAATATAGGCCCGCACAAAAATCCCGTCCTCCTGATAATCTTCCTCCAACATCTCGCCATACCTGCGGATTAACTGGAGTTTTCCAGCGTCTTGATAGGGATACAAAAACTCAATCAAAATCTTCCTCTCTCTTTGTACAGCCTCGATTGTCTTTAAAAGCTCTGGAATTCCTTCCCCCGTCTTAGCAGACATCCTGACCGTGTAGTCCGCACGAAAATCCCGAATACTCTCTTGGTCCCCTTCCACCTTATCCTGCTTGTTAAATATGGTAATCACAGGCTTATCTGTGACTCCCAGACTCTTAAGAGTCTCATATACAGTATACATCTGCTCATCCATGTGAGGATTCGACACATCTGCCACATGGAGAAGCAAGTCTGCATATCGAGCCTCCTCCAACGTACTTTTGAATGCCTCAATCAGATGATGGGGCAGCTTTCGGATAAATCCTACTGTATCCGTCAGAAGAATCTCCTGACCGCTGGGAAGCCTCCTCCCTCTGGTCGTAGGGTCCAGTGTGGCAAAAAGCTTATCCTCCGCCAAGATATCTGCACCGGTCAAAGCTTTTAACAATGTGGACTTTCCCGCATTCGTATAGCCAACAATCGCCGCCACAGGTATGTGATTTCTGCACCTCTGCTCACGTGTGACCTGACGGTGACGACGAACATCCTTAAGCTCACGGTTCAACTGGGCAATCCTACTCTTAATCAACCGTCTATCCATCTCTAATTTCTTCTCCCCAGGGCCTCTGGTTCCAATTCCGCCTCCAAGCCTGGACATTGCCGTACCAAATCCTGTAAGACGGGTCTGACGGTATTTCAACTGGGCAAGCTCCACCTGCAGCTTACCCTCACTGGTAGATGCCCTGGCAGCAAATATATCCAGAATTACCAAAGTACGGTCCATCACCTTCGTATCCAGTTCATCCTGCAGGTTCTTCATCTGCACAGGCGACAGCTCGTCATCACAAATGATGCCGGTTGCGTCCAACTCCCACAATAAATCCTTAAGTTCTTCTATCTTACCTTTCCCGATATAAGTTGCGGGGTGTATCTGCTCACGGTTCTGTACCAGCCGCCCCACAGTCTCGGCTTTAGCAGTTTCTGCCAACTCCTTTAATTCCTCAAGAGAATTCATCGTGTCGTCCTGGTCTGAGATGCATACCCCGACCAGAATGACCCTCTCTGTTTCCTTTGCTAACTCAATCATATTATCTCGTCTCCAAAAACTGCTGCTCCTTCAATGCATTAGCATCGTCCGGATACTCGGCAACATATTCCGCAAGCCTGGCTTTCGCACTCTCCCAGTCTCCTAACTGTTCAAAGGCCACAATCTGATTATACTTCATCTCCTGGTCAAGCTTAGCGCTGTTGCCCTTAAGTCCTATTCCAAGCTGAAAATAATTCTGTGCCGACTCCGGATTCCCAAGCTTCAATTCACAGCTTCCCAGGAAGTTGTAGATTATACCCGTAAATGAAGACTCTGTATCCGCATCCAACGCCTTCTGAAACGCGTCCCGCGCACCTTCATAGTTCTCTGTCTCCCAACGTGCAATCCCGATTCCCCTGTAAGCGTCCCCTACATTGACCTCGTCCTCCACAGCCTGTTCAAATTGCTTAATCGCTTCTTCATACTGCCCATTTTTCAGGTATTCTATTCCTTCCTCGGAAGGATTTCCTTTTCTAAGCAACAGACACAGACAAAGGCACAGGCACAATAGGAGAAAAATCACAACTAATATCCTTGTTAGTCTTTTGATTGCTCTCCTCTTATTCTTACGTCTTCTTCGGTTTCCCTTTTTCATTAACTTTCCCCCGTCTGTTTCTCCTCTATATTTTCTTACCTTGATGAACAAAGTCCACCTGCCCGTTCGGGCATGTATCTCTTACACCGTATATTTTGAAATCCAAGCAGAGTTTAACAGCGCCATAAACATGACTCCCACCTCCGCTGTGATTGCCTGACTCATACTAAAATACCCCATGACCGAGAGCACCAGCACCAGCGCCTTGATAAACAGGGCAAACGTCACATTACGCTCAACTACCTTAAGGGTCTCTTTTGCAATCTTAATGGCATCTACAATCCTTCTAAGGTCATCCTCCAGCAAAATCACATCCGCCGCCTCAATCGCCGCCTCAGACCCCATGGCTCCCATCGCAATTCCAACATCCGCCCTTGCCAGAATCGGGGCGTCGTTGATTCCGTCTCCCACACACACTAAACGCTCCGAGCAGTCCTGGATACTCAGGAAATCCTCCACCAGCTCAAGCTTATCCTCTGGCATAAGATTCACATAGGCATAATCCATCTCCAGCTCTCTGGCAACCGGAATACTTCCGCTCTGTGTATCTCCGGTAAGCATGACAAGAACTGCGTTGCATTTTTCTCTCAGATAACCAAAGGTATCCTTTGTATCCTCTTTGATCGAATCCTCAATTACGATATAACCTGCATAATGCTCCCCGATGGCCACATAGAGCACGGTTCCCGACTGCTCCACCTCTGTACATAAAATACCCTGCCAGTCCATTAATTTTTTATTGCCCACAAAGACACGTTCTCCGTCAAAGATGGCGGTGACCCCATAGCCAGGCATCTCACGCATCCTGCACACTCTTCTCTTATCCACCTGCCTGCGGTACTCCAAAAGCAATGACTGGGCGATGGGATGGTTGGAATAACTCTCCACATGCGCCGCAATTCCCAAAAGCTCCTCGCGGGTCATATGGAACGCCCGCACATCCTTGACACGGAATACCCCTTCTGTCAGCGTCCCCGTCTTGTCAAAAATAAATGTATCTGCCTTGGCCAGATCCTCCAAATGGTTCCTGCCCTTCACTACAATTCCCTGCCTTGCCGCCGACGCAATCCCTCCGAGAAATGCCAGAGAAATGGACAAAATCAGACCACAGGGACACGCCACAACCAAGAAAATCAAGCCTCGGTAAATCCATGCATCCCAGTTCCCGTAGGAAAACGTCAAGGACGGGTAAGCCATAATCGCAAGAGCACATAAGAGCATAACAGGTGTATAGAACCTTGAAAAAGCTCCAACAAAATTCTCACTCTCTGCCTTTTGGTCCTGTGCGTCCTCCACCATCTTCATAATCCTGGTAACAGCTGAATCCTCATAAGACCCCATCACCATCGCCTCAATCGCTGCGCTTAAGTTAATATATCCGCTGTAAATCCGATCCCCAGTTCCCACAGACTGTGGAAGCGACTCCCCTGTCAGTGCCTTGGTATCTACATCGGATATCCCATATGTAACCATAGCATCTGCCGGAACGCGCTCTCCTGGCTTAATAATGATTGCATGTCCTGGCTTTAGGGTCGAAGGGTCTACCTTGAACTCCCTGCCGCGCACAAGTCTCGTGGCATACTCTGGACGGATATTAATCAACTCCTGGATGGTACGCTTCGTGTTAGCCGCAGTATAGGAGTCAAACAGCATCCCCAATCCAAACAACGCCATGACAAATACACCCTCCGTATACCGTCTGGTACCAATGGCGCCAACCGTCGCAAGCACAATCAATGTATATTCGGTCATAAGCTTCTTTTGCATCAGGTTCTCCACCAGCCTTCCAAATGTCTCAAACCCGATAATCAGATACGCTGCCAGAAACCAGATAAATTTCACACTGTTATCCAGCGTATAGCGCATAGAAACTGCGATGGCGCCCCCATATACGGCAATCCCTGCAATATAGATGATACACTTTACCCTAAACTGCTTAGACATGTTACTCTACCCTTTTGCCCGATGTACGGCACATCGGAAAACTACTCTGTAATATGCTCCATACCCTGACTGATAATCGTCTGAATATGATCGTCAGCCAAAGAATAATATACGGTCTTTCCCTCTCTGCGGTTCTTTACCAGCTTCATCTGCTTTAACACCCGCAGCTGATGGGAGATTGCCGACTGAGTCATGCTCAAAATCTCGGCAAGGTCACAGACACACACCTCCGCCTTTAGCAGTACGCACAGAATCTTGATTCTGGTAGAATCCCCAAATACTTTATAAAAATCTGCCAACTCCTTCAGCAGTTCTTCTTCAGGCATCTTCGTCCTAATTCTACGGACGATATCATCATGGACACAAGTTACCTCACAGCACTCGGCCTCTGTCTTCTTCATATTATGCCTTCCTTTCCTTAGATATACCCAATGGCAGACAACTAGTCATCCCCCTGACATGGTGGTGGGTGGACTTTGTCCAACAATGTATACCCAAAGGGCACACCGTAATGCATACCCTTCGGGTGGGTGGACTACGTCCAGCAAGGTATATAAATCTAAATCAATATTAATTATGCCAAACGGAGACCTTTATTTCAACCGTTTGGCATAAATTGAAAGTAAAATTAATATTTTCGTAATGATTTATTATTGCTTACCAGCATATAATACGCGAATCGAATTCAGGACGCAGAGCATAGCCACACCCGTATCGGCAAATACAGCCATCCACATATTGGCATACCCCAGAAATCCCAGAATCATAATCAAGAACTTAATCACCAAGGCAAATACTACGTTCTCCATGGCAATTCTTCCCGTCCTTCTGGCAATCCCTACCGCCTCTGGGATTGCGTCCACCGAGGAGGTCATAAAGACCACATCCGCCGCCTCGATTGCCGCGTCTGCGCCATTTCCCATGGCAGCCCCCACGTCTGCGCCTGCAAGAACAGGCGCATCATTAATCCCGTCGCCTACAAACATTACGGCACCATGTTTTTTACGAATATCCCTAAGATGCTCAAGCTTATCTTCCGGTAAAAGTTGTGCATGCACCTCGTCAATTCCAGTCTGCTGCGCCACAGCCTCTGCACTGTCCTTGGCGTCGCCTGTCAGCATTGCTGTAATAAGGCTCTGGGATTTCATCCGCTGTACTGCGCTTCGCGCCTCATCCTTGATGATATCCGCAATCACCAGATATCCCGCCAGTTCTCCGTCAATCGCCACCAACACCTGGGTCCCATAGGCATCCCCACAATATTTCTCCGTGTCCACCTGATACGTTTCCAAAAGTCCTTTGCTTCCGCACAATACTGTCCCCTCTGGAAATACCGCCCGAATTCCCTTGCCGGAAATTTCTTCTGCCTGCTGCGGTCTTACGAGCTCTAAGTTTCGCTCACGCGCCTCCGTGACTATACTGATTCCGATAGGATGGGTGGAATCCAACTCACAGTCTGCCGCCACCGTCAGGATTTGTTTCTCTGTCAGACGGTTCAGCGCCACTACCTTCTGCACTACGAAATTCCCCTTTGTAATGGTTCCCGTCTTATCCATAACAACGGCTTTTACATCCTTAAGCGCTTCGATGGCAACACCGCCCTTAAACAGTATTCCCTGCTTTGAACCTGCCCCAATTCCTGAGAAAAACGCAAGGGGAACGCTTAACACCAACGCACAGGGGCAACTGATAACCAGGAAGGTAATAGCCGTATAAATCCAGTAATTCCAGTCACCGGTAAAGACTGACGGAACCACTGCCGTAAGGACTGCCGCCGCCACCACTACAGGCGTATAAATTCTGGCAAATTTTGTGATAAAACGGTCGATCTTGGGCTTACTTGCAGCCGCATTTTCCACAGAATCGAGGATACGGGTCACCATCGACTCTGAAAGAGGCTTTGATACCTTAAGCTTTAGTACGCCCATATCATTGACACAGCCGGAATATACGTCTTTACCAGGAAATACTTTCACAGGCACAGGCTCTCCCGTGACAGGAGATGTGTCAATCTGGCTTTGTCCCTCCACAATTCTGCCGTCCAAAGGGATACGGTCGCCAGGTCGAATCAGGATGATGTCACCTACTTTGGCATCCCTGGCAGGTATAATCTTCACATCGTCATCTTTAATAAGGTTTACATTCTCCGGACGCAGATCAACGGCTTCCATAATCTGAGAACGACTGCGGCTGACTGCAATATCCTCGAAAATCTCCCCCACCCTGTAAAACAACATGACCCCTACTGCCTCTGCGAAATCTCCAATCGTAAATGCCGCAAGCGTCGCCACACTCATCAGAAAATTTTCATCAAATACATGACCTTTCGCCAGGTTCTTTACTGCCGTCCAAACAATCTCAAGCCCCAGGATTACATACGCCGCGATAAAAAGAATGGGGGTAATAACGGAATCTGGCATTGTGCGTTCCAGAACCCCGCCTGCAACGAACAGGACTGCACCAGCCCCTATAGCCAAAATGTCTTTTTTGTTCTCTGCAAATGGACTTTCCTTTTTATGTGCGGCCACATCCTCCTCACGGGGCGTCACCGTAACCTCCGACTCAATGGATGAGCAGATTCTCCTGTATTCAGGGAGCAATGCGTCAGGGTCGTCTGCCGCCACTGCTAACTGCTTTGTGGCAAATGTGATGGTCGCCATCTTTACTCCTGGGAGTTCATTAATCTGCCGTTCCATCTTTGCGGCGCAGTTGGCGCAGCCCAGATTGTCGAGAATATAGATACGCTTTGGGACGCCTGGGGGCAAAACAGAGGCAGCGTGAGGTAAAGTGGATTCGTGATTATGGCCGTGGTGAACGTGACTGTGATGTTCATGGGTATGGTGTTCATGGGTATGGTGTTCATGGGTATGGCTATGGCCGCAGTTACATTCGTCTCCATCGGTATGACTTTCATGACTATGGCTATGACCACAGTTACAATTACAGCGATCTATGTTCTTCCTCTCTGTGTACTCCATTAATATTGTCCTCCTAGCTTAATAAAATCATATTTTAACATATGAACAATCATTCATATGTTCATAATTTAATATAATCCCAATCCCCGAATTTGTCAATATATTTCCTAAAATTTACAAAAAATCCTGATAAAAGTCTGTGTCTCTTTCCCACAAACTCTTATCAGGATTACGCCTGCTCATCGTGCTATAATCTTTATATAATCCTCCGTCTTGTCCCGCATAATTTGGAACCCTTTCTCCAAATCTTCCATGGACAACCGATGCGTAATCAGCTCAGACGGTGCAATCCGTTTCTTCTTAAGCCGTTCCAACACATAATGCCAATCGTCTGACTCCTCTCCTGTAAAGCTCGAATTCCAGGTACCCTTCACCGTAATCTGGTTTCGCAGTATCTTCCAATAGACCGCTTTCTTAAGACTCATATCCCCAAAGGGATTACCCACCAACATAATCTTTCCTGCAAATGAGGTCTGATTCACAGCCTGTATCAAAGTCTCATTCTTACCCACACACTCGAAAAATACATCCACGCCTACGCCGCCTGTCCTCTCGGAAAGCCATAAATCTACGTCCTCTCTTCGGATGTCGCAGTAACAATCCTTGGGAAGCCCCAGTTTCAAAAGCGTCTGCTTCTGAAACTCTTTATTTCCGAACACATATATATTCTTCACATTTGCATCTCTTAGAAACAGGTACAATAACAGCCCAATCGTGCCAACACCGCAGATTGCAACATTATCATTTACATCTACTCCAATCCTCCTCATGGCATGAACTGCAACAGCCATAGGCTCCAGCATGGCAGCCTCCTCAAAGGAAATGCTGTCCGGAAACGGTATCAGATTATCTTCCGGAACCGCCCCATACTCGGCAAACCCGCCGTCCCTGCGTGAACCAAGATAGCTGTAATTCCTGCACATCTCATACTGCTTTTTAAGGCAAGGAGGGCACTCCCGACAGGGAATTAACGGGAAAATCCCCACCCGCTTTCCCTGCCAGGAAGCATCTGCCAAGGCACCTGTCTTTACTACCTCTCCGGAAAATTCATGGCCTGGAATCAAAGGGTGAGAATATGCGCCACTCTGGTAAATTCTGGGAATGTCTGAGCCGCAGATACCAGCGGCTTTTACTTTGACTAACACTTCATGCTCTTTCAGTATCGGTTCTTCTGCCACGTCGAACCTGATATCCCCTATATTATGTAAAATCCATGCTTTCATCTCTGTCTCCCCATTTTAAAATTTACTTTGTCGTCTAATATCTTACGGAATCTCTCCAAATCTTCCTTTGTCGTAATCTTAAAGTTCCCCTCGTCACCAGGAATCATCACAACATCCAGCCCTGCCAGGATTGCAGGCTCTGTGGAGCCGTTGATCTGCCAAATCTTATCTGGCAGTAACCGACAGTTGGCTTCATAATAAGAACCGAGCTGAAACACCTCCGGTGCCTGTCCGGCATAGATTTCACTTCTGTTTAATAATGCAGATATCTTCTTTCCGTCTGTGCTGGAATATACGGTATCCTTCATGGGCAGTACAGGCAGGACGCCGTCATGTCCAAAAGCACCGGCAATACAGTCCGTAATCTGCTTCTCTGTAAGCAGAGGACGGGCAGCATCGTGGATAAAAACATAATCGCTGTCTTTGGCATATTCTCGGATATCTTTAAGTCCATTCAGGATTGAAAGCTGCCGATTTCCGCCAGGGCTTGAAAATCCTCTGAATTTCCCGCACTCCCCCTCCTCGGCAAGCCAGTCTTGAATCTGTCCTTGCCAGACAGGGTCTGCAACAATCTGGATTGCGTCAAGCTCATTATGGGAAGATAGGCTTTCTATACTGTATGAAATAATTGGTCTTCCGTTTACCTCAATGTATTGCTTGGGGATGTCAAAACCAAGCCTTGTACCAGTGCCGCCGGATAAGATTAATGCTATGGTCATATCTTCTTTTCCTTTCTTCTATGTCAAATGCATACCCTGCTGTAAGGTAATAAATCTCCTAATTATCTACCATTTACTTTTCTCTTCGGATTGTCGGAAGCTCAAATTCGTCCCGTTCCACATTCACAGCCACAGCCATATCCAATCCTGAAGGCTTTCGATCATTTACCACAATCCGTTCTCCCATTGGCATTTCAAATAGTATTTCATCAAACCTTACAGAATGTTTTTCCAAAAACTGCAGGGTCTGTTCCCGATATTCCTTTATACGGGACGTAAATATGACAATTTTATCTTCTTTAGGCAATCCGTCCAGAAACTCTTTTGCCCCAGAAAGTAATGTGTCCTCCCCATCCGTTTTATAGCCATTATGTTTCAGCAATGTTCCATCCAAATCAAACACCCATGTTTTTGGGAGTGTAGATAAAGTCAATTCTCTTTCCATTATAAATTCTTCTCCTGTCTCTATATTTTCCCATTCTTCGATTCCATACTTCGCAGCATCATTATCCAGAATTGTTTTCGTCTCAGTTCTCATCCGTCTCTTTATAATACAACTTGTCCATAGCTTACACAACCCCTTAACTTAACAATTCCGTCAATACTTTTTTCAGACTGTAACAGCCCCATCTATAGAGCCTTGAAAAATTTCCCCACCGTGCCAATAAGCAACATCTATGTTCTTCCCTCATTCCAGATTAAAATGATACCAAAGCGATCCACCCATACAATCGCTTGTATATACAAAAGAGGAGGTTGGAATGAATGGTATACGGTTATGTACGTGTTAGTTCCAGAGAGCAGAACGAAGACAGACAGATGCTTGCATTGAACGAAAGGGAAGTGCCGGAAAAAAATATTTATATTGACAAACAATCCGGCAAAGATTTTAAACGTCCCATGTACAACAGAATGCTCAAAAAATTAAGAGAAGACGACTTAATTTATGTAAAAAGCATCGACCGTCTAGGACGAAATTACGAGGAGATTCTCGAACAATGGCGTATTCTAACGAAAGAAAAAAAGGTAGATATTGTTGTGATTGACATGGAGCTTCTGGACACCAGACGGGGCAAGGACCTGATGGGGACCTTTCTCAGCGATATCGTGCTGCAGGTGCTTTCTTTTGTAGCGGAAAATGAACGAAAGAATATCCGCGAACGCCAAAAAGAAGGAATCGAAGCGGCAAAATTACGGGGCGTACAATTTGGAAGACCCCGCCGCGACGTACCGGAGGATTTTATACAAATCTGCTGTAGGTGGAGAAGCGGACAGATTCTAGGCAAAGAAGCGGCACGGCTCTGCGATATGCCTTTGACTACATTTTACGGAAGGGCAAAAGAACAAATCAAAGTACTTAAGCAGACCTGGGAGTATTAATCTGTAATTTAGGGACGTAGTAAATAAGTATTACTACGCCCCATTAATAAAAGCACTCCTGCACTACCGCAAATCCCCTGCTGCCTTTACCTTCACCCGATTGGTATTTCCCTGGTAATAAGCAAGGGGCACATCCTCCACCTCGATAATCTCCACTGTCTCCCGAAGGGCCCCTGCTGCCACGGCAAGTTCTTCTGCCTCCTGCTTCGCCTGCAAAATAGCCTCCTCCCGCGGAAGTTCATCATAGTTTATCAGCTTTTCAAAAGTTCCGCTGACCTTCGATATGGCTGAGCCGATGGCATTGGCACATCCAAAGTGCTCTGGCTTTATCACCGAAGATGTTCCCTGTATCTTCTCTGGCAGCACAATGGAACCGCCGCCTGCCAGGATCACATCACAGTCCTCATTGGATACCTTCATGGCATCGATCCCCTCCTCAGCCATACCGCGAATCACTTCCATGGCCTTATCCGCCAATTCTTTGGGAATCTGCCCAACCCTAGAGGCGTCTCCAAGCTTTGCCATTCCAAGCCGTACGGCAATATCCGTTGCGGTCATCACATTTCCGCCAAATACCATGGCTTTCTTTGTAATTTCGTATCCAACACTGTCAGGCCCCACCGTCACCGTCCCATCCTCCTTCTCTCGGACGATGGAACCGCCGCCAAGACCAATAGAAATCACATCAGGCATACGGAAGTTCGTACGCACGCCGCCAATGGTCACCGCTACGCTGGACTCTCGTGGAAATCCGTTCTGTATCACTCCAAAATCCGTGGTAGTGCCTCCCACATCCACCACAATGGCATTTTTCAGCTTGCTCAGATAGCTTGCACCGCGAATAGAATTGGTGGGTCCACATGCAACCGTCAGGATTGGGTACTTACGGGCGTGCTCCATCGTCATCAGCGTACCGTCATTCTGGGACAGATAAATATCCGCATTCGTAATTCCCTCATCCTTAAGGCTATTTGCAAACCCTTCTGTAAACTGCTCTGCCACCTTCCACAACGCAGCATTGAGAATCGTAGCATTTTCACGCTCAATCAGCCCCATTGAGCCGATTTCATTGGAGACAGAGATATGGACCTCCTCCCCCATAATCTCACGGCACAGCTTTGCCGCATCCAGCTCATGGTCATTGCGCACCGTGGAGAAAACTTGAGAAATTGCAATAGATTTAACTCCTTTTTCCTTCATTTCCCTGAAAAAATCTTCTGCTCCTTTGGCATCAAATGCCGCCAGCTCTTTTCCGTCATACTCTGAGCCGCCTCCTATGATGGCAATTCCTGTGGCTATCCGGCTTAAATCCTCCTCCCAGTCTACCATCGGCGGGACGCTTAAGGTTGCAGGCGCGCCAATCCTCAGAATTCCAATCGGGGCCAGATGCTTTCTCTCCACAATCGCATTGGTACACTGGGTAGTCCCAAGCATAGCCTGCCGGATGTCTTCCTTTTTAATGCCCGATAAACGAATCACTTCCCGTACCGCCCCCAGAATCCCTGTGTAAATATCCTCTGATGTGGGAAATTTTACCTCTGCAGCCACATTGAGCTTTTCATCAATCAAGACTGCGTCCGTGTTTGTGCCTCCCACATCAATTCCTAATTTATACATGCGCAAGCCCTCCTTTACAACGCTTCTCCAACGGAATATAGTCTGTATCGCATCCAAAATATCGGGGTCCTACGAGAGCAAGCCCTTCTTGCGAACGCCAAAGCTCAAAACACTTCAACCCCACAACCAGAACACGTTTCCCGTATTTTAATGCATCCGTGGTAACTGGTACAAATGTTTCCGTATCCACAAGACAGATTAAATCCGGCGTTGTCGCCACAATCTCCCCCTCCACAGCCGCAGTCAGATTCTCATTCTGAAACTCTATGGAAGCGCTCTTTCCTTTACACTCTCCTATTCCGCTAAGCACCACCCTTCCAAAGTTAAATCCTCCCCGTGTCTCACGAAGCACGTCTGCAATCTTTCCTTTGAAAAGCTTATATCCTTCTGCCAATTCTAAGAAATGCGCCTCCGGCGACTTTTCGCTGCTGTTTCTAACCAATCGGATTGCCTCTCCAAGCCTCTGGCTTCTTGTGACAATGTCCCGCACTGCATACTGTTTCATCTGCGCCCCTGTCATGGGATACAAGGAAACTGATACAGCACCGCCACAGCTCATGGTAACCGCTCTTGCAAGTTCTTCTGTCCAGTGGTTCGTCACCGTCTCGAAGATGACGCTGTTTCCTTTTTCATCCGTCAATGCCATGGGAGACGCACTCATTCCTCCGATGGTAAATGTCACCATTTGAAGCTCTGGAAATGCCCTTCCCATCCCATCGGCGTCCACCATGGGAAGCCCTAAGCGCGCACATGCAGCAATGGGCAGCATAGAGTTGACTCCGCCTGCCTCAATGGGCATAAAAGCATAGATTTTCTTTCCAAAAAACCGAGACCCCATCTCAAAAAGCGTCTGATATTCCTTCCCTCCGATTCCTTTTTCTGCCAGCACTGTCGGCGCTCCCATCATTGCAATGGGGATTACCAGCTCATCGTTTGGAACTTCATCTGGGCTTAAAAGTGTTACCTCTCCACATTCCTTTACCGCGCCAAGGGCAACCAACTTTCCAATATATGGGTCTCCGCCTCCGCCAGCGCCAAGCAGCGCTGCTCCAAGAGCAATATCTTCGATTTCCTTAACTCCTATTTTTCTCACTTTCACATCTCCTGTCTTATTTTCAAATATGTTTCAGTTTAGCATCTCACGAAAAAAAGTTCATTATCACACTGGCACAAAAAACCGGAATATCTTTGTCCTTTTGGACAAAAACATTCCGGTTCTAATATATTTTTATATTGAAGCTATTTTATAGCCAACAGCCTGCAAATCGCTACAGCCTGATAGATTTCCATTCCCTCCGGCATCTTGTTCGGTCTGTGTCCCAAAATATCCGTAATCCTCTGAAGCCTGTATTTCACCGTATTCTTATGGACATATAACAAACTTGCCGTCTTTGCAGCGCTGGCATCCCCATCCAGGAGATAGACGCTTAAAGTTTCTGAAAGACTTGTTTCTTCCTCGTCTCCCCACAATCCCTTCAGACAATCCATACATCGTTCTACCTCATCCTCCCCCTGGCTTACCAACTGACGACAATTCCCGACAAACTGTATCTCTCCTATGCAAAAATAATCCCGCCAAGGAAAGACTTTGCAGGTATCCCCCAGATACGCCTGATGATCAAGATAAGCCCTCCTTACATCTTTCGTGTCGGACAGCCCGCTGCACCGCGTCAATGTTATTGTTTCATCAATTTTGCGAACCTGCTCCAGCAGTCCCATAATCTGCTGCTGTGCCTCTTTTAAAGAGTAAGGGTTGCTAAGGAACAGCAAAAGCTTCCCCTCATAGATGTCCGCCACCACCGTATCCGCGCAATTATCCGCAAATATCCTAAGCGATGGAAGTTCTCTCTGTAAATAGACAGACGAATTTTTCTTGGAGCCGCAGACAATCCACATTTCTTGAATGTCCTCCACATGAATATGAAAAATGTCCGCCAGCCTCCTCATTTTCATCGGTTCATCCTGAAGTATTGCATGAACAAGCTCGTGAACTGCCACCTCACTGTGCTGCTGCCCCCAGATATTGACTCCAAGCCGCACCACATCTATAATCTGCTCGGTCAGCGTCTTGCCAAGAGGTCTCCCTTCCTTTAAGAGAAAAAGCTCCATGGCTTGTCCCCGTTCCGGATATAAAGTAAAACGACTTGCTTCTTTGTCTGATAAGCCGTTTTCTATGCCTTGCTTTATTGTATTTTCAATGCTTCTGGGCCATGCAGCCAGATTCAGTATCCGCATTGAGGAATCGCACAGTACCAGGGATGTGGCCGTCCGGTCGCTCAACATCTGCAGCACCGTATTCACAGACTGCAAATGGGCCGGCAAAACTGCCACTCTGTCCAGAATCTCCATCACAATGGATTCCTGCTCCATCCGGTCCCTGTAAATACAGTCCGTGACGTCACTAATGACCTCACTGTAGCGAAGTACTTTTTCCCCCTCCGGCATACAGATTAACACAAAATCCAACTCATCTGCCAGCTCAATAAGCCTTCGGTCCACTTTCGGAAGGTAGACTCCTACATAGAAAAGAATCAAGCCCGCCTCTCCGCCCTCTGCCATTCGGCGTATGTTCGCGCACTGCCCCTCAATATCCTCCAAGATATTCATGAAACCTGTAATCACAATCTCGCTGCCAAAATATTCTTCCTGAGGAAAAAGCTCATCAATCAAAAAATCTGGATCTACGGATTCTAACACCGAAATGGAGGAAACGATTTTGGTAAGCCCTCCTTGTCCGCCCAGAACCTTTGCCCGCCGAAGAGAAGGTAATTCTAACAAATCTTCTACTGTCACACTCATCAGTCCACCACCTGGTTCCCCTCGTTACTCTACAATCGTATACTGCAGATACTCATAAAGCAGCCTGGTTCCCTCTCTAATCTCCGGTGGAAGAAGCGCTCTTGCCACCATCTTCGGCTCCACCTTCTCCTCCGTCTCATCCTCCCGCTTAAGCATAGCATAGTCTCCGTCGATTCTTTCTACAATGTACGTACATGTCAGCATATCCTTGTCCTCCTTCACGAAGCATTTATTCCATGTCCCTTTCGATTAATAATGATAATCCCGACGCTCACACAGATGAGCGCAGCCAGATTCTTTACAGACAACACCTGCTCTCCTAAAAAAATTGCCGACAGCCCAACGCCAAACACCGGAATACTGAAGCCAAAAATCGCCACCCTTCCCACCGAGTTATATTTCAGCAGCTCTGCCCAAATACTGAACGCTACGGTTGACAAAAGGGACATATAGAGCAGCAGCAGCGAAGATTTTATATTGAAACCATAAACACTTCCTCCTGACACGACTCCAAGCAGAATCAGCACAGCCCCTCCAAACAGCAGTTGATATGCCGTAATGGTCACGGGCTTCTCCATATCCGAAATCATCTTAAGCGTCACGCTGCTAAGCCCATAGGAACATGCGCACACCAATACCATGCCCTCTCCCAGAAATGAAAAATCGCTGCCCCACGCACCTGGCTCCAGGTTGATGATTATAATCCCTGCAAATCCAACCAGACAGCCGGCAATTTTCTTCCAGGTCAGCTTCTCTGACTTCATCAGAAAATGTGCTGCAATAATTGAGAAAAATGCATTGGACGCGTTGATTACAGAGCCTTTCGCCCCTGTAGTGTGGGCCAGTCCGATATAGAAGCACACATACTGAAGCGTCGTCTGCAAAATCCCCTGCCCGAATACATAGGGGATAGAAGCCTTCTTCATCGTAATAATACGTCTCTCCAGTATACATCCAAGCAGAAACGTGAAAACACCCGCCAAAAAAAAACGATACCCTGCAAACAAAATCTGGCTCCCTGCATTTTCGATATGGAATAATTGATAGCCAATCTTTACACATGGAAATGCGCTGCCCCATAAGGCGCAGCACACCAATGCCAGAACTGTCCTTACAGCCGTATTCTGATAAAAACGCTCCATTATTCCTTCTCCGGATCCGGATATTCTACCCCTTTGGTATCTACCGTAACCTTTTTCATCTTCTCCTCCTTTAGCGGTCTGTCATTGTAGTCCGTCTCAGCGTCCGCAATCTTATTCACAACATCCATTCCCTCAATTACCTTGCCAAATGCGGCATAGGAGCCGTCCAAATGTGGAGAATTCTTGTGCATGATAAAAAACTGTGAGCCTGCCGAATCCGGATGCATTGCTCTTGCCATCGACAGTACACCTTCTGTATGCTTTAAATCATTGTCAAAACCGTTCTGGCTGAATTCTCCTTTAATGTTATATCCAGGACCCCCCATACCGGTTCCGTCAGGACACCCTCCCTGAATCATAAAGCCGCTGATCACACGATGAAAAATCAAGCCGTCATAATATCCCCGTTTTACCAGTGAGACAAAATTATTTACCGTATTCGGAGCAATCTCCGGATACAACTCCGCCTTCATAATATCCCCGTTTTCCATTTCAAATGTTACAATTGGATTTTCCATAGTCCATTTACCTCTCTTCCTTTTTAATCCATGTCCTCAAAAGCCTGAACTTTTGTGTCCGACCTTATCTATTGTATCGGATAATGAATCATTCGTAAAGTAAAGAATAGAAAATCATCCCTTATTTCCTTACAGTCCATACCTCTGGTACAACTGTTCCCGATAAGTCCTATCCAGACTGATTTTATTCAGCTCATCCAAAAGATCGTTTTTAAGAAGGTACTGAACTAACGTCTCCATACGATTTTCCTGCTTTTTTAATCGCATTTCCTTCTCCTGAAACTGTGATTCCTTCTCCTGAAACTGTGATTCCTTCTCCTGAAACTGTGATTCCTTCTCCTGAAACTGACGTTTCTTTTCTTGAAATTGAGATTCTTTCTCTTGAAACTGACGTTTCTTCTCTTGAAACTGAGACTCCTTCTCTTGAAACTGACGCTCCTTCTCCTTCCACTCATCCTCAAAAATCTCTTTTATCACATCACATACCATATTCTCTGCCTCCTCCATCGTCTTCTGATTAGCCCGCATAATCAAATCCATGGCTGCCTGGTATAGATTAGATTCTCTATGTATCTTGTACTCTCTCAACAACCTCTTGGTATTCGCATCCATTGCAAGATTTCTTTTTAAACTGCTCAACCACCTGTTTTCTCTGGGCGGAAGCTGCGTGTTTACTATAATCTGCATAGGAATCGGGTCATTTATAAGTACATAGATCCCTCTCTCTTTTTTTACTGCCTGGATATTTCTCTCTTTTTTCAGCAATTTCAACATCTTTCTGGGAAAATGGCTGCAAACAAAGGTTATTGTGATATCCTCCATAGAAATCTCATGTATGCTCTCTGTATTTGATTGATAGAGGCATGCATATCCATAAACCTTGTAGAAATCATCAATACTCAAATGATCATCCGGACTCTTGTACTCTATTAAATTGTGTTTACGGAAAATCTTTCCAATATTCTTTTGTACTGGCGTATCATCTGAGTCCTTAATCACAATCGTGTCAACACGAAGCGATTTCTTATATAACTCATGTTCTGAGCAGAAGCTCAGATGTGCAGATTCTCCCTGAAGCTCAATCTGGAGTGCTGCGTGAAAACCATCATGCCATTGTAAAATCTCATCTGCCATTCACTACCTCCATTATATTCAAATCTCAGTCTGTATGCAAGATATACAAACTATTTTGTAGCACGAAACCCAGGTACAATTAAACAGTCCACTACACCGACCGTATCATATTGTCCTTACTGTTTACCATCCAAAACCGGAAAAATTCTGATGAATATCAGATATGAAAATAAGATAATTCTATCCTACCATCTTATTAAGACTTTCACAACCAAATTTGTTCGACTTTTTTCGACATCATAAAGAAGGAGACGCCCTATGGTTCATACCTTAATACAGCGTCTCCTTTGAGAAATTTTTATTTTATATCTTTTCTATAATTCAGAAACTATATCACACATCCACGTTCTACAACACATCCATACTCCCTGACCGGAATCCCTCCAAATCCAAAGTAATATACAAATATCCCAGATGCTTGAGATATTCCGTTATCATTCCCCTTTTCTCCACCAGCAAATGCAAGTCCTTTTGATCTGTCTCGATTCTAGCAATGTCCCTATGGATTCTCAATCGTACATTGTAAAGTCCCAGACCCTTCAGAAAATTTTCGCCTTGCTCCACCTTGCGCATTTCCTCGTAGGAAATGGGCGTTCCATAAGGAAATCTTGTTGCAAGGCAAGGCGTGGAGGGCTTATCGGACACAGAGATTTGGTATTCCTTCGCAAGTCTCCTGACATCAGCTTTGGTAAACTCTGCGTCTGCCAGAGGGCTTAAGATTCCCATTTCGCGAACCGCCCGAATTCCAGGACGGTACACCTGGCAGTCGTCTTTATTCGTCCCCTCAAGTATTGTGGAAACGCCTAGTACTTTTGCCTCATCTTGTATCCTCTCAAAGAGATAGCGTTTGCAGCGATAACATCTGTCCAAAGGATTGTCCGCTATACCCGCACCTTCAAGCTCGTCAAGCTTTAATACTCGGAAAATGCCTCCCAAATCCTGCGCCACTTTCTGCGCCTCCTTAGCTTCCTTTGCCGGATGCAGCATGGTGTGCAGATAGATTCCATATACCTTTTTACCCGTTTCTTTGGCGGCATCACAGGCAAGTTTTAATAAAAGGCTGCTGTCCACGCCTCCGGAAAACGCTACGATTAAGTCCTCCTGGGCATATTCATGTATTATTTTGCTTATTTTATCCTTTTTTTCCTGGCAGCTATTCATGCGACCATCCTTCATGTATAAGCAGCTTACCTGCTTCACAGAAAATCTTTTCCCACGCCTCCTGATAGGACAGCCCCTTCTCCTTACAAATCGACGCTACACTCTCGTATTCCGGATACGCCCTCATATTTCCGTTGATTTCACATACCTTAACTTCTGCCTCGCCAAGAGAGGTCTTAAGTTTGCAAATCTTGCGTTTTAACACAGTACGCTCCATCTTCATTCTGCGGATTCCAATCGTAGTCGTCTCACAAAAAATGATTTCCTCCATCTTCGGAAGCATATCTTCACTACAGATTACATTGAGCTGATATGCAGGACGATTCTTCTTCATATACACAGGAGTATAATGCACATCCCGCGCCCCTGCTTCTAAAAGTCTCTCCATCACATATCCTAAAGCCTCCCCTGTACAATCGTCAATGTTACTCTCAAGCTTGTAAATACAATCTCTATCCTCAGAGTCAGGCTCAATCAGCATCCCCCGCAGAATACTCGGTCTTCCATAATCCCTCTTACCCGCACCCATACCAATCCGTTTCACTTTATATCTGGCTGGAAGCTGCTTTGAAGTTCGTACTGCCGCCACAATGGCCGCGCCGGTAGGCGTTACCAGCTCTGCTTCTGTCTCCGTCATATGCAGGGATATCCCATGCTGTGCGATGATATTGACTACCGCCGGAACCGGAACCGGAATGATTCCATGCTGGCATCTGACCGTTCCTCTCCCTTCGTATAACTCCTTTACAATGACACTTGTAATATTCAGGTTGTCAAGGCAGATAGCAGCAGCCACAATATCCACAATAGAATCTACCGCCCCCACTTCATGAAAATACACCTCCTCTATAGAAGTGCCATGGGCCTTTGCCTCTGCTTCTGCTAATACGGTAAATATATCCGCTGCAATCCCTTTGGCACGCTCTGTAATTCGGGAGTTCTGAATCATAGATTTGATCTCCGACAGACCTCTATGTTCATGATGCGCATGTTCATGGCCTTCATGAGTATGTTCTTTATGTACATGGCTGTGTATATGCTCTCCTTCATGAATATGCTCATGGCTGTGCATAGAAATGTGTCCCTGGGTATGACCATATAGATACTCATTGTCATGGTCATGGCTCTCATGCTCCCCATCCAAAACTACACGGAAATCACAGGCATCAATCCCCGATTTTTTTACCCTGCCAATCTCTATCTCAAATCCCCCGACCGGAAGACTGACAAGCTGTTCTTTCAATATCTTCGGGTCCGCCCCCAGATCAAGGAGAGCTCCGACCGTCATATCGCCGCTGATTCCACTGTAACACTCCAGATATAATGTATTTCCCTGTTTTTCATTTAGCATCTTTTCATCCTCCTGAAACTACCAGTTTTCCAATTAGCCTTATGTAATTAACGTCAGCTCTCATTATACGACATTTCCATACAATGTCTAATATTAACAAGCCCCTCGTCTAATCTTTCTTTTAACCAGTTCTTTTTTGACAAAACTTGAATATCTTTGTTATTCGCTATTGCACAGCAAATGTGCTCTTGTTCAAGATTATCATGCGTCAATTTCACAAGCTCCACGATTCATTACCTCCGTAAATTTCATTGAGATTTCCCTTAAAAAGTTTAACTGTCTTTGTATTACCAAGTATTTCAGTATTACCCCGCCAGCTTCTCAAGAGCTTTGGTAAGCGACCGAAGCCGCATATCAGCATCTTCCTCATTCACACCTCTGACACCTATATAAAACTTAATCTTTGGCTCAGTCCCCGACGGACGGATACAGCACCACGCCCCCTTTTCCAGTTCAAAATACAATACATTCGATTTGGGAAGACCGGTTATACTCTTTTTGCCGTCTGTCATATCTATTTTCACATCTTTCTGGTAATCCCGAAACTGCATAACAGGAAGCCCGCCGATTTCCTTCGGCACATCCCAACGGATATTTTCCATCATCGCCTCAATCCGCTTTGCACCGTCCTGTCCCTTAAGGGTTATGGTACACAGCTCCTCCTTAAAATACCCATAATCCTTAAACAGCTCATCCATTTTATCACACAAAGTCATTCCCCTGCTCTTACAGTACGCCGCCGTCTCGCCAAGGGCCATCACAGCCACTATGGCATCCTTATCACGGGCATGGGTTCCCACAAGACACCCGTAACTCTCCTCATAGCCAAATACAAACTCATGGCTTCCATTTTTTTCAAAAAGCTTAATCTGTTCCCCGATGTATTTGAAGCCTGTCAACGTCTCAATCAACTCTACCTGATACGCTTTCGTAATCTCCCGCGCCATCTTCCCTGACACAATCGTCGTGACCACTGCCCCGTTCTTTGGAAGGGTTCCTATAGCCTTCCTCTGGGCCAGTTGATATTCAAGAATCAGCATACCAGACATATTCCCTGTAAAAGCGATATATTCTCCGGTCTTCGTATCCTTTGCATACACGCCTAGACGGTCAGCGTCAGGGTCTGTTGCCAGCACAATATCCGCATCCACCTCTTTCGCAAGCTGTAACGCCAGGGCAAATGCATCCTTATCCTCTGGATTCGGGTAAGAAACAGTCGGAAAATTACCGTCCGGCGCCTCCTGCTCCTTCACCACATAAATATTTTCAAATCCAAGCTCACTTAACACTCTCCTTACCGGAAGGTTGCCTGTACCGTTAAGAGGTGTATAGACAATCTTCAGATTTTTAGCTTCTTTTCGGATGATTTCCGGATGAAGGACCAGTTTCTTAAGCTCCTCCATATACCTGTTGTCAATCTCCTCCCCAATCACCCTATAAATCCCTGACGCTATGGCGTCCTCCTTTTTCATGGTTTTCACCATCTTATAATCCGTTATAGCATTGACCTCTCCAATAATCTCCTTATCCTTTGGCGCTGTAATCTGTCCGCCATCCTCCCAATACACCTTATACCCATTATATTCCGGTGGATTATGGCTTGCCGTCACCACAATTCCTGCCGTACATTGAAGCTCACGTACTGCAAACGAAAGTATGGGCGTAGGACGCAGAGATGGGAAAATATAAACCTGAATCCCATTTGCCGCAAGGCACAGCGCAGCCTCATCTGCAAATTCTTCGGACATATTTCGAGAATCATAGGCAACCGCCACTCCCTTAGACTGTGCCCTCTCCTTAATTATAAAATTGGCAAGCCCCTGGGTAGCCTTTCGCACAGTATAGATGTTCATGCGGTTTGTACCCGCCCCGATCACTCCCCGCAGTCCTCCGGTCCCAAATTCCAAATCCCGATAGAACCGTTCTTTAATCTCCTTTTCATCCCCGTCAATCCTTCTCAGCTCTTTCTTCGTCTCCTCATCAAAGTACGAATCCTCTAACCAGAACTGATAAGTCTTTTCTGCATCCATCTTCCTGTCCTCAACTTTCTATGTTTACTCTCTGACAGCCACATCACAGGCTATTCATATATTATAAACCATATCTCACTACATATCCAGAGCAACCTTGGGGCCCTTCGCTGCCAAAAAAACAATTATTATTATATTTCTGTTCAAATTGTTTTCTTTCTCCATCTTTAGCCGATATATCTTATATACATAAGATTTTTATAACAGTATTCTGCAAAACCAATAGATAACGGAGGCATTTACTATGTCAACTACTTCATCCACCCTTATGACAGAAGGGGTGATCTGGAAGCGCATTGTCACATTTGCGTTTCCTCTTTTTTGGGGAAATCTTTTTCAACAGCTTTATAACACAGCAGACTCTGTGATTGTCGGCAATTTTCTGGGGGATGCGGCTCTTGCGGCTGTCAGCTCCTCCGGCAGCCTAATCTTTCTGATGGTGGGCTTCTTCAACGGAATCGCCATTGGAGCAGGAGTAGTGATTGCCCGATATTTCGGCGCGCGGGATGTACCAAACCTGCAAAAATCCATCCATACCACCATTGCTTTCGGTCTGATCTGCGGCTGTGCCCTCACCGTTGTAGGTGTACTTGCCGCTCCCCAGATTTTGGTTTGGATGGGGACGCCTTCTGCCGTCCTGCCCAACTCCATCACCTATTTCCGAATCTATTTTTCCGGCTCACTGGCATTCGTTATGTATAACTTCTTTGTGGGAATCCTGCAGTCGGTCGGAGACAGCCGCCACCCCCTAATCTACCTTATAATCTCATCCGGAGTCAACATTGTTCTGGATCTTGTTCTAATCGGCATATTCCATTATGGAGTGGGAGCCGCGGCCCTGGCTACGATTATATCTCAATTTATCAGCGTTTTTTTGTGCCTTCACCAGCTTCTTCACAGTCCGGAGGAGTTCCGGCTCTCCTTTCGGGAAATCCGTCTGGATAAAAATACGCTGCGGCAGATTCTAAGCAATGGCCTGCCTGCCGGATTCCAGAATTCCATCATCTCCGTTGCTAATGTATTTGTACAGGCAAATATCAACCAGTTCGGACAGATGGCTGTGGCTGGATGCGGCGCATACTCCAAGGTGCAGGGCTTCGTCTTTCTGCCGATTACCTGCTTCTCCATGGCTCTTACTACCTTCATAAGCCAGAATCTTGGGGCAGGAAAATATGATCGGGCCAAGAAAGGTGCAGCCTTCGGTGTTGGCTGTACCGTCGTGGGTGCAGAAATCATCGGGGTACTTATCTATTTCTTAGTCCCTGTGCTGATTACCATTTTTAACAGCACTCCTCAGGTTATCGCCTTCGGCACCAGCCAGGCACGGACAGAGACCTTTTTCTTCTTCCTGCTTGCCTTCTCCCACTGTATGGCTGGAATCCTGCGGGGCGCAGGGAAATCTACGGTTCCTATGGTCGTAATGCTAATCTTCTGGTGTATTGTGCGAATCGGGTATATCTCCATCCTAATTCGGTATATCCCTGTAATTAATGTGATTTTCTGGGCATATCCGCTTACCTGGACCCTGAGCTCGCTGGTATTTATCCTCTACTACCGAAAATCAAAACCTTTGGAGCCCAGATTTCACTCTTGACATTTGAACACATTTTTCATATGATAATAAAGTATTAGGCGCAGCCTTGATCCACGTCTGTTAGGGAAAATTCCTGACAGGCGTGTTTTTATATATTTGAACGGCAGCGCAATATATTTTATAGTATCAGGAGGAATATTTGTTATGAACACTGTTTTATCACTTATCTCCGTAATTGTAGGCAATTTTCTGTATGCATTAACTGTAAAGCTGTTCCTGCTTCCCGCCGGACTGGTGACAGGAGGAACTACTGGAATCGCTCTTACGGTCAACTATCTGACCGACTTTTCCATCTCATCCTTTGTCCTTATTTTTAATATAACAATGCTGGCTCTTGGCTTCTTCTGTCTGGGAAAAGCCTTTGCCGCCACCACCCTGGCCAGCACCTTCTTATATCCCTTGTCATTAGAGCTTTTAGACCAAGTTCTGGGGGACTACATACTGACTCAGGATATCCTGCTATGCACCATCTTCTCCGGACTTGGCATTGGAATGGCTCTTGGCATCGTCATTCGCTCAGGCGCTTCCACAGGCGGTATGGACATCCCACCCCTGGTGCTTCAGAAAACCGTAAGACTCCCTGTATCTATAACCATGTATGCATTTGACGTATGCATCCTGCTGTCACAGGCATTGTTCCGACCTGCGGAAAATATTCTGTATGGTGTTGTGCTTGTCCTAATCTATACCCTTGTGCTGGATAAAATGCTGCTTATGGGTGCAACGAGAACCGAAATTAAAGTCATCAGCGATAAATCCGATGAGATACGCGACGCCATCCTGACACAGATTGACCGAGGCGTTACTATATTAAACGGGGAGAGTGGTTATCTGCATAACCCCTCTCCCGTCATCTTAAGTGTGATTTCTAACCGCGAGCTACCTAAAGTGGAGAAGCTCATCCACAATATTGATCCAGAAAGCTTCATTGTTGTCAGCAGGGTCAGCGAAGTGAGAGGACGTGGTTTTTCACAGAAAAAGCTTTATCAATAGCCAGAACATAGAGCTCCATGCCCGTTAAAATAATCTCTTATTGGCATGGTATATCTCTTTAAACCGCAGAAATTCCTCCTCATACCGTTTTACATTGGCAGAAATAGGTTCTGTAACCTGGCTGCTTAGATGCACCATGCTCTCACATGCCTCCTCATAATTCCGGAAATATCCGCAACCCACCGCTGCCGTCATTGCTGCGCCAAGCCCCGCCTGCTCATTCCCCTGATTCCTATAAATGGGGCACTGATACATATCCGCCTGAAGCTGGCAAAACAAACGGCTGTTGGCACCACCGCCGGCCGCGATCATACGTTGGGCCCTAATCCCCAGAGATTGGAAGATGGCATAGGATTCTTTCATACTGTACACAATTCCCTCCATAGTACTGCGAATCATATGGGCCCTTGTATGCTTTAATGTCATTCCCAGATAAACGGCTCTGGCATCCGGATCGTTATGAGGTGTGCGTTCTCCGTTGAGATATGGAAGGAACAGCATCCCCTCACTCCCTGCCGGAACGGCCTCTGCCTCTTCTGTCATTGTATTAAAATCCTTAAATCCTAAAATCTGGTTTTTCAGCCACTTAAGGGCAACTCCGCCGCTTAGATGTGCGCCCATAATACTCCAAAGCCCTTCTTCCCCATGGCACCAGGTATTCGTCCGAAGCTTTGTATCATACAAAGGCTTCTCTAATGCACAGGTAAGATGACAGGCAGTTCCAATGGTTGACGCCATCCTTCCGCTTCGGATCATTCCATTTCCCAACTCCATCATCAGGGAATCCCCGCCTCCATATGCCACAAACGTCCCTGCCCGAAGTCCGGTCTCCCTTGCGCACTCTTTTGTCACCACGCCTGCCTGCCCATATGACTCACGGCTTACTGTCATCATGTCCCGCAAAATGTCCAACTTCTCCAATAATCCATAAGCCCAGTCACGTCTTTTCATATCCCACATACCTGTCCCGCTTGCGTCAGAGGCATCTGTCCCCAATTCACCGCATATACGGTAACGGATATAGTCCTTCGGCAAAAGAACCTTTCTTACCTTCTCATAGTTCTGCGGCTCATGCTCTCTCACCCACAGCAAAGAGGGCAGAAGAAAGCCTGTACTTAATTTGTTACAATATATCTCACCAAACTGCTCCCTGGGAATCACCCTGTAAATCTTCTCAATCTGCGGGCCTGACCGTTGATCTGCCCAAATAATTGCATTGCGGATTAACCTTGCTTCAGCGTCCAGCATCACAAGCCCGTGCATCTGTCCCGAAAAACCAATACCTCGAATTCTGTCTGCAAGTCCTTTGTCCGCGCTCAACATCTGGCGGATTGCCAAAACTGCAGCCTGCCATAACTTCTCCATGTCCTGCTCAGCCTGATTAAGCGCTGGCTTAAGGATATCATATTCACACTGTCCGGCTGCAACCGTTCTTCCCTTTGGATTAACCGCGATCGCCCTTACGCTTGATGTTCCCAGATCAATTCCTACAAAGCATTCCATAACTATCACCTTCTCATTATTTCTCCAATCTATACCTAAGAAGTCTTTGCGATAATATCATACCGTTCTTAGAATGTCTTTGTCGCAGCACTTCTTCATCATAAAGCCTAAACCCATAATCAGAACAAATTTCCGAGAGAATCTGATGCGTCGGAATATGTACGCCTGCAAATTGGGAGTCTCCAATATCCATTGTAAAGAAGCCCCCATTTTTTACTGAAATACTGAGCTTCTCAATGACCTTATCCATATCGCGGAAGTATCCTGCAACCATCTTAGGAATTCTCTCATCATAGGAGACTGGCTTAAGCATCTCAATATAGGGCTTCACGATTGGTAAAATAAGTTCAATATTTGTACGCTTGGATACATTGTTAATACCCGCAACAATACCTTTTGAGTGAAACACCGGAAGCTCCTTTTCATCACTAATAAAATCATTAAGTTTTAATTCTAACTTTGTGTTGCGAATATAGTTTGTTCCATTTAGATACGGAGGAGACGTAATCACACAGTCAAATGCATCTACATACTGATTATCGCGGGCATCCTCGCAGATTTTCACAGTACCGCATTTTAATCTGTCTCCATAATTTTTAATGTCAAATATGATTTCCTGCAACTTCTCTAAAAAACATTTAAAAACATCTTCTGCCTTATATTCCTTTTCCGTCGCATACCGCAAATCGCCACGCCGTGTCATCTTTGAAACTTTTACGACAATAGCGCTAAGCGCGATAAATAAAACATCTTTAATTACCTGGTCTTCTTCGCCAGAAATTAATGCTTTAATGGTCAAGAGTCCGTCTAGCTGCTTTGAATCAAAAAACTTTTCAAAACCATTCCAAGAACCATACTTCTGAACTTTACATTTGAGAACCCAATCAAGATATTTTTCCAATTTAAAAATAGTATGACTCTTACTGATAGCACTGACTCCATTAATCTTTGTCTCTATGACCTTCTGCATAAAAGGATTAGATTCACTGTAGAAAGAACTGATACCTTGGCAAGAAGCTACCAACGCAGTTGTCCCTGTTCCGCAAAAAGGGTCATAAATCCCTTTAATATTAGAATTCATTGAAAGCAGCTTGTGAAGCTCCTCTTTTATTAAGCAGGAAGAATATCCTTCTACATAAGAATACCATCTATGTATTGGTTCACTCTTATTTAGCGAGAATGTTCCACCTTTTTCTTTAACGAGACTAGTCATTGGTTATCTCCTTTGAACAGCAATCTATAACCGTATTTCTTGAACCTTATTATAAACATTAAAGTAGTAAAATGCAATAGCTATCAAAAAAAGGCACACATATTTATATATATTGTGTTCTTTTTATTGATTTTTATAATTTGCAATGCTAAACTAAAATAAAATCCACATCTAAATTTATGAGTCTTTTTAAAAAAGAAAGTTGGTGATTGCTTGGACATAAAAGAAATGGCAAAACAAATCATACTCAAGAAAAATGGAATAGTAAAAGCATCTGATTTAATTTCTGCAGGGATTAGCAGGCAAGAAATTGTTAAATTGCATCATAGTGGATACCTTGAACGTATCTGTCAGGGTTATTATCAACTGTCAGATAAAAATAATTTTTCTGAAGAACGACTTATAGCGGCAGCCATTCCAAAAGGTATTATCAGTTTGGAGTCAGCTCTATATCACTATAATTACAGCAACTTTGTACCACTCAAATGGTCTATAACTGTTCCGAGAAATATTTCTCGAAAAATATTGAATTCTAGTCTTCTGCCTCTACAGGTTTATTATGTGCAGGATAGTTTTTATGAACTAGGAAAAACTACCGAAATATTTAATGGTGTTATTCTTTCAGTATACGACCGAGAACGCACAATATGTGACTGCTTTAAATTTAAAAACAGATTAGATAACAAAATTTTCAATAAAGCGGTAAATATGTATGCAAATGATGATAAAAAGAATTTAAATAACCTTACTATTTATGCCAAAAAACTTCGTGTATATAAGAAAGTTACTGAACTAATGGAGGTATTGCTAAATGGCTGATATTGGTTTTTCCGTTCGTGGTGGCTTCCAGCGGTCCTGCCGGGCCTCCATCGTCCAAAGCAAGGCAGTTGTCGCCCTCCCCAAAAAGACTCCATTCCGGCAGCGTATTCCGGCGTTGGCACGCTTGCCTTGGAGCATTTTCGAGCTGTTGACAGACCCCTTTTCAAAAAGATTTAAATAGTAGAGAGTTACATTCTACTATTTCGCAGAACAGGCGCCGCCGTTTCAATGGCATTCAGTCCATTCATAAAAAGTTCCGATTGATTTGGCATAGATTTCAGGATATAATGTCATTGAGATCATATACCTTTTGGGAATGGCTTTTGCGTTTCCTATCATACAAAAGGAGGTTTATGGCTGATGGATACGGAAATAAAAAATACGGTCAGTGCAACAGACCAGGACGCACAATATGTTGATAAGGCAAAACGCCTGTTGGGAAATAAAATTATTCTAGCGCATATTCTGGTAAAGACGGTTGATGAATTTCGGGGAATGAATCCGAAAGATGTAGTATCCTATATTGAGGGAGAACCGTTCATCAGCGTGATTTCGGTAGAGCCGGGCCTGACTAATATAGAAAAGGAAGAAGTGGGGCATCGGATAGTCGGTTTTAATACAGAAAATGTAGAAATTAAGGAAAGGCTTATAAGGTTTGACATTGTATTTTATGTGCGGATGAAAGACGGGATTTCTCAAATTATTGTTAATGTGGAAGCTCAAAAGGACGCACCTACAGAATATAATGTATTGAACAGGGCAATCTTTTATGTTAGCCGTTTGGTTTCCTCACAGAAAGAAAGAGATTTTGTGAACACCAACTATGACGATATAAAGCGGGTATTCAGTATCTGGATTTGTATGAATATGAATCAGAACTGCATGAACTATGTGCATCTGACGAATGATAGGCTGTTAGGTTCGTATGACTGGGAAGGAAAGATTGATCTGTTGGGTATTGTCATGATTGGATTGTCAAAGGAACTTCCAGAATATGACGAGAAATATGAATTGCATCGTTTGTTAGGGGCGTTGTTATCAAAGAGTCTTTCTTCGGAAGATAAGCTAAAAATTATTGAAACAGAGTATGGTATTCCGATAGAGGGCAGTATAAGAAAGGATGTGAATGTTATGTGTAATCTTAGCCAAGGAATTAGAGAAGATGCCAATGCTGAATTTATCATGAGTATGTATAAAAAAGGCTACTCGTTGGAACAGATTGCAGATGTGGCAGATAGGAGTATTGAAGAAATCAAAGCTATCATTGAGAAAAGAGAGCCTATACTAGCATAATCACAGTATCTTAATAATACAAACAGTTAAAAATATGGCAGATGCAAAAGGTCACAAGACAATGGTGCCTGAACCCCGCCCTTAGCCACGAGTTTCTACCCACAGCTAAGGGCATTATAAATAAGCGAGAATAATCGCACTTATCCGACTATTATCAGTTTGTTATCAAAAAATCTCTCAAGATCCCACACACACATAAACACTGGGTTTCTTTAACTTTCCACCCTATTCCCATTCAATCGTCCCACACGGCTTCGGCGTCAAATCATACAGCACCCGATTCACTCCCGTCACCTCATGGGTAATCCTCTTCGTAATATGCTCAAGCAACTCAAACGGAACATTCTCCACAGTAGCCGTCATAGCGTCCACCGTATTCACCGCCCGCAGAATTACCGGATACGCAAATGTCCGCTCACCGTCCGAAACCCCCACAGACCGAAAATCCGGCACAGCGGTAAAATACTGCCATACCTTTCCCTCAAGCCCGTTCTTCGCAAACTCCTCCCGAAGAATCGCATCCGACTCCCGTACAATCTCAAGCCTCTCCCGCGTAATCGCACCGAGACACCGCACACCAAGCCCCGGTCCTGGGAACGGCTGACGATAAACCATGCCATCTGGCAGACCAAGAGCCTTTCCTACCACGCGCACCTCATCTTTATAAAGGAGCTTAAGAGGCTCCACCAGCTCAAACTTAAGATCCTCTGGCAAACCGCCCACATTATGATGGGCCTTCACACCGTCGCTCTCAATAATATCCGGATAAATGGTGCCCTGGGCCAGAAATTCAATTCCCTCCTGCTTGCGCGCCTCCTCCTCAAATACACGGATAAATTCCGCACCGATAATCTTACGCTTCTTCTCCGGCTCTGCCACGTCCGCCAGCTTGTTAAGGAAACGCTCCACAGCATCCACATAAATCAGATTGGCGTCCATCTGGTTACGGAACACCTCAACCACCTGCTCAGGTTCCCCTTTCCTGAGCAACCCATGGTTTACATGCACACATACCAACTGCTTTCCAATGGCCTTAATCAAAAGCGCCGCAACAACAGACGAATCCACTCCGCCCGAAAGTGCCAGCAAAACCTTCTTGTCCCCCACCTGGGCCTGAATCTCTTTCACCTGCTCTGTGATAAATACATCTGCAAGCTCCTTCGTTGTAATACGCTCCATACTGTCCGGTCTTGTATTATTTCCCATAGTATCCTCCTATTCTTTGCCGTTAAAACAATACGTACACACCTTGCAAGGTTCAATCCCGATGGACTCTAACAAATCATCCAGTCTGTGGAACCGCAAAGTGGTGAAATTCTGCTGTTTTCTGATATCTTCAATCAACTGCGCATACCTGCCGGAGCATGGATTGGCATATTCATCCAGAACCTCCTGGGTACATTCATCTCCCTCTCTTTTCCGAATCATCTGTCTGGTAATCAACTCCATCTCAGACTTAGAGCGAGAGAAATTTAGATATTTACATCCATAGAGAAGAGGCGGACATGCCGGACGGACATGTACCTCCTTCGCCCCGCTGTTGTACAAAAACTCTGTGGTTTCCCGAAGCTGGGTTCCCCTCACAATCGAATCGTCGATTAGCAGCAGCTTCTTATTCTCAATCAACGCTTGTACAGGAATCAGCTTCATTCGGGCAATCAAGTTCCGCTGGCTCTGGCTGGTAGGCATAAAGGACCTGGGCCAAGTAGGTGTGTACTTGATGAAGGGCCTTGCATACGGAATTCCAGATTCATTTGCATAGCCAATAGCATGGGCAATTCCGGAATCCGGCACGCCTGCCACCACATCAGGATGAACGCTGTCCCCATCTCTTTTCGCAAGCATACTACCGCATTTGTAGCGCATTTCTTCTACATTTACTCCCTCGTAGGAAGACGTAGGATATCCATAGTAAACCCACAAAAAGGAGCAGATTCGCATCTCGTCGCGGGGCTCACGCAGAGTCGTTACACCGTCCGGCGTGATAAATGCCACCTCTGACGGTCCCAGCTCCCTGTAGTCCGCATATCCAAGATTAATATACGCATGACTCTCAAAGGATACACAGTACGCGTCCTCTTTCTTTCCTATTACAAGAGGCGTCCTCCCGTATCTGTCCCTTGCAGCATAGATTCCCTCCCTGGTCATCACCAGCATCGTCATAGAGCCATCCACAATATCCTGGACGTACTTGATTCCCTCCAGGATCGAATCCTTCTCACAGATTAATGCTGCCACAAGCTCAGTCACATTAATCTGTCCGTTTGTCATTTCCTGAAAATGAGAATGTGTATTCTCGTATAGCTGCTTTAATAATTCGTCAGAGTTATTCACCTTCCCCACAAATGTGATTGCAAAACTGCCAAGCCTTGAACTGATTAGCAGCGGCTGGGGCTCAAAATCCGAGATACATCCAATCCCCAGGTATCCCTTCATCTCGCCTACATCACGGTCGAATTTCGTCCGGAACGGTGAGTTCTCAATGTTATGGATTGCCCTGTTAAATCCATCCTCCCCGTAGGTAGCCATCCCGCCCCGCCGTGTGCCAAGATGCGAATGATAATCCACACCATAAAAAAGTTCTAAAACACAATCCTTCTTTGATGCTACACCAAAAAATCCTCCCATACAATATCTCCTTCTTCTCAGCTTCACAAATAATCTGCCATTTCCTTTTTCTATAGAGATTATTTACTTTCCTTATATGTCCATCCCTATCATATCACATATACCGGCAAATGGCACCCCCTAAATATGATAAGGTATGCCCTTCGGGTATAATCAGCTAGAGCAGCTCTCTTAGCTTCTGGTTCACAAGACCTGGATTTACTTTCCCTTTCATTGCCTTCATAGTCTGCCCCACCAGCGCGCCTAAGGCTTTTTCCTTGCCTCCCCTATAATCCGCCACGGCCTGCGGATTGTCCTCGATTACTTTTTTAATTGCTTCATAAAGAGCTCCTTCGTCATTGACCATCTTAAGGCCATGTTCTTCCACATAGACCTCAGGGTCAATATTATCTGCAAATATCTTCTCGAACACCTCTTTTGCAACTGAGCTATTGATGGCTTCTCTTTCCGTAAGCTCTATCAGCTTCGCCAGGTTTTCCGGTGAAAACGAAATCTCCTCCGGCTCCATATTGTTTTCCTTCAGAAGACGCAGCGTCTCCACCATCAGCCAGTTGGACACCTTCTTAGGCTTCCCGCAGATAGCCGAAGCCTCCTCGAAAATATCCGCCATACGCTTAGAGCCAGTGATGATCTCCGCGTCGTACTGGGGAATATCAAATTCCTTCTTATATCTCAAAAGCTTCTCCGTCCGAAATTCTGGCTGTCTTGCACGAATCTTTTCAACCCACTCGTCGCTAATGACAATGGGTACAAGGTCTGGCTCCGGAAAATAGCGATAATCCTGAGCATCCTCTTTCGAGCGCATGGCGTAAGAAGCTTCCTTGTTGTCATCCCATCTTCTGGTTTCCTGAATAACGGCCCTTCCCGCCTCTATAAGCTCAATCTGCCGGTTCCTCTCTCCATCGATTGCCCTGGCGATTGCTTTGAACGAGTTCAGATTCTTCATCTCCGTTCTTGTTCCGAATTTTTGCGTACCTGCCTCTCTCACAGACAGGTTGACGTCTGCCCGCATGGAGCCCTCCTGAAGCTTACAGTCTGACGCACCCAGATATTGGAGCATCATACGCAGCTTTTCAAGGTAAGCAATCACCTCCTCTGCTGAGCGCATATCCGGCTCTGACACAATTTCCACAAGGGGGACTCCGCTTCGGTTATAATCCACCAGAGAGGTATCATCCCATTCATCATGAATCAGCTTCCCAGCATCCTCCTCCATATGCATCTCATGAATACGGACCTTTTTCTTGATATCTCCCACTTCTATCTCCACATATCCATTTCTCGCGATTGGCAGGTATAACTGTGAAATCTGGTAGTTCTGAGGATTGTCCGGATAGAAATAATTCTTACGGTCAAACTTGCAGATACGCGTAATATCGCAGTTAGCAGCAAGCCCAATCGCCATAGCATATTCCACTACCTTCCTATTTAATACAGGCAAAGCTCCCGGCATACCTGTACAGACCGGACAGGTATGTGTATTTGGCGCGCCGCCGAATTCTGTGCTGCACGAACAGAAAATCTTTGTTCTGGTCGCAAGCTCTACATGGACCTCCAGTCCAATTACTGTTTCATACTGCTTTGCCATGAGCCCCTGCCTCCTTCTATTTCAAAATCTATGCTTCTCTGGGACTGCTCCAATGTATAAGCTGCCCTGATTATCTTATTCTCCTGGAAACAATTTCCAATCATCTGCATTCCAATCGGAAGACCTTTGGAATCCTTCCCCACCGGAATACTGATTCCCGGCAGCCCTGCCAGATTCACGGAAATAGTATAGATATCTCCCAGATACATCTTAAGGGGGTCGCTTAAGCTTTGGCCAAGCTTTGGCGCCGTAGTGGGAGCCGCCGGTGCGATAATCACGTCGAATCTTTCAAACGCCCTGTCAAACGCCTCCTTAATCAAAGCCTTTGTCTTTAATGCTTTCAGATAATAAGCGTCATAATACCCAGAGCTTAACACAAAGGAGCCGAGCATAATTCTACGCTTCACCTCCGCCCCGAAGCCCTCCGAGCGGGTCTTCTTATACATATTATGGAGCCCTTCATATTCCTCCGTTCGATAACCGTATTTTACACCGTCAAAACGGGACAGGTTAGAGCTGGCCTCCGCAGATGCAATGACGTAATATGCCGGAATCGCATACTGCACCAGACTTAAATCGAATTCCTCCACAACAGCTCCCTTATCTTTCAGCACCTGAACCGCTGCCAGTATCTTCTCCTTTACCTCCGGCTCCAATCCCTCTCCAAAATAATCCTTTGGAATTCCAATCCTCATACCGCTAACATCATTTACCAAAGCGCTCATAAAATCGTACCCTGCCGGACAATCCATTCCACTCTCTTTGATGCCAACGCCCCGATTCACATAGCTGTTCCTGTCAATGGACGTGCTGTCCTTGGAATCGTGGGATGCGATTACCTCTAAGATTGCAGCACAGTCCGTCACATCCTTTGCAATGGGGCCAATCTGGTCCAGAGAAGACCCATAAGCAATTAAGCCGTATCTGGACACCGTCCCATAGGTAGGCTTAAGCCCCACCACTCCGCAGAACGCACTGGGCTGACGAATGGAGCCGCCGGTATCCGAACCGAGTGCATACGGGCTCTCACATGCAGCAACCGCCGCACAAGAGCCACCGGAGGAACCGCCGGGAACATGGCTTAGATTTCGAGGATTTCTCGTGACGCCAAAATAAGAAGTCTCTGTGGTGCTGCCCATAGCAAATTCGTCCATATTGGTCTTTCCAATGAGCACAGCCCCCGCTTTCTCAAGATTACAAACCGCCTCCGCCGAAAACGTAGGTTTGAAATTCTCAAGAATTTTAGAACTGCAGGTGGTCAAGCGTCCCTTGGTACACAGGTTATCTTTTACCGCAACTGGCACTCCCGCAAGGGGACCTGTAAGCGTCCCCTCGTCAATCTGTTTTTGTACTTCTTCTGCCCTTTTAAGAGCGCCCTCCCGATCAAGAGTCACAAAGCTGTGAACATCCCCCTCCACTCTCTCAATCTGCTCAAAATACGCATTTACCGCGTCCGTCACAGACAGCTCTCTCTCCCTAATCTTCTTTCCCAACTCAACTGCAGTCAAACTCGTAACATCCATCTTCGCCGCACCCTCCTATCCAATCGTCTTTGGAACTTTAAAGCTGTTGTCTTTACTCTGGGGGGCATTTGCAAGGGTTTCCCTGCTGCCATCCTTCTGGCTTGCCACATCCTCCCTAAATACATTGTTCACCGGAAATATATGAGACATAGGTATAACCCCTTCCGTATCCAATTCATTTAACGTATCAATATAATCCAGCATTTTTTCCATATCTGCCTTGGCATTCTCCTTCTCCTCGCTGGATAATTCGAGTTTTGCAAGAATTCCCACATATTCAATGGTTTCGTCTGATATCTTATTCGCCATATTCTCACCCTCCTGAAATACATACGCCCGTTACAAAAAACTACTACTAGGGCTTTAGCCTGCTCAAATCTCTTGGGAACAGTGTTGTCTCCCGCACATTATCCTCTCCAACCAGCTTCATGGTCAGACGCTCCAACCCAATTCCAAGTCCGCCATGGGGAGGCATTCCATACCGGAAGGTGTCAAGATACTGCTCCATTCCCTCCTCAGACATTCCTCTGGCCTTAAGCTTCTCGGTCAACATCCGGTAATCATGGATACGCTGTCCACCCGTGGTAACCTCCATCCCCCGAAACAGAAGATCAAAGCTTAGAGTATATCTGGTATCCTCCGGGTCATCCATGGCATAGAAGGGACGCTTCTTGGACGGATAATGGGTTACGAAAATAAAATCGCTGTCCCACTCCTCCTTGGCGTACCTGCCAATGAGCATCTCCTCCTCTGGCTCCAAATCAAATGGATTCCTTATCTGATGTCCGTATTTCTCGGAAATAAGCTCCTTCATTTCGCTAAACTTCATCGCCGGAATCCGAGTCACATTCGGCAGGGTAAGATCAAGAAGCCGAAGCTCATTTCCATAATCCTTTTCAATAATTTCCATAGCATACTTAAGATACCCTGTCTCCATTGCCATAATATCCTCGAAGCCGTCAATATATCCCATCTCAAAATCCAGGCTTGTATACTCGTTCAGATGCCGCTTTGTATTGTGCTTCTCTGCGCGAAACACAGGCGCCGTCTCAAATACTCGGTCAAATACTCCCACCATCATCTGTTTATAGAACTGAGGACTCTGCGCCAGCACAGCCGGACGGTGGAAATAATCCAGCTTAAAGATATTGGCGCCTCCCTCCGCTCCTTTGGCCCCAATCTTCGGTGAGTGTATCTCCGTAAATCCCTGCCCATAAAGGAAATCTCTAAACGCCCTCACAAGCCCCTCCTGAATTCGGAATTTCCCTCGCTCGCGGATGTTGCGAAGGGCAATGGAACGATAATTTAGCTTTGCCTCCAGTGATGTGTTCAATTTCCATTTGGAGACCGCAAGGGGAGGCATCTCATCCGTGGGCTCGCTTAGAATCCGTACCTTCTCCATCCGAAGCTCTATGCCGTGTGGCGCCTTTTCATTTTCCTCCAATATACCCTCCAGCTCAATCGCCGCAGCCTCCTTAAGCTCTTTTAGCCTAATATCCCCAGTACCTTCTTCATAGACTCCCTGAAGAAGCCCTTCCCTTTTTCTCAGGATTACGAATGCAACTGTACCCATATCGCGGATTGTGTGGACGGCTCCATTGACCTTCACCTTCTGTCCAGGCTTCGCCTGTGTTAGTAGCTCGCTGATTTCCAATGTACCCTTCTGTTTTACGCCTGTGTAATACTCCATAATTGTCCTCCTTTTCCCATCTGACTGCTTTTCATGCCATGTATTCCTCGATACGAAGCATCTTAGGACAACGCAAAAAGTCCCGAAATACATGACTGTATTTCGGGACGGATATCTTTTATTATCCGCGGTACCACCCGCATTGAATCCTCAGAAATCATACGGCAAAATCTAGTATACGATACGCAATATGAATTTCATCCTGCCTGACAGATTATCCTTTGGCATTTTGGATTCCCCTCTATAGAAACCATATACAGTATCCTGCACATGACTTCTTACGCTTAACGCGCGCCCACGTACCGACCTACTTTCCTAATCTCTGCTGTAAAACAACAAAGCTTAGGCCTGTTCAACCGATCAGCTCCAGAGTGTTCCCTATTGTTCTTATTCCTCAAGAAGCGCTCTCAGTCGGTGACGCCTCATTCCTGTCAAGTTCCAAAGAACAGAGTCTCTTTCATTGCTTTTCTAAAAATTTATTTTATATCTTAGCACACTATTTTCAAGATTTCAAGCATTTTTTTTATTATTTTTCGCAATAGTCACTCTATTAAATGCGATTACAAACACAATTCCTTTTACCACGGACGATATAGTCAATGCCCACCAGATGCCGTTCAGCGCCAGAGGCGTTGCCGCGAAAACCACCGCAAGGGGCACCCTTGCCACAGTAAGCAGAATACTGATGATACTGCACAGCTTTGTCCTTCCCAGTCCGGACAACGCCCCCACAGTCATCAGCTCTACGCACATAAACGCCTCGCTGATTCCCACAATCCGAAAATAATCCACAGATATTCCTATCACATCTCCTTCATGGAAGAATACTTCTGAGATTGACTTTGGCAGAAGGATAAATGCAAGTGTAATCAAAGCTCCCCATATCACAATCGTACGAAAGGAAATCCGATACCCTTTTCGGACCCTCTCCATCTGTCCTGCGCCATAATTCTGGGCGGAAAATGCATTGATAGCCGCCGCAAATCCATCCGCCGTATTCCAGGACACCGCTTCCACCTGTCCTCCCACACGCTGTACGGCAACAGCGCCAGGCCCGAACACTGCCACCATGCGGGTCAGAACCATGGAAATCACACAGTACACCGTCCCTTGTATAGCCGTAGGCACTCCAATCCGAAATACCCCTTTAAAAAACCTTCCCTCCACCAATTTCCAAACCTTCATGCCGGTCAGCACATTTTCTGTACTTTTTGTGTTCCACGCTCCCAGAATCATTACCAGCATAACAATAAACTGGGCTGTAACCGTAGCGATTGCGGCGCCCACTACCTCCATCCGTGGAAATGGACCAATCCCAAGGATGAGAACTGGGTCCATGATCATGTTGATAATAAGACCAATTATATTTGCTACAAGGGGTGTCTTAGAATCTCCCTGGGCTGTATAAATACCTGTAAGCACAACGGTCATATAGGAAAATATCACCATTCCGCAGGTAATCTGCATATAGCTTTTTGCACACCGGACCGCCTCCACGTCCCCAAGGTGGAACAAAGCTACCAAGCCGTCCGTGAAGCATACGCTGACCAGGGCAAAGAGCATTCCGAACAACAAAGTAAGCTGAAGGGCCCCGCAGGCATACTCCCTCGCCTCGTCCCTCCTGCCACGGCCAAACGACTGCGCCACGTTGACCTGCGCCCCCATCCTAGTAAGGGACGACAAGCCTTGGGAAAGCCAGACGTACATACCCCCAACGCCCACTCCTGCCACCGCTTTTGAGCCAAGCAGCCCAATCCACGCCATATCCGTAATACTGTAAACCGTATTTAAAAAAGACGATGCCATAATCGGCATCGCCAGTGCAACCAATGACCTTAAAATCGGTCCCTCCGTTAAACATACCTGCCTGTTTTTCATCCACATCACTCTTTCTATTCATTCGTCCTGCCGTCCAGTATAACATATCATACGACATTAATCTACTGAACTTTATCGTGAATCAGGCTGAATCAGGCTGTGAAATTCAAAACTCTTACGCTTGTGTCTGCTTTCCTCAATTATATCTTCATTCCTTACACACCGAAATACAAGCTGCATAGAATAATCATTGAGTTTTGTTTTATTCCCATAGGTCTGCTCCTGTCCGCAGGAATTGCTTCCCACACCAGAGTGCTTGGCATCCAGATGGACCACCGTTTCACCGCAGCGTTTAATTTCACCCACGTGACGGGCTCTCTCCAATGCTTTTATTGTATAATCATGTACGTCTATCCCCATTCCTTTTTCGGAACAGATTATAAGGCTATTCTCATCGTCGCCTGCTGCAATCCAGCGTACCTCCTCCCGGTGCCCGTTCTCCTGGGGCTTGGCATACTCCACATGCATCTCCTCCACAGTTTTCCTATAAACGCCCATTCGTGCCGCGGACTTCATATCACAGTAATTTTCCTCCGGCCCAAGTCCATACCATACAATATTCCTCATTTCTGCTGGAAGATGGAGCTCAATCCCAATACGCGGAAGAAACTCCGGTATAAAACCACTGTAGTGAAATCCTTTCATATCCAGTGAAAGCGCAAGCTCCCCGTCTCCCCCAATCCGCCAAGTGTAACAAACCTTGAAGCCAAAGGCCATACTAAGAGGCGAGAAATGAGTGCGAATCTGCACAAGCACATCCTCCCCTGCTTTTTCAACCAGAAATTCCTCTAACTGCTCTTGCTGAAGATGAAGAAAATATTTCTCCTTCCAGTCCCCCACCTTGTACATATCATTGTCGATTGGCGCCCGCCACAGATTCATGGAGGGTCCCGCCGTAATCAATCTCTTTCCTCCCACCTCATATTCCAGAAGCCTGCCTGTCACTCTGTCAAAAACAACGCAGAAGCCATCTCCTGTAATCTTGGTCTTGACTGCCGTTTCCTTAACCTTAAGAGCTTTTTTACCCGACAAGCCAGGCATGAATCTCTCCTCTGCCTTTTGTACCTTTACACCGCAGTTTGGCAGAAGAAACTGCTCTGTTCCAATCTCTAAGCCCGCAGGACCATAGCTTGAAGCCTCTCGATACACAAATGACAGATTCAGATAATAGTCGCTTTCCGGCTCCATCTTTTCCAGAGAATAGGAAAGCTTCACCAACTCCTCTTTCCCTGCCTTTGCCTGCAGTTTTTCAATCCGTCCTGAAGCGTCAACCGTCTCCTCATGGACAACCTGGTATTCCAGTGCAACACCGCTTAAATCCTTGAAATCAAATAGATTCTTAACCTTGACCACTCCCTCGGACAATAAAACCGCCTCCGCCTTCACCGGAGCAATCACCTGTTTGTAATGCCAAAGCCCCGTAGAGGCAGCCCCATCCGGCCGAAGCAGTCCATCCATACAGAAGTTTAAGTTGTTTGGCTCGTCCCCAAAATCGCCGCCATACTGCCACGTCCTCCTTTTGCTTACGTCCATCTTCTCAATTCCATGATCGTACCACTCCCAGATAAAGCCTCCCTGGAGCCTATCGTATCTTCGGAATAATGCCTGGTACTCCTCCAAATTCCCAGGTCCGTTTCCCATGGCATGTCCGTACTCACACAGAATATGGGGCTTTCCATGGCCGTCGTTTCCCTCTCCAATCTGCAAAAGCCCCTCAAGCCTGGTATACATCGTGGAATAAACATCGGTAAGATCTGCCCCTGAATCACTCTCATAGTGAATCAGCCGCGAAGTATCTAAACTGCGTATGGCTTCTGCTGACGCGTTAAAATTCTTTCCCACCGAAGATTCATTTCCAAGGGACCACATCAGAATACAGGGATGGTTCCGGTGCTCCTTCACCATGCGCACAGCTCGGTCAATATAGGCGTTCCTCCAGCTTTCCTCATTATTCAGCCACTCGTATCTCTCGATCCATTCAAACCCATGGGTTTCTAAGTCCGCTTCATCAATGACATAAAAACCATATATATCGCACAGCCTGTAAAAATAGGGCATCTTCGGATAGTGTGCGCAGCGGATTGCATTTATATTATATCGCTTCATCATGCGCAAATGCTCCTCCACCGTTTCTTGGCTAACAACCGCGCCGCCCCTTGGACTAAAATCGTGCATATTGACTCCGTTAATCAGAATAGGCACACCGTTTACAAGAAAATTGGAGCCTCTCACCTCCACTCTCCTGAACCCTGTAAGCACCTGGGCCTCATCTAAGATCTCCTTAGAGCCCTCCTTTTTGTATAACGTAAGCCTTACCCTATAAAGGGCCGGAATCTCCGCACTCCAGGGACGAACCCTTCCTACATTTGTCCTGATTTCTCCACATCCACAGCTTAGCTTCTCCATACCTGCGGCAATCTCGACACCCTCTGCATCTTCAAGCCGCCACTTGGCCTCCTTCGCCTCCTTTGCCGCAGTAATCTTCTGAATCAAAATCCCTTCCCTGTAACTGTCGTCAAGCCCTGCCTCCACTACATAATCCTCGATTCCCGTCTTTGGTCTGGCAATCAGCGTCACGTCCCTGTAAATCCCGCCATACCACCACATATCCTGACACTCAAGATAGGTTCCGTCAGACCATTTATATACCCGAACCGTAATCTGATTCTCACCAGGCCAAATGAAATCTGTGACATTGAATTCCGATGAAAGACGGCTTCCCTTGGTATAGCCCACATGATGTCCGTTTACCCATACGTCAAAGGCGCTGCCTGCCCCCTCAAATCTCAGTATCTTACGCTTGTCTCTCCATTCCTCTGAAACCGTCACCCATCTTCTGTAAATCCCTGTCGGATTCTCGGAGGGCACAAAGGGAGGATTCACAGGAAACAGATACCAGACGTCCGTATAATGCATACTGCCGTATCCCTTCATCTCCCAACAGGAGGGCACCTCAATCCGATCCCATCCGTCATCCTTAAAGTCCACAGCCGAAAAATTCTCAGGCGAATATTCCGGCGCCTTGATAAAAAGAAACTGCCAATTTCCGTTTAGGGAAATGCTGTTTTCATACTTCCATTCTCTCTTAAAATCTGTGTGGGGCGTACATCTTCCTATCTGTAAAAGCTGCTCGTCCTCCCAACGCTTCTTCACTCTTGCCACGTGTATACTCCTCCTGTTTTTCCCTTTGTTTTCTAAAAATATTATATCATAATTCCCCATTTTTGTGAAAACTTAAACTTTCATTGTGCATCATTTTCCTCTGTGATATAATGATTGAAAATGTACTGCTCACAAAGGTATCCTTGCAAATAGGGTATACTGCGTGAAAAGGCGCACAGCTTCCGAATAGATTATAGGGTAGGGATATCTTACCCTTTTTGAACTGTACCTACAGTTTCTCTGAACCTGACGTCTTTATGCGTCAGGTCTTTTTTATATGCGCAGGCTCGTGCAGAGGAAGTAAGCCGCTGAGGCGGCGCACGAGCCGCGCGGCGAGTAGGGAGCAAGTCTTCCCTACTCGATTCATCCAAGAACTGGCGTCCCAGAAACCATTTTCAAAAGGAGTGATTTATGCAGAAATATACAGACGATAACAAGAATATGCCAAAGCCCTCCTCACTGTACCGTCTCATTGACAGACTTAAGGAAAAACGCACGCTAACCAAAGACCAGTGGGTCCAGCTCATTTCCGGCCGCACCCCCGAACTTGCCGAATATCTATTCTCTCTGGCAAGGGAGGAACGACACCTTCATTACGGTCATAATGTCTATATACGAGGACTGATTGAATTCACCAATTACTGCAAAAACGACTGCCTCTACTGCGGGATACGAAAAAGCAACCGGCACGCCGCCCGATACCGGCTCTCAGAAGATGACATTCTCTTCTGCTGCCGCATGGGATATGAACTGGGTTTCCGCACCTTCGTCCTCCAGAGCGGCGAGGATGCTTACTACACGGATGATAAAATGCTCCATCTCATCCGCTCAATAAAGAAGCTGTATCCTGACTGTGCCCTTACCCTGTCAATCGGTGAGAAATCCTACGACAGTTACAAAAAATACTTTGAAGCCGGAGCTGATCGCTATCTTCTGCGTCACGAGACCTTCGACTCTCTGCACTATTCCAGGCTTCACCCGCCTTCCCTCACCGCTTTTGCAAGACAGGAGTGTCTGTGGAGTTTAAAAGAAATAGGCTACCAGGTAGGAACCGGCTTCATGGTTGGCTCTCCATACCAGACAGCCGAGCATCTGGCAGAAGATATGCTGTTTATCCGCAAGCTGAATCCCCAGATGGTGGGAATCGGACCATTTATCGTACACCATGACACACCCTTTGCGAATCAGACCTCCGGTACACTGGAGCTGACCTTGTTTATGTTGGGGCTTTTAAGGCTTATGCTTCCCAAGGTGCTGCTTCCTGCCACAACTGCTCTTGGAACCATCGACCCCAATGGGCGAAAGCTTGGGATTCTCTCCGGAGCAAACGTAGTAATGCCGAACCTGTCGCCCGCCCACGTCCGCAAGGATTACTCCCTGTATGACAATAAACTCTGTACAGGAATGGAGGCGGCCGAAGCCAGGCAATCTCTGGAAAGACTTATGGAGTCCATCGGATACCAAATTGTTACTGCACGAGGCGATTCCTTAAACCTGCCGTCCGGACATCCTGACGACAGTAAATATAGACCTTGTTGAAGCAAACAAACTCTACGTGACAGCTTCATGGGGCTGCCACACCACAAAATAAAAGGAGAAAACCATTATGTATGACGTTAATTCCAAAAAACCTGAAGACTTTATTAATCACGAGGAGATTCTAAATACCCTCGCCTACGCTGACGAAAACAAGAACAATTCTAAGCTTATTGAAGCCCTGATTGAAAAAGCTGCCCTTCGCAAAGGTTTATCCCACAGAGAGGCCTCCCTCCTCCTTGCCTGCGAAGATGCGGAAATGAACCAGAAAATTTTCCGACTGGCAGAGCAGATTAAAAAGGACTTCTACGGCAACCGCATCGTACTCTTTGCGCCCCTGTACCTGTCCAACTACTGCATCAACGGCTGTACCTACTGTCCATACCACATGAAGAACAAGCACATTGCCAGAAAAAAACTGACCCAGGAGGAAATCCGACGGGAGGTCATTGCCCTGCAGGATATGGGACACAAACGGCTCGCACTGGAGGCAGGCGAAGATCCGGTTCACAACACCATGGACTATTACCTGGACTGTATCAATACCATTTACAGCATCAAACATAAAAACGGAGCCATCCGCCGTGTCAACATCAACATTGCTGCAACCACGGTTGACAACTACCGTCTGCTTAAGGAGGCCGGAATCGGCACCTATATTCTATTCCAGGAAACCTACCATAAGGAGATCTATCTTGAGCTTCACCCCACTGGACCAAAGCATGACTATGACTACCATACCACAGCCATGGACCGTGCTATGGAAGGCGGAATCGATGACGTAGGCGTCGGTGTGCTCTTTGGACTGGATAAATACCGTTATGAATTTGCCGGCCTTTTGATGCACGCAGAGCACTTAGAGGCCGCCTTCGGAGTGGGGCCTCATACCATCAGTGTCCCAAGACTTCGCAACGCAGACGATATCGACGCAGACTCATTCACAAATGGCATTGATGACGATACATTTGCCAAGATTGTTGCCTGTATCAGAATTGCAGTTCCTTACACCGGCATGATTATTTCCACCCGTGAGAGTCAAAAGACCCGCGAACGCGTCCTTCATCTGGGCATTTCCCAGATTAGCGGCGGCTCAAAGACCAGCGTGGGCGGCTATTGTGAGCCTGAGCCTGAGGATGCCAAGTCTGAGCAGTTTGACGTAATCGACAATCGTACCCTGGATGAAGTTGTACGATGGCTGATGGAAATGGACTATCTTCCAAGCTTCTGCACCGCATGTTATCGGGAGGGAAGAACCGGAGACCGTTTCATGTCTCTGTGTAAGAGCGGGCAGATTCAGAACTGCTGCCATCCCAACGCACTGATGACTTTGGAGGAATATCTGATGGACTATGCTTCCGAAGCCACCAAGGCTATTGGAGACAAATTGATTGATAAAGAGGTCTTAAACGTACCGAATGAAAAAGCGCGGGCAGTTGTACTTGAGAATCTGAAGCTGATTCGTGAGAATAACCGAAGAGATTTCCGTTTTTAAGGTTCTAAATATAATAAAGTAAAGGAGAATTTGCATCATGAGTTTAAACAATACACCCTCCAGCGAACGTATACACATCGGCATTTTCGGAAAACGAAACGCCGGAAAATCGAGTCTCATTAACGCACTGACTGGACAGAACCTTGCCATTGTCTCCAACGTGAAAGGAACTACCACCGACCCTGTACCCAAGGCCATGGAGCTTCTGCCCCTTGGTCCTGTGGTCATGATTGATACTCCTGGCCTTGACGATGACGGAAAACTTGGCCCTCTTAGAATCCAAAAAGCGTACCAGATACTAAATAAGACGGACATCGCAGTTCTGGTGGTGGACGGTACGGTTGGCATGACGAAAGAGGATGAAGCAATCCTTGAAAAAATAAAGGACAAATCCATCTCCTGCGTCATTGTTATGAACAAAGCTGACCTAAAGGAGCACGTATCCACTGTCTCTCCCTCTGTCGATGCCGCCATTCCCCTGATTTGGGTCAGCGCAGCAGACTATACAAACATATCAGAACTAAAGGATTTGCTTGCCTCTCTTGCACCCGCCGAAGACGCAAAACACCGGCTTGTAGGCGACCTGCTTCATCCCTTGGACCTGGTCGTCCTTGTCATTCCCATTGACAAGTCGGCACCTAAGGGACGCCTGATTCTGCCGCAGCAGCAGACCATTCGGGATATCCTGGAAGCTGGGGCTGTTTCCGTTGTAACAGGAAATAATAAGCTTAAGGAAACCCTTGCCTCCCTTGGCAGGAAGCCCTCCCTTGTCATTACAGACAGCCAGGCCTTTGAACAGGTGGCCGCCGATGTGCCAGAAGATATTCCTCTGACTTCATTTTCCATACTTTTCGCAAGATATAAGGGGAATCTTGAGACGGTTGTAAACGGCGCAAAAGCTCTTTATTCCTTAAATGACGGGGATCGTGTGCTAATCTCTGAAGGCTGTACTCACCACAGACAATGCGGCGATATCGGAACGCAGAAGCTTCCGGCATGGATACAGAAGTACACAGGAAAAGAGCTGCATTTTGAATTCACCAGCGGAACGGAATTTCCGGCTGACTTAGGGAAATATCAGTTAATTATACACTGCGGCGGCTGCACGCTGAATGAACGTGAGATGAAGTACCGTCTGAAATGTGCCGGTGACGCCAGCGTGCCGATAACAAATTACGGGACAGTCATTGCCTATATGAAGAATATTCTTGAAAGAAGCGTCGCCATCTTTTGAATCTGATACTTGACTTGATTTTATTACCGGAACGTAGTACAATATTTCCATTAAATAATCCATTATCTGGGAGGTAACATTGCGTGGAAAAAGGTATCACGACTGGAACAGGAAATGCTGTCGGACAGACAGCTTTCGATTTAAACCCTTTAACGGGGCTGCATTATATGCGAAGCTTTATGCAGGCAACGAGGATTTATTTAGAAAATGTCCAGCCAGGCGCGTATGCCATGGCAGCAATCGATATTGAGCATTTTCGGATGATCAATACGTTTTGTGGCAGGGATAAGGGGGACGAGCTCCTTATTTTTATCTCAAATTGTCTGAAACGGAATATCAAGCAGTACGGCGGCGTCGCCGGACATTTTAACGGAGATGATTTCTGTATCATCATGCCTTTTCAGTTGGAGATTTTTCGGGCGCTATGGGATGAGATTGCGGTCAACATGGGACAGTTGAATGGTATTGCTCACTCTCTGCCTGCAATCGGTATCTATACATTGGACGACCTTATGCTTGAGCCGGAGATTATGTATGACAGAGCAACCATGGCCCTTTCTTATGCACTGGGAAGCCATATGAATCGAATTCGTATCTATGACCCCAATATGGAGAATTCACTGGAAAGAGAATGGCAGGTGCTTTCAGACGTAAAGGCGGCTCTTGAAAATGATGAGTTTACTTTCTACGCACAGCCTCAGTATGACATTACCACCAGAAAGATTGTAGGTGCGGAAGCCCTTGTGCGCTGGATTCATTACGGCAAACTCATATCCCCTGGGGTATTCATTCCCGTACTGGAAAAAAACGGCTCCATCACCCCTCTCGACCAGGTGGTGTGGACAAAGGTGGTGGAATGGCTAAAAAGTTGGATTACAAAAGGCTACCATCCCGTTCCGATTTCTATCAATATATCAAGACTGGATATTTTGACTATTGATGTGCCGAACTTTCTAATTAATCTGACCGATACCTACCAGGTACCAAGGAAATATCTCAAATGTGAGATCACAGAAAGCGCTTACGCAGAGGACGGCCAAAGGGTTATTGATACCGTAAAACGGCTGCAGGCAGCCGGATTTCAGCTTATGATGGATGATTTTGGAAGCGGTTATTCTTCTTTGAATACCCTTAAGAGTATGGATGTGGACGTTCTTAAGATTGATATGTGTTTTCTTGAAATGAGCGCCGAGGAGGAACAGAAAGGAATCGGAATTCTGGAGTCTGTGGTGAACATGGCAAGGCTTCTTGGCATACCCATTGTTTTAGAGGGCGTGGAGAACCAACACCATGAAAATTTTATGCGGAACATGGGCTGCCGCTACGCCCAGGGCTATTACTATTTCAAGCCTCTGCCCATCAATCAACTGGAAAACCTGCTGGCAGATGAGCGGAACCTGGATTTTGGCGGCATGTGCGTCAAACAGGTAGAAGCTCTCCACACAAGAGAATTCATAGACGGCAATCTGTTCACAGATACCATGGTCAACAATATTCTGGGAGCCGCGGCATTTTATGATATATATGAGAACCAAATCCAGATTACTCGTGTAAACGAGCAATATTTCCAGCTTGTAGGCGTGGGAACCAACGACCCTGAGAACTATAACAAAAAACTCTGGGATCACGTCAGAGACGACGACAGACCTAAGTTGTTCTCCCTTTTCGAGCAGGCATACGACAAACGGCCCGGCTGTGCCGACGGGTATATCCATCTACTGCGGCTGGACGGCAAAGTGCTGTGGGTGTACATGAAGATATTTTTCCTTCGGGAAAAGAACGGACACAAGATGTTCTACTGCTCTCTTGTGGATGTTACCTCTTTTCGGGAAAAGGAAGAAATAAAATGGGATATCGGCCACACAGCAGGAGAATTCACAGAACAGGAGCAGGACAAGCTGGAGCGCTATTATGGCAACATTCCCTGCGGATATGGCCTTGCCAAGATTATTCTTGACCCTTCCGGCGCCCCGAATGATTATGAGATTATCTATATTAACCATGAGATGGCTAAGACCTGCGGCGGTGATATCAAATTGCTGCGTCATCTGATTATGAAAGCCTTTAAAGACGACCAGAAGGATTTGCTTACCAAAGCGTATCAGGCTGCATATAGGGGAGAAACTCTAACCCATTACGCATACAGCTCTATTTCCAGTCACTATCTCCAGCTCACGCTCTATCAGCATGAGTATGGATATGTGGCCTGCCTGATGCGGGATGTCACCCATATGCAGATTCATGAGGGCGCGTTAAACAGTATGGTTCTTGCCTACCGGGAAGTCTATTTCCTCCATCTTCGAGACAATTACTGCCGAATGATTTATCCCGATGCCAACGGCCTGATGGAACGCGGGAATTATGCGGCAGTTGTAAACCGTCACTTTGGAACAGGAAAGATTCTAAAATATGATGAAGATAATGTCCGCAAATTTCTGTCTCTGGACAATTTAAGAACTGTACTTAAAACCCAGGATTCCACAGAGTACCGCTATCGCAGAAGCGCAAAGGACTATGGCATTGAGGACGAATGGTGCCTCACCAGCGTCACCATCAGTGAGCGTGAACGGGGCATTCCCAAAACTGCTGTCATCACCATCCGAAGTATTGACAATATTATCAAAGACGAGGAGGAAAAGCGCCATTTGCGTATGGCACAGTCTCTCGCCAATATGTCGGACGGTTTCTTTATCTATCGTGCCATAGACGATGAGCGAATCCTGTATGCAAATCCGGCTATTATGACGATATTTGGCTGTAATACCATGGATGAATTCATGACGCTGGTGAATGGCTCATTTAAAGGATTGGTTCATCCTGATGACCTTAACCGAGTGGAATGGGAGATTCAAAACCAGATTCATCACTCTGAAGGAAATATGGATTATGTCCAATACCGGATTATCAGAAAAGACGGAGAGGTTCGCTGGCTGGATGACTGCGGCCATCTTGAAAATTCTGAATGGGGAGAAGAACACAGGCTGTTCTATGTATTTGTCAAGGATATTACAGACCAGATTACGGATATACAGAAGGAAAAACTTTTGAACTCTAATCAGTTTTATCAAAAATCCTAATGATAAAGGGGGGCGGTTCACTTCATATAACCATGCCCCCCCTAAGGAATCAATCACACTTCCAAACCTTTCCTCCGTCACACTTTTCCAAGGCAGGACACTCCCCCTGTACATAAGAATACACTTCTGTCTCTGACGTACGACTAATTGCTTCATCAAGCCGTAAAAGCATCTTCTCCTTATCCTTGGGAAGCTTCCCCCTCACCCGAAATCTGATAAAATCATGGAAGCCGTCGTACAAAATCTCTGTATCCAGAAGCTCAAGCAGGCAGCGTTCCTCCTCAAGATTCTCAAGCTCTGAGGACGGAATGAAGCTGCCCTCCAGAATATTCTGGTACAGCGGCACCTCTTTATGCAGAAACATGGAAAAATTCACCACATGGGCAGGCTGGGTCTGATTTAGGAATTCTGCCAATGCCCTGGCATTCTCCTTCCCTCTGCCTTTCCCCGCCACACCCGTCATAATATGAGCGTCAAAAATCATACCAGCTTTTTTAAGACGCTTAATTGCCTCGTAGGCCTGCGCCTGGTTGTGATCCTTCTCCATGAATGTGAGCACGTCGTCAAGCCCGCTCTCAATCCCCAGATAGAGATGCCGCACTCCCAAGCGACTAAAAGTATGAAGCTCATCATCCGACCTTCTCAAAATACTGGTCACGGTTGCATCCATATTGATTTCTTCACATTCTGGAAAATATTGCTGAACCATCTCAAGAATCTGCAAAAGCCGTTGGTTTTTCTGGGCAAATGCATTCCCGTCTCCCAGAAAAACCCGCTTCGGACTTCCTCCTACCCTCTTGACACGCGCCAGTTCCTCCTCAACCTGGGTAAGAGGCAGCTCTCGGTATTTTAAGTGCCGAAACAGATTGCAGAATTTACAACGATTGTAAGAACAACCTACCATGATTGGCAGCATAAATGAAGCTCGTTCCATAGGAGCCCGACAGATTTGTCCTTCGTATTCCATAATTCTCACCTTTCTTTAAAAGGACGGTTTCCCCGCCCACAACTCACTTTTGAGAAATACATATTCTTTCTCTGAGGACATTTCCTCCTCAAACTGATATCCCAGACGGTCAAAGCCGCGAACCTCTCCTACATCCACAATCCCCTCTTCCGCCATAAACCTTACCATCTCTCCCCTGGCCATCTTCGCCTGCGTCCCCTTTTGTATCACCTTCCCCTTTTTCCATTCCCCAAATATGCAAGTAATGTAAATATCCTCCGGTTTAAGATACTTTTCGATACATCTGGAATATTCTTTTGACGCAAGGTTTAAGATGATTCTGTCTCCTTCGCTCACCTCCTGATACAGCCTGTGTCCCCAGAATTCATACAGATTCTTAAATCCATTTACATGTGCTTTGGCCTGCATCTCCAACCGATACGCAATGACTCCGTCCAGAGGCTTCAGAACTCCATAGAAGCCTGAGAGGATTCGCAGATGCTCCTGCACATAATCCCATTCTTTTTTGGTAAATACTTTTGGCGCCATGTATTGATACTGGATTCCCTCATAGGACAGAAGCGCAGGAGTCAGTCTCCTGTTAAGGTTCATTTCCTGAAGCCGGCGGTAATTCAATTCTGCAATCTTATCATTACACTTCCACAGGTTCCTGGCTTCTTCCAAAGACAAGGTGCGAAGCCAGTCCTTAAGTACCTCCGCTTCCTTAAGGAAAACTGGAGTGACTGGCTGCGGGAACATATCTGTGTCAGTATTCATTTTCTTTGCCGGAGAAATGATGATTCTCATAGTCCACTCCCTCTTTTGCCCTTAATCTTCCTCATAAATAAAAATTTCCTCAATGCTCATTCCAAAATACCTGGCAATCTTAAATGCCAGCCCGATTGACGGATTATACCTGCCATTCTCCAGCGAGCCTATGGTCTGGCGTGACACCTCAAGCGCCAGGGCCAGCTCCTCCTGCCGGATTCCCCGCTGCCTGCGCAGCTCCTCCAAACGATTCTTCATATATTAATCTCATCCCAAAAATAACTGATTCTTCTTTCTCTCTCTACACGTTTTCTTCAGCTTCTGCGCTCCTGCAGCGACCAGTACCTTGCTGATACTGCGGTTCTTCTGGGGACAGACAGCGATACAGCGCATACACGTGATACATTTATCATGCTCCGTACTCATAGGCATATCCGTTGGGATCGCACCCATGGGACATGCCTCGGCGCATACTCCGCACTTTGTACAGGATTTGCCTGACCTTGGCTTCATAGGTACACCGCTAAAGGAGCGATATGGCCTGTTTCCCGGAACCGCAGGCGTATCTCTAAGACTTCCATTTTGGATTCCTCTCTTAATCTTGTCCGTAAAATCTACTAACTCCCTTCTGTCCTCCTCGTCCGGACGGCCTGCGGCAAACTGATGCATAATCGAATGCTCCGCCACAGCCGCTATCGCCGCAACCGGACAAAAGCCGGCTTCTATGAGAACGTCATTGAGCTCTAGCATCGTATCATCATATGCCCGGTTTCCATACACTGTAACCGGAACTGCCTTCGCCTTATTTCCTTTCATCTCCTTCAATCTCTCTGCCACTATATCGGGAATCCTTCCCCCATAGGAGGGTACCGCCACAATACAGACATCCTCCTCTCCAAATGTAAATGCCTTGAAATCCAGAAACCTGTCTGTCAAGTCTATCAATGAACTTTCCCAACGAAATCTGTCCGCAATAATATCCGCAACCTTCTTCGTTCCCCCTGTAGGGCTGAATACGATTTCATATAATTTCATAATATTATCCTCCCCAATATCTATTCCCACTAAACTGTGAGCATTTCACACCCACATCCCGTCTGCTTTTGAAACTCCTTTGCAACCAAATCCAAGATCTCCGGCTCTAAAGACCTGCGCACCTTCACCTGTACCGTCTTTCTCTCAGGAAGATAGGACGGATTCTTCACAGGCGTAATCCCGCGCTTCATACACAACACCTGGATATTTTTAAATAATGTATTCTGATTTACCTTGTCTGCAATACGAATCCGCCACCCTGTCTGATTCGCAAGGGTCTGTATGACCTTCTGATACCGTCTCCCTATCATGGGGGAAATGAAACTAAGCTCCAAAAATTTTCCCTTAGAATCCTGCTTTAAACTCTTCTTATCAGGTCTGTGAGATAGGCTTGCGAACGCCAAGTCAATCTGTAAAAAAGCCTGATTCTGCTCAACCACTTTCACTGAAACATCCTCAGGTACAAACAGATATGCTTCTCTTATATTCTCATCATCCAAATATACCCCCACACCTGCATTTCTATGAACCAGCGGATTCCACCCCGTCTCTGCACGTCCGTTAATCAGAAGCCTCCATCCCGTCTCTGCCTCAAAATGCCTTGACGCCTCCCTGTCAGCTTTCTTGTTATCCTTCCCTGAGAGTGTGACGGAATAACATTTTCTATCCTGAAAATAAGAAGTCTTCAAAAGCCTCTCTCCAAAAAGCAGGGAAAGCAAAATTCCCGCCGCACTGTGGTTCGTGGCTGGATTGATTCGTATATTCCAACCGGTTTCCGAAGCGAAAATTCTGGCCTTTTCCTGAAAATCCTCCATATCCTGGCCGTCCGGATAGTCAAATTGCATCAATGCCTCTTTCCGGTCAAAATGATAGCCGATCTTCCTATAAGGATACTCCTGAAATATATTCAGAATCTTAAGCTCTAATTCCTGCATTGTCAGTTCCTTCGGCGCAAGAGCTTCTGCTACCGTTTCCCGTGTATTGGCTTCAAATAAGAACAGTCTGCGTACATTGGCAGAAAAATAGTTACTGTGCCGGAAAATATCCTGCATTCTCGCAAGGGCGGCTTCATCAGAATCACACGCCCTGCCATACCAAATCCAGGCAATCTGGGATATGGACAATGCTTTTCCCAAATAGTGCTCCTGCCAGTAATCCCACAACAATTTTTCATCCTCCGGCATAAATTCCCGTTCCATCTGCATGGTATAACCCGGATAAAACGCCGTCTGTTTGCGTTTCCTGCGAATCTCAATCCTATACTCCTGACCGCACTCCGGCAAATAGACCTGCCGGCGGTAATCCTCGGCCGCCAGTTCATTTCCCAGTTCCTCAATCGCCTCCCTGTTCCCATGAACTAAGAAGATCCGCCGTGAAGACAGTCTCTCCAGAAGCGACATAATCTCCGACTTATCCCCATGGGCAGACAGCCCCACCTGCTCGATACGGCATTTCACGGGAACATTCCTTCCGCCTATCGTCAGGCTTCCCCCCTCCGGTGATTCCAACAGCTTCAAAAGCTGCCGTCCTGGAGACTCCTCATCCTGATATCCTGTAATAATGATGCTTGCATCCTTTGAGGACGCCAAAAGCTTTGCATACTGGGCGCTGGGTCCCCCTGTCAGCATACCGGAGCTGGATATTATAACCACAGGCTCTGTTTTGGCCAGCAGCTCCTCCCGCTTCTGGGTATTGGCGACCGGCTGGATTTCCTTTGTATAGAAGGGCTCGTTTCCCTTAAAAATACGTTTTCCTAATGCATTTTTCAAATAAATTGGGTTCCTGACATACATCTGATTAATGTCCCGAACCATGCCGTCCACAAACACATGTACAGCCGGAAGCTCTTGATTCAGAAATGCCATACGCAGAATCAAGAGGACCTCCTGCGCCCTCCCCAGGGCAAATGTGGGAATCAGAATCTTTTTCTTCTGCACAATACATTCCCTGACCAACTCCACCAGACGCTTTTCCTCCACCATCCGGTTGGCATGGAGACGGTTCCCATAGGTCGTCTCCACAATGGCAACATCCGGACGAAGCTTGGGAATCCGAATTCCTTCAATGGTACGCTGTGAAAATGCAGAGAAATCACCAGAGTAGAACAGGCTTCCGTCCTCCGTAACAAGATATATGCATGCCGCCCCCGCAATATGTCCCGCGGGATAGAATGTTAGGGTAAACCTGTCAAATATGGGAAAGGGCGTCTGATAACCTATGGGATGAATCCGCCCCAACATGGCCAGCACATCCTGCTCTGAATAGTGAGGAATCTCGTCCTCCCGATACTTCATAATCTTTAAGCTGTCATATAACAATACCCTGGTAAGGTCCTCTGTCATGGCAGTCATGTAAATACGGGCAGAAGGATACGCCTTACTGATAATTGGAAGTGTTCCGATATGGTCCATATGGGCGTGGCTCACGATAATTGCATCCACGCCGCCCCTTTCCTGTATTGTCCGAAAATCTGGAATCGGGTCCTTAAATACAGACTGGCGGATGCCGGAATCCAAAAGGATTCCCCTGCCTGCAATTCTGATGTAGATACAACTGCCGCCAATCTCCATGGCGCCGCCGAGAAAATGTAGATTCATGTAATTTCATTCCTTATCTTATAAAAGTTCTATATTCAGTTTAACCAGCACCTCCCCGAAAATCAATCCCTTTTTTAGATAAATAACAGATTGCTAAATGTCATTGTTTACATTCAGAACCTCATATATTATTGCAGTTCGCAATATTTTTATAATTTTATCCCATATGCTTATTGCTTTTCCCGCTTTTATGCAATATGATAATAATTAGTAAATAAAGTTCTAAAATATTTACAACAGAACAGGAGGAATAATAATTATGGCGAATATCTTAATTACCGGAGGCGCCGGTTATATTGGCAGCCACACAGCTTTAGAGTTACTGAATAAGGGGTATGAGGTAACTGTATATGACAATCTTTCCAACTCTTCCAAGGAATCATTAAAAAGAGTTGAGGAGCTTACCGGAAAGAAGGTCACCTTCTACGAAGGCGATGTGTGTGATGCAGACAATCTTAGGACATTGTTTGGAAAAGAGTCCATCGATGCAGTTATTCACTGTGCTGCATTGAAGGCTGTTGGTGAATCTGTCCAGAAGCCCCTTGAATATTACCGCAATAACATTACTGGCACATTGACACTGATGGATGTGATGAGAGAAGCTGGCGTAAAGCGGATTGTATTCAGTTCTTCCGCTACTGTTTACGGAAATCCTGAGATAATACCAATCACAGAGGACTGCCCCAAGGGTCAGTGCACCAATCCTTATGGATGGACAAAGTCTATGATGGAGCAGATTATGACCGATTTGCAAAAATCAGATCCAGAATGGAACGTTATCCTGCTTCGCTACTTTAACCCAGTGGGCGCCCACAAGAGCGGACGTATCGGAGAGGACCCAAAGGGCATCCCCAACAATCTCATGCCATATATTTCCCAGGTTGCCGTTGGCAAGCTTGATAAACTCGGTGTATTCGGTGACGACTACGATACTCCGGATGGCACAGGCGTACGCGACTATATTCATGTTGTGGACCTTGCTGTTGGACACGTGAAGGCCATTGACTATATCATGACCAATCCTGGACTGGATGTGATTAACTTAGGCACAGGGACAGGCTATTCTGTTCTGGATATGGCAAAGGCATTCGGGAAGGCTTGCGGCAAGGAGATTCCTTATGAGATTAAGCCGAGAAGAGAAGGAGATATTGCTATGTGCTATGCCGAGCCGGCTAAGGCTTTGAAGGTGCTTGGATGGAAGGCAGAACGCGGACTGGATGAGATGTGCGAAGATACGTGGAGATGGCAGTCTCAGAATCCCAATGGATATCGGTAGGAACGATTTATAAGGTTAAAGAGGGAGGCGCTGTCGGGCAATGGAGTATTTACCGACAGCGCCTCTATAACCCTTTCTCCCACTGAAGCACATCCCTTACAACTATATTTTCCCATCCCTCTAAAGGATACATGTCAATAGCCTTCCATCTGGTATCGCTGTAATGATAGTCTGGATACAATGCTATTTTCTTACATTCTGAATATTTCAGCACATCACACAAACCACTCCTGATGCCTATAAACGTACCTGCATACTCTGCTGCAGACTGTAACTGGCAGATGGCTGGACTGATTCTTAAGGTTCCCTCCAATGCCTGTTCCGTTCCGACTACATTTGTAAAGCACTGATATCCCTTGTCTTTGTAATGTCTTACAATCTGTCCCCACAAGCTCTTTGGCAATGTTGGAACCGATTTTGCATAAGGTGAGAGAATCACGGCTTTCCCTTTAGAAATGTCCTGTAAGCCAGAATATGGCTTTAACCTCTCTGCTCTTGGCCGCACAGGTTCTATGTTGGCTGGAAGCCCAAATACGCCGCAGCAGTAAATCTGCTCCAGAGAAATACATTTCATATATAATGCTTTATGCAAATTAACCACATAGGGTCTGTCCTGATGGGCAATAAACGAATTTCTATCCTTGGTATAAATACACGCTTGTACCAATTCGTCCATATTCTTCTGAGAAAAATTCTCTATATAAACCTGCTTCTGATTGGACAAACCTTCTTTGTGCAGTCCTAAAATATCTGGCTGAAATAATTCTGCCACCTGTGCGCATACATTCCCAACAACTCCAATCACACATCTGCACACATTCCTTTTTTCTAAAAAATATGGCAAATAGGACATAGCTAAAAAAATGTCCCCCAATGCTGCAAACGGACATAACACCTTAAAACAGTCGGGATATTTCCCTTCCAGATGCTGTTTAAACAAAATACCTTCTTTCACTCGTTCCTGCCTGCGCATGATTGTATCCTCTGACAGCGAATACTCTGCATAGCTGTTGTAATCTACCAGTTTATATACTTCGCCTTGATACCCAATTTTTCTTAACTGTTCCTTCATTGCCTCAAAAGCCCTCGCCGCTATACATACGACCGTATGCTCCTGGGGCTCGTAAAAAATCATCTTTGGCGACGCAATAGGGATTCCATAGCATGTGCTTCCCTGCTTTTCTGTATTATTATCCAATACCGCCCTGACCGTATAGCCTTTCTTTAAAAGCAGGGCAGCCAACTCCTCTGAAGCGTTGCAATGTCCGAATAAATATATTATTTTGTTTTGAATTGCATGGGTGCTTGTCAGCCTATCCAGATTTGATACCATCTCCTCATAATGAGCTCTATCCATATAATATCCCCGCCCTTTTCTTTATCACAATAGAAGTGCCCCAAAAGCTTCTTCTTCTGTCAACAGACCACCTGATATATAATTGCTCAAGCTGCCGTACTGGACATGATCAGTCAGCAAATGTATACGGTCAGAGAATTCATACGTATAATACAGCTTTTCTATATTACAGTATTCTTCATATGAAATTACCTGAACCTCTACATTGTACTTTTGCAGTATATCTGCTCTCGGTTTGGTAACAAGAAACAGAGAACTTTTCACATTTTGACGCGATGCAATCTGGAAAAATTTTTCTCCTGTCCAAATCCCCTCCTTAAGTACGAACACACTGTCATATTCTCTTATATAGCATCTGAGCTTTTCTATCGTTTCTCTCTTATTATCCATATCTATTTCTTTCGCAAATTAAAGCAGAATTTTCATTCTAATTTTTTCCCCTAAGTATCTTCCTTGATTTTTCTATTCCGCAGTTAAACAGCAAGTCTATACTGCTCAAATATGGGATAAATTCCCCAAATTGCTGTGGATAGACCGGATGCTTGAACTCCTGCCAGATCACTTCGATTCCAGCCCTTTCATATGGAGTGGATATAAAATAATCTTTTGCCCCTATACCGGATAAATAACGGCTGCATCCCAGCTCCTTCATAATACTTACAATTAATTCGTTACTCTTTCCTTCTGCCTTGAGACTGCTTGCCATAACCATTTCAATCTGAATATCAAATAGTTTCATTAACATCCTGATTGAACTCAAATTAAAATCCACCATTTTCTCACAGGGCATAGAATATAAATCCATGATATATGGCAGAATTTCCTGATAGTATTCTGCTTTTCTATAATTTTCCTGTATAAGATTCAAGTGATGAGTTCTCCACTCAGAATCCTGCCGCAGCATCACCTCGTTAATTGCTGCTCCATATGCAGCCTTTTTTATACCAACGGAAATCCATTTTTCACCTTTTGACGTTTTAATCTTATCTCTTGACGTCCAAGCCCTGCTTCCCCTCACATACTGCACATTATCAAACACCACATACAGCTCTGCCTTTAAAAGCCGGTCAAAGAAACCTAAATACGGCATAAAATCCGGCTGATGAATCACTACAATCTTATCCTGCATAATGCTTTCTATACCCTTCTATCACATGATAAATATTCTTCATTCCATTTAGTGAAAATGCCGCCAATGCCGCCATACTCATTCTCTTTATATTTATATTCCTGATATCTATGCTGTCTTGGCAAATATCCTTATAATATCCTGCGAACTTTGCCCCGCCATAGCCTGCTATGTATCTCGCATTTTCTATTTCATGTATCTCATTCGCTATAATAATACATGGAAGTCCCGATGCATTTGCCTCAAAACAAGTGACTCCCCCGCCTGTAATTGCCAAATCATATTCAAAAAATTTTTCTATCAGAGAGGGTACTGCAGTATATACTTTAAATTCTGTACCTGCTTCCCGCTTCAATTCATCGCTATGTTGGAAATCTGGCCCTGTAACAATATCCGCTTTCAATCCCTTTTCTTTTAGTATTTTTACCACCTTGACCGTCACTCCGTATGTATCGCTTCCTCCCAGAGTGACCAGAATTTTATTCAGCGCAGTCCGACGCCTTCTATACCTTGCAATTTCCGGATTTAAAATCATATATTCTTTTCCTGAATAGATATGCCTTCCCCGCAGATTATGAAAAAGCATGGCACAGAAATGCAGATCCACATAATCAGCTCCCTCTCCACAGTCATCTATTGCAGCCAGAAGCACTCCCTCATTTTTCACATGCTGTGCTAATTCTGCCCCTGTGGAAAACTTATCCGACAGCCAGACATCTGCCCCATGCTTGCGGATAATCGTCTTTTCCCAATTAGTTGTAATATCTGAATAATCAACGATTTCATAAATGACTGAAATACTTTCCAGTATTTGAACAGCCCTTTTATCATCATTTAGGACAATGACTGCGCCTTCACCTGCTGCGCCCAAATACTGTCTTATATTAAGGGCCCTGTAAAAATGTCCCATTCCTCTTTTGTGAGAGCACTCTATGCTAATTACGATCATCCGGAATCTGTCTTCCTTCCTCTTTGTACTACAGATTATAAATATCCGTCTTATATTTGTCTAAGTTTTGCCGTAAAAATTCGATTGTTTGACTTAGTCCCGCTTCCAGAGAATACTGCACCTTCCAATCTGTCAGCCGCAATATCTTCTCATTACATCCAAGCAGCCTGTTCACCTCACTGTTTTCAGGACGAAGTCTCTTGGTATCACAGACAACTCTTGCCTTCGGATTGATTTGTCTAATTAGTTCTTCTGCAAGCTGTCCTATTGAAACCTCTCTTTGTGAAGCAATATTAATCTCCTCTCCAATCGTTTGACTGGATTCGTAGATGGATATAAAACCATTTACAGTATCCTTCACAAAATTAAAATCTCTTGTGGGAGTTAATGCTCCTAGCTTTATCTGCGTTTCTCCTGCAAGAAGCTGCGTAATAATCGTAGGAATGACTGCTCTTGCCGATTGTCTTGGTCCATAAGTGTTAAAAGGCCTTACAATTGTCACCGGAAGCTTGAATGAACGGTAAAAACTTTCCGCAAGACGATCAGAGCCTATCTTCGTCGCGGAGTATGGCGACTGCCCCTGAAAGGGATGTTTTTCATCTATCGGTACATATTGTGCTGTACCATACACCTCTGACGTAGATGTAACAAGCACACGCTTTGTCTCCAGTTTTCTTGCTGACTGCAGTATATTTAATGTCCCCTTTATATTGGTGTCTACATATGTATCCGGAGAGTGATAGCTAAAAGGAATTCCTATCAAGGCTGCCAAATGAAAGACCGCGCTTATGTCTTTCATGGCCTCCTGCACTCCATTGGGATCGCGGATATCACCTTGAAAAATATCCACATTTCTCATAATATCTTTTGGAAGCGTATCAAGCCATCCCCAGTTGTTGAAGGAGTTATAATATACAAACGCCTTAACCTGATACCCCTTTTTTACCAATTCCTCTGTCAAATGACTTCCGATAAACCCATCGGAGCCTGTTACCAGCACTTTCATCGCAGGCCACCCCCTTACTCTTTCCATCCATCATGCTTCTGTCTATTTAACATCTGACCAGCAGATTATAGAATCTTCCTCAATATCTCTGGCAGCCCTCCTTCCAATGACTGCCTCCCTATATTTAGGCGGTATTCCAAATCCCGGACGCTTGATATCTATACCATTCTCTGTTATAATATCACCCTCTTTTATACCTTTTGTACATACAATACTTTTTCTGTTATTCTTACGGTTCTTCACCTCATCACCCATTGGACGCTTAATTCCATCGCCCCGCATCTGTTCATAAAGCCTTATTTTATTTACCAGCGTTGTCATCTCATCCTTTGTGGCAGACAGTCTATGATCCGGTCCATCAGCATTTTTATCATATGTAAAATGCTTCTCTATCACCTTTGCCCCCATGACAGCCGCAAAAATACAAGAATCAACACCAAGCGTATGGTCTGAATAGCCTATTGTAAACTGCGGAAATTCTCTCTGCAATGTTCTGACTGACTCCAGATTTACATAAGATGGCTCTGTTGGATACAGACTTACAACATGCATAATAACTATATTTTTATTTCCTTCTTCAGTAATTGCATTGACCGCCTCTTTGATCTCCTCCAAAGTACACATTCCTGTGGATAACATAATTGGTTTCTGTAATCTGGCAACCGTTTTCAAAAACGGAATATTTACGGCATCATCTGCTCCAATCTTGTATAAATCCATATCAAGCTTTTCCAAAAGTTCTACATCTGTAATATGAGAAGGGGTTGAAAAAATATCCAATCCTTTTTCCTTCGCATACTGAAACAATTTTTGATGCATTTTCTCACTTAACTCATATTTTTTAAACAGTTCTGTCTGCGATATTATTCCGGTATTTTCCATATCAAATACCGCCTGTCTGCTGGTAATCGTATCAGCACGATAAGTCTGCAGTTTTACAGCATCCACACCACATTCCTTAGCCTGATCGATTAGTACAGCTCCCTTATCAAAATCAATAAAATTTCCGCCTATTTCAGCTACTATATATGTCCTATCACTATTATGAAACATAACATCCTCCTTATATGAACCATCTTACATTCTGAAATGCCTCAGCATACTTTACCCCTATTTTCAAACCATTATTTACAGCCTCATTTTTAAAATAAGAACACCATAACTCCCCTGTTCTCGCCATCTCTGACTCATATGCCTTAATTGCTCTCTCCTTAATATCCCACGTATCCGATATATCCACATAAAAGTTCTCATGAAAGTTTTGATCTGAAATATACCAATTACTTTTGTACATCAAAAGCCGGTTGACATGCCTTGCCACATGCAGCGTACATAACGCAAGATTTCTATGGTCGTGATGCACATCATGAGACCAATGGGTATAGATAAGCTCTATACAGTTTTCTTCAATAATTTTTAACAGCATGGCGTGCATATCTTCCCCATATTCCAAATAAAATGTAGGGATCTTCCCCTGCAAAAGCTGATATCCGATAATTCTGCTGGCATTTTGAGCCTCTTTTAATGCATCCTTGTCTCTCCTTAAAACATCTCCGTCAACGCTATTAAACCCTGAACTAGTGGCGATAAAACCTATTACCTTGTCGCCGTTTTTTACATGCTTCGCCAGCGCTCCCCCACATCCTAATTCTATGTCATCAAAATGTGCTCCGATTGCCAAAACATTCATTCTAAACATCTCCTATACTAAATACGTGATTGTCTGTCTCGTTCATAATCATCACTCAATACAATGGCTCGCTGGGTAGTTACATATGCTGCACATGCATGCTGCAGAATATAACAAGCTTTTTCATAATCCTCACCAGTGTCAACAGTCAAGCTTACATCCGGCCTGTTCTTTTCAGACGCAACCGATGATATTCCATGTTTATACTGCGTTAAATGGTCAAGTATATACTCGTCCGGATGTTCAAAATGTTTGGGCAGCCATGCGTTTTCAAAACTTTGCTGTAATACAGGATATGACATAATTTCCATCCCAACCCCAATGGGAAGTACTGAAAAATTTTCTGAAAAATCTAATTTTTCTTCCAGATGGAATGAAATCATCCTGTCAAGCTCATCTATATCAGGAAATGGATTATCCCCTGTCATCCTCACGATTGTATCAAACTGATATTTTGACGCACAATCGAAATACCGTTTCAATACATTCCTCTCATCTCCCCGAAAACAACATATGTTTTGTTCTCTGCAGAAGCTCTCCACCACATCATCCTGTTTTAAATTACTGGTGGCAATCACAATTTTCACCGGATGGTCAAGTCTGTCAAGTCTGTCTAATATATGATTCAGTAATGTTTTTCCCTCAAAATCCATTAATATTTTCCCCGGCAGTCTATGTGACCCCATTCTTGCCTGTATGATAATTCCTACCATTTTTATTTCCCTATCGTCTGATTTCTATTGATGTAATTCTTTATAATAATCTCCCTGCCATTTACAAAAGCACGTTCATCGTCTTGCGTTGCGCGGGGAAGATAACATTTCCTACACACTTCCATTTCTTTGAAGCTTCCCATTGCATGCAGTTTGCGAACCCTATTCATCCTCTCCCCATGCCAGATATCATAGATGCTTTCATTATTTGCATCACCTAGAATATAATTACCCTCCTCATCATTAGAGCAAAGCAAAGCTTTTCCGTCAGACCCAATTACCAGGCGCTGGTATAACTGGGGACAAATAAAATCTTCCTCATACACAATATCTTCATCTTTATCCAAATAATCAATCAAAGGATTAAATGCAACCAAATCCACATATGGTGCAAATGTATTATAATATTCTGATGGATTATCACGGATTGCAGGCCAGATTCCCTGCACCTTGATTACCGGCTTATTCCATTTATTTTTCTTTTTGATACTGTAAATATCTTTTATTTTTTTCAAGGTGTCTTCAAATTTTAAGGGTTTTCGGATATCCTCGTACTGCTTTCCAACGCCGTCTATAGATATAGTAATCCAATCCGCTCCAGCTTCTGCTGCCTGTATAAAATATTCTCTGTTAAGCTTTGCAGAATTCGTAAGAAAAGAGACCTCCCTGATTCCCTTATCTTTACAATAACGAATACACGATATAAAATCAGGGTGAAGCGTCGCCTCGCCTCTCAGGCTCAAACGGACAGCGGATACTTTCCCTGCCATCTCGTCTGCCAATTTCTGAAACAATTTTGTATCCATCAACTGTGTACAAACTTTCTTCTTGAATTCTTCTGTGATGGTATAACACATGGGACATTTCAGATTACAGAGTGAAGACAGCTCGATATCCACCAATATTGGATAATCTGACACATACTGCTGCCTTGGATATTTACTCCAATTTTCCCTATACTTTCTGTAATCTTCTTCCCAACCTTCTGCCCTATTAAGTTCAAACTGCTCTATTCTCTCATCTGTATCCATGTCATAGTTGCCTTTATTGATTGGAATATATCCTCCGTTCATCTTGCATCCTCCACACACCGGAGCAGTCCTGCTTCTATTGTAATTTGCGGCTCCCACCCCCATGTCTCCTGAATTAAGCTTATATCTGCAATAACGTCATTTAATTCATTCCTTCTTACTTTATTTACAGAACTGACACTCTTTTTTGTCCCTGCTGCTTTTTGCACCTTCTCTATAATTTCACGAACTGAATAGGAGCCTCCTGAACCTATATTAAACAGATGATATCCCTTTGTTTTTTGTACAGACAATTCGATTGCCCTGCACACGTCGTCAATATATACATAATCTCTCTTTGGTTCCAAGTCTTGTACTGTAATCCTGTCTCTTTCTCCCAGAGCCTGACTTACAATAAGGGGAATTAAAAAACGTTCACTCTGTCGTGCTCCATAAACATTGAACAGACGCAGTACTGTAATATCCATGCCAAAATATTTACCGAAAAACTCACATATCTCCTCTGCCATATATTTCGACTTCGCATATGGATTATTGGGATGAACTGCCGCTGTTTCAGGTACTGGATTATATGCAGGCTGTCCATAAATATAAGCGCTGATATAGGTCATTCCAATCTTTTGGTTTTTACAAAAACTAACTGCATTCAGAGTCCCTATTCCATTCGTTTCAAAAAACTGTTCCGGGTTTTCCCAACTGTCGGGAATGAATGTTTTCCCTGCAAGATGAAGAACATGGCATACATTCTGCCCTTTCCATTTTCCCCAATTATCTTGCTTCGTTACATTCAGCTCGCCAGACGATGGAGCCATTACATCATAACCACATTCCTTCAAATATCTTGTGATATGGCTTCCAATAAAACCTTTTCCACCCGTTATCAATATTTTTTTCATTTTCTCTCCTGCTACATATCCTGAATCGTATCTATCATCCTTCGCATTGCGCTAAGCTCTCCCATGTCCTGCCAACTTTTCGCCATAACAGGATAAGCACCGACCTTTCTTTTTTCTGCCAGCAATTTGTTCATCAAATCTGTCATATGAAACATCTGATTTTGCGGAATACTGTTTATTACAGACGGCTCCATAACGTAAATACCAGTACTCATATTGTAGTTCAAAGACGGCTTCTCTGATAATTTCAAGATTTTCCCGCCCTCCTCCAGTTCAATAACGCCATATGGTATCTGTACATGCTTTAACGATGTTACAACCGTAATTTCATTTTGATTCATCTGATGAAAACGCAGCAGCTCAAAATAATCAATGTCCAGCAGCACATCGCAATTACTGACAAAAAAAGTATGCTTTAGCTGCTCCTTCATTAACCGGATTCCCCCACATGTTCCGCAAAACTTATCTTCTTCCACATATTGAACCTGATACGGCTTTTCTTTTTCATCTAAATATGCCTTTATTAGATTTTTTTTATAATTTAAAATAAGCCAAAAGTCTTTACATCCGTTTTTTCTAAAAGAATCTATAATTCTTTCTAAAATTGTGACAGGCCCTATTGGCATCAGTGGTTTGGGCAGAATATTCGTATATGGATACAGTCTTGTCCCTTTTCCTCCCGCCATTATGATAACCGGCACATTAATCTGTTCATACCTCCTCTGATCAGGGGCAATCATATCTCTTAAAAATATAATATCTATTGGTATATTGTTATCATCAACAATAGGAATTGCTTCTAAATGAAGCTTTAGCATCATCTGTTTTGCTTTTTCGGCTTCCCCTTTCCTGACTACACGCGGATTCGTATTCATTAACTTATTGACGTCTTCTTCAAAAGAGCCGTTCCTCAATACCCATCTCCTTACATCGCCGTCCGTTATAATACCTGTCAGCCTTTGATTTCTGGTAACTAGCAATATTTTTTCTCCGGCTTCATCCAATTTTTTGATACTCTCAGATATTGTAATGCCTTCTTCAACACAAATCTTTTGGAGATTATTCATTTTCTTATCACACCCTTAAAATGCTCATCAGTCAAGCAGCTTTTGTTTCACAAGATGATAAATCCGACAGTCGCCATTTCCAACTGCTATATTCCTGCTTCCAGCACAGCGCTCATATGTATTTAAACTTACAAGTGCATTTATAAATCTGGTCAGCGGAACATGTTCTTCACTGAACCAGCAATGGCTTCTTCGTATTAAATCCGCCAAAAACTGTTCAGCAATGATATTCTCAATATCCTTTGGAGGTTTTAATCGGATACGCTGCAAATCTTCGTCTTTTCCATATACAACAAGGTCCTTACTCCGATTCCCCAAAAGATATAGCTTATTATCAGAAACCCTGCTTAAGTTCAAATAAACAGTCCCCTTATAGGGAATTGAACACTCACCGGATAATGCATCCACCGAAAAAGCCTCTAAAGTGATTGTATCTACTTTTACCGCAACATTGGCATTTGCTGGTATTAAATATAGCCATTCTCCCAAAACAGCCATATTCAAAAAAGAGTACTCTAAACCGCAAGGCTGAAGCTCTGGAACCTGAGCGGCAATATGACATTCTAAGTATTTCCCGGATTCCATTTCCCATTTTACTAACGTGTCGGTGCTTGCTTCATATAAATATACTTGACTTCCATCACACTCAACCAATGAAAAAGTACTCTTTTTGCTGCCAATCGCCTGCTCCTTAAAGCCTCCTGTTTCAAGATTGTAAATAATCAAAATATTCCGATTACAATGCAGATGGAATACAATCTCTGATTCACTCAATCGTTTTGCAAACCAGCAAAGATAAAACTGCGCATCCGGTGAAGTGGTATTATGACGGTACTTTTCATAAAAATATTCAAATAAATCTGTTTTAAACGTCACCTCTCCCGTGACAATGTCATAGATAATGATACAATCATAGCAGCATGGGATTAAAATAAGAGAGTTATTATATATAAAGCCTGACACAAACTTTTTTGCATATTTTATTTTGAGAAGGTCGTTATCATCTCTTGATATCCCTATGCTTCCTTTTTCAAAGCACTCATTTTTCATATCATATATGCCGATTTCGTGGGCGGTACAAGGTGTAAAATATAACTTACCGTTACATTCATTAACAGACGTATAGAGCCTGCCCCCATATGCCTCCTCATCTGGAAAGCTTCCTACGTAATCAACGTCAAATGTGCGTTTATTCATTTTGAACAGGGCGTTATATTCTAAAGATGTGAACCATAAATTTTCCCCATCATCAAACATATCAAAGATCCCAATATGCTCCCATCTGCTTTCATGATCCGGATTCTTTATATCTTTACTCTGATTTACTGCTTCCTCATTCATTAATTCCTATTTCTGTACTCCTTTCCAACCAGCTTAATTAGTCTTCAAAAAGGCTGTCAAAAGCTACCCTTTCAAAAACCTCTAGCTTACCGCCTCGTGTGGCATTATAGATTCTAAATCCGTGTTTTCTTGAATATAATTCCGCTGCTTCATAGGCTTTCAGCGCTTTATCTGCTTCAAATGGTATAACTCTTTCTTTATTTCTTTCCTCATATCGTTTCTTTTCTTCCTGAGAATAATAATTTTTAATAAAATGGTTTTCTTCCGCTGTTGAATTATTTAAATAACTATGATCTACTCCTAATAAATATATTTCTTTTGCCCCAAGATAGGCTGCTAATTGTAAGCCGTTATATGTAATTGTTCCACCGCGATAAAGCCCTTTAGAAAGATCATTGGAAAATTTGGGATAATTAGGCAAAAAGTGAGTAAATAGGTCGTGATAGTATTGAATTCCCTTTATAGGGCGGTTCGGTCTTTCCACATGATATCCGTCTCCTATCAATAAATTTCCTGGAATATTGCTTAAGTCTTCCTGAGAATCGTCGATTCCATCCTGATCACACATGATATAAAAATCAGCCCGAAAATCAGTTTGGTCATATGCTCTATACATCATATTACTAACGATACAGATCTCCCGATGCTGATGTAAGGTGCTCAGATCCTTAATTGTTAAGCTTGGACCGTTTCCAATAACAAAAATCCTCTTTCCTTTATACAAATCTTTGTACTTTTGTAATTCAGGATGGTAAAAAGAAGGCTCCACGAAATCCGCATCATAAATATCAATAATATCAAAATCTCCCTCTGCATTTTCATATATCTCTAAATTATCTATTAGCTGCCGCTTTTCATTGACAATCAGACAGTCAAAATCCTTGTCTGCTTCTTCCCATGTCACCACGGGGATTCCCATACATTGTCTGACATCTGTATCTGTATGCGAAATAACCTCCACAATATTTTTATAATTATTCTGTATGGCTATTTCCGAAAGCAAATATGGGATGTAATGATTGAGTCCCAAAACTGCAATTTTATGATATTTTGATACATTTCCACAGCTTAAAATCCTGTTATAAGACACCCTTTCTATACGCTTATTAAGTGCATATATGGGCAATACCTCTATATCTATACGCAGGTCATAATCTTGAAATATGAAATATTTTGTCATATGATTGGCAATGAGCTGAGCTTCCATCTCTTTAGAATAATTCCCGCTGGCCACGACAACAATAAGCTCCTCCAAGCTCAGCTCTTTTAATTCGCCAAAACTAATTATCTTTTTTCCACGCAGTTCTTTCCCATATGCATAATTATCCACAAAACACAGCACCCTTAAATATCCCAGGAAATCCAACGCCAGTTCGCCATAACTGCCAGCTCCAAAAATCACATATTTCACACTTTCTTCCTCCTAGTATCCCTTCGGTTTAATTCGCTGTCCATAATTCCGAATAATTCTTCATCAAAGTATAGATTGTCTGATAACCCGTATATATTTAAAGTGTCAATTACTTCTTCTGCATAGTCACCCCGCATACAGATTAAGATTCCTTTTGAATGTAATTCTTCTTTTACCTGCGCCAGTTCTTTCACTGGATGCCCCATGTATTCTTTTTTCCTATCGTCCAAGTGAGTCACGCAAAAATATTCATACCTTATTTTTCGCATGTCGCAATAAGAAGCCACAATATGAGCCATATGGCCTGCTCCATATATAACGAATCCAGAATGACATTTTATAAAGGCAATACATTTTGATATCTTTTCTTTTTTTCTTTTCTCTATTTTGATATACATTAATAGGCGTAAGCGATATAAGAAGAAGTCTGTTCACAGGGACGCTGCATATCTTTTTCCACTCCCTAATATACCTTAAGAACACTGTGAAGCCAAAAATCCTCTCTATTTTCAAATTTTCAAACGCTGCCTCATCTTTAAAAAAGGTATATATTCCGTGTTTTAATATAGCCTCCTTCTTGTCTGTATAAGCTTCAGGAAGCCTTTCTATGGTATTCACCCAGCTCTCACAAAAAATAAAAAATGTATCATTATGCCATCCAGGATATTTCTTATACATTGAGCTTTTGAATTCTTTACTTTCAACAGGAATGTGCAGCGCCTTGAAGCACTCCATCTCCGCTATACGGTTGAAATATAGACTTACATGAGAAAAATTAATCATCTCTTTTTTTAAAAATTTTTTCTCATATACACTCCACTCAACTCCATTCAACATTGTATGGACATTTACAAGGGCCGCTCCATACAAAGTCAGCTTCCATGCACAATCTCTTAAATATAAATTAGGAGTATCATATGACCTTAAACCCAAATGCTCCACATCATCAGGGTCCATCTCTATTATGTCATAAGAATTATCGATATATGAGTATAATATATCCAGCGCATGTTCGGAAAACCGTATGGCATCATTGCATATCCATATAAAATCATAATCTTTTTCCAATCCATACTGTTGAAAAATCCTATATACTTTTGCATTTGAATGTATCTCTGCCGGCATCCGTACATAATATATATCCGGTACATTTTTACAAAATTTGCTAATAACAGAATATGTCTTATCATCAGGACTTGAATCATAATAATAAATATCCATGCCATGCTTTTGATAATATTCTGAATACTCGTACAAGAATTCATATACACATTCATGTCTTTGATATGTTGGTATACACAACGCTATACGGACCATTTTCTACCTCCACTGCCAAGCAGGATATTACATTTGTAAACTCTTTATAATCGTCCTGATTCCGTCGTTAAAATCTGTCTCTGGATGCCAGCCTGTGTCTCTTTTTAATTCTGATGTATCCGCACACAGATACATGGTCTGATTCTTTCCATATGGTATTGTCCCAAAACTTAGATTTCTTCCAGGCGCAGCAATATCTCTTATTTTTTGGATATAATCCTTCAACGGCCTTGTCGTTCCGCTGCCCAAAACATATATTTTCCGGTCAATACCCATTTTGCCCAGAAGATACAAAGCCTTTGCAGCATCATCACTATAAAGATAATCCCACATCTGCTCTCCCTTTGTCAGTTTGGGCTCCATCCCCTGAAGCAGCTTGTCAATTGTGTACATGATCATACTCCCTGCGCTGTCATTTGGACCATATACACTCAATATCCGAACCCATATATGCTTTAACTCTAGCTGAGCTGCATATTCTCTTGTCATCTGGCCTGCACATAATTTCGCATATCCATACCCCATATTGGGAAATACAGGAGTATCACATTGTAATGGGACTTCCCAATTCCCATACTCTGCCTGTGAACCTGCGCCTATAAAAGTCTGACACCCAAATTTTTTTGCCGCTCTGACCGCATCCAAGGCATATTTTACATTTTGATTCTGTATGTACATATCTTTTCTTTCCGGGCCGGATGCTCCCCTCCACGCCAAATGATAAAAAATATCATAAACTTTTCCAGTATCATTCTCTACGTCGGCTAACTGCTCTAAAGAACAAAACTTTTTGTGTACAAGAGGATGGCATGGAATATTTTGATTTCTCTGTGAATCCACTCTTAAAAACACAAGAACTTCAATTTTTTTATCAATCAGTTTTCTCACTAATGCAGTACCAATCGCTCCCGTTGCTCCTGTTATAATAACGCGTTTCATATTACCTCGTCGTTCCTCATCTCGTATAACTCATTTTTACTTCCATATATTCATCTTTCCCCAAAAATGGTGCCATGTCGTCAATTGAGGGGGAAACAATCCTTCCATCAGGAAGCACTTTGGATGATGCTTTTGGTGCAAAGCTTTGTCCCTCATCTACAAAAACTTCGCATATTACAACACCTTCCTCTTTTAAGACTTTCCGGATTACTTCCTCTGCATGCTTCTGTTTCATAATCTGATAATACGGTATCCCAAATGCCTCTGCTAACTTCTTATAATTAGGAATTGCAACGCCGCTTTCGCAATTTACCCCTACAAGCGGCTCACCAAAATTATTTTTTTGAGTCTGCCGTATCGAATGATAGCCATTATTATTATAAATAAATATCTTTACGTTCAAATCATAATATTTCACGGTCGGCAATTCCTGAATATTCATCATAATGCTGCCGTCGCCTTCCAAGCAGATTACTCTCTTTCCTTCCAAAGCAACAGCCGCTCCAAGAGCCGCCGGCAAGCCATATCCCATTGCTGCACACCCTGAATTACAGAAAAGCCTTTGCCCCTGTTTAATCTCACTCACCTGAATCGGTATCACACAAGAGCTCCCGTTACTACAGACAATCGTATCCTCGCAATTTAATTCACTATACAAATAATGAGTAAATACATAGGGATTAATATTTTTCTCATTTCCAAAATATGTATTTAAAACAACTGGATATTTTACCCTAATCTCCTGGCACCATTTCAGCCATTTATCATGAACCTTGGGCCTTTCATACGCACATTTAAGCAATTTATGAAGCACATCACAAACGTCTGCACATATTGCCAAATCCGGCTGATAAGTGGGCTTATGAAGCTCAGCCTCATCAATATCTACCATTATCTTATATGCATTTCGGGCAAAATCTCCTCTGGTATATCCAACCATTCTCACATTCATACGGCATCCAAGTGAAATTAGACAATCACTTTGCTGAACAGCAAAATTTCCCGCTCTGCATCCCAAAGTACCTGGCACGCCTACAAAGTATTCACTTGAATATGGCAATATATCATTTGCTGCCCATGCCGTCACAACAGGAATTTTTAGTCTTTCAAGTAACTCCAAAAATTGCTTTTCTGATTTGCTGTATCTGATACCATTTCCGGCCAAAATAAGGGGCGCCTTTGCCTGTGTTATTTTTTGCAATATAAATTCAGCCTGTGTGAGTGAAAACCTATCTCTATCTTCATGTATTTCCTGCTCAGGACAAAAATGGACTAAATCTTTTGTTTCAATCTTGTCTCCTTGAATATCCAACGGAATATCAATCCAGCACGGTCCTCCTTTTCCCTGTTTACACAAATACAATGCTTTTTCCAAATGATATGCTATTTCATTTTTATCTGTAACCATGACACTATATTTCGTAAAATTTTTAACCACACTGATTATGTCAAATTCCTGATCGCCCAACTGTCGCAGATTGAGCTCTCGGCAACTGGACACTGTCATTTCTCTCTTGACTTGTCCGGATAAAATAAGCATCGGAATTGAATCCAGCCAGCCTCCTACAACGCCTGTAATCGCATTTGTTCCTCCTGGTCCGCTTGTCACGCATACGCTCGCAATCTTTCCTGTTAATCTTGCATAGGCCTCTGCAGCTATTGCACTTGCCTGCTCATGATGATTATAAATACACACAAGCCCCTCTTTATGCCCGAACGCGTCATTTAAGTGCATCGCCCCGCCGCCTGTGACTGTGAAATTGTGTTTTATATCATTATTAACCAGAAAATCAGCAATATATTTTGCTACCTTCAACTCCATGCCTTCTACCTTTCCCTGTCATATTTTGATGATGTAAGAAAATTTACCGTTAATATCTCAGCAATACTTTGCAAAAATGTACTTGTATAACTATTCAAATATTCTGCTTTTTGTTTTACAAAATCGTATTCCATATTTTGATTATAAAATGGTTGATTATCTCAAAAAAGCCTTGATTTACGGGCATACAAGCAGGATTTCAAGCTGAATTTACTACCAAT